>JACCED012034407.1_pt1 | contig 52648 bp, 32 predicted proteins | sample 7455021 | NCBI WGS metagenome assembly JACCED01 (sample SAMN15323456, study PRJNA562643) | freshwater metagenome | isolation source: river surface water | place: USA:Blue River Watershed | collected 2017-08-19
CCAGGGGGGGAGGACGCCGCCGCCGGAGATGATCATCTTCATGCCGTCGCCGACGGACATCTCGAGTTCGATGATGTCCTCGCGGGGGAGCATGAGGAGAAAGCCGCTGGTGGGGTTGGGCGTGGTGGGGACGAAGACGGTCCACGTTTCCCCGCGGAGATGGGAGTGGGGCTCGCCCTGCTGTTTGTTGGTGAGGAAGCCGAGGGTCCAGCAGCCTTTGCGCGGGTATTCGATGAGGACGACCTTGTTGAAGAGGTTGCGGTTCTGGGTGCCGAAGGTGGCGACGATTTGTTTGACGGAGTTGTAGACGGCGCCGACGCCGGGGATGCGCTGGATGGCGAGTTCGCCGACGCGCAGGAAGTATTTGCCGAAGACGTAGTGGGAGAGAAAGCCGAGGGCGGTGACGAGGAGGACGACGACGAGGGTGGCGAGGAGATCGAGGAGGAACGGGATGCCCTTGAGGCTGCGCGGGACGAGGTGCTCGTAGAGGGGGCGGACGGTGCCGCCGACAGCGTCGATGATCCAGCCGAAGGCGAGGACGGTGATGATGAGCGGCGCGAGGAGGAGGGCGCCGGAGATGAAGGCGTTGCGGACCGCGGCGAGTTTGGACGGAGCGGGAACAGGGTCGGACATGGCGCGGTGGGGAGGAAAAAGGCGAAAGGTGAAAGGCGGAAGGTGAAAGGTGGAAGGCGGAAAAGGGAGACGAAAAACCCCGGCGCGAGGGCCGGGGCGGGAAGGGGAGGGGGCGCGGGTGGCGGAGAGTCAGGGCACTTCGTAGATCTCGAGGAGCACGATGCCGGAGGTGCCGTCGCCGCTGGTGATGGTGGCGGTGTAGGTGCCGGGTTCGAAGGGGCGCATCTCGACGACGTCGCCGGCGCCGGTGGGCAGGGGAAACGCGCCGGCTTTGAGCAGGGAGTCGGCGAGGTCGGCATCGTAGGTGAGACCACCGACGACGGCGGTGTAGCCGTAGCTGACGGTGTAGAGTCGGCCGGCGGAGTCGTAGATGCGGAGGACGGGCTGGCGGAGAGCGTTGGGCACGCCGAAGGCGGCGAGCGAGGGGCCGACGGCGCGGAGGATGAGTTTCTTGGCCTGGCTGCCGCCGCCGACGACGAAGCCGGTGGTGAGCGCCTGATCGGGGCCGGGGCCGACGTGACTGCGGGTGGAGAGATTGAGCAGCCGCTCGGCGCCGCCGACGCCGAGGATGAGGCTTTGCGAGGAGCGGTCGGGCGACGTGGGCGTGGAATAGACGCAGGTGTAGGTGCCGACGTCGGCGGTCGTGACGTAGTTGAGCGTGAGAACGTGGGAGTTGGGCGCGCCGGGGATGGCTTGGCCGTTGCGCGTCCAGGTGTAGTTCGTGCCTTCCGGCAGGAGTGCGACGACGAGGCGGAGTTTCTCGCCGAGAGGGACGGTGATGCGGGACGGCGCGACGGGGCGCGGGCCGAAGCCGAGATCGAGAAAGATGGAGGACTCGGGCTGCGAGGCGGGGAGAGCGACCATCTCTCCGGGGCTCGGCGCGGCGGTGGGCGTGGACGTCGCGACGGGAAGGGGCGCCGTGGCATCGGCCGCGAACGCGGCGGCGAGCGGCAGCGATGAAATCACCAGGAGAGCGCGGGTGAGATTCATGTGGTGGCGCGGACGTTGGCGGGCGCGGTGGGCGTTGTCGAGGAGCGGGATGCGGCGGGGCGAAGGGAGAAGGTCGGGATGGCGTCGGCGCGATCGAGGACGCGGAGGGCGCGGGCTTCGGCGCGACGCATGGCGCGTTTTTTGGCGGGGACGAGATCGTCGAAACCGGCGAGGTGGAGCCAGCCGTGGACGAGGTAGAGCGTGAGTTCGCGGCTGAAGGCGGTGGCGTGGTTTTCGGCGGCCGTGCGGCGGTTGGAGCGGACGCGGGGGGACGCCGCGCGGGCGGAAATCTGGCGGAGGGCGGCGTCGGGAGAGACGCAGATCTCACCGGCGGTGCCAAAGGCGGGATCGCCCTCGAAGGTGATGACGTCGGTCACGGACGGATCGGCGAGGAAGTCGTTGTGCAGCCGGGCGAGGGCGGCGTCGGTGAAGAACGCGAGGGAGAGTTCGCCGGTGGGCACCTGCGACGGCGGCAGGCCGAGGGCCGGGAGATGGGCGTCGAGGGTGTGGATGACGCGGGCGACGGCGCGGCGATCGAGTCGCAGGCGGGGGTGGCGGTTGGCGATGGAGATCTCGCGGGGCAAAATGAAAGGCGGAAGGCGGAAGGCGAAAGGCGGAAGGCGGAAAGGGCTGCGGTCAGGCTTTGGCTTCGAGGGCGGGCTTCTCGGCGGCGGGGGGGTAGGCGACGCGGGAGTGCAGCATGTTGAGCAGCGTGAACTGGAAGCTGTTTTTCACCCGGGAGATTTCGTCGAGGGTGAGCGGGGCCTCGTCGAGCTGCCCTTCGGCGATGCGGTCGGAGACGATGCGGTCGATCAACGCGTGCAGGGCTTCCGGGGTGACCTCGCGGAGGGAGCGGGTGGTGGCCTCGACGCCGTCGGCGAGGGAGATAATGGCGGCTTCCTTGGTCTGCGGGCGGGGGCCGTCGTAGCGGAATTCGACCGGGTTGGGGCAGGCGGGAGCGGCGCTGCCGGCGCCGAGGGCGCCGAAGGGCGCGCGGGAAGCGTCGACGGCGCGCTGGTAGAAGTAGCGGACGAGGGTGGTGCCGTGGTGCTGCTTGATGGCATCGATCACGGCGCGGGGCAGGTGGTGTTTGTGGGCGAGTTCGACGCCGTCGGGCACGTGCTGCTTGATGAGGCGGGCGGATTCGATGGGCGTGAGCGACTCGTGGGGGTTGTGGCGGTCGCGGTGATTTTCGCCGAAGAACTGGGCGTTGGCGGTTTTGCCGACGTCGTGGAAGAGGGAGCAGACGCGGGCGACGAGGGGGTTGGCGCCGATGGCGTTGGCGGCGTTTTCGGCGAGCTGGGCGACGACGAGGGAGTGGTGGTAGGTGCCGGGGGCTTCGAGCTGCATCCGGCGGAGGAGCGGATGATTGTAGTCGGTGAGCTCGAGGAGGGTGATGTCGGTGGTGCGTTTGAAGAGGGATTCGAGGACCGGGAGGAGGCCGACGACGAGGACGCCGGTGAGGAGGCCGGTGCCGATGCCGGCGACCATCTGGCGGACGAGGGTATCGAACTCGGTCTGATCGGCGACGCCGATGAGGGCGGCGAAGGCGGCGACGGTGAGGCCGCCGGCGCCGGCGGCGCGGACGAGGCGGCCGCGGCGGCGGGCGTCGCGGCCGAAGAAGATGGTGACGAGGGAGGCGAGGAAGGTGAGGACGAGGAGGTCGAGGCGGTTGCCGTAGATGACGCCGGTGAAGATGGAGATCAGCAGCGCCATGAAGATGCCGGAGCCGGCATCGATGAGGATGGCGACGATGAGCGGGGCGAAGGCGGTGGGGGCGACGTAGGGGAGGGTCGAGGCCCATGAACCGTCGCGCACGAAGAACTCGGCGCCGCCGAGGGAGTAGTTGGCGCGGATGAGGGCGAGGTTGACGATGACGACGAGGGCGAGGAGGCCGCAGCGGACGTTGGAGCGGAGGGTCTCGGGGTCTTCGATCCGGATGTAGATGAGCGAGGCGAGCACCATCGCGAGCACGAGGAGCACGCGGCCGAAGAGGGTGAGGCCCTCGCGGATATCGAAGTCGCTGTGGTCGCGCAGATACTGCCGGTGCGCGGCGATCATCTCGTAGATCTCGGGGGTGACGCGGTCGCCGGGCTCGAGGATGGTCTGGCCGCGGACCACGTTGACCGAGACGGGCTTCACGCTGTTCATCGCGGCGGTCTGGCGGGCCTGCGTGGCGGTGCGGTCGAAGACGACGTTGGGCGTGAGCCCGAAGCGGAAAATGCGGAAGACGGCCTGCAGGTAGGGGCGAGGTGCGGAATCGGAGACGAGGCTGACGCGCAGGACGGTGAGGGCGTCTTCCATCGTCTGGACGGGCCGTTGCGTGACGCCGCCATCGGGCCGCGAAATCTGAAACACGACGGCGGCGCCGGGGCTGAGGCTGCCGAGGCCGGAGTCGGTGACGCCCTGGGCGTAGATGTCGCGGAGGGTGGCGATGCCGTTATCGAAGAGTGCGGCGCGGGCGCGGACATCGCCGGCGGCGAGGACGGCGGCGACATCCTCGGGGGTGGCATGGTAGGGGCCGAGGGCGTTGAAGGCCTCGGCGATCGCGGTGAGTTCGGGGCGGCGGTTGAGCAGTGCCTGGCCGGCGGCGGGGTGGGCCTCTTCGAAGGCGGCGAGTTGGGCGAGGAGTTGTTTGGCCGCGGTCTCGAAGCGGCGGAGCGGCTCGCTCTCGAGCCGGTAGACCGGAGGCACGCGGTTGAGCAGTTGTTCGCGGGCGGCGCGGGTGCGCTCGGCGCTCTCGAACTTGAAGGAGGCGAGGGCGGTGACGCGCGAGGTGGCGACCTGATCCGGCAGCAGCGGGATGTTCACCGTGCTGACGCCGGCCGAGCTGATGAGCACGATGGCGGCGACGGTGACGATGAAGATGACCGCGGCGATGAGCGGGCTGCGCTCGAGAAACTCGGCCATCGCGGACGGGGTCGTCGCGCGGCCGTGACGGCGGGCGTTCAGGCCCCCCATCAGGAGTTTCAGTTGGTTGCGGACAGACATTGCAGAAACGCCGGAGGCCGGAAAAGGGCGGGGACCAAAGACCAAGGATCGCCGGGACGCGATGCTGATTTTTGCGTCCGGGCGGACGGGGTAGGCACCCCAACGAGGGCCGGGTGCGGCCGGCTATGGGATCCTAAGCGGTGGGGCGGCGGGGGCGGGGAAAGCCGCGCTAGCGTTTGCCGTCGGAGGAGTCTTTGCCGATGGGATTCCGGTAGGCCTCGTAGGCGCTGATGATTTTCCCTACCAGCGGATGGCGAACGACATCCGAGCCGCTGAACGTATGAAAATCGATGCCTTGGATGTCGGATAGGATGTGGCGAACCTCCAGTAGGCCGCTCTGTTTGGAACGGGGGAGGTCGATCTGGGTGACATCGCCGGTGATGACCATGCGGGATTCTTCGCCCAGACGGGTGAGGAACATCATCATCTGCTCGGGCGTGGTGTTCTGGGCCTCGTCGAGGACGATGAACGCACGGGAGAGGGTGCGGCCGCGCATGTAGGCGAGCGGGGCGATCTCGATGACGCCTTTCTCGGTGAGCCGGGCGACGTCCTCGGCGTCGAGCATGTCGTGGAGGGCGTCGTAGAGCGGACGAAGGTAGGGCAGGATTTTTTCGCGGAGATCGCCGGGGAGGAAGCCGAGGGCTTCGCCGGCTTCGACGGCGGGGCGGGTGAGGATGAGGCGATCGACCTGGTTCTGGAGGAGGGCGTTCACCGCGGCGGCCATCGCGAGATAGGTTTTGCCCGTGCCGGCGGGGCCGATGCCGAAGACCACGGGGTGGGCGAGCATCGACTGAAGGTAGAGTTTTTGGCCGAGGGTTTTGGGGACGATTGTCTTGCGGTTGGTGGCGATGACCAGCGGCTCCTCGAGGAGGGCGCGGATCTCGGCGCCTTCGCCGCGGGCAAACGAGTCGGTGATGCGGTGAAAATCGGGGGTGCGGATCGTCATGCCCTGGGTGCGGGCATCGTTGAGGAACCCGAACAGGGCTTCGGCGTTGGCGACCTTGTCGGCGTGGCCGTCGATCTTCAGCCAGTCCTCGCGAGTGGTGAGTTTGACGTCGAGGGTGCGTTCGGCGTGGACGAGATTCTCCTCGCGACCACCGAAGAGCGAGGTGAGGTGCCGCGGGCTGGGAAAGTGGAGGGTCTTGGAGGACAAGGGGAGAGGGGAGACCGGAGAGCGGAGACCGGAAACCGGAGAGCGGAAGGCGGAGGCGGGAAGCTGACGGATAACCGGGGGCTTTTATCGCTGGTTTTCGGTCTCCGGCTTGCTGTTTTTCGCGGCGGGCTGGGAATTCTCGCGATCCCGGACGGCGGCGTGGAGTTTTTCCCAGGTGGCGTCGAGCGATTGGGGGAGGATGCGAGTCTGGCCGAGGACGGGCATGAAGTTGCTGTCACCGTTCCAGCGGGGGACGATGTGGCCGTGGAGGTGGTCGATGCTGCCGCCGGCGACGGCGGAGCCGAGGTTGAAGCCGACGTTGAAGCCGTCGGGTTTGAGGGCGGCGGCGAGCAGTTCCCGGCCGAGGATGATTTCCTCGAAGAGGTCGGTGCGTTCGGCGGCGTCGAGGTCGGTCAGGTCATGGACATCGCGGAACGGGACGGCGAGGAGGTGGCCGGGGTTGTAGGGAAAGCGGTTGAGAATGAGGTAGCTCAGGCGCGAGCGGTGGACGATGAGGGCGGCGCGGTCGTCGCCGAGGGCCGGCAGTTCCGTGAACGGGCGCTTCATCTTCGCGGGGTAGCGCGGGGCCTCGATGTATTCCATGCGCCAGTAGGCGTGAAGCTGCTGCATGTGGGCGGAGACGGTCGGCGGTGCGAGGAGGAGGCGGGAGGGAAAACGGGCGGGCGGGGAATGTCAAAGTTGGCGTCGGCGGGGCGCGTGGGGCCTGCATCTCCGGACTAGCCGAACGGCGTTTTCGCTGCTTAGTTGGCCGTTCCTACCATGGCTGAAACCTCTCCTGCTTCCCGTCGTGTGGTCATCACCGGACTCGGCTGCGTGTCGCCGTGCGGCAACTCCGCCCCGGAGACGTGGGCGTCGCTGGCGGCCGGCCGCAGCGGTATCGGCCGGATCACGCGTTTCGACGCGACGGGCTGCACGGCGCAGATCGCGGGTGAGGTGAGGAACTTCGATCCGGCGAAGCCGCTGGCGACGCCGTTGTTCCCGCGCGGGGCGGGTGCGGACCCGCTGGCGCAGGTGTTGACGCAGAAGGACGTGAAGAAGTTCGGGCGTTTCACGCATCTCGGCGCGGCGGCGGCGGTGGAGGCGTATGCGGATTCGGGTCTCGATGCGCACCGGGCGACGATCGCGGCGGAGCGGCTGGGGGTGAATCTCGGCGTGGGCCTCGGCGGCCTGCCGGAGATGGAGGCGATGCACGATACGTGGAAAGCGGGTGGTTTCCGGAAAATCTCGCCGTTCTTCATCATCCAGATCGCGCCCAACCTGCTCGCCGGGCAGGTGAGCCTGCTGCTGGATTTCCGCGGGGCCAACATGAGCGTGGCCTCGGCGTGCGCGACGAGCGGGCACGCGTTGGGCGAGGCGGCGGCGGCGATCGTGCGCGACGATGCGGACGTGATGCTGGCGGGTGGAGCGGAGTCGACGGTCACGCCGCTGGCGGTGGGGGCGTTTGCGCAGATGCGCGCGCTCTCGACGCGGAACGATGCGCCGGAGAAGGCGTCGCGGCCCTACGACAAGGACCGCGACGGCTTCGTGCTCGCGGAAGGCGCGGTGGTTTTTGTGCTGGAGGAACTCGAGCATGCGCGCCGGCGCGGGGCGCGGATCTACGCCGAGCTTCTCGGCTATGGGGCTTCGGCGGATGCCTATCACCTCTCATCGCTGGCACCCGGGGCGGAAGGTTCGGCGCGCTCGATGCGGGCGGCGTTGAAGCGGGCGCGACTGGCGCCGACGGCGATCGACTATGTGTCGGCGCACGCGACCTCCACGCCTGGAGGGGACGGCGAGGAGGCGACGGCGATCGCGACGGTGTTTGCGGAGAACAAGGCCAACCTCCACGTGAGCGGCGTGAAGTCGATGACCGGTCACCTGCTGGGCGGCGCGGGCGCGATGGGGGTCTTCGCCGCGGTGAACGCGATCCATCACGGGGTGGTGCCGCCGACGGCCAACCTGGACAATCTGGACCCGGTCTGTGCGGACCTCGGGTTGAATTACACGCCGAACGTCGCCGTGCGGAAGCCGGTGCGCGCGGCGCTGGCGAACAGCTTCGGCTTCGGCGGGACGAATGCGTCCATTGTCGTCGCCAAGCTGGACTGACCTCCGCGGTCACGCGCGGCCGGGCATGGTGCGGAGTCGACGGGGCGAAACCCGACGGGTCGGGCCGTAATCGCCCCTTTTGACGCGCGCGCGGCAACGGGCAGGATGCGAGGGCGTGCTGCACGAAATCCACGACGTGAAACAGGAGCGGGGCCCGGGCCGGCGGCGTTGGTTCGAATCGGAGGGGCTCGACCTCATCGTGTGGCTGGATCCGCAGGAGCGCGTGAATGGATTCCAGCTGTGCTACGATCTGGGCCGCGGGGAGTGTGCGCTCACGTGGCGCAAGGGCGCGGGGTTTGCGCACAGCCGGGTGGATGCAGGCGATGCGACGCCGCTGAAGGATGAGACGCCGGTGTTGTTGCCGGGAGGAAAGGTGCCGTGGGGCGAGCTGGGCGGACTGTTTGCGGCACGCAGCGGCGGATTGGAGCCCGAGTTGCGCGAGTTGATCGGCGACCGGTTGCGGGCGAAACGTTGAGAGCGGGCGCGGCGGCCGGAACAGGCTCGCAACGCGGGAAGGCGGTCGTTCGCTTGGCGGCCGGATGCGAGCACTCTGGAACTCACTGCGGGCCACCGTGCCGGGGACCTTCCTCGCGGCGCTGGCGCTGGCGGCTGGATTTCAGGCGTTCGTGACGTGGGACCAGTCGCACTGGTGGCGGATCAAGCAGGACTATTCGTTCGGGTGGCTGGTGCCGCTCTTCGTCGCGTTCGTGGTGCGGGATCGGTGGCCGAAGATCATCGCGGCGCTGGGCGAATGCGCGGCCGACGGCAGCGGGCGCGCGGCGGGCTGGCAGAAGTGGGTGCTGTATCTCGGCGTGGGGGCGATGATGACGCTGGGGGTGCTGTTTTTTCTGCTGGGGTCTTTCTATCGGGCCGGCGCGGGGACCTCGCAGCCCGGCACGCTGGCGATCACGCTCGGGATGGTGGGCATCGTGCTGCCGCTGCTGTTCATCAACGCACCGGACGCGGCTGTGCCCGCCCGGGCGCCCTTGTGGCGCGATGCCCGGGTGAAACTCTCGCTGCTCTTCGTGTTTCCCGTGCTGATCTGGCTCGTCTCGGCGCCGATCGTGTCGGCGGTGGAGACGCAGCTGAATCTCTTCCTGCTGCGCAAGGTGGTCACGGTCGTCGCGTTCGTTTTCGACGTGCTCGGCCTGCCGATCGAGCAGCAGGGCAACGTGCTCGCGCTGCCGAAGGGCAAGGTGGGGGTCGAGGATGCGTGCTCCGGCATCCGTTCGCTCACGGGCTGCCTCTTTGCGGGGGCGTTTATCGCGGCGGTTTTTCTGGAGCGCTGGTGGCGCAAGCTCGCGCTGCTCGTCGTCGCGCTGGGGCTGGCGGTCGCGACCAATCTCGGTCGCAGCCTCTTCCTCACGGCCTGGGCTTACGCTCATGGGCCGGAGGCGATCGACGGCACGGTGCACGACATCGCCGGCTATGCGGTGCTCGGGCTGACGACGGCAGGGCTCCTGTGCTGTCTGCCGCTCCTGAACCTGCAGCTGGCCGCGGAGCCGGTGCCGGCGGTAGCCCGGCCCGGGACACAAAACGCGGGCCCGAGCCCGGGCTGAGGCTGGCCCGGGCGGGGCGAGGCGCCTACTGCGAGGCGGCGGACTTGGGCTTCGGGATGACGATCACGCGGCTCGCGCGGTCGGCGGCGAGGTAGGATTTGGCCAGCGCGGTGATTTCCGCGGGGGTGACGGATTCGTGGTCGGCGTAGCGGGTGCGGCACCAGTCGAGCACCTCGGGGCGCTCCTGGGCGCGCGAGAGGACGCTGCCGAGCCAATACGGGTTGGTGCGGGAGGATTCGCGAAGGTTGGTGAGGAGGGGCTTCTTGGCGCGCTCGAGCTCCTCCTCGGTGACGCCCTTGGCCGCGATCTCGGCGGCGATGCCGGTGATGATGTCGGCCACCTGCCGCGCGCGCGGCGGGTCGATGGTGACGCCGGCCTGGATGTAGCCGAAGCCCGGATACAGGTCGGAGGCGTTGCTGCCGGCGCCGGGACTGTAGGCGTCGCCGAGCTCCTCGCGGACCTTGACGCGGAGGCGGTCGCTGAAGACCTCGGCGAGGAGGTTGAGGCGGCGGTTGCGGCGGATGTCGCGTCCGTCGGTGGTGGGCCAGTAGAGGGCGATGTTTCCCTTGGGGATCTCGGTCGCGATGGTGAACTCGCGGGCGAAGGGCGCGCCGGGGAACTTTACCTTTTTGGCGTCGGCGAGCTCGGGGCGCGCGTCGCGCTTGGGCAACGCGCCGAGCGTGCGGGCGACGGCGGCGATGGTGGCCTCGAGGTCGAGGTCGCCGACGATCGCGACCTCCATGGCGCCGCGGGCGAGCTCGGGGAGCACCCAGGCCTTCACCTCGTCGAGGTTGCGCTTGAGCAGCTCCTCCTTGGGTGGCAGGCCGAAGCGGGGGTCGCCGCTGGCGAGGAGGCGGGCGACCTCGAGGGTGAACGGGCCGCCGGCGGTGTGTTCGAAACCGAGATACATCTCGTCGATCGCCTTGCGCACCTGGCGCGCGGCCTCGGGACGGAAACCGGGGTCGGTGATGCGGGCGGTGACGAGCTGCAGCTGGAGCAGCAGGTCCTCGGCATTGGTGGCGCCGCTGACGACGAAGGCATCGCCGCTGGCGCCGAAGCCGGCGCCGACGGTCTTGCCGGCAAGGATGCGGCGGAGGTCGTCGGCGCTGTGTTTGCCGAGGCCGCCGAGCGAGTAGGTCTGGCCGGTGTAGTAGGAGAGGCCGGGTTTATCGCGCGGTTCGGTGAGCTGGCCGTTGCCGATGCGCACATTCATGCGGATGCGGTTGGCCTCGAAGTCGGTCTTCTTGAGATTGAGGCGGACGCCGTTCTCGAACGTGAGCAGATGGATATCGAGGTCGGCGACGTGCTCGCGTCGGGCGACTTTGCCGGCGGGACCGAAGTCGGTGTAGGCCCACTTCGCGTCCTGGATCGTGGCGGGGGCCGCGACGGCGACGGCGGCGGATTTCTCGTAGGCGGCCTTGATGGCGGCGAGGGCCTTGGGCGTGTCGTCGGCGGGGATTTTGGCGTTGCCGGTGACGAGGATGAGGCGGTGCGGCGCGTTCCAGGCCTCGCGCATGGCGCGGACGCATTCGTCGACGGTGACCTTGGCGAGCGCGGGGCCGTAGAGGGCGAGGTCGTCGACCGGCGTGGTGAACACCTCGCGGTCGAGCAGGGCTTCGGCGATCTCGTCGGCGAGGCCGTCGGAGCGGCGGGTGGAGGCGGTCTTGACGGCCTGTTCGAGGCTGTTGCGGAACGAGGCGCGGACCTCGTCGAGTTCCGGCTGCTGGAATCCGTGCTGGAGGGCGCGGCGCAGTTCCTGGTCGGCGACGCCGAGCGCGGCCTGCCACTGGTCGGCGCGGCAGGTGACGGCCATCGTGGTCTGGCGATAGAAGTTGAAGGACTCGCCGACGCCGGAGCTGGCGCGGCTGAACGGCGCGTTTTCCTTTTTGGCGAGTTCGGAGAGCCGCCGGTTGAGCATCGCGTGGGCGAGGAGGCGCGGGATCTTGGCGAGGCGGTTGGCGGCGGTGTCGGGCTCGCGGGTGTAGGGCGTGACGGTGGCGACGGTGACGTTGGTGTCGGGCGCCTCGGACTCGTAGTGATGAAAGGCGTTGATGCCGTCGGGATGGCGGACGCGGCCGAGCTCGGGCTGCGACCGGGCGGCGGCGCGGGGCTTGAGCGGGGTGAAGGCGGCGATGAGTTGTTGCTCGATGGCGGCGGGGTCGATGTCGCCGACGACGACGACCGACATGAGCTCGGGGCGATACCAGGTGTCGTAGTAGTCGACGAACTCGGAGCGCGGCATGGTGGCGAGGCTCTCGTTGGTGCCGATGACATCGCGTTGCGCGAAGCGCGTGCCTTGCAGGAGGAAATTGTGGGTGGCGAGCCAGGTGCGGTAGCCGACGGAGTCGCGGGTGCGCTTCTCGCTGAGGATGATGCCGCGTTCCTGTTCGATCTCTTTGTCGAGGAGGAGGAGGCCGCCGGCGTAGTCGTTAAGGACCTTGATGCCCTCGGCGAGGGTGGCGGACTTGGTGTCGGGCAGCTCGAGGAGGTAGAGCGTGCGGTTGAACCACGTGCTGGCGTTGGTATCGCCGCCGAAGTTCATGCCCATGCGTTGGAAAAACTTGATGAGTTCGTCGGGCCCGTAGTGCGTGGTGCCGTTGAACGCCATGTGCTCGAGGAAATGGGCGAGGCCGAGTTGTTTCTCGGTCTCGTGGAGGGCGCCGGCCTCGACGAGGAGGCGGAGCGAGGCGCGGTCCTTGGGTTCCTTGTTGGCGCGGACGACGTAGCGGAGGCCGTTGGGCAGCGTGCCGAAGCGGGCCTGCGGGTCGGGCTTGAGGTCGCTTGCGGTGTGCGGAAACGGGATCGGGGCGGCGCGCACGGACAGCAGGGCAACGAGCGCCAGCAGGCACAGGGGAACGAGGCGGGTCATGGGTGGAGTGCCGCAAAAAGGCACAACTCGGGCAAAATGAAAAACCGGCGGCGGGGTTTGGCCGCGGCACGGGTGCGGCGGGAGCGGCGAAGAGAAGGGGGGCCGCGGTGGCGCGCGGAGGCGTTTTTCTTGGTGCCTTTGGCGGGGAATGCGGCGAAGAACCCGGCCGATGCTGTGGTTTTACCGGCTGATTTTCATTCCGGCGCTGCTGGTGCTCGCGCCGCGGTATCTCCTGCGCATGCGGCGGCGCGGCGGCTACGCGGCGAACTTCGGCCATCGTTTCGGCGGTCATCCGCGGCAGCCCGCGAAACGGTCCGGCACGCCGCGGGTCTGGCTGCAGGCGGTGAGCGTGGGCGAGATGCTCGCGGTGGCGCCGGTGCTGGAGGCGCTGAAGCAGGCGGGCGTCGAAGTGTATCTCACGACGACCACGAGCACGGGTTACCGGCTGGCGGTGGATCGCTACGCGGCATGGGTGCTGGGCGTGGGCTATTTTCCGATCGACGGCTGGTTCTTCGTGCGGCGCGCGTGGCGGGCGATCGACCCGGACCTCGTAATCCTGACGGAAGGCGAACGCTGGCCGGAGCTGCTGCGGCAGGCGGAGGTGCGCGGCGTGCCGGTGCTGTGCATCAACGCGCGGATGTCGGATCGCAGTTTCGCGCGGCTGCGGCGGTGGCCGGCGGCGGCGCGGTTGATGACGGCGGGCGTGACGCGCTTTCTGGCCGGCTCGGCCGAGGATGCGGCGCGGTTTGTGGCGCTCGGCGTGCCGGCGGAGCGCGTGGTGGCGCTGGGCAACATCAAGCTGGATGTGCCGATGCCGCCGCTCGACGGCGCGCAACGCGAGGCGTTGCGGCGTGAACTCGGGCTCGGGCCGGGGCTGGTGCTGCTGGGGTCGTCGACGTGGCCGGGCGAGGAGGACGCGTTGCTGACCGCGTGGCGGCAGGTGCGGCGCGAAGGGATGGAGTGCGCGTTGCTGCTGGTGCCGCGGCACGCGGAACGGCGGGAGGAGATCGAGCGGCTGCTGGCGGCGCAGACGATCGTGGATGGGACGGCTGGCGGCGGTGCGGAGCGGCCGGTGCGGTTTCACTTTCGTTCGCGCGGGGCGGCGCCGGGGCCGGTCGATGTGGCCGTGGGCGACACGACGGGAGAATTGCGGAAGTTCACGCAGCTGGCGGACGTCGTGTTTGTGGGCAAGAGCCTCGCGCCCCACACCGAGGGGCAGACGCCGGTGGAGGCGGCGGCGGCGGAGAAGCCGATTCTTTTTGGCCCGGGGATGAGCAACTTCCGGGCGATCGCGCCCGACCTGGTGCAACGCGGTGCGGCCGAGACAGTCGCGGATGCCGGGGCGCTGGCGGTCGCGGTGGGACGTCTGCTGCGGGCGCCCGGGGAGCGGGAGCGCCTGGCGCGCGCGGCCGGCCTTTGGCGCCGGGAAAACTCCGGCGCGGTCGGGCGCACGCTGACGGTGATCCGGGACTACCTTGGCCCCCGGGCGAGTTAGCCATTCCATGCGGGCGGGCTCCTGCGCCTTTGGCGAAATTGGGATTGCACCGCTCCTCTCAAAACCTACGGTCCGGGTTTTTTAGCGTGATGCAGTCCCACGGACCCAAGCGCGTCTACACTCCCCACTCGCTCGAATTCTGGTTCGGAAAACTCGAAAACGACTGGTCGGGCGCGTTCTCGGAAGCGCAGCTCGAGCACGGTCGCCAGATCTACCGGGACGGTCAGGTCCGCGAGCTGGAGCTGACGGACAAGGATGCGATCGTCCACCGGCGCGTGGAAAAGAAGGACGAGTATGCAGTGATCGAATGGACGGCGGAGGGGCTGAGCGTCCGCTCGTCGTCGACGGACCGCGAACTCGCGCACGCGCTGGCGGTGGCCGGGCTGCACGAGATCGAGGAATTGGTGGCGGACGAAATCTCGCCGTTGCCGGAGGAAGCGGCAAAGGCGGCCGCCGCGGCGCCCCATGCGCGCGACACGAACGGGCCGCGCAACGGGGGCGCGCCGACCTTTGGCGGCGGCATGGCGAAGAGCCCGAGTGCGTCCAACGGCCATGGCACCGGCGCGGGCAACGGTCACGCGGCGACGGCGGCGCTCGCGAGCGGTGCGCCGCCGCGGATCACGCCGCGGCCGGTGCTCGGCAGCGGGCCGTCGCGGACGCTGGTGTTGGTGTTCAAGACCAAGACGACGGGGCTCACGTTTCAGGCGGCCTGGCTCGACGCGGACAAGAAAACGAAGCATCCGGCGCTCGGCCCGGACGCGCACGCGAACGGCAACGCGCACGTCACCTCGAGCGAGCGGGCCAAGCTGATCGGCCTCGCGGCCTACGCGCGCAAGGCGCACTTCCATTACAGTCAGGAGACCGGGGTTTACACGATGGAGTCGCTGGTCGAGATCCCGAATTTCCTGAAGACGGTGCTGCCGGCGTGGAAAAAGCTCTTCACGGTCGAGCTCGACGACAAAGCGGCGAACCTGCTCAAGGGCACGCGGCTGGTGGAGATCGAGGCGGTGGCCGAGAAGGCGCCCGCCGGGTCGGGGCGCGGCGGCAGCGACGTGGCGGCGTTGAACCTCCGCTGGATCTTCCGGGCGGGCGAGCGGATGCTCACCGATGCGGAAGTCCATGCCCTGCTGAAGAAACACGGCCAGCCGGTGATCCTGCCGAGTCTCGGCATCGTGGCGCTGGCGGCGGACAAGTGGGAGAGTTTCAGCGCGTGGCAGAAGAACCTGGATGAAACGCAGCCGGCGGACGGCGCCGCGGGCGCGCTCTCGCCGTATCTCATCTTCTCCCTGTTCAACGATGCGCGGCTGAAGCTCACGCTCTCGCCCGAGATCGAGGCGTGGCGGCAGCGCGTGCTCGCCGCGCCGCCGGCGCCGCCGGCCTTGCCGGAGCTGTTGCGTCCCTATCAGCGCCGCGGCGTCGAGTGGATGCATCACCTGTGCGACGTCGGCTGCCATGGCCTGCTCGCGGACGAGATGGGCCTCGGCAAGACGCTCCAGGTGCTGTCGCTGCTGGCGACGCGCCGCCGCGCCGACCAACCGAGCCTGATCGTGTGCCCGGCGAGCGTGGTGCCGGTGTGGCGCGAGGAGATCGCCAAGTTTTTCCCGCACCTCGCGGTCGACGTGCTCAAGACCGGGCACGATTTCACGCAACGGAAGGATCCGGTGATCTGGCTCGCGAGCTACACGCAGCTGCGGAAACACCGCGCGCTGCTGGGCGAGGTGACGTTTGCCTACGCGGTGCTGGACGAAGGGCAGTTCATCAAGAATCCCGACGCCAAGATCACGCAGACGTGTTTCGCCGTCCGCGCGGCGCACCGCATCGTGCTCACGGGCACGCCGCTCGAGAATCGGCAGCTCGATCTGTGGAGCATCTTCCGTTTCCTGCTGCCGGGATTGCTGGGCTCGCGCGGGGCGTTCGAGACGGCGCTCACGGCCGACCGCGACGGCACGCTCACGCGGCTGCGGGCGCAGCTGGCGCCGTTCATTCTGCGCCGCACCAAGAACGAGGTCGCGACCGAGCTGCCGCCCAAACTCGAGATGGATCTCATCTGCCCGCTCACCGATGTGCAGCGTGCGGAATATGCGCGGATCTGCTCGGAAGGTCTGGAGCGGCTGGGCGACGACGTCGGCGCGGCGATGCGCGAGAAGTCCTTCGGTTTCCTCGCGCTGCTCACGCGGCTGCGGCAGACGTGCTGCGATCCGGACATGCTGCCGTGGCTGAAGTCGCCGCTGTCGGATTCGGGCAAGATCACGCTGCTGGTCGAGCGGCTGGCCGAAATCATCGCCGGCGGGCACAAGGTCGTGATTTTCTCGCAGTTCGTGATGCTGTTGGACCGGGTGCGCGAGGCGCTGATGAAGCACTATCCGGAGCTGCCGCGCTATGAACTCACGGGCATGACGCTCGACCGGCTGAAGCCGGTGCAGTCGTTCCAGAGCGCGCCCGGGGCGGCGGCGATGCTGGTGTCGTTGAAGGCGGCGGGCACGGGCATCACGCTGCACGCGGCGGACTATGTTTTCCTGCTCGATCCGTGGTGGAATCCGGCGGTCGAGGCGCAGGCGGTGGACCGGGTGCACCGGATCGGCCAGACCAACACGGTGTTTGTCTACCGGATGGTGACGGCGGGCACGATCGAAGAGCGGATCCAGGCGTTGAAGGCGTCGAAACGTGATCTGTTCGACAAGCTGATCGGCGGACTCGGCGGGGACTTCGACCTGAGCCAGCACTTCTCGTCGCTCAAGAGCCTCGTGGCGCTGACGTCCGCGCAGGTGGAGTCGGACGAGGTGCAGGAGCCTTACACGATCGACTGAGCGGCGACCGTGGCGCCCAGGCCGGCGCGACGGGGAGCCCCCTCAGGGCAGAGGCGGGATCTTCGGTCCGAAGATGCCCCAGTTGAACGTCTGGTCGAGGGCGAGCAGCCAGAGGGCGCCGACGTAGATCCACACGCCGACGAGAATGGCTTGGCCGAAGGCGCGTTTGCGCGGGTCGGAAGAATCGATCCACGCGGTGAAGGGCGCGGGGGCCGGCGTCGCGGGAGCGGTGGCGTCGGGCGAGCCGACGGCGGCAGCTCCGGCAGCGGGCTCGGCGGCGGCCGGGGCGGGGGCGGGTCCGGCCGGGGCGGAGGCGCGGGTATTTTTCCGGGAGGGCTTCGCGGCCATGCGGGCGAAATTGGTGCGTCCGGCGGGGACGCGCAAGTGCCGGAATGGCCGGAAGCCGCGGGGTGAAGGCGGACGGAGTTTTTTGCGGGAGGGCTTGTGCCGGGCGGCGGGTGTTTTAGCGTCCTTCGGTGATGTTGCCGACAGAGTGTGACAGAATCGCGGCCGGGCGGCGGGAGGCGCGGCCCGGGCGTGAGGGTGGTGGGGCCACCCGGCGATGAAAGTGCAGGAAATCACCGACCCCGCGGCGCTGATGCGCCGGTTGCTGCGGCTGCTCCGCTGGCGGGTGTGGATCCAGGAGAAGCTCCAGCCCACGGAGTGGCAGGTGACGTTGATGTGGGCGGCGGTGGCGGGGGTGCTGGGGGCGCTTGCGGCGACGGTGTTCACGACGTTGACCGAGCGCGTGCACGACTGGATCGGCCGGTATTGGGGGACGAATTCGAGTCTCGGCGTGGTGGATTCGATGGCGCGGCTGCCGTGGTGGGCGTGCCTGCTGTTGCCGGCGGCCGGCGGGGCGATCGCGGGGGCGATCCTGCTGTGGGGGCAGCGGCTGACGCGTTCGGAAAGCTCGACCGACTACATGGAGGCGATCGCGATCGGCAGCGGCAACGTGCCGGTGCGCGGGAGCCTGGTGAAATCGGCGGCGGCATTGTTCTCGATCGGCTCCGGCGGCTCGATCGGGCGCGAAGGCCCGATGGTGCAGCTGGCGGCGGTGATGGCGTCGACGCTCGGGCGCTGGCGGAAATTCTCGCCGCCGCAGCTGCGGTTGCTGGTCGCATGCGGGGCCGCGGCAGGAATTGCCTCGGCGTATCATGCGCCGATCGGCGGCTCGTTTTTCGTGGCGGAGATCATCCTCGGCACGATCGCGATGGAGAGCCTCGGACCGCTGGTGGTTTCGGCCGTGGCGGCGACGCTGACGACGCAGGTGCTCACGGCGGGGCATGTGCTCTACAAGGTGCCGGCCTTCCAGCAGGTGTCGCCGTGGGAGATGCCCGGCTACATCGCGCTCGGGTTTCTCATCGGGGTGCTGGCGCCGGTGTTTCTGATCATGCTGAAGTGGGCGGAGAACTTCTTCCTCGCGCTCAAGCTGCCGCTGGTGCTGCGCCTCGCGCTCGGCGGCCTGATCGTCGGCGCGCTGGCGATCAACGTCCCCGAAGTCTGCGGCAACGGCTACTCGGTGGTCGTGTCGATCCTGAGCGGCGATGTGCTGTGGACGACCATTCTCGGCATCTTCGCGTGCAAGTGGCTCGCCACGATGGCGTCGTTCGGCTCCGGCGCGCCGGGCGGTGTGTTCACGCCGTCGTTGTTCATGGGGGCGGGAGCGGGACTGCTGTTCGGCACGGCGGTGCACCAGTTCCTGCCGTCGGTCGCGCCGGATCCGCGGGCGTTTGCGCTGGTGGGAATGGGTGCGTTTCTCTCCGCGGCGAGCCATGCGCCGGTGATGGCGGTGATCATGCTCTTCGAGATGACGCTGAGCTACGACATCATCCTGCCGCTGCTGCTGTGCAGCGTGATCGCGTATTACACCTCGAAGAGCCTCGAGGGGGCGTCGCTCTACAGCGAGGCGCTGAAACGGAAGGCGGCGGCGGTGCCGGATCCGACGCTGGGCGAGAGCCGCGTGGCCGACATGATGCGGGCGAATCCGCCGGTGGTCGCGCCCGGGGCGCACTTCGCGGAGATCGCGCGGACCTTCCTGAATGTGCGCGTGAACAACCTGTATGTCGTCGACGACACGGGGCGTTTTCTCGGCGTGGTGGCGTTGCACGACATCAAGCCCTACCTCGGCGAGCCGGATCTCGCGGAGCTGGTGATCGCGCGGGATATCCTGCGGGAGGATTTTCCGCGGGTGGCGCCGGATCAGCCGCTGACCGACGCGCTCGCGGGTTTCCTCGGCATCGTGGCGGAACGGCTGCCGGTGGTGGACCGCGACGGATTGCTGCGCGGCAGCCTGGCGAAGAGCGACCTGCTGCTCGCGCTGGTGGAGAAGCGGAAGAAACCGCAGGGTCGGCCCGAGCTGGCGGGGGTAAATCCGGTGACCGGTCTCGTTTCGACGGCACCGTTTGCGCCGGGCGCGGGGCCGAAGAAATGACCCGCCGACGGGGGCCGCGCGCGGGGCGCGGTCACGGATCGAGGTCGTAGATCTCGACGAGTGCCTGGCCGGTGGTGCGGCCGTCGACGCTGGAGACGACGACGGTGTAGGCGCCGGGTTCGAGGGTGGCGACGAGGGCGGAATCCTTGCTCCCGGACGGCAGGGCAAACGCGCCGACGGAGCGAAAGGCGGCGGTGATCTCCGCGGTGCCCGGCCAGTCGTCGTTGGTGGCGAGCGGCTCGGCGCGGCCGAGCGGGACGAGTCCGAGTTGCGGGTCGGGCAGGGTGTCGCCGACGCCGAACGGGGCGAGCCCGGGGCCGACGGCGCGGACGAGCACGCGCTTCGGCGCATCGCCGGAGATCACGAAGCCGGCGGTGAGGGCATTTTCGCCGGTGCCGACGAAGCCGAGCGTGGAGACGTTGACGAGCTGCGTGCCGCCGGGGTTGGTCTCGGTGTCGTAGACCTCGGCGAGCGTGATGCCGGACAGGCCGGCGGTGCCGGGGGCGATGCGGGCGGTGTAGGCGGCGGGTGCGAGGCGGGTCTCGAGTGCGGAGTCGCGCGCGCCGGCGGTGAGGGGAAACGCGCCGACGCCGGCAAAGGCGGCGGCGATGCCGGGGACGGAGTTCCAGTTGTTGTTGGCGGCGACGGTGCGGCCGGTGGCCTGCGCGACGAGTTCGAGCGATGTTTCGCGCAGCGCGTCACCGACGCCGAACGTCGCGAGCGTGGGGCCGACGGCGCGGAGGACGAGGGGCTTGGTGCCGGTGCCGCGGATAAAGAAACCGGGTGTGAGCGTGCCGCCGGCGGGGATGAAGGCGCGGGTGGAGAGATTCACGAGGCGGCTGAAACGCACGGTGAGCGCGGCCTCGGGGGAGAGCGTGGCGCCGATGTCGTTGGTGAGCCGCACGCGATAGAGGCCGCGGTCGGCGGGGCGCGCGGGATCGATCACGAGCGCGGCGCCGGTGGCGCCGGGAAGCGCGACGCCGTCGCGCAGCCACTGGTAGGCGATGGGCGTGGCGCTGGTGGCGGCGACGTTGAACTGGGCGCGGCCGCCCGCGGCGACGGAGACGGCGGTGGGCGGCACGGTGATCGTGGGTGGCGCGGTGAGCGCGAGCGTCGCGGGCACGCTGGTGCTGGTGCCGATGGCGTTGGACACGGCGACGCGATAGGCGCCCTCGTGGATGCTTTGGACGGAGTCGATGGTGTAGCTGGCGGCGGTGGCGCCGGGGAGGGCGGCGTTGTTGCGCGACCACTGGAACGTCGGGGCCGGCGCGCCGGTGGCGGTGACGGTGAAGGTGACGCGTGTGCCGGCGTCGACGGTGCGGCTCGCCGGCTGCGTGGTGATCAGGGGCAGCGAGCCCACGGTGACGGTGGCGGGGGCGCTGGTGGCGGAGCCGGCGGCGTTGGAGACGACGACGGTGTAGGCGCCGGCGTGCGAGGCGTCGGCGGCGGCGACGGTGAAACTGGCGGCGGTCACGCCGGGGAGGTTGGCGCCGTCCTTGCGCCACTGATACGCGAGCGGCGCGGAGCCGGTGGCGGTGACGGCGAGGGTAAACGCGCTGCCGGTCACGACGCCGATGTCGCCCGGGGCGGTGACGATCACCGGGGCGGCGGCGCCGCCGGAGGCGGACGTGAGCACGGTGAGGAAGCCGGCGTTGCTGAGGACGGTGCCGGCGCTGTTGGCGACGCGGACGCTGTAGCTGCCGGCATCGGCGGCGGTGGTGCTCGCGATCGTATAGGTGGCGGCGGTGGCGCCGGCGAGCGGGAGACCGTTTTTCAGCCACTGGTAGGTCACGGCGATGGTGCTCACGGCGGTGACGGTGAACGTCGCGCTCTGGCCGGCGGTCACGGTGCGGCTGGCAGGGTGGGTGGTGATCAGCGGTGCGGCGGCGACGGTGGGGGGCGGCGTGGTGGGCGGGGTGGAGCCGGTGGAGGTGGCGGCGCCGTAGAGCGATTGCGCGCCGGTGATGTCGTCGGCGGTGAGCGTGTCGAGCGACGTGATCCGGCTGTTCATCAAGGCGGAGACGGACTGGCCCTCCTCGTCGGGGTGATCGAGGCCGAGGGCGTGGCCGAATTCGTGGAGCGCGACGCGGCGGAAATCGTAGACGGGCTGGCCGGAGGCGTTGAAGCGTTGGGCGCCGCGGTAGGAGTCCCAGTTGAGGCGGTTGTTGAAGAGGACATCGGTCTCGGTGTTGGCCGAGCGCGCGGAGAACGTGAGGGTGACAGCGAGGACGCCGTTGCCCCAGGCTTGGCCGTAGATGTCGCCGGCGAAATGGACGTTGCTGATGCGGTTGCCCTGCGCGCGGGTGGCGGTGGAGTCCGGGACGACGTTGAAGCGGAAATTGGCGAGGTAGCTGTTCCAGAGGGCGAGGGCATCCTCGGCGACGATACCCCAGGACGCCGAACCGTCGCTCAGCGGGGCGGCGGGAGTGCCGAGCTGGAGCTGGAGCGTGGCCGAGCCCGTGGTCCAGCGGGTGCCGGTGAGGCTGAACGCGGCGACGCGGGAGACGCAGAGGCAGCAGAGTGCGGCGGCGAGGACACGGCGGAGCATGGGACGGGACGCGGCGGTAGGACGCGGGAAGGGGCGCGAAGTTCGGAAAATCGCGGCGGCGAAGCGAGGGAGAAGACCGCGCGCGGCGATCGGGGCGAAGTTGAAGGGAAGGTGGGGCGTTATGTCCGGACGGGTCGGGAACAAACCCGCTCCCGCGCCTCAGGTCGACACCCAGGGCTCGGCGGCCGCGCCGGGCGGTGGCTTGCCTCGTCGGCGGAACGGGGTTAATCGTTGGTCGCTATGATCGACGTAATCAAAAGGACGCTGTTGGCGGGAGTCGGCGCGGCGGTGATCACGCGCGAAAAGGTCGAGGCGGCGCTCGAAGAGTATGTCCGGCAGGGAAAAGTGAGCGCGGCCGAGGCGCGGCAGATGGCCGAGAAAATCGCGGCGGATGGCCGGCGCGAATTCGAGGCGATGAGCCGGGAGCTCAACGAGGCGTTGCGCGAGCGTTTCACCCGCGAGGACAAGCGGGCGCAGGAGCGGATCGAGGCGCTTGAGGCGCGCGTGGCGGCGCTGGAACGGCGCGTCGCGGCGAATGCACCGGGGGTGCCGGCTGCGGGTGGCGCGCCCGCGGAGCCGTCGGCGTGACGCCCTTCAACGTCCTGCAGCACGCGGTCCGCGCGAAGGAGATCCTCGCGGTCTTCGCGCGGCACGGTTTTGCGGACCTGCTGAGCCAGGTCGATCTGCCGGCGGGTTTCTGGCAGAAGATCCTGCCTTCGTCGCCGCGGCGGAGTGTGGGCGAGCGGCTGCGGCTCGTGGCGGAGGAACTCGGACCGACCGCGGTGAAGCTCGGGCAACTGCTCTCCATGCGGCCGGATGTGGTGCCGCACGACATCATTCTCGAATTGCGGAAGCTGCAGAACCACGTGCAGCCGCTGCCGTTCGCGGCGATGCGGCCGGTGCTGGCGGAAGGACTGGGGCGGGAGGTGACGGAGGTGTTTGCGACGTTTGAGGAGCAGCCGGTGGCGGCGGCCTCGCTGGCGCAGGTGTATTTCGCGACGCTGCCCGACGGCACGCCGGTGGCGGTGAAGGTGCAGAAGCCGGACCTGCTGCGGCGGATCGAGACGGATTTCGCGCTCGCGGCGTGGCTCGGCGAGAAGGTGCAGGCGCGGGTGCCGGCGCTGGCGGCGGCGGATTTTCTCGGCGTGCTGGCGGAGGCGCGCGCGGCGGTGGTGCGGGAGCTGGATTTCCGGATCGAGGCGCGGAACCAGGAATATTTCACGCGGCAGAATCCGCATCCGGACTGCGTGCACGCGCCGAAAGTGCACGCGGAGTTCAGCAGCGAGCGTGTGCTGGTGATGGAGCGGATCGACGGGCGGCCGGTGAGCGAGGCGGCGAATCTGCCCGAGGCGGACCGGGTGCGGCTCGCGGGCGACGGGGCGGAGTCGCTCATCCGGCAGGTGTTCATCGCGGGTTTCTTCCACGGCGATCCGCACGCGGGAAACATCTTCGTGGGCGCGGACGGGCGGCTGTGTTTCCTCGACTGGGGGCTGGTCGGCCATCTGACGCGGCGGCTGCGGTATGCGCTGGCGGACTTCTGGGTGGCGGCGGTGGAGCAGGACACGGAGAAGATCGTGCAGATCGTGGCGGACCTCGCGCCGGTGGATGCGCGGCCGGATCTGCGGGTGCTGGAGAAGGAGGTGACGCTGGTGCTGCGGGAGGAGCTGAATTTCTCGATCGGGCGGCAGGCGCTCGGGCGGGCGATGCTGCGGCTGCTGCATCTTTTCGGGCAGCACGGGGTGTCGCTCTCGCGCGACTATGCGCTGATGGCGAAGGCGGTGCTCTCGATCGAGGAGGTCGGGCGGACGCTGGATCCGGCTTTCGATCTGCGGCCGCATACGGAGCCGGTGCTGCGGGAGCTGCTGCGGGAGCGGGCACATCCGCGGGTGTTTGTGCGGCGCTCGCGCGAGATGCTGCGGCATGCGTTGACGGGATTGCAGGACCTGCCGTTCGAGCTGCGCCGGCTGGTGCGGCGGCTGGAGCACGACAACCTCGCGATCAACCTCCACCACCGCGGCCTCGAGGAGCACGACGATGCGGTGAAGATCGCGGCGAACCGGATCACGCTCGGTGTGATCATCGGCGCGCTGATCATCGGTTCATCGCTGATCGTGACGACGGGGATCGAGCCGCATCTCTTCGGCTATCCCGCGCTCGGCATCGTGGGCTACCTGCTCTCGGCGGTGCTCGGGCTGTATGTGGTCTGGGACATCATCCGCCACGGCCGGCACAAGTGAGCGGGGCGCGGCGGCAATCTCACGTATTACGTGAAATGAGGGTCGCGGCTCCGCCGGAGGGGAACGCCGGGGGGATTTCACGTAATACGTGAAATGACGGTGCGGGTCAGGACCAGCCTTCGGTGTGGCAGTCGCGGCAGGTGCGGTGGGGCGAACTCGGGAGGAGGGCGCGGCCGCAGTGGTGGCATTCGCGCCGGGCGAGGCCCTGTTTGCCCCAGTTGCGGCGGAGGATCGCCTGGGTCTGTTCGGTGGCGGCGCGGCGGAGTTCCTCGACGCGGACGAGGTCGGTGAACGACGCGGGAAACTTGAGCGCGAGCCAGCGGTAGATCGTGGTGAGTTTCAGCGTCTCCTCGAGGGATTCGAGGCCGCCGGAGCTGTCGATGCGGCGCGGGAAAACGACGGGCTTGCCGGCGGCGAGGAGTTCGAGCCACTCGCCGAAGACGGTGCGAAACAGATGCTCGTCGAGATCGATCGGCGTGCAGGCGAGGGCGTAGCGCTGCTCGACGGGCAGCGCGGGGGCGTGGGTGTCGACGAGGGCGGCGGCGGTGAGGACGTCGTCCTGCACGTCGGGGAAGAACGTGCCGGCGGGAAATTTCAGGCGGGTGCGGAAGAATTCGAGGATGGGCACGAGGCGGTCGAGGCCGAGGTGATCGGCGATGGCGCGGACGTGCATCGGCGTGGGGGCGGCGGGCAGCAGATCGGGCTCGGGCGTGGTCTGCGCGCGGGCGAGGGCGGATTCGACGCGGCGACCGTCGCGGGCGGAGAAGGCGGCGACCCAGCCCTGGGCGCCGGGGCCGCGGCCGGCGCGGCCGGCGATCTGGAGGAGCTCGCCGTCGGTGAGGGCGCGGACGACCTCGCCGTCGAATTTATCGGTCTCGAAGAAGATAACGCGGTCGAGCGGCAGGTTGAGGCCGAGGCCGATGGCGTCGGTGGCGCAGACGATGTCGGCTTCGCCCTCGCGGAAGCGGCGGGCCTCGTTGCGGCGGACTTCCGGGGAGAGGCTGCCGTAGATGACGGCGACGCGCAGGCCGCGCGACTCGAACATGGCCTTGAGTTCGAGGACCATGGCGCGGGAAAAGCCGATGACGGCGGAGCGCGGGGGGACGCGGCGCCAGTCGAGGACCCCTTCGTAGCCGAGGGAGCCCTGGCGTTCGACGCGGTGGAGCTCGAGGGTGTCGCCGCAAAGTGCGGCAAGGCGGCGGATGACGGGCTCGGCGGAGGCGGGGCCGGTGACGACGATCGTGGCGGCGGGAACGCCGCAGTAGGCGGCGACCCAGGCCCAGCCGCGGTCGCGGTCGAAGGTCAGCTGCATCTCGTCGATGACGCACACCGCGCAGGGGCGGGAGAAGTCGGTCATCTCGACGGTGCGGGCGGAGTGCGTGTCGGATTGATGGATACGCTCCTCGCCGGTGATCAGGGAGCAGGGCGTGCCGAGCTCGGCGAGGCGGTCGCGCTGTTCGAGGGCGAGCAGGCGGAGCGGGCCGAGATACATGCCGCTTTCCGCGGCGGCGAGGGCCTGGACGGCGCGGTGGGTTTTGCCGGAGTTGGTGGGGCCGAGCCAGGCGACGACCTTGCGCTTGAGCGAGCGCGCGAGCGGGAAGCACTGGAGGTAATCCACGAAGCCGGGATTCCGCCGGGCGAGGCGGTCGAGCAGGGTGCGGTCGACGGCGTGGGCACAGGCGAGTCGGATGCGCTGGTGGAGGTCGCGGCGGTCGGAGAGGAGCGGCGGCAGGGGCGCGAAGGCGCGGTCGACGTCGGCGGGCTCGAGGAGGCGCCAGCCCTCGTGGCCGGGCGGGGCGGCGCGGAGCCGGCGCTCCGCTTCGCGCGTGCCGGGCGGTTCGCGGCGGAGCAGGTCGGCGGCGACGGCGGCGGGACCGCGGAGGGCGACGTCGGTGACGAACGGCGTGAATTTCAGCGGCAGCTCGGCGAGGACGGGGAGAGTAAGTGTGGCGCGGATCTGGAGACGGGCCGGGAGTTGGAGGACGAGTTCGTCGCTGGCCTCGAGGAACGTGCCTACGTGGAGGCCGGGGGCGGCAGCGGCGACGTTTTCGGCGGCGAAGCGCGCGAGGCCGGAGCGGACGCCGCCGACGCGCACGCGCGGTCCGATCGGGGACGCCAGGAAGGCGCGGGCGAGTTCGGTAGCCGCGAGGTCGAGTTCGTCGAGCAGGGCCTGGCGGGCGCCGGTCACGACCTCTTCATGGGTCCATTGGTCGCGGTCGGAACTCGGAGACATGGCGCAGAGTGGAGTCCGCGGCGCGGCTGAGTCAAAGGGGGGCGTGGGCGGGGAGGTGCGGGAGCGGGGACGCTCCCGCCACGAGGGGAGACGTGGGAGCGGACGCTGCCGCGACGCGGGAAGGAACGGGAGCTGGGGGAGGTCCCTTTACGGCGAAGGGCGGCGGCGGCGTCCGCGGCGGTGCAGAAGGAGAGCGAGGGCGGAGCCGACGAGCAGGGCGCCGGTGGTGGCGGGTTCCGGGGTCGGGCGGATTTCGCGGTCGAACCAGCCGCTGTGGCTGCCGGACACCCACGTGGTGGTGAGGCCGGTATAGCTGGTGAAGACGATCTGATTGAGCGGGGTGCCGCCGACCTGGTCGACGACGCCGAGGGGGGATCCGTTGATGGTGCTGGTGGCATACCAGGCGGTGCTGCTGCCAGGCGTGCCGGAGACGGAGATCCAGTTGTTGACGGTGACCGTCACACCCGGATCGATCACGAGAGCGGCCGAGGAGAGGAACGTGCCGGCGGAGCTGTTGAAATCGAGGATCGTGTTGCCGGTGATGTGGAGTGTGCCGACGGTGATGCCGGCGCCGCCGGTGAGGGAGAGCGTGCCGCCGCCGAGCACGAGGGTGAGGCTCGAGGCGGTGAACGTCTGGTCGAAGACGAGGGTGCCGGCGCCGTTCTTGGTGAAGGTCCCCGAGCCGGCGAGGGCGCCGGAGAATGTGGTGCTGCCCGCGGCGTAGTCGGCGGTGACGGTGCCGCCGCTGCCGATCGTGAGCGTGGTGCCGGCGGAGGATGAGATGGCGCCCGAGGTGAGGGTGTCGCCCGCGCCAAGCGTGAGCGTGCCGCCGGTGATGGAGGTGGAACCGACGGTGTTGGTGGCGCCGTTGAGCGTGAGGGTGCCGGAGCCGGTGCGCGTGAGCGTGCCGGAGCCGAGGTTCAGATTCGAGGAGAGGGTGACGTTGCCTGCGCCGCCGACGGTGAGGGAGAAGCCGCCGGCGGAAACACTGCCGGAAAGCGTGAGGGTGTCGGCGACGGAATCGATGCGGGTGGCGGAGCCGAAGGTGATCGCGCCGCTGTGGGAGTTGTTGCCGGCGATGTTGCGGAGGGCGCCGTCGGAGGCGACGCCGGTGCCGTTGAGCGTGAGAGCTTCCGCGCCGACCGTGAGGTTGCCGCTGAAGGCGTTGTTGAAGTGCAGGGCCGCGCCGCTGGCGATGGTGGTGCCGGCGGCGGTGGAACCGAGGGCGGCGTTGTTCTGCACCGAGAGGACGCCGGTGCCGACGGTGGTGGTGCCGCTGTAGGTGCTGGTGCCGGCGAGGACGGTGGTGCCGGTGCCGGCCTTGGTGACCGCGGCGTTGCTGCCGCCGGAGATGATGCCGGCGAAGGTGGTGTCGGTGGCGTCGCCGAAGGTGAAGGTCGTGGCGGCGCCGGGCGAGCCGAGCGCGACGGTGGCGCCGGTGTTGGTGGTGGCGAGGGAGCCGACGGTTTGGGAAAAGCCGTTGAGATCGAGCACGGGAGTGCCGGCGGAGTTGAAGGTGACGGCGGAGGTGGAGGCGATCTGCTGGGCGGCGAGGAGTTGCGCGGTGGCGGTGCCGGTGCCGTTGCCGAGCGCGAGCGCGCCGGGGATGGCGGTGGCGGAGCTGGAGAGGCGGAGGGTGCCCTCGGTGACGGTGGTGGTGCCGGTGAAGGTGTTGGCGCCGGAGAGGGTCCAGGTGCCGGTGCCGGCTTTGGTGAGGGACGTGAGGTTGAGGCCGTCGTAGTTGACGATGGCGCCGGCGAATTCGTTGCCGGTGGAGGTGCCCTGCAGCGTGAGAGTCTTATTGCCGGCGCCGGTGACGGTGAGGGCGGAGGAGAAGACGAGGCCGGCGGAGCCGTTGGCGGTGATCGCGCCGCCGCCGGTGGTGCCGGCGAGATTGATGACGCGATCCGTGGTCTCGCCGCCGCCGGTGTAGAGCAAGGTGCCGGTGAGGGTGGTGCTGCCGAGCGAAAGGGTGCCGTTGGCGACGGTGGTGGGGGCGCCGAGCGAGCTGGAGGCGGAGCCGCCGGTGACGCGGTTGAGCGAGGCGACGCTGAGGGTGCCGCGCTCGATGCTGGTGGTGCCGGTGTAGGTGTTGGCGCCCGAGAGAATCCACGTGCCGGTGCCGGCCTTGACGAGCGAGGTGAGATTGAGGGCGTTGTGGTCGACGAGGGCGCCGGAGATGGTGCTGCCGGTGGAGGTGCCCTGGAGCGTGAGTGTCTTATTGCCGGCGCCGGTGGCGGTGAACGCGGAGGTGAGCGTGAGGTTGCCGTTGGCGGTGATGACGGCGCCGCCGGTGGTGCCGGCGAGGTTGATGACGCGATCGGAGGAGCCGGTCGTGCCGGTGAAGGTGAGCGAGCCGGAATTGGTGCCGTTGCCGAGGGAGATGGTGCCGTGGGCGATGGTGGTCGGGGCACCGAGATGCGAGGCGCCGGCGCCGACGTTGCCGATGGTGGCGAAGGAGATGCCGCCGCCGCCGACGGAGAGAGCGCCGGAGAACGTGTTGCTGCCGGAGAGTGTGAGCGTGCCGGTGCCGAGCTTGGTGAGCGAGGCGTCGGTGCCGGAGAGGACGCCGGAGAACGTGGTGTTGGTGGTCTGGTTGACGGTGAATGCGTGGCCGGTGGAGAGGGAGACGGTGCCGTTGCCGGAGAAGGCGCCGACGGTCTGGGCGCTGTTGTTGAGGGCGAGCGTGCCGGTGTTGACGGTGAGATTGGCGGTGGCGGCGGCGAGAGTGGCGCCGCTGCTGACGGTCATCGTGCCGGCGGAAACGGTGGTGGTGCCGGTCTGGGTGTTGGTGCCGGAAAGGATGAGGTTGCCCGTGCCCGTCTTGGTGAGGCCTCCGCCGGAGGACGTGAGGTTGGCCGAGACGGTGAGCTCGGCGGTGGTGTTGGTGGAATCGGCGATGCTGAAGGTGCGGGTGGCGGCGCCGAGGTCGACATTGCCGGACAACGTGGAGCCGAGGGGATTGTTGGTGGACGTGTAGGTGACGCCGCCGCCGAGCGTGAGGGTGCCGCTGCCGGTGGAGAGATTGTTGACGGCGGCGGCGTTGGCGCCGGTGCCGCCGAACGTGAGGGTGAGGGCGGATTGATTGGTGCCGTTGAGATCGAGGAGAGCGGTGCCGGCGCTGGTGCGGTTGATGACGATGTCGAAGAGCGGCGTGGCGCCGAGGGCGTTGGTGGCATCGGTGCGGACCGTGCCGGCGTTGATCCAGAGATCGGAGCCGCTGGTGAGCGTGCCGGCGGCATCGGCGAGCACGAGCGTGCCGTCGCCGAGTTTGGTGATGCGGCGGAGCGCGGACGCGGAGAGGGCGCCGAGGGTGAGCGTGCCGGTGCCGGCGCCGTTATTGGCGACGGTGAAGGTGGTGTTGCCGGTGATCGTGCTGGCGCCGAAGGTGGCGCCGTAGGCGGAGCCGCTCGTGATGTTTCCGCCGGCCTGGACCGTGAGGGTAAACGTGCCGGCGGAGAGGGTGCCCAAGGTGTGGGTGACGCCGGAGCCGGCGGTAACGCGATCGACGGACAACGTGGCGGAGCCGCCAAGCGTGGTGTTGCGGCCGAAGTTGATGCCGCTGTTGCCGGCGAGCTGGAGCGTGCCGCCGGTGACCGAGAGTGTGCCGGTGCCGAGGGCGGCGGAGTTCGTTTCGGCGCGGAGGATGCCGGCAGAGACCGAGGCGGGGCCGTCGAAGGTGTTGGCGCCGCTGAGGACGAGGGTGCCGGTGCCGGACTTGGAAAGGCCGACACCGACCGCGCCGCTGACGACGGCGGAAACGGTGAGTTCGGCGGCGGTGCCGGTGGAGTCGGCGATGCTGAAGGAGCGGGTGGCGGCGCCGAGGCTGACGTTGCCGGAGAGGGTGGCGCCGAGGGGATTGCCGGTGGCGTTGTAGGTGACGGTGCCGCCGAGGGTGAGGACGCCGCTGCCGGTGGAGAGCGAGTTGATGGAGGTGGCGGTGCCGCCGGTGCCGCCGAACGTGAGGGCGCCGATGGACTGGTCGTTGCCGGCCAGATTGAGCGTGGCGGTGCCGCCGAGGATATCGCGGATGGTGACGGCGGTGTTGCTACCGGTGCCGAAGACGCTGTCCGCGGAGAGCGTGGCGGTGCCGCCGGTGACGGTGAACGAATTGGTGGCGGAACTCCACGCGGACGGTGTGGCGGTGAACACGAGTTCGCCGGCGCCGGCCTTGGTGAGGGCGCGATTGGCGCCGTTGTCGGAGATCGGGCCGAGGGAAAGCTGGGCGCCGGAAGCGACGCTGAGCGTGCCGTTGCCGGTGAACGTGGCCTGGTCGAAGCCGAGGCCGGCGGTGCCCGAGGTGACGAGGCTGCCGGGCGCGACGGTGAGAACGGAGGCACCGAGCGTGAGATTGCCGAGGGCGTGGGTGACGCCGGCGCCGCCGGCGAGGCGGTCGGAGGTGATGTTGGAATTGGCGCTGACGGTGACGTGCTGGACGAAATCGGTGGCGGCATTGGCGCCGAGGACGAGGGTGCCGCCGCCGAGGGTGACGGCGTTGGCGGCGGTGCTGCTGCCGAGGGCGGCGGAGTTTTCGGCGCGGAGCGTGCCGGCGGAAACGGTGAGGATGCCGCCGAACGTATTGGCGCCGGAGAGCGTGAGGTTGCCGGTGCCGGTTTTGGTGACGGCGCTGGCGGTGCTGGTGCCGCCGTTGGTGATGGCGCCGGAGATGGTGGTGTTTCCGCCGGTGACGTTGAGCGTGAGCGTGCGGTTGGTGCCGGAATTGGAGAGGGCGATGTTGCCCAGCGCAGTGGTGCCCGAATTGGAGATCGTGAGCGTGGTGGAGGCGGACTGCGTGAGGTTGCCGTTGAGAACCAGATTCTCGGAGCCGGTGAGGTTGGTGGAGAAGCTGAGAAAAATGTCGTTGGCGAGCGTGCGCGTGCCGCCGGAGCCGGCGAGTGAGCCGCCGGCGAGGGCGAGCGTGCCGGTGCCGAACGCGGAGTCGTGGCCGGCGAGCAGTGTGCCGGCGGAAACGGTGGTGTTGCCCGAGAAGGTGTTGGCGCCGGAGAGCGTCCAGTTGCCGGTGCCGGATTTGCTTACGGCAACGGTGCCGGAGCCGTCGGCGATGATGCCGGACAGGGTGTTGGCGCCGGTTTGGGTGCCGGAGAGCGTGAGGGTTTTGGCGCCGGCGACCGACGCGGAGACATTGCCGGAGAGGGTGAGGGTGCCGCTGCCGTTATTGGTGAGACCACCGCCGCCGATGGAGCCGGCCAGATCGAAGCCGCGGTCGCTGGAGTTACCGGAACCGGTGTAGATCAGGGTGCCGGTGCCGACGCCGCTGCCGAGCCGGATCGTGCCGTCGGCCGCGCCGGTGGGCGCACCGAGCGCGGAGGCGGTGCCGTCGGCGTTGGCCAAGGTGGAGAGGGAGACGGTGCCGGCGGAGATGCTGGTCTGACCGGTGTAGGTGTTGGTGCCGGAAAGAATGAGCACGCCGAGTCCGGCTTTGAGGAAGTCGGCGCTGCCGCCGGTCTCGCCGATGGCGCCGGAAATCGTGGTGTTGGCGGAGTTGCTGACCGTGAGCGTGCGGGAGCCGGAGAGCGTGACGGCGCCGGAAAGCGTGAGGGCGGCGGCGCCGCCGATGGTGGAGTTGGCGGTGATGGAGACGTCGTTGGCGAGGGTGCGGGTGGCGTTGGCGGAGAGCGTGCCGCCGTTGAGGACGAGGGTGCCGGTGCCGAAGGCGGCGTCGTTGCCGGCGTTGAGCGTGCCTCCGGTGACGGTGGTGGAGCCGGTGTAAGTGTTGGCGGCGGACATGAGCCACTGACCGGTGCTGGATTTCACGACGGACGTGGCGCCGCCGTTGTCGTCGATGACGGCGGCGAGGGAATTGGTGCCGGTGTTGGAGCCAGTGAGGGTAAGGGTGCGCGAGCCGGAGCCGGAGAACGCCAGGCTGCCGGTAGCGGTGAGGCCGAGGGTGTTGGAGCCGGAGCCGGAGGAGTCGAGGGTGCCCCCGCCGAGGCCGAGGGTGAAAAGCCGATTCGAAGTCTGCGCAGTCGTGCCGGCGAAGCGCAGGGTGCCGCCGTCGAGGACGAGGTTGGCGGCGGAGTTGTCGGAAGCGCCGATACCGCTCGCGCTGCCGCCGTCGGCCAGGGTGGTCACGGAAAACACGCCGGCCGAAACCGTGGTGATGCCGGTGTAGGTGTTGAGGCCGGAAACGGTCCAGGTGTTGGTGCCGGTCTTGGTCACGGCGCCGGTGCCGCTGATGACACCCGAGAGCGTGCCGGCGGTGGAGCCGGAGCTGGTGAGGGTGAGGGTGTTGCCGGCGGTATCGACGGCGCTGGCGATGCTGAGGGTGCCGGAGCTGGCGGTGCTGAAGGCGGCGTTGGCGCCGAGGGCGAGCGCGAGGGTGGCGTCGAGCGTCTGGGTGGAGTTGTCGTTGTTGACGATGCCGCTGGCGCCGAGCGTGAGAATGGAACCGCCCGTGGCGGAGAAGGTGAAACTGCCGGCGCCGTTGGCGAAGACCAAGCCGGCGACGCTGCGATTGGCGGCGAGCGACGGGTTGTTGGTTGCGGCGGTGCCGAAGGAGGCGATGTCGGTCGTGGTGTCGTTGGTCGGAGCGTTGCCGCCGACCCAGTTGGCGCCGGTGGCGAAGTCGGTGCCGACATTGGCCCAGATGATCGTGGCGGACCGGCTTGGGAGCGGGAAAAGGAGGACGGCGAGAGCGCAGGAAAGGAGGAGTGCCTTCCGGCAGGCAGAGATCCGAATGCATGTCCGCAAGCGCTCCAGACGGGAGCCGCGAGGGAGTGCAAACGGATTCATTCGGGTGGGTTGGAACAGACGGTGGCGCGCCGCGGGTCGCGGGGGTTAATGCCGATTCCTAGCATTGGAGACAAGTTAGGAGTTTTCCCCTAGTCTCAACCACTCTATGCCGTGCTCCGTGCCGGCTACCGTGGGACGGTCGATTAGGTGGTGCGAAGCGTCGTGCACCGGCGCTGAATTTCGGAACCTTTGCGACGGATGCCGCGTATAGCGGAGGAGCGAAACCCCATGAAATTTCTTTCCGGACAGAACAGCGGGTGGCGGCGGTGGCTGGCGGCGGTGCTTATCCTGCCCGCGCTGCAGGCGGCGGAGGTGCTGCCGTTGCGCTGGCTGGGAGGCGCGGAGCCGGCGCGCGCCGCGGGCGTGAGCTGGGGTGTGCCGTGGGCGCCGGGCGAGGTGAAGGCGGGGCAGAGGTTTGTGGTGCGGCGGGCGGACGGGACGACGCTGCCGTTGCAGCAATGGCCGCTGGCGTTCTGGCCGGACGGGTCGTTGAAGTGGGTTGGGTTTACGACGGTCGCGGGGCCGGGCACGGGGGAGTTGCGGCTGGAGGCGGTGGCGACGGAGCCGGTGCCGGAGGCGGGAGCGGCGAAGCTGGCGGTCGTGGAATCCGCCGAGGCGATCGAGGTGCAGGCGGGGAAGTTGACCGTGCGGGTGCCGCGGCGCGGGGAACATCTCGTGCGTGCGTTGGAGCTCGACGGCCGTGAAGTCGCACGCGACGGGCGGCTGGTCGGCGTGGTGCAGGACGGGCCGGATGCGGGGCCGGAGGCCGCGGCGCCGCGCGAGGCGCTGGCGACCACGCTGGAGCAGGTGACGATCGAGCAGCGCGGACCGGTGCGGGCGGTGTTGAAACTCGAAGGGCGGCACCGGGGCGGGCGGAGCGGGCGCGAGTGGCTGCCGTTCACGGTGCGGCTGTATGTGCATGCGGGCAGTGCGAGCGTGCGGCTGGTGCACACGGTCATCTTCGACGGCGACCCGGAGAAGGACTTCCTGCGCGGGCTGGGTGTCGCGTGGACGGTGCCGCTGCGGGAGGAGTTGCAGAACCGGCACGTGCGTTTCGCCGGCGAAGGCACGGGGGTGTGGGCGGAGCCGGTGCTGCCGATGGTGGGGCGCGGCGGGCGGTTCGCGGCGGATCCGGCGACGGGCCGCGACGTGTATCCGCAGCAGGTGGACGGCCGGCGCGTGCCCAACCGGGAAGCCTACAGCCGGCGGGCGCAGGGTTTCCTGGCCGACTGGGCGTCGTGGGACGGCTACCGGCTGGTGCAGCCGAATGCGAACGGCTTCACGATCGAGAAACGCACCAACGACCGCAGCGCATGGATCGCGGCGGGCGCGGGCCGGCGGGCGGGCGGGCTCGCCTACGTGGGCGACGTGGCGGGCGGGCTGGCGGTGAGCGTGCGGAATTTCTGGCAGTCGTATCCGGGAAGTCTGGACGTGACCGGGGCGACGACCGACGCGGCGCGGGTGACGGCGTGGTTGTGGTCGCCCGAGGGGCCGGCGATGGATCTGCGGCACTACAGCACGCGGGCGCATGGGCTCGAGGCGGCGTATGAGGATGTGCAGCCGGGCTTCTCGACGGCGCACGGGATCGCGCGCACGAGCGAACTGACCGTCACGGCCTGCGGGGACGTGCCGACGCGCGAAACGGTGGCGGCGCTGGCGCAGCTCGGGAGCGAGCCGCCGCTGCCGGTGTGCGCGCCCGAGCACTTCCGGCGGGTGCGGGCCTTCGGCTACTGGGGGCTGCCGGACCGGTCGACGCCGGTGACGCGGGCGATCGAAGAGCGGTTGGAGGCGTCGTTGAATTTCTACCTGCAGCAGCCGGAGCAGCACCAATGGTATGGCTTCTGGGACTTCGGGGATGTGATGCATTCCTACGACTACGACCGGCACGTGTGGCGCTATGACCTGGGCGGGATGGCCTGGGCCAACTCGGAACTCGGGCCGGACCTCTGGCTGTGGCTGAGCTTTCTGCGGACCGGGCGGAAGGACGTGTTCCGGATGGCGGAGGCGATGACGCGGCACACGAGCGAGGTGGACATGTATCACCTCGGGCGGTTCGCGGGGCTCGGGTCGCGGCACAACGTGCGGCACTGGGGCGACGGGGCCAAGGAGGCGCGGATCAGCCAGGCGGCGTATCGGCGTTTCCATTACTACCTGACGACGGACGAGCGGACCGGGGACGTGATGCGGTCGGTCGTGAACGTCGACGCGCAGATGCGTGAACTCGATCCGATGCGGCTGGCGCAGCCGGCGACCGAGGCGGAGAAACGCATCGCGCCGGCGCGTGTGCGCGTGGGGCCGGACTGGCTGGCATTTGCCGGCAACTGGATGACGGAGTGGGAGCGGACCGGCGACGTGCGTTGGCGCGACCGCATCCTCGCGGGCGTAGCGAGCCTCGACGCGATGCCGCTGGGGCTGCGGCAGGGGCGCAATCTGGTGATGGGCTACGACCCGGAGCGGGGGACGCTGCATGCGCTGAACGACGAGGCGGGCGTCTACAATCTCGCGACGATCATGGGCGGTGCCGAGGTGGGCATGGAGCTCGGATTGATGCTCGACGATCCGCGGTGGCACCGGCTGTGGCGGCAGTATTGCCGGCTCTACCAGGCGCCGAAGGAGATGGTGCTGCGCGATCGCGAGACGGGGACCGAGGGCGCGGACGCCCGCGGCGTGCGCGACGGACGGCTGGCCGCGTATGTTTTTCACCGTGGCGGCGGCGAGGCCTTCAAGCGCGTGGCAGTCGAGGCGTTGCTGCGCTATGCGCGCGGAGAACGACGGGGCGGGGAGGGCGGGGACGCGGCGCGGACGGTGCGACGGGTAGAGCCGCCGGCGGTGCTTGCGCCGGTCGACGAAGGCCTGGGTAACACGAACACTGCGGCGCAGAGCGCGCTGGAAGTGTTCGCGATGCTGGGGTTGATCGGTGAGCACCTGCCGCACGAGATACCGCCGGCGCCGCCGGAGGAGACGGGAAGGCGGGGGCGAGGGCGGGGGGCGGCGGGTGCAGGGCAGGGGCCGACACCGGGGATGCAGCCGCCGACGGGGAATTTCGATGCGCGCAATCCCGTGGAACCGGTGGCGCCGGCGACTCCGCGGAAGCAGTGATACGAAAGTGGGGGGAGAGGCGTGGGACGGATCAGGGCACCGGAGTAGAGTTCCCGCAGATTCAGAAACGAAAGGATGCGGAAGATTGGATCTGCGGTGGTTCCGAATCTGCGGGAGAAGATTCGGGCGGTCGTGGAAGCCGTGAATTTCGGTGTGAGGGCAATCGGAGGGCGGGGGTGCGATGAGGCCTGCCGGCGGGCGGCAGCCCTGCCGTTTGGACGTCAAGGGACGGTGCGGGGTCGGCCGGGGCTCGCGGGGCAGGCGGGGGTGCGAAAAGAAAAAGCCCGCCGGTGAGGGCGGGCTGTTGGGATGCGGCGGGGAAGTCGGTCCGAGCGGGCCGGCCCGCGGCAAAAGGTCAGAGGTCGAAGGTCGCGGTGAAGATGAACTGCCGCGGGTCGACGATGCGGTAGTTGTTGGGCACGCCGTTCGGGTTGATGCTGATCCGCTGGAGGCGGCCGCTCTCGAGGACGTTGCGGACGTTGAGCTGGAGGCGGGCGCGGACCTTGTCGTTCCAGAAGCGGAGGTTGTTGTAGCTGATCAGCGCGTCGGCGTAGAAGCGCGCCTTGTCGTGGACGGGCTTGTTGGCATCGAGCGTGCGGATCACGCCGTCGGCATCCGGGGTGCCCGCGAGATAGCCGATGGCGGCCTGGTCTTCCCAGCGGGCGGAGCCGCCGACGGAGAAATTGCGCAGGTATTTGTGCTCGGTGATGCCGGCGAGCTGGTAGTTGGTCGTCGCGGTGAAGCGCCATTCCCGCACCTGGGGCTTGGATTTGCCGGCGTTGGCGACGGCGAGTTTGTATTGGGACCAGACGTTGGTCTCAAACCAGTTGGCCGGGATGTTGGCGTTGTTGCTGACGGGGACGTCGGGGTTGGTGTTGTTGGTCCACCAGAAGACGTCGTCGGCGTTGCCGAGAATGGCATCGGCGCCCGGGGCCTTCATGCCCTTCCAGACGGGCATGCGTTGGTTGACGTAGGTGAGGAGCGTCGGGGAGAGGGCGGAGTCGATGGCCTGCTGGCGGGCGGCGGTGGCCTTCAGGGTCCAGTGGCGCGTGGGGTTGAAGTTCACCTCGAGTTCGTAGCCCTTGGATTCGGCGTCGTTGATGTCGGTGACGGTGCCGCCGGTGCGGATCTGGTTGATGAAGTCGGGATTGAAGCCGAGGCGGCGGTAAACCTCGGTCGCGCGGGCGGCGGGATCGGGGATCGTGGGCGTGAGCCAGGTGTCGAGGTTGTCTTCGAGGTCGAAGGGATCGCCGGTGCCGATGGCGCTGAGATCGAAGTCGAGGCGGTTGACGCGGCCGATGACGGTGCCGAAGCGGGTGCGGGCGTCCTTCTCGAACGTCTCATATTTGTTGATACGGACGTAGAGGCGGTTGGAGAGGAGGTTGAGGCTGAAGCCGTAGTCCTTGCCCTTGCCCGTGGGGTTGGGGAGGTATTGGCCGAGGACGTTCTGGGCGACGACCTCGGGCTTGAAGGAGTCGGACTCGTTGTAGTGGACGTGGAACCAGCTGAGCGGCTTGACGACGAGGCCCTTGGTGCGGGTGCGGCCGGTGCGGGAGATCCAGTTGGTGCCGAAGTCATCGAGCGGGTCGGTGTTGAAGAGGCCGCGGGAGATATCGAGGACAGCGGCGCCGCCGTTGACGGTGCGGGACTTGTCCTTGCGGTAGCCGACGGTGGGGACGATGCGTTCGTTCCAGAAGAAGCCCTGCCAGACGAGGCCGCGGGTGCGGATCTCGCGCTTCTGGAGGCCGAGGGCGAAGTAAACTTCGTCGAGGGTGACCTGTTCGTTGACCCATTGGCCGGCGGTGGCGTTGAACCAGCGGAGCGGGTAGGTGCCGTTGGGCTGGTCGAGGCGCGAGGGGGCGTAGTCGATGTTGAAGCCCTGATTGTCGCCGAGGTAGTAGCGCGGGAAAACGGAGCCGTGGGCGGGAGCGGTGCGGTTGAAGCCGGCGGTGCCGGGGGTGCCGATCCAGGGGTGGTCGGAGACGATCTTGTCGCGGTAGCGGAGGCCGTTGGGGGCGTTGACGATCTCGCGGAACTCGCCGTAGGCGGCGAAATTCTGGCGGCCGAGGAAGCGGAGGACGTTCTTCTCGCGGGAGAGGTCCAGCTGGTAGGCGAGGGTGCCGCGGGTGTTGTCGTTGAGTTCCGGGCGGCGGAAGGTCTGGGGCTCGGAGCCGCCGATGTAGGGCCGGAGGAAATACGGGTTGGGCGTGCCGTCGAGGAGGCGCTCGTTCACGTCGATCAGCAGCGCGGCCGGGGAGCCGTCGGAGGAGCCGATGAAGTTGCGGTCCATGCGGTCGACATCCTCGCGGAAGAAGCCGGCCTGGAGGGCGAGCTTGTGGCGCTGGGTGTCGACGAACCATTGCTCGAGCTCGACCTGGTAGATGTCGGCCTTCTGCTTGGACCAGTTGGGCGCGGCGAAGTTGATGTTTTCCCAGTCGTAGAGGGCGCGGTTGTTGATGCCGGGCTGGATGTAGAGCGGCGGCAGGTTCTGGCCGATCTGGCTGTAGCGCAGTTCGGAGTTGGCCTGGCCGGGCGAAGCGATCGCGGTGCCGGTGGGGGGATTGGCGCCCCGGTTGACGGTGTAGAGCTGGATGCGGCCCTGATCGATGAAGATGCTGGGGCGCACCCAGAAGCCGGTGAACTGGGTGGCGAGGCCCGGGGGCAGGAGGCCGGCCTGTTCCTGCGCGACGGTGACGGGGATCAGCTGACCGTTGACGCGCGCGCTCGCGGTGATCGGGTCCCAGGTCGGCCGGCCGGCGGCGAGCCAGTAGGAGACGTAGTCGCGCGGGGTGACGGCGTTGGGCCGGGAGTTGTAATTATGATACGACTCGTAGGAGGCGCGGAGGGTGGTCTTGGAGAACGGCTTCGCGGTGACGTTGAAGGTGCCGCGGTTGGTTTTGTCGGCGGAGGGTTTGCGCATGAACCCCTTCTCCTCATAGACGCCGGAGACGCGCACGGCGAGACGGTCGGTGAGCAGCGGGCGGTTGAGGTCGAAGCTGGAGCGCCAGCCGCCGTAGCTGTCGACGCGCGCGGTGAAGGTGTTGGTGATGCCGCGGAGACGGGCGCGCGACGTGTTGATGTTCACCGTGCCGGCCGCCTCGCCGAGGCCGAAGATGTTGGAGTTGGGGCCGCGGGAGATCTCGACGGATTCGACGTTGTAGGTGTCGAGGGGAACGGTGCCGGTGGAGGCGAAGTTGCCGCGGGCGATGTTGGCGGCGCCGAGGCCGCGCACGCGGTTGGCGGACTGCGGATTGGTGCCGGTGTTGTCGACGAAGAAGCCGCGGTCGATTTCGAACGAGGTGAACTGGAGCGTGCCCTCGGTGTTGGCCTCGTAGAGGAAGACGTCGTTCAGGTCGACGGCCGCGGTGTCGAGGAGCTGCTGCTTGGTGACAACGGTGATGGAGGAGGCGAGGTCCTCGAGTTTCGAATTGAGGCGGGTGCCCGACATCGAGTTGGCGGCGAGGTAGCCCTTGTCGCCGGCGGCGGTGACCTCGAAGGGCGAGAGCTGGATGACGGAGCCTTCCCCGGCGGCGGAGCCGGAGGCCGGCGCGGTGCCGACGGCGCGCGCGGTGTCGGCCTGCAGGGCGGCGGCCTCTTCGGGGTCGAGGCGGCCGTTTTTGTTCACGTCGAAACGCGCCAGTTGGGCGGGCGTGGGAGCGGGAGCCGGGGCGTTCTGCGCCCAGGCGAGCGGCGAGGCGCTCGCGGCGAGCGCGGCGCGGAAAAACCAGCGGGAAACAATACGGGTAGGCATGGCGATGCAGGGATTCGGGCTCGGAACGGGGGAACGCGCCGGAGGCACAGGCCAGGCGCCAGGGTGAAGGGAAAGAATATATCCCGTTCGCCCAGGTCGTCTAGTGGGGGGAAATCGGACGGTTAGATGCCGCCGCGCGCGGACCTCGGCGCGGAGCGCTGCGCCGGAAACGGCGGGCGACTTCGGCGACGCTGCGACCGCCGCCGAGGGCGACGATGCCGCCGTGGGGCAGGAGGCCGGAAACGATCGGGGCGCCGAGGTGGCCGACGGTCTGGCGGGCGGCGTCGGCATTGGCGCGCTGCGCGGTCTTGATGACCGCCGCGGCGGCGAGCAGGCGCGGGATCTTGGTCTGCGAGACGGGCACGAAGTTGGCCACCTCGGCCTGCCCCGGACGGTCGACTTACTAGAGAGTCGCGGCCATGCGGAGGAGGTCGTCGGGGTAGGCGGCTTTCTTGGGCATCGGGGTGACAATATTGAGGCGGACGTGTGACGGCCGCGCCGTTGCGCGGCGAATAATCATGCGAATAAAGTTTTTACTCGCGCTGCTTTCGGATCGGCGCACGTGTGGGCGACTTCGAACCAACCATGACCGCCCTGAACCCCGTCCCGGTGCTGGTGTCGCTCGCCCTGGCGTCCAGCGTCCTCGCCCAAACCGCTCCCTCCGTCCCGCCGGCGGGCGCCGCCGCCGATCCGGAGCGACCGCTGCAGTTGGAGGCGTTCACCGTCACCGGCTCGAACATCAAGCGCGTGGACGCCGAGACGGCGCTGCCCGTGACGGTGTTTGAAAAGGCCGAGCTCGATGCGCGGGGCGCGGCGACGATGGCGGAGCTTTTCGAGACTCTCAACGCGGCCGAGATCTCGGCGATCACGGAGTTGAACAACGGACCGCAGCTCGCGCGCGGCGACGTGGCGTCGGTCGATCTGCGCGGCATCGGTTCGGGCAGCACGCTCACGCTGTTGAACGGCCGCCGGATGGCGCCGCACCCGATCTCGATGGCCGAAAACGGCGTGCCGTCGCTCGCGGTGAACATCAACACCATCCCCCGCGCGATGGTGGATCGCGTGGAGATCCTGCGCGACGGCGCTTCGGCGATCTACGGCGCCGATGCGGCCGCGGGCGTGATCAACAATCTCGTTTCCCGCACCTATGTGGGCCGCGGGGCGACGCTGAAGGGTTCGATGACGCAGCACGGCGGGGCCAACGAGTTCAACGCGACGATCTTCGAGGGGCGCAAGATCGGGAAGATGCACCTCTCGATGTCGCTCGATTATTTCCACCGTGACGCGCTGGCGGCATCGGATCGCCGCTGGGCGAGGAACTCGGATCTGCGCCAGAGCCGCGCGCTGCCCGCGCCGTGGAACGGGCTGCCGGTGCCGAATCCGGCGGGCGGCGTGTTTGCCCGCGACAACGATTTCCGCAACGCCAACGCGGTGAACCAGTGGGGCCAGTGGCAGCGCGGCTTCATCCAGCCGGACTACCTGACCTTCGTGGGCTCGCGGCCGACCGGCAACGTGGGCATCACCACGAGCACGACGCCGCCGACCGGCGTGGCGACGATGGCGGCGGACGGCATGTTCTACCTGTGGCCGAGTGCGGCGGGCCTGAACTTCAAGCAGACCGCGCCGTCGACCAACATCGACAGCCCGGAAAACGCGACGTTTTCGAACTGGAACAAGTGGAAGATGCTGATCCCGGCGACGGACCGGGTGCAGTTCGGGGCGTTCGTCGACCGCGAGATCAACCGCCGTCTCTCGTTTTTCGGCGACCTGCTGTTTTACCGCGCCTACAGCCGCACCGGCCGCGAGCCGGTCAACGCGAAGAACACCGACGACCAGGGCATCTACGTGCCGGCGGCGAATCCGTGGAATCCCTTCGGCGTGCGCTTCTATCATCCGACGGGGGCGCCGAATGCCGATGGCACGCCGCGGCTCGTCGGCACGCCGGCGGATGTCTCGATCTGGACCGGCGTTTCGCCCGGGCAGAACGACACGATCCCGAGCGGGTTCAAGCCGCGCGAGACCGAGGTGACGAGCTATTCGTGGCGCCTGCTCGGCGGCCTCCGCGGCAAGTTGAGCGACCGCTGGGAGTGGGAGTCGGCGCTCGTCGCCTCGGGCGCGCAGACGCATGAGTTCGAGCATTTCCAGATCCGCGAGTCGCGCCTGCGCGCGGCGCTGAATCGCACCGATGCGACGGCGTTCAACCCGTTTCCGGTGACCTTCAAGATCGAGAACAACCAGATCGTGGCCGACCGGACCTTCCGCAATCCCGAGGCCGTGGTCGACCCGCTCTACGACGACGAGGACCGCATGGGCCGCACCGGGCTGTTCATGTGGGATGCGAAGGTGAACGGCCAGGGATGGCGGCTTTTCAACGGCGGCAACATCGGCGTGGCGACCGGTGCGGAGGTGCGTTACGAGTCCTACTCGGACAAGCGCGCGACGTTTGTGGGCGTGAACCCGCCGGGCTCCGGCAGCCAGTTCCCGCTGCTGCGCGAAGGCGACAACGACTTCCTCGCGTTGAGCGGCAATGTGCCGATCGATGCGCACCAGACGATCTACGCGGGCTTCCTCGAAGTCTCGCTGCCGTTTGTGACGCGGCAGAACCGCCTGCCGCTGGTCGAGGCGCTCGATCTCACGCTGGCCGGCCGTTACGAGAACTTCTCGATCTTCGGCGACACCGCCAAGCCGAAGGCCAGCCTCGTCTGGAAACCGGCCGCCTGGCTGAAACTCCGCGGTTCGGTGGCGGAGTCGTTCCGCGCGCCCAATCTGGTGCAGACGAATGTGTCGCCGCTGCGGCGGCAGATCGGCGCCGACGATCCGTATCGCTTCGAGGTCACGGGGCTGGCGTCCGACGGAACCGCGCAGCGCACGACCTTCCGCCAGGGCAACCAGAACCTGCAGCCCGAAGAGGCGAAGACGTGGCTCGCGGGCTTCGTGCTCGAGGTGCCGAAGGTGCGCGGGCTGTCGTTCACGTTCGATTACTTCAACCTGAACCAGAACAAGGTCATCGAAAACGTCGGCGCCGCGTCGGCCATCGATCGCGACGAAGTGCTGCTCGACCTCGCGATGAAGGCCGAACTCGCGAAGGGCACGCCGCTCGCCCAGATCGACCTGGGCTCCGGCACGCCGAATTATCGCGGCAACTCCAAGGTGACGCGCAAGCCGGTGTCGGCGGAGGACCGGCAGGCCTTTGCCGCCTACAACGCGCGGCCCGGCAACACGCTGCTCCGCGCCCCGGTGGGCGAGGTGGTGAGCGTGATCGACGATTACCTCAACCTGAGCGGGCGCGATATCGAGGGATACGAATTCGGCGTGCAGTATCGGGCGCCGCGGACGCGCTACGGCACATTCACGTTCAGCGGCGAGGCGACGCATTACGTGCTGCGCCGCTCGCAGGCGGACGAGAACTCGCCGGCGCTCGACGAACTCGGCCGCAACGGCCGCACCCGTTGGCGCGCCAACGCCTCCTTGTCCTGGCGTCAGGGGCCGGTGTCCGCGGGCTGGTTCACGAGCTTTTTCGGGTCGTTTGTCGATACGTCGGCGGCGACGACGCAGCAGATCTACGAGGCGCTCGGGAAGCCGGAGTATATCCGGATCTTCAACGACAACGGCATCACGCGCTACCTCCTCCGCGTCGATCCGCAGATGGCGCACAACGCGTGGATCTCGTATCGCTTCGATCGGAAGGATAACTCCTGGCTGCGGGGCGTGACGGTGCGCGGCGGCATCAACAATGTCTTCGACACCGAGCCGGCGCTCGCGGACGAGCAGTATGGCTATCAGCCGGGCTCGTTCAACGTGCGTGGGCGGCAGTTCACGATGGAAGTGTCGAAGCGCTTCTGATCTTGCCGGGGCGGGGGAAAGTCCCGCCCCTTTTGGCGTCCCGTGCGTCTACCCGTTGCGTCCCGTTTCCACCCCCGCATGAAAGTCCTCCCTGTCGCCGCGCTTGCGGTCAGTCTTCTCATGAATGCCGCGCATGCCGTGCAGATCGTCGGCCACCGTGGCGCGTCGTATGACGCCCCCGAAAATACGCTGGCGGCCACCCATCTCGCGTGGAAGCAGGGGGCCGATGCGGTCGAGACCGACATCTATCTCGGCAAGGACGGGAAGATAATCGTGCACCACGACAAGACCGCGAAGCGCACGGCGGGGCGGGACATCGCGATCGCGGAGCTGACGCAGGCGGAGTCGCGCACGCTCGATGCGGGCAGCTGGAAAGACCCCAAGTTCAAGGGGGAGAAGATTCCTCTGCTCGAGGAACAGATCCGTTCGACCCCCGCGGGGAAGCGCATGCTGGTCGAGATCAAGGTCGGCCCGGAGATCGTGCCGGAGCTGCGGCGGGTGCTGCAGCAGCTCGGCGCATCGGAAAAGAACGTCACCATTATCAGCTTCAACTACGACACCCTGGTGGAAGTGCGGAAGCAGCTGCCGCAGCTGCCGACCTTGTGGCTCGTCGGCCATCCGGCGCCCAACGCCAAGACGTCGCCCGCCGCGAAGCCGCCGCCGTCGGTCGATGAGATGATCGCCAAGTGCCGGGCGGCGATGTTGACCGGGCTGGATCTGCAGCACACGTGGCCGCTGACGCCGGCCGATCTGAAGAAGATCAAGGACGCGAAACTCGAGCTGCACGTCTGGACCGTCAATGACCCCGAGATCGCCAGGCGCTGGGTGCAGTGGGGCGTCGCAAGCATCACGACCGACCGGCCGGGTTGGCTGCGTGAGCAGTTGAAGCTCTGATTGCGCCGCCCGTGATCTCACTGCTCAAGCCCGCCCCCGCCGCGCCGCCGCTCCCGCCCGATCGCGTCGACGCCGAATACCGCCGGCTGCGCTGGCAGGTGTTCACCGGCATCTTCGTCGGTTACGCGGCATTCTATCTCGTCCGGAAAAATTTCGCGCTCGCGATCCCGGACATCCTCAAGGACTACCCGCAGTATTCGAAGGCCGCGTTGGGCTCGGCGATGACGGGACTGTCGGTCGCGTATGGGGTGTCGAAGTTCATCATGGGCTCCGTGTCGGATCGCAGCAATCCGCGCTGGTTCATGACGATCGGGTTGCTGCTCACGGCGGGAGTGACGATCGCGTTCGGGACCATTCCGGCGATCTACGGTTCGCTCTTCGCGATCGTGGCGCTGCAGACGCTGAACGGCTGGTGCAACGGCATGGGCTGGCCGCCGTGCGGCAAGACAATGGTGCACTGGTGGAGCACCAAGGAGCGCGGCGTGATCGTGTCCGTCTGGAACGTGGCGCACAACGTCGGCGGTGGCCTGGTGGCCAAGCTCGCGCTGCTCGGCGTGCTGCTCTTCCACGACTGGGGCGCGAAATTCTATTTCCCGGCGCTGGTGGCGGCGTTGGCCGCGATCCTGATCGCGTGGCTGCTGCGGGATACGCCGCAGAGCTGCGGCCTGCCTTCGGTCGAGGCCTACAAGAACGATTTCCCGCCGGACTATTCGGCGGCGCACGAGCGGACGCTGACGTTCAAGGAGATCTTTTTCGGCTACGTCCTGAACAACAAATTCCTCTGGGCGATCGCGGTGGCCAACGCGTTTGTCTACTTCGTCCGCTTCGGCGTGGTGGACTGGATCCCGACCTATCTGCAGACGGCGAAGAATTTCTCGTTTCAGCAGTCCAGCTTCGCGTGGTTTGCCTTCGAGTTTGCCGGCATCCCGGGCACGATCCTGTGCGGCTGGATCTCGGACAAAATCTTCAAGGGCAGCCGGGCGCCGGCGACGATCCTCTTCATGGCGCTCACGCTGGCCGGACTGGTGGCCTACGGATTGAACCGCAACGGGCCGCTGTGGGTCGACATGGTGGCGTTGATCGCGATCGGCTTCTTCGTCTACGGGCCGATCATGATCATCGGCCTGCATGCGCTCGACCTCGTGCCGAAGAAGGCGGCGGGCACGGCGGCGGGCTTCACGGGCTTCTTCGGCTATGTGTTCGGCTCGGCGATTGCGGGCACGGGCGTCGGTTGGATCGCGGACAAGTGGGGCTGGGGCGGGGTGTTTGGCACGATGATTGTGTGCTGCCTGCTCACGATGGCCTTCAGCGCGATGACGCTCGGGCATCGCACGACGAGTTCCGCCAAGTAATCCGCTCTCATGAAACTCATACTCGGGGCCCTCCTGTCCGCGGCGTTGACCGCCCATGCCGCCAGTCCGCTCGTGATCGCGCATCGGGGTGCCAGCGGCTACCTGCCGGAGCACACGCTGGAGGCGAAGGCCTATGCGCACGCACTCGGGGCGCACTTCATCGAGCAGGACCTCGTGCTGACGAAGGATGGCGTGCCGGTGGTGATGCACGACATCCATCTCGATACCACGACGGACGTCGCGCAGCGCTTCCCGGACCGCAAGCGGGCCGACGGTCGCTACTACACGCTCGATTTCACCGTCGCCGAGCTGAAGCAGCTGCGCGTGAGCGAACGCTTCAACGCGAAGACCGGCGTGCCCGTGTATCCGAAGCGGTATGACTCGGTGAAGTCCCGTTCCGAGTTCCGGATTTCGACCTTCGAGGAGGAACTGCAGCTGATCCAGGGCCTGAACCGCAGCACCGGGCGTGTGGCCGGCATCTATCCGGAGATCAAGCAGCCGAAATGGCACCGCGACAACGGCGCCGACCTCAGTGCGGCCGTGCTGCCGATCCTGCGCCGCTATGGCTACGCGACCAAGGACGACGCATGTTTCCTGCAGTGTTTCGAACTCACGGAGGTGAGGCGCCTGCGCGGCGAACTCGGTTGGCAGGGGCGGCTCGTGATGCTGATCGGCGGCGGGGCCAAGGAGCCGGACGGCACCGATTATGCGGCGCTGTGCACGCCGGCGGGAATTCGCGAGCTGGCGACGCTGGTCGACGGCATCGGGCCGGCGATCAATCGCATCGTGACGTGGCCGGCCGCCGGTGCGGCGCCGCGGTTTACCACGCTCGTCAAGCTGGCGCACGAGGCGAAGCTCGTGGTGCATCCCTACACGATCCGGATCGACGACCTGCCGAAGAATTGCCCGTCGCCGGAGGCGTTGCACGAGGCGCTGTTTGCCACGGAGAAGGCCGATGGGGTGTTCACGGACTTTCCGGATGTCACGCTGCGCGGGCTGGCGGCGCGGCGTTGAGCAACGAGGCCGCGGGCCGAATCTGCGTCCGCCGCCCGGCGGACGGCGGGCTCAAAGATCCGGCGAAGGCCGGTGGCGCCGGCCGGAGATTCCCCCCGGACCTTCCAATTCGCTGAGGCGTTTGATCTCGTCGAACTGCTTCTGGGAGATGAGCCGGCGCGGCACGCGTTTGCTGGCCTCGAATACGAGGCGCTCCCGATCCTCGTCGTTCGGCGTGTAGGGCTCCCACGGCGTGTGGTGCCCCTGGTGGCGGGACCATTCGATGTTGCCGCCGTGCACGGCGACGTGGACCTCGAACTTGCGTCCGTCGTCGTCCTTGTTCCACCAGCCGAACTCTATGCTCATGCGGGCCTTTGTCGCGAAAGGCCCGCGCGGAGCGAGCGGAAACGCCGCGGGCGAAGCGGGCTTGAGCGCGGAGGGGAGGCCGTGCGAGCGTGCGGGATGCGTTTCGTTTTCCTGCTGTGCGGCCTGGTATGCCTGACGACTGCGGCGCGCGCGATGCGCGTCGAGGACCTGATCCGGATCCATGTCGAGGCCGTGGGCGGCGAGGCGAGACTGGCGAAACTGAAGAGCCTGCGTGCCACCGGCACGGCGGTCGCGGCGGGCAAGCAGGTGCGTTTCGTGATGCTGGCGGCCCGGCCGAACAAGGTGCGGGTCGAGACCGAGCTCGGGGCCCGCACGCTGGTGCAGGGCTACGACGGAGACGAGGCGCCGTGGGAATACGACACCGGCACCTGGCCGCCGCAGTATCGCGCCATGGTGGACGCCAATGCGAAGGTCTTCGTCGCCGATGCCGAATTCGACGATCCGCTGATCGGCGGGGCGGCGCGGGGTTATACGTTCGACTACGCCGGCGAGGTCGAGGCGAACGGGCGGAAGCTCATCCGGATCCTCGTGACGCGGAAGCTCACGGATACGTTTTCGGTTTTTTTGGACGACCAAACTTTCTTTGTCGTGATGCGCGTGGAGCAGCGCACGACCGCCGGCGGACAGACGGCGGCGATCGTCACGCACTACGAGGACTTCCGTCCGGTCGACGGCGTGCTGCTGCCGCATCGGATCACGTTGGCGCGGGATGGCCGGATGACCCAGCAGACGCGCATCACGCGGATCGATGCCAACCCGGAGATCGAGGCGGGCACATTCTCGCGCCCCAAAGTTTCGGCGCCTCTGCCCAAGGGCGGAAAATGATGTTGCACCGGACAGGGGCGGGCCTTTCCTCTGACCCCTCAATCCATTTCACCCATGCAAGAACAAGTCATCCTGGAGTGCACGGAAGCCCGGAAAGAGGGTAAGCCGGTGTCGCGTTATCTGACCTTCCGTAACAAGAAGACCGTCACGGAGCGCATCGAGAAGAAGAAGTATAACCCGTTCCTGAAGCGCCACACGCTCCACAAGGAAATCAAGTGATCCGCGGTCCGTCGCGCCTTTGGCGCGACGGGCGGACACAGAAAAGCCGGGCGAAAGAGCCCGGCTTTTTTCGTCTCTGCAGGGTGGCGGCGGTTCAGCCGCTCTTCTTTTCCTGCTGCGGCGGGTGGAAGGGAGCGTGCGTGGAGCCCACGCCTTGGCCGAGTTGCTGACGGCGCGCGGCGCGCCAGCTCTCACGGTGCTTTCGGATCCAGTCGAGCAGGGCCCGTTCGAATCCGATGTCGTATCCCAGCCGTTCCGACTCGAGCCACTTGTGCTTCAGGATCTCCTCCCGCTCCGCGAGAAACTCCTGATACAGACTGGACTGTTTCACGAACTCCCGGGACGTCGAGGGCTCTTGAGCTGGTTGCGTCATGAAGCGGCGTTAAAGAGAGCGAGGCTCCGCGGTGTGTCAATGCCCGCTATCTTTTGTAAGCCTCACGCAGTCCGCGGCGCCGAAGAGTGCAGGCGCGTGAGGAGCGTTTCACCGATGTCGCGAAACACCTGACCCGCTGAGCTGTCCGGCGCCTCGACCACGATGGGCTGGCCGGAGTCCCCGCCGGCGCGGATTTCCGGCAGCAGCGGCACCTGGCCGAGCAGCGTGGTGCCGAGCCGCTCCGCGGCGACGATGCCGCCACCGCTCCCGAAGAGGGCGTGGCGGTTGCCGGCGGGGTCGATGAAGAAACTCATGTTCTCCGCGACGCCGAGGAGGGGCACGTTGACCTTCTGAAACATCAGGCCGCCCTTGCGGGCGACGTTGGTCGCTGCGGCCTGCGGCGTCGTGACGATCACGGCGCCGTCGAGCGGGATCGTCTGCACCAGCGAGAGTTGGGCGTCGCCCGTGCCGGGAGGGAGGTCGATCAGCAGCACGTCGAGTTCGCCCCACTTCACGTTTTGGACGAACTGTTGCACGGTCTTCATGATCATCGGGCCGCGCCAGACGACGGGCGTGTTGTCGTCGACGAGGAAGCCCATGCTCATGACCTTCACGCCGTGGCGCTCCATCGGGATGAGCATGGCCTCGGCGCCTTCGCCTTCGACTTCGGGTCGGCCCTGCAGGCCCATCATGAGCGGAACACTCGGGCCGTAGATGTCGCAGTCCATCAGGCCGACGCGACCGGGCCGGCCCGCGGCGGTGAGCAGTTGGGCCAGGGCGCAGGCGAGATTGACGGCGAAGGTGCTCTTGCCGACGCCGCCCTTGCCGGACGCGATGGCGACGGCGTGGCGGATCTTCTTCGGGGCGCCGGCATTGCCCGCGAGGTTGCCGCCGGTGGCGACCGTGCTCGCAGCGGCGGGTGGGGTCTTCGCCGGGGTGACGGAGATCTCGACGAGGATTTCCCTGATGCCGGGCACGGCGCGCAACACGCGCTCGACGTCGGCCTTGAGTTGGAGCGGAGTTTTCGGGTCGCTGCTCGTGAGTGCGAGCGAGACCTTGGCCGTGCCGTCGAACACCCCCGCGCTGCGGACCAGCCCAAACGACACGATGTCGCGGCTGAAGCCCGGATACTTCACTTGCTTGAGGTGTTCCTTGATTTCGTCGGACGTCACGATGTTGGTTCGATTGTGAAGAAATAAGAGTTGTTATGCCGCGGAGCGGCGCAAATAGAAATGCCGCAGGCTCGCGGGCGGTTCATGATGCGAAGCGAAAGCGGCGAAAGATCTCCGGAACAGCCGGGCGCGCCGCGGATCGCAGGGCAACGTCCCGGCGGCGGGCTGTCTTCTGTTCCATAACTTTCCTCTCCCTGCTCATGCGCGCATTTTCCCGCTACCTGTTCTCCGGACTTCTCCTCTGCCTTGCGCCGTTTGCGCACGCCCAGCGCAAGATCGGCGAGGTCGTGGTCACCGGCGATCAGGCCATCGGCGTAAAGATCACCGCCACCTCGGCGGACATGCAGCAGCTCGCCCACCTGGCGTTTGAGTCGCACGGCCGCTACAAGGTCGTGGGCAGCGGCGCGATCTTCGACCTCCGCTTCACGTCCGTGGCGGCGAATCAGGTGAAGGTCGACGTCACGCGCGGCGCGGCGAAGACCCCGGTGCTCTCGGAGACGTTTGCCGGCAGCTCCGCGCGCAATGCGCTCCTGCGTGCCGCGGACGCCGTGGTGGCCGCGACCAATGGCCTGGGCCTGCGCGGGTATTTCACGTCGCGACTGACATTCATCCTCCAGCAGCGCGGGAACCGCGGCGACATCTGCACCGCGGACCTCTTCATGGGTGAGGCGAAACAGCTCACGCACGACAACGCCCTCACGCTGTCGCCCCGGTGGTCGCCGGACGGATCCCGGATCATCTACACGAGCTATTTCCGCACCGGCGCGCCGGACATCTACCTGCTCGATGCCGCGACGGGCCGGAAGGAGACGTTTGTGAGTTTCAAGGGCACCAACATGGGGGCGCGTTTCAGTCCCAACGGCCAGCGGGTGGCGATGGTGCTCTCGGGCGAGGGCACGCCGGAAATCTATCTGGGCAACGCGCAGGGGCCGAAGAACGTGAAGCCGATCACGCGCAGCGGCGCGGCGAAGTCCTCGCCCTCGTGGTCGCCGGACGGCTCGCGGATTGTCTTCACGATGGAGCCCGGACCGCAGCTGTATGTCGTGCCGGCCGGCGGCGGCACGCCGCAGCGTCTGGCATCCGGTTATTCCTACACGGCGGAGCCGGATTGGAGTGCCGCCAATCCCGACAAGATCGCGTGCACGGTGCGCGAAGGCGGGCGCTATCAGATTGCCGTCTACAGCTTCAAGGCCGGGCGCGCCAAGGTGGTCTCGCAGGCGGCGTTCGACGGGATCGAGCCGTCCTGGCTCCCCGACGGCCGCCATCTGGTCTACACGGCCCGCGATCGCTCGACGAGCGTCGTGTGCATCCTCGATACGGAGACGGGCGAGAGCACGCCGCTGAAGATCGGCACGCCGGCACTGCAGGCCAACGTCTGGACGCCGGCCCGCTGAGCACCGGGAGCGTTTCCGCGGGCGTCGGCCGGCGGCCGTAGACGGCGGTTGCGCAGGGGAGGGCGGTCGTCATGTTCCGCGCCCATGAAACTGCTCCACCTGAACTTCATCCCGCCGAGCGCGGACCTTGCTCTCCTGGTGCTCCGCCTCTGCTTCGGCGGCGCGATGCTGGTTCTGCACGGTTGGGGCAAGTTGGCCAACTACTCCGAGATGCTGGCGAAGTTCGGCGACCCGATCGGGCTCGGGAAGGCGCCGAGCCTGATGCTGGTGATCTTCGCCGAAGTGGTGTGCGCGGCCATGCTCGCGGTGGGGTTGTTCACGCGGCTCGCGGCGCTGATCCTGGGCTTCACGATGGGCGTCGCGTTCTTCATCGCGCACGGCGGCAAGCTGTCGGGGCCGGGCAGCGGTGAGATGGCGTTTCTGTTTCTCGCGGTCTGCGTGGCGCTGTTCCTTGCGGGCGGCGGCAAGTTCTCGGTGGACGCAAAGATGGGCGCGAAGGCCTGATCCGCCCAAAGAAAAAGCCCCGCACCGGGTGGTGCGGGGCTCGCAAGAGAAAGCGCCGAGCGCGCGGGATTACTTCTTCTTCGCCGCGGCCTTCAGGTCCGCGACGGCGGCCTGGGCGGCCGCGAGGCGGGCGACCGGCACGCGGTAAGGCGAGCAGCTGACGTAGGTCAGGCCGATCTTGTGGCAGAACTTGACCGAGTCCGGGTCGCCGCCGTGCTCGCCGCAGATGCCGAGCTTGATGCCGGGGCGGGTCTGGTTGCCCTTCGCGATGGCGATCTGCATCAGCTGGCCGACGCCGGTCTGGTCGACCGTGGCGAAGGGATTCTTCTTCACGATCTCGAGGTCGGCGTAGCCGGGGAGGAACGAGCCGGAGTCGTCGCGGCTCATGCCGAGCGCGGTCTGGGTGAGGTCGTTGGTGCCGAAGCTGAAGAACTCGGCGGTCTGCGCGATCTCGTCGGCGGTGAGGGCACCGCGCGGAACTTCGATCATGGTGCCGACGCTGTAGGCGATCTTGGTCTTCTTCTCGGCCATGACGGCCTTGGCGACCTCGTGCACGACGGCGACCTGCAGATCGAGCTCCTTCTTGAAGCCGACGAGCGGGATCATGATCTCGGGCTTGGCCTTGAAGCCGAGCTTGTTGGCCTCGGCGGCGGCCTCGAAGACGGCGCGCGCCTGCATGGCGGTGATCTCCGGGAACTTGATGCCGAGGCGGCAGCCGCGGAAACCGAGCATCGGGTTGAACTCATGCAGCTCGTGCACGCGGTGCATGATCTTCTCGACCTGGATGCCGAGCTTGTGGGCGAGGTCGAGCTGCTGCTCCTTGGTGTGGGGCAGGAACTCGTGCAGCGGGGGATCGAGGAAACGGATCGTCGCCGGGAAGCCCTTGAGCGCTTTGAAGATGCCGAGGAAGTCGGCGCGCTGGTAGGGGAGGAGCTTCGCGAGCGCGGCCTCACGATCGGCCAGGTTGCCCGCGAGAATCATCTCGCGCATGGCGTCGATGCGATCGCCCTCGAAGAACATGTGCTCGGTGCGGG
>JACCED011040112.1_pt1 | contig 52612 bp, 40 predicted proteins | sample 7455021 | NCBI WGS metagenome assembly JACCED01 (sample SAMN15323456, study PRJNA562643) | freshwater metagenome | isolation source: river surface water | place: USA:Blue River Watershed | collected 2017-08-19
GCAGGGTTCATAAATCCTCCAACATCGGCACCCACAAAATCTACGCCGCACAACGACATATTGGCGAGCATTTTGAAGCTCAACATCATATGGTCATCAGTGGCAACATTGTCGCCAGTCCAAACGGCAGCATATTTTTGTATTCCGGCAAAACCGGCCCTTGTAAGTGTGAAAACCCTTTTGTTGAGCAACTTTTCAGCTCCTTCTCTTGTTGCTCGAGCCATTTGCATTCCATAAATGTTTCTGTTTTGCGTGAGGTTGCTCAAATGTCCCTCACGATTAAAACGAATATAACTCGGCACTTCCTTCCCCCAAGCCGCTGGCTCATTCATGTCGTTCCACAAACCAGAAATCCCTAAATCGGTATAGAATTTTACAGAATTACTCCACCAATTGCGTGCTTTGGGATTTGTAAAGTCAGGGAAATTGCACAATCCGGGCCAAACCCCAGCTTCGTAATTTTTGCCATTGGGGTATTTAAGATATAAGTCTTGTTTCAATGCATTTTCATAGGCAGGGTAACCTTTTTCCACTTTGATTCCTGGATCTAAAATGGTGATGATATTAACGCCATTTTTTTTGAGGGATTCTATCATGAGTTTTGGATTCGGAAATGCATTTTGATTGAAAGTGAATACTTTGCAGGCGTCCATGTAATGAATATCTAAATGAATGGCATCTATGGGCATGTTTTTCTTTTTGAATTCTGCTGCCAATGTGAGTACTTCATCTTGAGTTTTATAACTCCAACGTGATTGGTGAAATCCCAAACTCCATTTTGGTGGTAACGGAGTATATCCGGTTAATGCTCTGTATTTAGAACTTATGTCGGAAATTGAATGGCCGAGAATGACGTAATACCTTAAATGATCGTCTTCAACAGAAATAGAACTGTAGTCGCAAGCCGCACCAAAGTTGAAGTAGCTCTTGCTTGAATGATCTACATAAACTCCATAATTGAAAGCGTTATTTCCCCCAATATAAAATGGGATAGAAACATACAGGGGGTCTTGATCCAAACCATATGCCGGAACATCCGAATTCCACATGGTATAAGCGTTTCCTTTTTTGTTTACAGGACCCGTTTTTTCGCCAAGACCAATAAAATAATCTTCCTGAATTTCGAAGTTTTTACTGATTTTATGATCTTCATTCACCCAAGGTAATGAAATATTGTCTCTCAAAATGACAGAAGAGTTGGCATATTGATTGTTCAAATCTTTGGTGGAGTTTTTAAAATCGATTTCACGCACAGCCAAATGGAAAGGATTGGTTTCCAATTCAATGATGTATTTATCTAGGAAATACAATTCTGTAGTTGGAGTATTTCCGCCTTTTTTGACTTGAATTGCTGGTAACTTGTTTTTTAAAAGTTCAGCTCTTTGGTCGGAAGAAACCGTGTATGAATGGTGCCAACTAGTTTTGTTTTTGCTGGGTAAATAGGTGAATTCAAGCATGTCTACCTGTGCATTTTGATTCAATGAGATAGCTTGAATGATTAATTGAAATTCTGGAGTTGTAACCTCTATTTGGTTGCCATTGATTATTTGAGACTTTACATTTTGGGCAATTGTTTGATTGAATAGGCCGTTGATAATCATCGCGCTAAACAACAACAGCCTAAGATATTTGGAATTTTGATTAAAATATTGTATATTAAGCATTTGGGTTTATTTAAGTTTTTGTTGAAACATCCAAGGCAAAAGTTCAGGTTCTGCAAATGCAGAATCCCAGCTGTTGTGATTTGCATTGGGAAATAAGGTGATTTTGGTATTAATACCTGCATTTTTCAATTGATTTGCAATTTCTATACTGCAAATTGGAGGCACAATGTCGTCTTTGAGACCGTGAAAAAACCACCAATGAGAATGTTTCAATTCTTTCAAGTTGGTTATTTTTCCTCCACCACAAATTGGAAATGCCGCTGCAAAGGTTTTTGGCATTCGCTTCATGATTTCAATGGTTCCCATACCGCCCATCGAAAGTCCGCCAATATAAATTCTTGTTGTATCGATATACGATTGTTTTTTCAGGTGATTCACAAAAGCCATTAAAAGTGTCATTGCTTTGGTGGACTCAATATCGTCGTTAAAAGTAAAATGTGGTTTGCCTGAGGAATCGGTGGTGCGAGATACGTTGCTCCAATAACTGTTTTTAGAGCATTGCGGGAAAATGGCGTGGCATGGAAATCCTGAATAGGACGCCCTCCAAATCCACTCGCTGCCATGTGAAAGTTGACTTGAATTGTCGTTGCCTTTTTCACCTGATCCGTGTAAAAAAATTACAAGGGGCAGTGGTTCCTCCCAAATGCTCGATAAATTGAATTCTCGATAAGGCAGGGTGTCGCCTTGATAAACAAACAGGCCTCTTTTATATTCTTTATTTGTGTCAAATTTTGCGGTATCTCCATAATAAATGGGTTCTTTTTCATTTTTTAATAGATGCTGATTTTTGGTTTGATTTTGTATGAGCAGATTACAGCTGTTAACGAATAATCCGAGCAGTATGCATGATTTGAAAACGAAATGTGGCCGATTATGTTTCATGGATTACAAATATTGTCAATTTTACAAATACAATTGCTAAATTGCTTTACTTTTATCTAATTATCAATGAAGAATCGTTTATTTAAGTGTTTACATTTATTCGTTTTTATTGTTTTCCCATTGATTGCAATGGCACAAAATAAAAAAACAGTTCCGAGAGAATATCATTCACTTTATGGAAAAAAACAAGGAAAAGGTGCAGAAAGAACTTGGTATAATTTTCAATTGAACGCTGACGAAAAACGAATTTTTGATACCGTACAGTATCGCACGTTTCAATATTTTTGGGATGGTGCAGAACCGAATTCCGGATTAGCTCCTGAGAGAATTCACATGGATCATATTTATCCAGAAAATGACCAACATATTGTTACGACCGGCGGGAGTGGATTTGGCGTGATGGCCATAACTGCTGGGTATTATAGGGGGTGGATTAGCCAAGCTCAATACCTCAATAGAATGGGTAAAATTATAGATTTTTTGGCAACTTGTGATCGGTTTCATGGTGCATGGCCACATTGGTTAGATGGAAGAACAGGTAAAGTTAAGCCGTTCTCAAAATATGATGATGGTGGCGATTTGGTGGAATCAAGCTTTTTAATGCAAGGTTTGTTGTGCGTGAAGGCGTTTTTAGAAAAAAATATTCCGGTTGAAAGTGTTCGAAAAGGTAAAATTGGACCTGCTCATTTAGGAAAAATCAATGGTACACTCAATGAAAACAAACAGAACATCATCGAGCAAATTCAGAAATTTTGGAACGAAATGGAATTTGATTGGTATACAAATGGAAAAAAGGTTTTGCATTGGCATTGGAGTCCCAACCATGGTTGGAAAATGAACTTTGGGGTTCGTGGATACAACGAGTGCTTGATTATGTATGTTCTTGCAGCGAGTTCACCAACACACGCAATTTCAGCCGACGTATTCCATTTAGGTTGGGCTGATTCAGGTAGGATTGTGGCTCAGAAGAGAACACATTATGATAAATATTCTTTAAAGTTACATCATCAGGGGAATCCGCCTCACGGTGGTCCATTGTTTTGGGCTCATTATTCATTTTTGGCGCTGAATCCTTTGGGTTTGTCGGATGGGTATTGTAATTATGGGGAAGAAAATTGCAATCAAACCATGATGAATATGCGTTGGTGTAGTAATAATCCATTGAAATTTAAAGGATATAGTGATAGTTCTTGGGGACTTACCGCAAGTTATTCAGTGCGGTTTTATGCGGCACATGCACCAGATAGCGTGAATGATGTTGGTGTCATTTCGCCAACTGCTGCATTGTCGTCTTTTCCATACTCTCCATTGTGGTCAACAAAAGCAATGGTAAAATGGTATAAAACAAAACCAGAATTGTTTGGAAGGTATGGATTTTATGATGCTTTTTCAGAACACGATAATTGGATGAAGCCTCAATATTTGGCAATAGATCAAGGACCAATTGCAGTGATGATGGAGAATTATCGAAGTGGATTGTTTTGGGGATTGTTTATGTCGGACAAAGACATTCAACGCGGGATTTCTAAACTCGGTATGGTTGTAAATCCATCAAGTGTTTCTTGGAGGATACCGGTTTTTAAAATGCCGAATTCAGATTAAATAATAAAAAAACAAAGGGTAGAAAATGAATTCTACCCTTTGTTTGGAAAAACTAAACTAAACTATTATACTTATAACTTTGAAATGATTGTTTTATTTTGTTTTTTATCGAATAAAACGGTCTAGTTCATCGATACTACTTGAAAATTGAAACGCTGAATTTACTTGGTAGTAATTTTCAGGGTCTAAACAAAATCCATAAGCAAATTTGGCAAATTCTAAACGGCTACTTTCATATCCAAATTCCATCATGATGTTGCCGATTTGATCGGCAGAATAGGCATTCCCACGAACAGCTTGTTTTGCAATAATTAATTTGTCGCTTTCGAAACTTGCATCTCTTAATTGATAAATTAGCTCGTCGAAATGGCTATAACTTCCATGTCTATTGCCGTTGTTGTAATGGTTACAACCACGATTATGATTACAAATATTGCATTGGTTGAGTATTACCCTTGGTCTAGGCGATAGACAAACAGGTGACCTTCTCACTGGAATACCAACGTTTACTCTAATTTGAATAGGAGCTCGGTGGGTTCTTACAACAACGCCTCTATTGTGATTATGATGATGGTTGTTTCTTCCATGATGATGTCGTTGTGCGTTTGCTGCTCCAAATAGAGAAACAGCGAGTCCGAGTAAAAGCATGTTTTTCATAATGTGTTCTCCTTTCTTATGATGGTATATTCAAATGACGTGCCAAACTTTTGAAAGTTACATAAAACATTTAATGTTTTGAATGCATGACTTGAATGTTAAATAATTGTAAAAGGTATAGCGCTGAATATTATCGAATGGTTCGGATTGGCATTTTAAACATAAAAATGCCTTAACAATGCAGTAATACATCGGTTCTTATTTTGTAACCGTATGTTAAAGAAAGTTTTTATTTTATGCATGAGTTTGTTTGCCAGCGTACAATTGTGGTCACAAACTTCATCATTGGTTGTAGGTAAAGTACTATCGGAAGAAGGTAAGCCGCTTGCTGACGCTGTTGTTGTATTCAAAAACACACCTTCGGTGCTCAGTGATGTTGACGGTAAATTCAATGTAAGTGTTCAGATTGGCTCTACAGAATATGTTTGTTTTGCAGCAGGGTTTGATACGCTTACAGAGAAATTTGAAGTAAATGCTGAGAATAATTTTGTCACCATTGTTTTGTCGAACACACAAAAAATGATTGGGGTAGATATTCAAGCAAAAAAGAAAGTTAAAGCAAATACGGTAACAATGGCCATTGAAACAAAGAAAATGGCTGCTGGAATGGTTGAGGCTATTAGTGCTGAAGATTTTCAAAAAACAAACATCAGAACCACTTCAGATGCTTTGAAACGAATTCCTGGTGCGACAATTATGGATGGAAAATTTGCCAATATCAGAGGAATGTTCGATCGATATAACGCTGGATACTTAAATGGTGCTCCTTTGCCAAGTACAGAAAGCGATAGAAAAGCATTCTCTTTTGATATCATACCTGCTGCGTTACTCGATAATATTATTGTGGTTAAATCTGCCACGCCCGATGTAATTGGAGATTTTGGTGGTGGAATTATTAAAATCAACACAAAGAGTATTCCAGAAAAATTAAGTCAAAACGTATCCATTGGTTTTCAATACAACACCATTACCACATTTCAAGATGTGAAATCGTTTGAAATGGTAGGAACTGAGTTTATTGGTATTCCAGCTACTGCGCATAAAATTCCAGAGTTAAATTCGATGAAACCTGGATCTTCGGCCACTGTGAATGTTGCCGAAACGAAGAAATTTAATAACGATTGGAAAATACACAATGTGCAACCTTTATTAAGTCCTAGATTTAGCTATTCAATAGGTAAACCTTTTAAACTGGGTAAAAAAGAACTTGGTTTCTTGGTGAGTGTGAATTATGCATTGACACAGAAATATAGCAGAGGACTTGTTGAAAATAGAGACTATGGTACGAATTACGTGTATAAAAGTTTCAATGACGATATATATGGTACCAATGTTCAAAATGGTGGGATCGCAAATTTATCCTTCAAAATCAACAATAAAAACAGAATTGATTTTCGTAATCTGTTAAGTTTAACATACGATGCAAATACCACTGTGAGAAATGGTATTTCAGATAAAGACAATGATTTGTATGGCGAAGCTTATTCAAATATGGTTTCTTTTAATCGATTGGTGAGTTCTCAGTTGAATGGAACACATTCTTTTGGACAGAATCAACATTCTTTGAACTGGGTATTGAATTATGGAAACACGAACAGAGAGATTCCAGATTTTAGAATCGCCAATTATGCACTTCCGGGTAAAACAGATCGTCAATTGGTGATCAATCCATTCTTTAATACTGGTACAGGTCGATTTTTTTCGAACTTAGATGAGCAAACATATTCTGCATCGGTTGATTATGGATATACGATGAAAACTGGTAAAAATACACATATTGTGAAAACCGGAGCTTATTTGCAAAATCGTAACAGGACATTTTTAAGCCGTCAGTTTGTCTATGGGCCTATGGGTACGAGTTTGTACAGTAATAACTTGCCAGAGGTTGATTTAGCAGCGACTAATTTTGCAGAAAACACTTTGTATTTGTCTGAAATTGATGTGACAGATAAAGGAGAATACGATGCATTTAGCAAGTTGGCTGCAGGTTATTTGATGTTTGAGAATCATTTTCCTCTTTTTGTGAGAGAGAACAAACCTTATTCTTTGAAAGTGATTTATGGTGTGCGTTATGAGCAATTTGAGCAAGAATTGGATAACGTTTATTTCAGGAAATTGTCTTCGATAACTGGAATTACCAAGAAAATGGCCACACCGGGTGTCAACTCAGATTGGTTGCCTTCAATCAATGTAACAATGCCAGTTTCAGATAGAATGTCGGTGAGAGCAGCGGCCTATAGAACATTGAATCGCCCTGAGTTGAGAGAATTGGCACCATTTGCTTTTTATAATTTCAATATTAACTCAGAGATATTGGGAAATAATAAATTACAGAGAGCTACAATAGATAATTATGATGTGCGTTGGGAATATTTTGGTAAAAAAGAAGACATGTTCTCGATTGGCGGTTTTTACAAACGAATTACCAACCCAATTGAATTTTCTTTAGATCCAACTCAACCGTTGATTCGTACATTTACATATCAAAATGAACGTATTGCCGATAATTTTGGATTGGAAATTGAAGCGCGTAAGAATTTGGCTAAATTGGTTGTGTGGACAGGTTTGAACTTTTTTAAAGACCTTACTTTTTACGGTAATTTGTCGTTGATCAAATCTGAAATTAAATTCGGACCAAATAGCAATGGGGTAGTGTACAGACCGCTACAGGGTCAAAGTCCTTATGTGGTGAACTTGAGCTTATTTTATGAGAATAAACAAGGACTTCAAATTAACACAAGCTTCAATAAAATTGGCCAAAGAATTGCTTACATTGGGGTTCCACAGAGTGTACAGAGATTTGGTGCCGATATTTATGAATATGGCAGAAGTGTTTGGGATTTGCAAATTGGTAAAAAAGTTGGCAAAAAGGGCTTGATAAAATTAACCATAGGAGATATTTTGGCTCAGAAAAATGTTTTCTACCAAGATTTAGATAAAAATGGACAGTTGAGCGACACAGAATACGATGCAACTACCAAAACCGGTGATAATATTTTGTTTAGTTTCACAAATGGAACTACTGTAACTCTGAACTATTCAATTACGTTCTAATTGAATTTTAACATACGCAGAGAGGGCCCTTTCAAGGGCCTTTTTTGTTTATTAAGCCTACGTTAACCAACTGTTTCAAACAGAAACACAATGATAACATTCTCGTAAAGCTACCCTTATAGTGTGGTTGTTTTTTTGCAACAGAAAAATAAAGAACTATGAAAAAAATTGGACTATTAATTGCAGCGGCAGCGGGTTTAACTGTAAACGCAACTGCACAGTTTGTTGAGCAAGTTGGATTTGTGGGTGCATTGGAAAATGATGCAGCTAAAGATTGGACAAAAGGTTGGGCAAATTGGAATCCTAAAACAACAGTTTATGGAGTTGCAACTGACTCAACTACATTGTCTGACGCATCTGGTAAAAAAGTAATATCAGGAACAGTAACGTTGAACGCTTCTACAGTATATTTACTAAAGAGTTTTTGTATTATCCCTTCAGGAGCCAAATTAGTTGTGCCTGCAGGTACAATTATTCGTGCGGCTGCTGATGCAAATGCATCACCAAAAATGTATGCAACCATCATCGTTGAACGCGGTGGTATGATTGAATTAAATGGTACTTCTAGCAGTCCAGTAATTTTAACTTCAAATAAACCAGTTGGATCTCGTGAGAGAGGCGATTGGGGTGGATTGGTGATAACTGGAAAAGCGGTTAACAATCAAGGTAATGATGTTCAATTAGAAGGGTTTTCAAACGTTGCATTCGATAATACTTTAGGAAAACATGGTGGATCAGATGATGCAGATAATTCTGGATCAATTACTTACACTCGTGTGGAGTTTGCTGGTTACGCTTTCGAACCAAACAAAGAAATTAACGGTGTTACTTTCGGATCAGTAGGAAACAAAACAGTTGTAAACGGTGTTCAAGTTTCTTATTCAAATGACGATGCGTTTGAATGGTTTGGTGGAACTGTAAACGCAAAACATTTAATTGCTTACAAAACAACTGATGATGATTTTGATACAGATTTTGGTTTCCGTGGTGCTGTTCAATTTGGTATTGCACACAAAGATTCATCGTATTTTGATTTGTCTTGGAATGCTCCTTCAGGGTCTTCTACATCAGAAACTTTTGAATCAGACAACGACGCAAGTGGATCTGGTTTGAAGCCATACACTGCTCCTTTGTTCTCTAATATTACTTGCATTGGTCCAGTAGGTGAGGGACAAAAATATTCAAACTTGAGTAAAACTGCACAATCAGCTTTCCGTCGTGGCGCTCGTATTCGCAGAAACAGTCGCTTGTCTATTATTAACTCAATTTTCATGGGTTACAGAAACTTTGTGATGTTTGATGGTGATAGCGTATTGGTTGCTTCAGGTGTAAAACCAAGCGGTGCAATCACTGAAACATCTAACTTGTTTAGAAACAACTATATTGTAAACACTGCGTCTGCTGCAACAGCAGGAGCAACAAACACAGGTTTGGCCGAGGTTGATAGTAAAAACACACCAGCGGGTTTAGACGCTTGGTTGAGATTAGCAGCAAACGGTAACGTTATTGATGATGTTGCTTACGATAAAGGTACAGTATTGGTTGATATTGCAAACAATGATTTGAGAATTGTTGCAGGTAAATCTACCACTACAATGGCAAACTTTAATAACAGTGTAGTTGATCAATACGGTAAATTCAACGCTGTAAACCATCTTTCAAATGTAGCTTCAATGAGTATTTACCCAAATCCAGCTGTGGATCAAATGAATATGGAATTCACCTCAAAAGCATCATTCAATGCTACAGTTAAATTGATGGATTTGTCTGGTAAAACAGTTGTGAGTGAAGTTGTGAATGTTACTGAAGGTATGAATGCGGTGAGTGTAAATGTTGCAAATTTGAACAACGGTATGTATGTATTGGTGTTGAATGCAAATGGTGGTCAGTTCTCACAAAAAGTAATTGTAAACAAATAATATTTCTGAATAGTTTTAGTGTTGAAATGGCGGCCGAAAGGGCGCCATTTTGCGTTAAATGCAAATAAATTGTTTCAATTTATTTGCATTTAACGCAAAAAAAATCCCTCGCAAAACGAGGGATTTTTCATTTCAACAAGGTTATATTTTAACTCAATCCGGTGATTTTGCCGTTTACCACATCCATGCCCATTGCACTTGGTTCTTTTGGTAATCCTGGCATTCTCATGATATCACCTGCTACTGCAACAATAAACTCTGCACCAGCGTTGATAATCAATTGGTCAATTCTAATCGTAAAATCTTTTTCTACACCAACCTTTTTTGCATTGTCGGTGAATGAAAATTGAGTTTTTGCAATACATACAGGCCATTTGTCGGCACCAAGTTCTATGATATTCTTGAGAGATTTTCTCGCATTATCACCTAAAATAATGTTTTTACCGCCATAAACTTTCTGAACGATTTTCTCAATTTTCGTTTCTACTGAATCGTTGAGATCGTAAGTGTGATTGATTGCTTTAGAAGGGTTGTTTTCAACAATTTCAACCACTTTTTTTGCCAATTCAACAGCACCATCGCCACCATTCGCAAATCCTTGATTCCTTGCAAATGCTGCTCCCAAACTCTTACAGAAGTCTTCAACCATTTGAAGTTCTTCCTCACTATCAAAATGGAATTGGTTCAATGCAACCACAACCGTTTGACCAAAATTCTGTAAATTTTGGATATGTCTTTCCAAATTTGCCAGTCCTTTTTGCAAACCTTCTTTATTTGGCAATTTGATTTCTTTTTCAGGAACCATGCCATGAAGTTTCAAACTTTGGGTAGTGGTAACTAGAACAGTGGCTTTGGGAGTTAAACCAGCCGCTCTGCATTTGATATTCAAGAACTTTTCAGCTCCCAAATCGCTTCCAAATCCAGATTCAGTGACTGTGTATTCAGAATGTTGTAATGCTGCATATGTTGCTTGAATGCTGTTACAACCGTGCGCAATATTTGCGAATGGTCCGCCGTGAATAAACGCAGCACCACCTTCTAAGGTTTGAACCAAATTCGGGTGAATTGCATCCTTAAGCAAGGTAATAATGGCGCCTGTAACTTTTAAATCGTCAACCCTAAAAGCATGTCCCTCATGAGTATAACCCAATAAAATCTGCCCAATTCTTCTTCTCAAATCATCTAGGGAAGTAGACAAGCAAAGAATAGCCATAATTTCAGATGCCGGCGTAATATCGAATCCGGTTTCTTGAGGGATACCATTGGTGCTTCCACCCAAACCAGACGTGATGTAACGCAAAGAACGATCGTTGACATCCAAAACCCTTCTCCAAAGTACTTTTTTAAGTGCTGTTGGCTTTCCTTGATTGTTGTATTGGTAATTGTCAATTAATGCAGCCAAAGTATTGTTTGCTGATGTAATTGCATGAAAATCTCCTGTAAAGTGCAAATTAATGTCTTCCATAGGAAGTACTTGTGAGTATCCACCTCCGGCAGCGCCTCCTTTCATTCCGAAACAAGGTCCAAGAGAAGGTTCTCTCAACGCAACAATAGCATTTTTGCCAATTTTCTTTAATCCTTGTGTCAATGCAACAGATGTGGTTGTTTTACCACTTCCACTCTTGTTTGGAGTTGTAGCAGTAACCAAAATAAGGTTGCTTTGATTGATTCTGTTTCTATCTGCTTTGAAATCTATTTTGGCTTTGTATTTACCATAAGGTTCAAGGCTGTTGTTGTCTACTCCAATTTCTTGGGCAATTTGAGTAATTGGTTTCAAATTGGCCTGTTGTGCAATTTCAATGTCACTAAGCATTCGGCTAAATTAGGATAATTTGTATGTATGTGCAAAAAATACTTCGACCTTTTTAGTCACGCTGTATACTTTATTCAACACTCTATAGTTAGTGTAATTTTAACACAAAGTTGTGGGTTATTTCCAATTGTAATGGTGTATTTCTCTATCGGAGCTACCGTCATCATATAAATTGATTACCGCAAATGCGGGAGCGAATTGCTGGTATTCGCCTTTCCACCATCCTCCAGAAACAGCCCCATTGCAATAGTAATTAGTGCCAAGGTAATTTACATGGTCAATCAAGTGGATATGTCCACTTACACACACTTTTACTTGATTGTTTTGATGGAATAGATCTTTCAAAATATGAGAATCAGCATGCAAAGTGTTATCGGGTACAAACCAATTGTTTTTTGAATGTTTTACATTGTCGAACATGCTGCAAATTGAAATAATTGGAATATGAGAACTAATGAAAATGTGTTCATTTGGATTGGTGTTTTTTAATTCGTTTTTTAACCAATCCAATTGTTCGTCGTCTAGTTTGCCATAATAACCTGGAATCGTATTTCGCATGTGGATGCTATCAATCACAATGAATTTCCAGTTCCCTTTTTTAAAAGAGTAATAGTTCTTTTTTAATTGATATTCTTCGCAACACCAAATTTTACCGTCTTCCTTGTTTGATCCTGGAATGGCCCATCCATATAAGTCGTGGTTTCCAATGCAATGGTAAATGGGTAAACTGTTGTTGTATTTTGTAATACTATGAAAAGTATCCCATTGTTCTTTTACCCTGCTTTTGCTTATGGCAACCGCATTCATGATAGAATCGCCACCGTTCATGATAAAATCAACCTTTTCTTTGAGGTTCTGAACAGCGCACAATGCAGCTTCGAAACCATTGCGTGAAATCTTATCATTTTGTACGTGAATGTCCGTAAAATGAGCGACTCTCATGACTTTTTTCTTTTTGGTAATGGAATTAGACTCAATAGCAGCCAAGGACGGTTGGAGCATTCCAATAGAAGCTGAAACACCTAATGTTTTTAGGAATTTTTTACGATTCATTGAGGCAAAATTCAGCATTGAATGTTTGCTGAATTTTGGTTCAACTTTATAAAATCGTCAACTAATTTTATAAAAAATACGGGTATGTGTCTATAATCTTATCAAATGTTGACCTTCTGGTCAACATGATTTATTCTGATACTTCAAATGTAACGGTACCTAAATCTTGTATCTTAGCTGATATGACTTGATTGGGTTTGATAAATGCTGCTGAAGTAGCCGCTCCCGCCATGATATACATACCTGCTTTTATTGGTTGGTTGTATTGGTGAGCCAAACGGGTTGCTGCTGCCAATGACTTCCATGGATCACCCAAAATATCTTTTGAATTACCGGTTTCAACTGATTCACCGTCAATGAATAATTCAATCGACAAATCTTGAATGGGGGTGTTGGTTGGATGCCAATCGCCTACAACAAATCCAATAGATGAGCAGTTGTCGGCAATGACATCTTCCAACGAAAATTTGAAATTCTTATACCGTGAATCAATGATTTCAATTGCACCCGCAACGCCGCTTACATATTCTTTTACTTCATCCTCATTGAGAATGCCGTCTATGTCCCTCGAAATTAAAAAACAAATTTCAGGCTCAACACGTGGATGAATGTATTTTGAAAAATTGGTTTTGCCATGATTGAGAATCAACATTGAACTAGTTAATCGGCCCCAAATCATGTCGCTTACACCCATTTGTTTCATTTTTACTTCAGAAGTGAATCCCATTTTCAAGCCTATGAGCGACTCTCCATCTTGATAACGATGTGCAATTGAAAGTTCTTGAATTTTGTAAGCATCTGATAGTGAAATAGTTTGATTCTGGCTAATCTGTTCTACCTCGTAAGCGTTCATTGCTGCATTGTGAATTTCCTGTGCAATTGTCTCAATCGTTTTCATCTTTACAAAGAAAGTGCATTTATTTTTACAATCAAATTTCAGGTTTAAGAACTTACCTTTGAAGTGAAATATGACACATCAGGAAAAAATTGATGCGGCTGCAAAACAATTGCGTGAAGCTCAGCAAAACTACCTTCCTTGTTCACCAATTCGCGAAATAATTGGAGAAAACGATATTGAAACTGCCTATGCAATTCAACAAAAAAACGTTGAAAAACGACTTAAAGAAGGTGCAATTCGTGTTGGAGCAAAAATTGGTTTAACTTCTTTAGCTGTTCAAAAACAATTGGGTGTAGATCAGCCAGATTTTGGAATATTGTTTGCCGATACACAAGTGAAAAACGGTGGGAGTGTGTCGGTTCGTGAAATTCTTCAGCCAAAAGCAGAGGCAGAAATTGCTTTTGTTTTAAAAACAGATTTGACTGGACATTCATTCTCTGAGGCTGACATTTTAAATGCAACCGATTATGTGTGCGCAGCCATAGAAATCGTAGGTTCAAGGGTAGAATATTGGAACATTCGCATTACCGATACAGTTGCCGATAATGCGTCGGCGAGTCATTTTGTTCTGGGGGATTTGAAATTGAATCCACTTGAAGCAGATTTGGTCAATTGTAAAATGACCCTTTTGAAAAATCAAGAAATTGTTTCTGAGGGAAGTGGGGCGGCTTGCATGGGTTCTCCTGTTGCTGCTGTTGTATGGTTGGCCGAAACCATGAGCAAATTGGGAACACCTTTGCAAAAAGGCGATGTGGTGTTGTCTGGAGCCTTGGGTCCAATGGCCTTAGCTCAAGTTGGAGATGAGTTTTTGGCAAGTATTGAAGGATTTGGCGATGTTGCCTTTAAAATGATTGATTAAATGACAAAAAAATTTAAAGCGGCTATCATTGGATCGGGGAATATTGGAACCGATTTGATGATTAAAATATTAAGAACCGGTAAGCACATTGAAATGGGTGCATTTGTGGGAATAGATCCTGCATCTGATGGTTTGGCTAGGGCCCAAAGAATGGGTGTTGCTACCACCCATGAGGGAATTGATGGACTGTTGAATATGGAAAATTGGAACGAAATTGACTTCATTTTTGATGCCACCTCAGCAAAAGCCCATCTCGTAAATTACGAAAAAATAAGCAAATTTCCAAATAAGAGGGTGATTGACCTTACTCCGGCAGCTATTGGTCCATTTTTGGTGCCTCCTGTGAATTTTGACGTATTGCAGGATGTGCCCAATGTGAATATGGTGACTTGTGGTGGTCAAGCTACAATTCCAATGATCGCGGCAGTTTCAAGAGTTGCAAAAGTGCATTATGGCGAAATTGTGGCCTCTATTGCATCTAAATCTGCTGGTCCAGGTACACGAGCCAATATTGATGAGTTTACTGAAACTACAGCAAACGCCATTGAAAAAGTAGGAGGCGCTACCAAAGGTAAAGCAATCATTATATTGAATCCAGCAGAGCCTCCTTTAGTTATGCGTGATACCGTTTTTACATTAAGTGAAATGGCCGATCAATCTGCAATTCAAGAAAGTATCGAGCAAATGGTGAGAGAAGTGCAAAAGTACGTGCCTGGGTATGAGTTGCATCAAGAGGTTCAATTTGAAGTGATTCCTGAAGAAAATCCAGTATTTATTGAGGGACTTGGTCATGTGAGTGGCTTGAAGACCATGGTGCTTTTGCAGGTTAGAGGTGCCGGCCATTATTTGCCTGAATATGCTGGGAATTTAGATATTATGACAAGTGCAGCATTGGCTACTGCAGAAAGAATGGCTGCCACGATGAAAGGAGAATCTCAATCATGAAAAAACTGTACATCCAAGATGTTACTTTGAGAGATGGACAACATGCCATCAGACATCAATATAGCAAAGAGCAAATGTTGGAAATTGCAATTGCTCTCGACAACGCAAAAGTGGATGCCATTGAAGTGGCCCATGGAGATGGTTTGGCGGGTGGAAGTTTCAATTACGGTTTTGGTGCTCACACAGATTGGGAGTGGTTGGAAATTGTTGCGGCGAATATTCACCATGCAAAACTAACCACCCTGTTATTGCCAGGTATTGGAACCATACACGATTTAAAAAGGGCTGCATCGCTTGGTGTAAAATCGGTGAGAATAGCCACCCATTGTACTGAAGCAGACATATCTGCTCAACACATTGCGGCGGCAAAAGAGTTGGGAATGGATGTAGGTGGATTTTTAATGATGTCGCACATGAATGATCCAGAAAATTTGGCCAAGCAGGCAAAATTGATGGAGTCTTATGGTGCTGATTGTGTATATGTTACAGATTCTGCAGGGGCATTGTTGATGGATGGAGTTGCAGATAGAGTGAAAGCATTCCGTGATGTTTTGAATCCAGAAACCGAAATCGGAATTCACTGTCACCACAATCTCAGTTTGGGAGTTGCAAATACCATTGTTGCCATGCAACATGGAGCCACTCGTTTAGATGCGTCTTTGGCTGGGATGGGTGCAGGTGCAGGAAATGCACCTTTGGAAGTATTGATTGCGGTGTTGAATAAAATGGAAGCAAACCATGATTGCGATTTGCATGCTTTGATGGATGCTGCCGACGATTTGATACGCCCTTTGCAAATTAGACCGGTTAGGGTAGATAGAGAAACTCTTTCTCTAGGCTATGCCGGTGTGTATTCTAGTTTTCTTCTTCATGCAGAAAAAGCTGGTGAAAGGTATGGTATCGATACAAGGAATATTTTACAGGAATTAGGGAATCGGAAAATGGTTGGTGGACAAGAAGATATGATTGTGGATGTTGCTTTGGATATGATGCGTTCAACAACAGTCCAAAAGTAATTTTTGTGTCATTCATTGGACACTACAGCTATTTCGTCGATTTCAAAAAAGAAAATTTGCCAACGGAGCGTTATTTTTGCAAACGAATTATATGACCATGAAAAATCTAGTAATATCAAAAGTTGCACCTTTTATTGTAGGTGCTGTATTTCTTACAAGCTGCATTAGTTCTCAAGAGGCTTACAACAAATCAAAATTATCTGGATTTGTGGCGAATCAAACCACTGATTTGATTAAGAAAAATACCCCAGCTCCGGTTGATAATTCAAATTTGAATAAAACTGTTGCTGAACATACCGAAAAAATTCAAGCTTTGGACGCAGACAATTCGAAAGCGAAAGCAATGGTTGCCGAACTAGAAAAAGGATTGAATGAGTTAGAGGCCATGGAAAAAGAAGCAAAAATGGAATTTGAAAGATCAAATACCTCTGTAGTTTTCTTTGATTTGGGTTCTGCGAGTTTAACAGCCAATGCAATGCAAGAATTGTATCGTTGGAAATCAGCAATGGATCAAGGCGCAACCCATTACAGCTTTAATGTTTCAGTATTTGCATCAGCTGATAAATCTGGCAGCAAAAAAGTAAATGATAAATTGCGTGCTGACAGAGCAAATGCTGTTAAAAATTTCCTTGTGAATGTTTTGGGTTACAAAGGTGAAATCGTATTAACAACCGATCAGCCAGCATTTTCTAAAGTAAACGATATCGATCGTCGTGTCATTTTAACTGTAAATTGTAAAAATTAATTAAATCAATTGAATGTAATATGAAGGGGCTGCGTAGCAGCCCCTTTTTTGTTTATATTCGTGCCTCTATGATGCATTCGTCAGCAGTTAAACTTGGATTTCTGTCCTTTTTTTCGTATATTGTATTTTCGTTTCCAGTTGATGCAACTGCGCAAAAAAAGGTGGTGGCTCAGCCCAAACCTCAAACATCAGCTTCCAAACCAAAGTCCCTCAAAAAAAACAAACCTGTCAAGTTTATTACTCCAAAGTTGATACCCATCGAAACCGATGCTGAAAATCCACCCATGCTGGCAACTGATTATGGTTTAATTACTGGAAATGCAGATGTTGATTACGGTATGAGTCGTTCGGATTTTGCCAGTTACGTGAATCCAATGATTGGAACTGGAGGACATGGGCATACTTTTCCCGGGGCTGTTTGGCCGTTTGGAATGGTACAATTGAGTCCAGATACACGCACCGATGCATCATGGGATGGCTGTGGCGGGTACTATTACGATGATACTTTTATTTACGGATTTTCGCATACACACTTAAGTGGAACAGGTGTTTCAGATTATGGAGATGTCCTTTTTCAGCCAAAAGTTGGGAATTCTTCCTTCAATCCACTCAAGTACCGATCAAAATTTAATCATGACAACGAAGACGCAAAACCTGGTTATTATTCGAATACTTTGTTAGATAATGATGTTCGGGTAGAACTGACAGCCCATCAACGAGTTGGTGCTCACCGTTATACCTTCAGAAAATCTAAATCTCATTTCAACGACAGCATTTTTGTGGTCGTTGATTTAAAACACAGAGATTATTTACTTGGTCATCAATTGGATGTGGAAACAGGCGGACAAATTGTTAAGGGTTACAGACGAAGCAAAGCTTGGGCAAACGACCAATCTGTTTTCTTTTTTAGTTATTTTTCTAAGAAAATTTTATCTGTTCAATACAATGAAAATAAGTCAGTTGCCATCCTTTATTTCGGGCAATTGAACGACTCAAACCAACAGAAATTTGTGCTAGAAGCCTATGTTGGAATTTCGTTTACCTCTCTAAATGGTGCTGAGAAGAATATTTCCCCGATTATCAAAAAAGCCTCTACTGGACAATATTGGGTGGCTCAAAGTTTTTCAGATATCCGCATCCTATCAAAAAATGCTTGGAATTCAGAACTTAGCAAAATCAATGTGCTGAATTCAAACAGTTCTATTGGCACAAAAAGCACTGATTTTATCAAATTCTACACGGCCCTGTACCATTGTATGATTCATCCAAGCTTGGCTTCAGATGAAGATTTGAAATACAGAGGTAGAGATCAACAAATTCATCAAGGAACAAGACCATATTATTCGGTTTTTTCTCTGTGGGACACCTACCGTGCATTACATCCGCTTCTAACCATCATTGACCGCAAGCGAACATCTGATTTTATCAATACCTTTTTATTGCAATATGTTCAGGGGGGACGTTTACCTGTTTGGGAATTGGGTTCATGTGAAACAGATTGTATGATTGGTTATCACAGTGTTTCTGTAATTGCTGATGCACTGATGAAAGGCATCGAAAATATTGATGTTGATTTGGCCTTAGAAGCCATGATTCATAGCTCAAATAGAAAAGAAGAAAGCTATTTTATGAAGGTGAATCATCAAGGGCGTTTGCAAAAATCGGCATTCAAAAATGATTATATCGATGTGAAATCTGAATCTGAATCTGTTTCAAAAAGTTTGGAATATGCATACAACGATTGGTGCATTGCTCAAGTGATTCAAAAGTATCAATTAGGGACTAAAAACAGTGATCAAAAATGGGCTGATCTTAATACTGAAATGTTGAGAAGGAGCAACCGTTGGCAGCATTATTTGGATCCAGAAACGAAATACATGAGACCAAAAGTAAATGGTGAATGGATCTCTCCATTCGAACCACGTGAGGTAAATAATCACTTTACTGAGGCAAATTCATTTCAATACAGCTTTTATGTCCCTCATCAAATTGAACTTTGGAAAACTTACCTTGGCGGAGATCAAGTGCTTGAAAGACAATTGGATACCTTGTTTTCAACTACCTCAAAAACCACAGGAAGGGAGCAGTCTGATATTTCAGGTTTAATTGGTCAATATGCACACGGAAACGAGCCAAGCCACCACATGGTTTACCTTTACAATTATTGCAACAGGCCCGATAAAACGCAAAAATTGGTGCGCAGAATTTGGAATAATTTTTATCAAAATTCGCCAGACGGTTTGATTGGAAACGAAGATTGTGGGCAAATGAGTGCTTGGGCAGTGATGTCCGCGTTGGGAATTTATCCTGTAACACCTGGTAACAACCATTATGCTGTTGGGGTGCCATTTTTCGATCAAATTACAGTTAAGTTGGATCCAACAAAGGAATCTCAAAGGAATACATTCAAGGTGAAGGTATATCCTCGGTTGTTTATGAATAATGTGTTTGGTGTTGTGAATCAATATGATACAACCAAAAATATATATTCTATGTTCATCAGCCACAATGATCTGTATCAGAGTGATGTGAGTTTTTCAATTATCAATCAATTGAAAAATCCGAAGTATGAAGCTCCCGCCTTTAAATCTGATGCTGTGAATTATTCAATTCCCGTTCCTATAATCAAAGGAGATCGAATTTTTACGTCTGCAAAGCATCAAATTCAGGTAGTTCCTAGCGATTTTTCATTCATCAACAGCAGTAAACCAGAAATGAAATTTCAGGTTGAAATTCTATACACGGCTTCAGGCAAAACGGAGAAATTTGAAAGAATGCTCAAAAAAGGTGAGAGTTGGACCCTCGAAATAAATGGGAATTGTGAGGTAAGTGCCAGCGCTATTGGCCATGTTCCGTCTTCAACGGTTGCTATTTTTACCAAAAAAGAAAATACATTCAAAGTGATTTCCATTCAAGGGGCTTACAACAAACAATATTCAGGAGGTGGTGATGATGCCTTAGTTAATGGAATTTTGGGGTCTGAAGAATGGAGGTCCGGCGACTGGCAAGGTTATCAAAATCAGGATTTTGAAGCAGTGATCGATTTGGGGAAATTAACCACGTTGAATTCAATTGGAGCACGTTTTTTACAAGATACTCGGGCTTGGATTTTAATGCCCAAAGATGTGGAATATTTGGTGTCGAAAAATGGAAATGATTTTGTTTCCGTTGCTAAATTGGGTTCTTTTTTTGCCGATACCATTCTTACCACAACGGTTGTGCCTTTGAATCTTGAAATTCAAAAACAAGAAGCTCGCTATGTGAAGGTGAAAGCCAAGAATTATGGTGCACTGCCACCTTGGCATCAGGGTTATCCGTTTGGTGGTACTGCCTTTATTTTTATTGATGAAATTTTGATCAATCCACCATTTGTTTCTGAGTTAAAACATTGATAGGTATTGTGTTGTAAATCTTTGATTGGGTGAAACGGATTGATTATAAAAATATCAAATTGAGAAAACTATCTCTTGCTTTCCTGGGAGTTTTTTTATTTGGGGGGACATTGACTGCCCAATTTGCTTCCAGACAAGTGAGCAATTGGCAAATCATGCGATCAACCGATAAATTAAGCAATCAGCCTTTTATTCGGAAATCTTTACCCAAGCAATTAGATGGCCGGTGGACACCTGTAATCAATGAAAATTTATTATCCAATTTTGCAGATTGGATTCAGTTGGAATACAAAAAACCTGGTGAAGATCCTTATTATCAATCTTGGTCTATTCCATGGAGTACATGGTTTTTGAAAGCCCCGCTTTTTGATTCAATTACCCTTGCCAATGGTTTTTATGCAAACTATAAATTGCGATTGAATCGTTTGGAATGCGCCGAATTGGAAGTCTATATCAACGATCAAAAATTGGATTTAAAGAATCCAACTTACGGTCAAACCTTTATTGACCAGTTAATCGATGTCACAAAGTTTCTTAAGAAAGATGGAACCGATACGATATTTGTGGGTTTTGTGGGACAAATGCCTCAAGGGTTGTCCTATCAACGATTGGATAATGCTCAATTTACCGCCGATAATGAAGAGCCGGAAGATTCCATTCAAAAGTTGTTTTATGGTGGAATTGGTGGCAAATCAGATTATGATGGAAAGGTGAAGATATCTCCGTACTTCAGAAGACCTATCATGGATTTTGGATGGGATTTTGCCAAACCCGATGTGCAATTTGGACTGGGAAATGGAATTGAATTGATAGGTTGGAGTAACTTGTTTCCATTGTCTTCTGAGGTAAAAACAGATTCTATTGTTTATGATAACAAAGGCAAACCCAAAGCGGTTTATGTGACATATATTTCTGAATTTGATGCTGATTTTAGGGGTTGTAAGTCCGAGAATCAATTTCATTGGAGCCCATCATTCGATGTGGTAATTGAAAGAAATTATTCAGAAAAATTGGTGAGTCAAAAGCAATCAGGGAATCAAAAGAAAACAAAAAGGTTTCAAGTGATGCAACTTCCTGAAGATTGGGTAAGAGTGGAAGATTCAACTTATGAACTCATGGAAGATGCTGTAACAGGAATGAATTTTGATTCAGTCAGTAAGTTGAAGATTGTCTCGAAATATGTTATTTACCATCCAAAGTTGTGGTATCCAAATGGCTACTTTCAGCAAGTTTACCCCAAAGATGAATTTCCAACAAGGTATCGATTTGGAATGGTTTTCAAGCGAAATATAGCTTATCCACATGGTTATTATCCAAGTGCAAATTTATTTGTGGAGGCTCCATTTTATACATACACTGGTTTTCGGACTTTATTGGTTGATACTACAAACGGCAAGTTTCAATTCATCGTAAACAACAAAAAGATTATGGCACTTGGCACAAACGTGGTGTGGAATCGAAACGCGTTGAACGAGTGGGTAGTTGGACAATACCCATATTACAAGTGGAATTATCACGGTTCAACTCCTTATGCTCTGAGTGATGATAAGCCTTTTGAAATGAAATTGTCATTGGGTTCACCATATTATTTTGTTATTCCTGAACACAAACCTAAACCAAAAGATAAGCAATTTCAATCGATGTTCAAAATTGGGTTGAATATGGTTCGATTTTGGGGTGGTGGCAATTATCCACCGGAAGAAGTTTTTGCAGAATGCGATAAATTAGGATTGTTGGTATGGCAAGATTTGATGTTCTCAGGTACTACATACCCAGCGCGTGAGGATTGGAATTTGGAAGTGGGAAATGAGGTTGATGCCAATATTTCTTGGATGAAAACCCATCCGAGTTTGGCGTTAATTTGTGGCAACAACGAAATTGAAGTGGCACTAAAAAATTGGGGCTGGTTCCAAAAATACAACATTCATGGACAAGATTCTGTGCGCACTTGGTATGGTTATAGGCAGCTATTCGACACTTTTATTCCGCGGAAATTGCAAAACATTGCACCTACTATTTTCTACCTTCCTTCTTCGCCAATCGGAAATTGGGGAAATCTCAATCAAATGAAATTCGGTGATAACCACGATTGGGGTGTTTGGCACGGTGAGCGAAATTTTAACCATGTCGATTCAGTGATAGCCCCCTTTGTGAGTGAATTTGGTTTCCCTTCTTTGCCCAATGGATACAAAGAATCTACAGATTCTATTTCCTATCAGCTTTTAAAATTTAGAAGTTACAAAGGGCTTGGCTTGCTCAATCGTTATGCGAAGAATGAAACAAAAAATGCACAAAACTATTTGGTGTATCCTTCTTTAAATCAAAGTGTATTGTCTGCAACGGGAAAATCTCCATCAGGACGTGCTCAGGCGCTTTTTTTAGATAGGGCAATTCGGGCATATAGAACTTCCTCACCTAATTTTGGAGGTTGTTTGTTTTGGCAATGGAACGACATAGACCGTGTGGTATCATGGAGTGTGGTTGATTTTGATTATCAGGCTAAACCAGCATTTTTGCAATTGAAACAAGATTTTAAACCCATTATTTCTTTTGTGAGGGTACCAAGTGACTCAACATTAAAGGTTTCAATAAACTCGATATTCTGGAACCAACAAAAGTTAACAGTTCAAGTTTCAATTGAAGACAAAAACAAAATAGCCGTTTTTAAAGCGATAAAATCAATATCAGTTCAGAATTATGCAGAAATCACGTTTAAAGTTGATTCTACAGCCTTAAAAAGTGGAAATCGAGTAAAGCTGAAAGTTCTGGATACTCAGGGCAAAATCATTGATGAGTTGTAAGTCGTTTTTTGACTCACTTTCGATAATTCCACCACCATACCCACATCTTTTTATGAGTTTCTAATTTCTTTAAATAGCTTTTGAAGGCCATGTCGAGGGCAATTGGATCTTCATTTCTGTTGCTCCAAAGCACCTCAGCCAAGGCAGTAGCCCGGGGCAAAGTCATGTATTCAACGTCTCCTTCGTTTGTCATATATTCCGTCCAAACGTTTGCTTGGGCGCCTAAAATGTACTTTTGTTTGTCGGGACCGAGAGATTTTGGCATCGGGTTGAAGTAGAAAACCGAATCTAAAGGGTTAAAACCTCCAATGGCAATTGGTTCATCCTGAGTGTTTTTACTTTGATAATGGTCAAAATAACAAGGTTTTCCTGGCGTCATAATCACATTGTGATTTTGATTCGCTGCTTCAATGCCTCCCGAAATTCCTCTCCAACTCATGACCGTAGCGTTTGGTGCCAATCCGCCCTCTAGAATTTCATCCCAACCAATGATGTTTTTACCCTTCGAATTCAGGTGTTTTTCAATTCTTTGGATGAAATAACTTTGCAATTCATGTTCGTCTTTTAATCCTTGTGTTTTCATGCGATTTTGACATTTTTCACATGTTTTCCAACGTGTTTTAGGACATTCATCACCACCAATGTGGATGTAGGGAGATTCTGGAAATAGCGCAACAACTTCGTCAAGAATGTTTTGAAGAAATTCGAAGGTTTGGTCGTTGCCAGCACAAAAAACATCATCAAAAACACCCCAACCTTGAGCCACTTCCAATGGTTTTTGATTGCAGCTGAATTCAGGGTATGCCGACAGTGCCGCTAGGGCATGTCCGGGCATTTCAATTTCAGGAACTACTGTAACGCCAAGATTTTTAGCGTATTGTACCACATCTTTGATTTCATCTTGGGTATAAAATCCTCCGCAAGGTTTTCCATCGAATTTTTGATCCGCGTATTTGCCAACTTGTGATCCTTTTCGGTATCCACCTACTGAAGTCAGTTTGGGGTATTTTTTAATTTCAATTCTCCAGCCTTGATCGTCGGTTAAATGCCAATGAAACGTATTGTATTTGTAAAAAGCGAGCATTTTGATGTACTTCTTGATGAAGGCCGTGCCAAAAAAATGACGACTCACATCGAGGTGCATGCCACGGTAACTGTACTTAGGTGAATCTTCAATTCGGGTGCATTCGATTTCGCGATTTTCATTCATTGGAAGTTGCCTGAATGTCACGCAAGCATGAATCAATCCCGGATAATCTGCATATTCAATGGTGATTTTAGTTGGTTGAATATCAATGGTGTAAGCCTCCGCTTTTAAAGGTTTTAGAATGAGTTCAATGTTCGCATTCCTAGCTTTGAATTTATTAATTTTTCCCGAGAAAATATTCCCCAAAATCTCAATAAAACCTGAATTTTTTTGTAAATCTGAATGAGCGCTTACAGTGATTTTTTTAGGTAGTTTAAAGACGCCGTCTTTTTTTATGAGGGACGTTGGAGTCGGAATAATTTGAGCGTTAAGTCCTCTCAAAAACAAAACTGAAACCAGAATCAAAAGTTGTTTTACTTTTAGCATAAAATAAAGTTGCAATATCTGCATTTTTTTTAAACTTTATTTTTTGCATATATTGCAAAACTTTGGTCATCTAATTGATACAAAAACAAAAACTTACAAATATGGATAAAAACGCATTGCATCATATGGTCGATATTGGATCGACGGAGTGGATTTATTTAAACGCCGGATTGTTGATTGGATTTTTATTATTCTTCGGTTTGAGTTGGAAAATGGATGAGAGAAAGCGTATTCAAATTGGGTATGTGATGGTTGCTATATTGGGCTTGAATTTTATAGCGAACCAAGTGTTTGCAATAGCCACAAATACCTGGGATAAAGCGGTTCATTTACCTTTGCATTTATGCTCATTTTCTGAAATTTTAGCCATGATTATGTTGCTCACAAGAAAACAATGGGCATATGAGTTTCTCATTTTTTGGAGCGCTGGAGCCATTCACTCTTTTTTAACCCCTGAACTTACGGAGGGCGGGAATTTATTTAACTTTTGGGAATATGGAATTGCACATGGAATGGTGATTATTGCTGGATTTTATGCAACTTTTAGATTGAAAATGGTTCCCAATAAGGGCAGCTGGTTGAAAGTTTTTGGATATACTCAACTCACATTACCAGTAATTGGATTGTTCAATTGGCTATTAGATGCCAACTATATGTTTATTGCACAAAAGCCGAATGCAAATAATCCTTTAATTATGGGTGATTGGCCTTGGTATATTTTTGGATTGGAATTTGTTGTGTTAATCCATTTTTATGCATTTTATTGGATCCACAGAACGCTGGTCCGGAATTCCTAAAAAAATTATTGTTGGTTTAATTCTTCCCAAAACTCAACTGCTCTTCGGGTATGAGGGATAACAATTGTGCCTCCAACGATGTTCGCGACAGCTAAAATTTCGAACATTTGTGGTGTTGTAACCCCTTGTTCATGGCATTTTTCTAAGTGGTATTTTACACAATCATCGCATCTAAGTACAAGAGAGGCAACTAGTCCGAGCATTTCTTTGGTTTGTGTAGGTAGCGCTCCTTCTGCATAAGTTTGGGTATCGAGGTTGAATAACCTTTTCAATACGAGGTTGTCGGCACCCAGTATTTTTTCATTCATTTTGGAACGATATTCATTGAATTCTTTTATGGAATTTGACATATTTTAAAAATTTATTTGCAAGATAGCTGAAAAGTTGTATTTTTGCAGCCCCTTAAGGAAAGAAATAGCTCAGAAATTTGCGATTTTTAGAATTAAAGGAGATGGTATCGTAGCTCAGTTGGTAGAGCAAAGGACTGAAAATCCTTGTGTCGACGGTTCGATTCCGCCCGATACCACAAAGAAAAAGAAAAACCCCTTGATTTTCAAGGGGTTTTTTGTTGTCTGTTTTTTGGGTTAACAAATTGGTTAACAAAACTAGCTTGCTATTCTCCATTTCATTAGGTTCTTGCCTTCAAGTCGTTTTTCAATTTCTTCGGTCCGAAAAAACACTTTTCTTGATGGACCTATTCGGTGTGGTGTCAAAATACCTTCTTTTGTCCATCTTCGCAAAGTGGGAAGGGAAATGAGTAGTTTTTCGGCAGCCTCCTTACTATTGAGGTATTTTGGTTTTTCTTTTTCCTGTATTTTGAGAATTAGTTTTTGAAGAAACTCTTTAAGTTCCTCTCTGATAATTACACGAACTTCTTGTTGTGTAGGGATGTTGAAAATAACATTTGTTTCCATTATGCGGCTTCCTTGTTCTCAATGTCGTTTTCCACTGTTCGTACTTTTCTACTACGAACATTTTTCGTCCTTACTACTCCATACAGGAATAAGTCCTCATTTATTTCAAATCCCGTAAAGTCTCTACCCATATGAGTACAAGTAATACCTGTGGTATTTGCGCCGTTGAATAAATCAACAACATGGTCGTTGGGCTTTGTGAAGGTTTGTATTAAAATTCCAGCTACCAAATCCTTCATCATTGCTGGGTGCCTTACTCCTAAGTTAACAATGGCATTGACCTTATCTAATTCCGCAGTATTGTTAACAGCGGTTTCAATAATGGAAGAATCAAACGACCATACACTTTTTAGGTTCCGATTTCCATTTTCTCCTTTATCGCCGTAAATAATGGGGGCAATTAGGTCAGACTCTTTAACACTTTCTAACCAATCTACATCGTAGTAAGGTTTTTTCCCTGTATGAAATTGGAAAATATACTCATGGCAAGGGTTAGGTCTTTTGTCGGTCCCTGAAAATGGAGGGTTGGTTTTTTGCCACAAAATCGTCGTGTTTGTCTTCCATCCCAATTTGTTCATCTCAACCACTAAACGATGGGGCACTAATGCGAGTTCACCTTTTACTGTTGTGTCGGCGATATTCACTATCAAACTCGCATTTTCCTTTAATTTGGTCTTAGTGTTATCTAACAATTTAACCAAATTTTCAATGTAATCACTTACATCTTTCTCGCTTCCTAATTCTTTCGTTCCGTTGTTGTAACTCCTCATATCAAAATATGGCGGTGAGGTCAATACGCAGTCAACAGAATTGTTGTCCAAACAACTTAAATCCGCACAACTTTTTCTATGTAGAACCATATTGCCTTGGCGATATTCACCTGGCACGTCTCGTCTATCTCTTTTTTCCAACGATTTAACACACCATGTATGAAGGCCAGTCACACTGATTTTGTCATCATCCAATAACTCCCATTTTTTCTTTACCCCCTCAGGTTCATTTGGGAAAATCTGAGGCAACAATTCCTCTATCTTCTTAAGACGAGAAATAGTGGAGTCAGAAAGTCCAAGGATTTTTTTAATTTCCTCTTTGGACTTGCCTTTTTTGTGGGTCATATCGTTTCGTTTGCCCTGACCCGGCAAAAACTCCTCCTGTAATATTTTAATCTCCTGAAGCCTTTGGCTGTACTTTTTGGTTCTGCCCTGATTGTGAATTACAATATCCACAATACTACTTCCTTTATCGGCATAAATCACAGGGACGACTTGGAAATGCCTTTTGAACTCAGGTTCAGTTGAGAGTTGAAGAGCAATTCTCCATCTCAATACTCCTGAAATAATTTTGTTGTTGGAATCCACTATAAGTGGCTCCTTAATTCCTTCCTTTTTGATGGTTGAAATTAACAACTCATCAATAACCTCATTTTCCCCATAAACGGAAATGTAATCGTTACTCACCTCCAATAATGAAGGATTTACAAAGCGAATTTCTGTGTTTTTCATAATTAGTTTTTTATTATGCCTTCAAAATTAGGCAAACTAAATGTACACAGCAAGTATTATTTTTGGAAGTGTGTATTTTATGACATTGCGATGACTTACTTAAATTGGCTTGGGTATCTCTTCAATAGATATTCAAATGATTTGTTTTTAGCCGTTTCTAATAGTTTAGGGTCATTTTTACCTAAAGGGAAATTCTCTGATTTACCAAGGTATAGGAAAGCGTTATTTTTGTTATTGCCAATTTTGAAAGAAGCGGTACATCTGTAGTGGGGGTATGATATTGAATGGTTGGTATCTGACAATTTACTTTTATCAGGTATAACTTCGCTGATACTCAAACTTGGCAACAGATATTCGTTTATTACACTGTTCATCTCTCTTGTAATTTCTATTTCATGACCATAAAATAAACTAAGTGCTTCTTCACATTTATCTATTTCCCGATGGATTAAATCAAGGTTGTCATAATCTGAGGAAAATCGGTCAAAAGTAATCTTTAATTCATCCTTTGTATCAAGGGTGAAAATATCAGGAAGTAAACCCACCAAGTGACTAAAAACCTTTTTCTTGGCAATTTTAATCACCTCTACATTTTCAGACCAATTAGGGAAGTCTTCTAAATTGCCAATGAAAATAGCAAGTCGTTTATTAATGGCACCAACCTTGATGTTCGCCATACATCTAATATGAGGGTCATTGTAGCGAGCAGGGCGTTTTTTGCCATCAGCTTCAATTTTGGGATTAACGATAGAAATACTGAATACGGGTAGGTTATTAGTAGTTCTAACTTTTTCAAACTCTTCTTTTAATATCCGTAAATCACTCTTGAAACTCAATATAAATCTATTGTTGGAATTCAACTTATTTTGTAATTCCTCCAACTTTTTAAATCCAAGTAAAAAAGACTCTTTTGTTATCTTGTTCATCTTATACGCAAATATACATAATATGTGTACATTAAAAAACCAACCCTCCGTCCTTCCTTCCCCCCGTTATTAACCACATAGGTATCCCCGTCCTTCCTCCCTATTGTTTTACGAAAAATAAGTCTTCAATCTCATCAAAAAAATTTTGGGGATTTTTTCTGAAATACTACCAATACTTACCAAATTAGCTGGAGACTATAAGGAGTTCCACTATATCAACTATAAGAAAAATGAATACAATGGTGATTTAGAGATTATATACCCTGAAGACCTTTAATCAAAACGGAAGTATTTATTAACTACATGAACTACACCATTTTTCAAAATATTATTGACAGAACCTTTAAAAGTCAAAGTACATTAAAAGTATCAATCAAAATCAGCCCAATAGATTTCTTCAACCAAAAAAAATCTATCAGTGAAATTCACCGCACCATCACCAACAGTAAACAGGTCGTCGGAAATCAAAGTAATCGTGAATTTTGGAAAACCCATTTTAATGCGGGTCTTTATACCTATAGAATTGATAAGGAGTACATTTTAGTTGAGTACTATCTCAACAATCAAACTGACATAACCGAAAGTTTAGTCAGAAATCTAAAAACAAGAATCAAGAAAGTAATTTGGTGTGAAGTCACGGTAGAAATAACCGATTCATTAAAAAATAACGTGAATCATCTTTACAATCATGATGGTATTGGAATGAGGTTTATTGGGGAAGGGCATAAAATCCAACAACACCTTTCCACATCAAACCTAATATCCTGAGACCATTAGGTTCGCTAAAATCCATATTCTGCGCTTACATTAGCAGTTACAGAATATGGAAAGAAACGTAAAACCACCTATAGACATTTTGAAAAGGTTAATTGAAATCACGGTGGTAAAGCACAACAAGGATATAATTCTATTTTTTGAAATTGAAAAATGTCAACGACCAAATATTGGGGAATACTATAAAATACATTACTCTTTGAGTCCTGACATTAATTTCAATTTGTATGAGGATAATTTGAAAGTACTTAACATTTACAGGTCAACACATAGATACCTGTTTAATTTCTTCAATATTGACAAAAGAAAGGTTCGGGTACAATTGGGACATTGGTTTTTTAACATTCGTCCACTAAATAATTCGTTGGTGTTGAGAACAGCTCCACTTCCACAAAATGGATTTTGAAACAATCATGAATCACACCCTTTGGAGTTTGATATTAAAGCACTATCAAGATGACATACTCTATTGCTGTCACGACCACACTTATAAATGGTACCCCTCAAAATACTTTTTCCCAATTTACATCATTAATAATCCAAGTTTAATAACCGAAGAGAAAATCAAATTAGATTTTCTGCGAGTAATTCAAATACTTACAGGTTTAAAAAAAAGCCAAATAACAGTGGTAATTTATAGAAATCATGAAATCAATAAACTCAAATGACGATAATTATATAGTATGAGAAATGACTACGCACCACCCAATGACTTAATTGATTATTTGGAAGGATTACCAATCAGAATAATCAAAGAAATTGATTCGTTTGAATTAGTCCAAAAAAACTCAATACTCGGTATTTTGGATACCACATTGGATGATGAAGTCACAAAGTTAACAAACGCACTTCCTAACTTAACAATCACCCCAATTAGAGGAATAGGAACGCAGACAATAACATCTGATACAATCAATTTAAAGTTCAAAATATTCAATACTCTTGGGTATCAGTTTTCCGACGGAACAGAAATAGCCATCTGTTCAAATGGCAACAATTCCATTGAAATAGTCAGTTTCAAAATTTCCAAGAATAAGAAGAATAAAGGTGTAGATGAGGTAATCATGGATTTTCTATTGTCATACTTACATTTATCCCTCTTACACATCCCTCCAATATTTGTTATGGTGAAAAATAATAAATCATCAACAGATAGTCAAATTCAATTCTTTAAAAAGTTTGGGTTTCATCAACACGAACAAACCGAAGATTACTTTTTACTCAAAAGAAATGAAGAACAATTCATTATCCGTTGACTTTTTCAAAATTGACTATATTTATATAGTGTATGATGGACGGGAAGTAACCAGTGGCGTCATATAAATATTTAAACTACCACGGGGCGAAGGTTATAGTTAAACACTAGCACAAAGTCAGAAGGTGAACCTTCAGGATGAGCGAACATTCTTAAGTAGCTGACAATTCAAGTTTTCGCTGAAACTTGAACGATTCTCAATTCAACATAGAATGAGATGGAGTGTTAACCAAGTATTTATACTTGGGGACACTTCACACGCTCTAACTCATTAACATAGAATAAAATCTAGCGATTTTCAACAATATATCTCCGTAAGCTTCAAAGAAAACTAGCCGCACTTCAATTCTACAGAAAAGAAGTAATGAGTACAAACTTAATTGTGAGCACTTCAATTCTACAGAAAAGAAGTAATGAGCACGAACTTAATGGTGAGCACTTCAATTCTATAGAAAAGAAGTAATGAGTATATTATTCATAATAGGGTATACTAAGAAATGTTAACTTTTAAAACTTCAAAAAGTCCTTATTTTATGCGACATGAGCGATTTTTATAGCGTATTTTAGCATTACTATCACACCACTTCAAAATTGTTAAGAAATGAAAGTATTATATGTTAGGATAAGCACTGTTGAACAGAAAACAGATAGGCAAAGAGTTAATGCCTCGGATTATGATTATGTAGTTGAAGATAAAATTTCAGGTTCAACAGAATTCTCAGAAAGACCTGGAGGAAAAGAAATAATTGAATTAGTTGAAAAAGGGCAATTAACAGAACTATCAGTTTGGCAGATTGACCGCATTGGAAGAAACATGCGTGATATTGTAAATACAATTCATTATTTCAGTAATAAAGGTATTTGCATTCATTTCATTCAACAGGGATTAAGAACATTACATCCTGATGGAAGCGAAAATCCCATATCTAAATTAGTAATCAATATTCTCGGAGTAATAAGTGAGATGGAACGGAACCAAATAAAAGAGCGCCAACTCCAAGGTATCCAAATTGCCAAAGCAAGGGGAGTTTATAAAGGAAGAATTGAAGGAACTAAAGAAGATGTTCTAACATTTCTATCTAAACCAAAAAACAAAAAGGCGGTAGACTTGATAAAGAAGGGTTATAAGGGAGTAGAAATTTCTAAAATTGTTGGTATCCACTTGAACACCATCTCCAAGATAAAGAAACAACTACAATTTACAGAATAGTAATTTTATCAATCTCCTTCATCAATCTATCTGTTTCAGTTAGAGCAACAATAATCTTCATATAATGTCTAATATCTTCAATCTGAAGTTCCATGTCCTTTCTGTCCTTTAACCACTTCTGTGCTGGCTGATAACCTCCTATATAGAAGTTCCAAGCAACTTCAGGGACTCCTTCAAAGTATTGGGTGTCGTTAATGTAAACATTACCATTTTCATATTTTGGTTTTGCCACAATATTAGTTCCTGCCATTGGGTATTTTGAAATGGGCTTCTCAACCACAGAGTTTTCTAAAAGGTGGATTTGTCTGATTTCTCCACCTAATTTCACCAATTTCCAAAATGTATCTTTATCTTTTGGATAAGGAACTCTTGGGAAATCAATTTTCAGGAACTCTTTATATTTTTCTCGGTAGGATGGAGAATAAAATAGCGAGTAGATATAATCCAATACATCAATAGGAGAAAAAGTATCTTTGGTCGTCTCTTTTTCGTTCGTAAATGTTAACCCAATTTTTATAGAAATATCTTTAATTATTTTAAAATTAAGATTAGGTTTTCTACCCTCTGATTGGTCAATGGATTGTTGTTCATTGTCATTGGGGTATAGGTAAAGTGGAAATATTGCTGATTGGGTAGTTCTCTCTCCACACTTGGTTTCCATTATATTCTTTGAAATATAAAAATGGTCACAACTTTCAGATTTATTACTTCTTGCGGTTATTAAACCAATATTCTCGCCTTTCAAAAAATGTTGCATTATTTGATTGACAGGTCTTGCATACAAACCTCCTGATTTACCTGTGTACAAGGTATATCGTGTGTCAAAAGGTCGATATGAAACCTGATTTAATGATTGATGTTTGTTTTTTAACGCATCCTCTTTTGCCCATAAATATTTCCAAGAATCAGCATCTTTTGGTCGGTTATATTTAATTCTCCAAGAAGTCTCATCCATATTTAAAATATCTTCAATCTTTTGTCTTTGTTCTAATTCAGTCATAGATATATTCAAACTATCGTTTGCAGTAATAAAACCTACATTATTTGTAATAAACAATTCATTAACCTGAAATCCATTTTCATATTCACCTTGTCCATCATTATTTTTAGGAACAAAAAATAAATTTGGTTTATTTGGACTTAATTCTTGAAATAACAAAGATTTTAATGAGTTTTTAGTCAAGAATTCATATTTTAATTCTCGTTTTCCGTATAAATCAAAATGAAATACTTTACCTAAATCTTCTTTCTTTTTCTTACCCGTTTTTACAAAGATGTTAATTGAAACACCTTGTTGAATATCAAAAACATTAACATCAACGCTCCCATCGGGGGAGGTTTCTTTTTTCTTACTATTTCCGTGTAAGTCTATAGTATAAATTTTGTCATAGGTTTTTAGTAAGTTCCATCGCATCCCTCTGAAAGTTGGATTGTCCAAAAATCCGTGTGGATTGATAAATGCTAATACACCTTGTCCGTTTTTTTCAATGTAATGCTGACCATATCTTAAAAACTTTACATAATCATCATTCAACCAATGTTTTCTTTCGTTAAAGTGAACTCCGTCAACATATTTATAATCATCAATCAAATCACTAATCCACTTTCCGTTATTTGAAGAAATACCGCTATATGGTGGATTTCCAATAACACACATAACAGGGGTATCTCTCTTTACTTCATTGGCTTGGTCTGCTTCTTCAGATAATAAATTCCCCCAAAGAGTTCCCGAATCGGGGTGAGATTCTTCTAATGAATTCGTAAGAAAAACACGAAGTCGTTGGTCTTTTGTTGGAACATATCCTGTTTCGGTTAACAACATATCTAACTTTAGATGTGCCATTGCATAGGACGCCATTAATAATTCAAATCCATTTATACGAGGTATTAGGTCATCTTCAACATATTTGCTCCAAATCCCTTGCATTCCAACATACTTGCTGTGTATGTGTTTTATGGTTTCCGCAAGAAATGTCCCTGTTCCTGTTGCTGGGTCCAATATTTGAACCTTGTGAACTTCTTTTTCTATTTGTCGCCCTTGGAGATTGACTTTAATTTTCTTTTTACTTGAATCTGCTAAACCTTCATTTAAATCAAATTCTGATTTAAGAACATCATCTACTGCTCGGACAATAAAATTAACTACGGGTTGTGGGGTATACCAAACACCTCTTGCTTTGCGAAGTGCTGGATTATAAGCCCCCAAAAATGTTTCATAAAAATGAACTACAGGGTCTTCTTGTTTGGTGGATTTTCCAAAATCCTTCATAATAGATAATACATCAGATGCTAGGAAGATGCTAACCAATTCATCAATAATCCAATTCAATCTAATATCTAAATCTTCATCCGCAATATCTTTGAATAGTTTTCTTAAAAATGGATTGCTTTTGGGAATTAATTTAACGGCCTCTTCCCTTGAAAAGTTCTCCAAGGATGGGTCGTGATATCGCGCAGCAAACATTCCATAGGCAATTGTTTGAGAATATAAATCTGAAAAAGACTTGTTATCAATATCTGAAATTAACATCTGCTGAAATGACAACATTTGTTTTTTTAAATTAGACAAATTCTCTGTTTGGTCATCTAAATTCAAGGACTTTTCAATAATATCCGCCATCAATTTTGCCCTACCTGCCATCATCTCTGCCAACCTTGCAGGAGATTTTATTGCCTGTGATATTGTTTCTGTAAAGTTTTTGAACAGTCGTGTAAATTCTTCAAAATTCTCTTTAACTGGGAGTATGTTTCCGTTTTCTAATTTCCCTATTGAGATTTTAGAATTCAATATCCCATCCTTGTAAAATAGGAACTCTATGTAATCTGTAATAATCAGGTTGGAAAGACCAGTTTTATATCTATCAAATTGCTCCTGATTCCCTGTTTTCTTTTTTCCTTCAAGGTCACTATCCCCAATGTCCTTGGCTTCAATGAATCCAACAGGAATTTCTCCTTTGGTTATAATATAATCAGGAGCACCACACGATTGTCTCTTGGGTTCATTAGTTGCCTTAATTTCAGGCACTATTGCTTCTAAAAGTTGTTGTAAATCTCCACGAAATGTATGTTCTGTAGCGTTGCCAAGTCGGTATCTCTGATTGATATTATTAATATATTTATTTAAGTCCATTGATATACTTTTTTAGTAAAAACTACATCAAAGGTAATGTTTCATTTGAAAAAGGGTTGTTATATTTTATTTCTTAAGTTCGTTCATATTAAATAAAATCATCAGCAACAACTTCAATTCTATAGACCATAAGTTAAGAGTCGGAACGATTAAATTGGTCCAAAAACTTATCAGCACTTTCCTTAGCATCAATTTTAATATACTCATAAAATTGTTTTTCTGTTTTGTGTCCTGTCATTTTCATTATCAAGAAAACATCAATTTTTCGCAGATACATATTTGTCGCAAAAGACCTTCTACCTGTATGGGAACATACTCTTTCCCATTTTTTTAAATTGATTGAAATTGATTTTCCACCACGACTTGAATTGTAAACAACGGGAGTGTGAAGACAATCAATTTTTTTAGCAATGTCTTTGAGTTGTTTATTGAATTTTTGGTTAGAAATAGGTTTGGGAAAATGATATTCTCCTGAAATCCAATACTTTTTTAATATTGGTTGGATAATAGGCAAAATGGGAATGGTCAATGGAATCTTGGTTTTAGACGGGGTGATTTTAAGTATTTTATCCTCCGTAAAATCCGCTTTAGATAAATTTGAGAAATCTTCCCATCTCAATCCTGTATAACAACCTATAACGAAGAAATCACGTGTTTTTGATAAGCCAGGGAAATCAGTTAAATCCAAATTGATGAATTCTTGTATCTCTTTTTCAGTGAGAAATATGTTAGTAGTAGTCTCCCTTGGACTTCGGAAATCGGATAATCTAAACTCTTTATTTGTGGGAATGTTTTTAATATCAGCATAGTTAATAACTCCTTTGATGTTTCGTATGTGTTTGCCAAATGTGTTTGTTCGGAATTGTTCAACATCGTAGCAGTATTTGGTGAATCTTCGGTAAAAGTCCATATTTACTGTCGTGAAGTCAATTTTGAATTTAGTATTACGCTCAAATCTCAACAACACGGCTTTCGTTTGTTTTAAACATTTTAGCGTATGTTTAGTAATTGGATTGTTGGTTTTAGGGTTAGTTTTTTGAGAAGTATAAAAGACATAGTCATCCCAAAAAGTAAAAAAATTGATTGATTCAATATTGGTGGGGGATTGTTTTTTTTCCAAATAACCCAACAATCTGTTTTTTAATTCAAAAACATTAAAAAAATCATTACCGAATGAAGCCTCTGTTTTTTCTGCCAGTTGTATTAGATTGTTGAGTGCAATGTTAATGTTATTAGCATTTGGTGAATTTTTGAATACTCTTTGGAAGAACGAATTGTTTTTGTCGGTACACCAATTTTTAGGTATCACCTTTAATCCTGTGGAAAGGAAAACGGATTTTCCGCCATGCGTAATTCTTAGACTAACAAGAGTTTCTGTATCTTGTTTTTGATTTTTTAGATAGTAGTTAAATTGAGCCATAACACAAACTTAAATCAGGTTTTTGGTTAACAATTTGGTTAACAAAAGTTTGATTTCTTATGATATCTTATGATATCAATTAAGTGAAAACAAATTTCGTTGACCGTTGAAATTAAAGGGTATTATTAATTTTCAGAGTCAAAGAAGGTCAAATCATAATTCCGCCCGATACCACAAAAAGCCCCATTTTGGGGCTTTTTTTATGCATTCTCATTTTTATTTCAAACCGATTTCTGTAAATTGCTTCGATGTCTCATTCTCCCCAAAATATAGAAGCGATTTTTAATCCTCAACAACACACTTTTCGTATTGGAGACATTCAGGTTTCGGATTTTTTGAACTTCTTAAAAATACAATCAGGACTTACCATTTATCAACCTTTCGTCTACAAAGAGACAGACAGTCCTTTTTGCTTTGATGAAAATGATTTTGACATTTTGTTCTTGGGAACCCAATATATTGAAATCGATGTGTCGAATTGTCCCAATATTTGGAATCATATTTATCAAGATTGTCGTTATTCTGATGGACAAAATTGGTTGTTTGAATTGAATGTCGAAAAGGATTTGGGTTCTGTTTTTGTTTATAAAGATTATTCAAATGTTATGATTCAAGCCAATGATAATTCGGCACTCAAAAATTTGGTTTTGGATTTATTAGATGCTATGCATTTTCCCGCTGATTTTATCTGGGAAATGGTAGAAAAATATGAGAATCATTCCATCGATATTGATTTTTTGAGGTATCAAGACATGTATTATGCGGAAAACACGTCAACGTCCCTCAGAAATAAAATAGCTAAAAATATTTGGGAAAATGAGCAATTTACGAAGGAAAACTATGCTTGTGCAGCGATACATGATTTGTATTTTCCGAGCAACTACTTAAGTCCTGATTTCAGTCAATATTTGAATAAAATTGGGTTTTTTTACGGTGATATTTTTACAGAATGGGTTGAGTTGAATGGAAATTTGACTATTCTGTTATTTTTTGATGAGGAACTAAATCCATTAAATCCAGTTGGAGATTTTATGTTTCGTGCTGGAGATTTTGATCAGGAATCTATCAATTTTGTCAAGAAGATGATGAAAATGAGGGTGTCTTTTGAGGGACAAATATTTTCACTCAAGCAACAGTTGGAAAGTTGTCAATTTCAACAGGCATTTGGTGTCATTTGGACGAAAAGGGATGAGGAATTGTCTGTTCGTGATAAATGCGATAAACTAATGAGTTACATGTTGCAATTATTTGAATTATCGCAATCAACTCATGAGCACATAATTTTAATTGACGGACTTGGGAATTTGAAATTTCCTGCGTCAGAGGAATTGATTCAATTGTTTTCAAGTCAATTGCTCACTGATATAACTGAAAAAGAAAGAGGTTGTGTGGTTAGAATAGGGTTGAGTGATGTGAATCAAGTGGAAAACTTGACAGCGTGTTGCAAGCTATTTTTTGAGCAACAATTCAATCGTTATAAATCGGAAATTGATCGTCTTTTTTTAGACTAAATTGGTTGATTAACAACCTTCTGTATGAAAAACAGCATGTCGCAAAGAGCCCCAATCTTGTTTAGAAATGGCTTTAGGTGTTCCATTGCCGGAAGCTTTTGTAGAATACAGCACTCCTTGAGTATCTTCATTTGTGTACTTATGGCTATTGTCAATGATGATATCGTTTAATTGATCGCCATCGAGATCCCCAACAAATAAAATTTTGACAAAACCGTCATCGAACCAAGGAATATAATTGATTGGAAGGTGTTGGGTTTTTGTGCCATTATTTTCAATCATGTAATACAATGAATACTCTTTATAATTGATTCCTTTTGATGGGTTATTTTCCATTGTTGCCTTGGCGTATATTGAATGCTTTTCATTTCCCTGATTCCAATTCATGTTTTTGTTGGGCTCGATGAAGTATCCCCATTTTACTTTACTTTCGATGTTCAACATTGGAGTTTTCATGTGCGGATTGTCAATGAGAAATAGGCATTTTGAATTTTTGGGCAGGTTAATATCGGCCAAATATCCAACGTTTCCATCTTCATCTACTTCTAGATAATGAGAGAAAAGGTGAATTCTATTGTTTTCTTCAGCAAAGGAATGTTTGTTTGGAATTGCATCAATGAGAGAATATTTTGATGTGAGTGTGTCTTGGATGAGGGCCATAAACTTTCGATTGCTCCATTTTTCAATTTCTTGAAGTGTAAAATGATCCGCAACAGAAATGAAAAGTGTTGAAGTGTCGAATTTCCCTGGGATAATTTCGTTTCCGCTGAACGACATAACCGCTGTGTCGTTCTGATTTTCTGTTTTTTCAGAGCCATTGTTTTGTCCACAAGAGAAAAGCAAAGCAAATAAGCCGATTGACAATAGGGAGATTTTTAAGTTTTTCATGTTAAAAGATGGCAAAATACAATGAAATTATAAAAATATGTTAAAAATTACGGTTTCCCCTTAAAATTATTTTTTAATTTATTGGTTTTTAATAATTTGTTTTGAATATTTCTGAATTTATTTGCTGAATGAAACATGGTATTTTAAAATTTAGTTTGTTGGCGTTTACAGCCATTCTTAGTTCATGCGGCACCACGAAGTATCAAGAAATTGGATTCGGCGGGGGACAAACTACAAATTCAACTAAAACCTATAAGGTTGCTGATAAGTTGGCAACGATCAACAAACTATCTTCTGTTGATAATACTGAAAATGGTGTGGCAGGAATTGCTGAGACAGGATTTGATGAATCAAAAATGATATCCGAATTCAATAATCAACCGAAAATTGGTCGAATTCAGGATTTTGAAGCACGTAAAAATTCTCGAATCATAAAAAAAGTGCATCCCAAGATAATCTCCAAATTTGGATTAAAAGTAATCAAGCGGTCGTTAAATAAAGATTCTGAGTTGGTCAAGGGCTTTTTTACGGCTTTTTCTATTTTATTGCTGATTTCGGCGTTGATGTTCATCGGTGGGCTTTTAATTTTAATCAGTGGACAATGGGAGTTGGCCTTGATACTTGGTGGGATTGGTTATTATGGATTGATAGTTTCTATGATTGTGGGTATCATTACGTTGGTTTTGTGGTTGATGTCGATGTCTTAATTTGTTAATTGCCAAAGAGAAATTATGGTTTTTTAATTGAGCGATGATTTTTTTTACGGCATTCCCTTAAATTTAAGGGAATGCCGTAAACGTTTTTCTTTGATTTGCAGGAATCCGTAAGGGATTTGTTTGGATAGGGTTGAAATTGAACTTTCAAAACAAAATGTTATGTTCAATCAAATTTTATTCTTTGTCGAGGCTTTATTATTGGCTGATTTACTTACGGGATTGGTGCATTGGTTGGAAGATACTTATGGCAATCCGAATACTCAATTTATGGGAATTGGAAAGCACATTGTGATTCCAAATTTAGTTCATCACATACGTCCGCGAGAACTCACGGAAGGAACTTGGTTTAGTAGGGTATGGACATCGGCGGTATTTCTGTTGATTTTATTGTTTCTATTGTGGGTATTCAATTGTGACAGTCCTATGGTTTATATGGTTTTTGCAATTGCGGTATGGGGAAACGAGGTTCACTGCTGGAGTCACAGATCGCCAAAAGAAAATGGTAAACTGATTACCTTTTTACAGAAATCATACATCATACAATCTCCAAGGCAACATGGTAAGCATCATTTTTCACCCTATGCCAGTCACTTTTGTGCATTAACACCTTATCTTAACCCAATTTTGGAAATGATTTACTTTTGGCGAATTCTAGAATTTGCTTTGAAATTGATAGGAATTAAACCTTTTCGCGACACCACACATAGAATTGTAGACGGTAAACATTATTAATTGCATTTTATTTAAGAACCATATTGCGTTGAAATTGTTAGTCAACCATGAAAAAGCTGGTTCAAGAACAATTTCTTCCCATAACGATAGAGCGAGCGTGGGATTTTTTTGCAACTCCGAGAAATTTAAATGAAATAACACCTGAAGATATGGTCTTTGAAATTATAGGGGATGTTCCTGAAAGAATGTACCAAGGGATGTTTATCATGTATAAAATCTCACCTTTTATGAATATTAAATTGAATTGGTGCACTGAGATTACGCATGTTTCTGAGGGACATTTTTTTGTAGACGAGCAAAGAAAAGGGCCATATAATATTTGGCATCATGAACATCATTTTAAATCGGTTGAAGGCGGAGTGCTGATGACAGACATATTGCATTATGATATTGGTTTAGGTTTTTTAGGATGGATTGCAGGTAAGTTGTTTGTAGATAGCAAGGTAACACACATTTTCAATTATCGTCGAAAGATATTGGATCAATATTTTAGTTAATCTGATAATTCTGGCATGGGTTTTGTGAAAACGTTAAACACCTTGATTAGGAGTTAAATTGAGTGTTTAAATGCTGATTCACCAATGATTCTTGTTTGTTCAGAAACAAGATTTGGAAAAATCAAAAATAATCGCTTAATTTTGAACTTTAATTACAAGACTTAAATTACTTTAACAATGCTATGAAACTCTTTTCGAAGAAATTGAACGCTTTAATAAACAAAAATCTTGTTGCAGCCGGTTTGTGTTTATCCTTTTTTATAGGAGCTGATGTGTTAACCGCTCAAACCATAACTGGTATTAGTGTTCCTGGAGCCACTGCTAATGGCTCTGGTACTACCTGGGACGTTAAATTTGTAACTTCCAGTGCCACAACTGCGGGTTACAAGGCTATTGATATTTCAATGAACAACACCAAAGGTGAATACATTGTGTTTGATGATACGAGTGCTTCATCTGATTGGGAAGTAGTTCAAGGTCAGCCCCACGGTGGCTCTTGGTTTCCTTTTTGTAAAACGATGTTGGTGAATGACAATGCGTGTACAGGTAATTGTACCATGACATTTTACATTAGAAACATCGGTACCACCAATGGAACGTTTAAAAATTCAATTAAAATTGCGCTTGGTACCAATAAATCCAATTGTACATATAACTCTTCTACGGCATACACATTAGGAATTACTGTGGAAAAAGTAAGTGCTACAGGTATTTACACATGGATTGGTACGCACGGCAGTGGCGATAGTACTTGGGGTCAATCCGACAACTGGTCGCCAACCAGAACTTCACCTTCAACTTCTGATGTGTTGGTGGTAGACTTAGGTTCAAATTCCAACACTGTAACATCTACAATCGATGTTTCTGGTGTTACAGAATCAATTTCTCAGTTTAGAATTTACAACTACAACAATGTGGTTTTTAAATGTACAACAAATGCCTCCACGTTAACTGTGGGCAATGGTGCAATTGGTCCCGATTTTCTGGTAGATAGCTTCGGAAGTTTGATGAATTCAGGTAATAATACATTTAATGTGAAAATTGACGGGAGTAATAATCTGTTGTGTTTAGGTAAAATGGGGACATTGTCAGGAACATTGAAATTTACAGGTACCGGAAACCATACGATTTCAAATACAATCAGGACAACCTCAGGTACACTATCTTTTCAGCCTGCTTCAGGGTTGAATACGCTTTATTTAAATGGCACAAACCAAACAATTGAAGGTACATCTAACGGGACATTGTATATTGATTCAACTGTGAATGTAAAGGTTGGTAGAAATTCTGCAACAACCACGTTAACATTGAATAGGCCACTGAAAATGTACAGCACTTTAAAATTATTTCCGAATACCACCATAGCGTCGAATGTTCCATCGGGAACTTCTGCGAGTGCATTTAATTCATGGGAGCCAAATCTACAACTAAAGGTGGCCTCAAAGTTTGGTGCATTGAGCAGGGGACAAATAGATACAATTCCATCAACCTCTGCCATTACGGGTGGATCTTTGTTTGAAATCAAAGGTACAAATGTTCGTTCATACAGGCTTTTTGGAATTCCGTTGAAAAATGGTGTGAGTTTATCACAGTTTTCTGACAATATTGATATTACAGGTACTTACAATGGTGATAACAGAGATTCATTCTCAACCACATGTTCATATTGCGTTTCTTCCGCATTTACTTGGAATGAATCAACCCAAAGTTGGGTCGCATATGCATCCGGAAATACAGGGAATGTTGTGCCACATGGTACTGGTATCATGATGTTTTATAGAGGTACAAAAGCCAATGGATTGGGAAATCCAAGTGCTGATGCCAATACGAATGTTATTGATTTTAAAGGACAGTTATTTAGCGGATCAAAAACTGTGAATTTGAATTATAATTCAAGTGGAACAGATGCTGATTTACGAGGGTTAAATTTGGTTGTAAATCCATATCCTTGTGCCATTGATTTTAATCATGTTGGGAAGCCAAGTGGATTCAAGCAGAAATTCAAAACATACGATGGAAGAGCAAAAACCTACAATACATGGGACAGCACTATTTCGAGTAATTTAACGAGAAATGGTTCAACTAAATTCAAAAACAGCCAACAGAATTTAAGTCGAATTGTTGAAGCTGGTGCATCATTCTTTGTTTATGCATCAGGAACGGGTGAATCTCTAGTTTTTGAGGAACATGATAAAGTTTCTAAATTCACCTCAGCAACAGATCATTTTAAGGTTTCAGAGAGCAATATTCGTTGTAATGAGTTGAGTGTAGGTATCCGATTTAAAAACGACAGTGTGCCAGAAAACGACAATGCATTGTTGCAGATGGATATGAATTATCCGACAATTGTAAAAGCTAAGGACGGTTACGATGATCCAAAATTATACGGTGGATTTTTAGGTGTAGGTCCGGTTTCTGAAGATGGAATTTGGATGTCTATTGACAGAAGACCTGCTTACACCGAAGAAAACTTCATTGTTCCATTAAAAGTTAAGACTCCAGAGAATAACGATTATCGTTTGACTTTTGATTTGTGTGATGAAAATAAAATGAGGTACAAAGTAGAATTATTCGACAAATTACTAAACAAAACAACAGAGGTAGCGGATAACTTTGAATATCATTTTTACAAGATGAAAACTGATTCATTGGTTGATAATCGCTTTGAACTCTTGTTTACAGAAATCAAACAACCTGAGTCAGGAGTGAACCAGATGATAACTGAGTCAATTGTTGTTTTCCCTAATCCTTCAAACACAGGAATGTTTAAGATTTTGAATAAGAGTCGCCATAAAATAAAATCAGTAAGTGTTTGTTCATTTACCGGTCAAGAAATTCTGAAAAAATCGAATTTACAGTTAGGAGATATTTTAGAATTGCAAATCCCTTCGAAAGGAGTTTATGTAATGCAAGTTGAAACAGAGGGTGGACTGATGAGTAAAATCTTGATAAATGAATAATACGATTATATAACAAAATATCATTTTAACACCGAATCATGAGAATTTCAGGGGCATTTAGCTTGAAACCATATACGAATTAAACAAACAACATTATATTTGAATTTAAATTTTTATTGAACTTACAAAACTTATGAAAATAAAACAAACCCTAACAAACTGTTTATTATTTGCGGCAGTATTGTTGACTTCATTACAAACTTCAATTTCCAAAGCTCAAACAATAACAGGTTTGAGTATTCCCGGAGCAACTTCGAATGGCTCAGGAACAACGTGGAATGTAAACTTTATCACATCAAGTACTACCACAGCTGGTTACAAAGCCATTGATGTATCAATGAACAATACCAAAGGTGAATATCTTGTTTTTGATGATACAAGTGCATCAAGTGATTGGGAGGTGGTTCAAAGCAGTGTGCCTACGAGTGGGTCTTGGTTTGGATTTTGTAAAACCATGCTGATCAATGATAACGCATGCACAGGTAATTGCACCGTAAGATTTTACATAAGAAATAAAGGTACAAGTACGGGAACATATAAAAACCAAATCACTGTTGCCGTTGGTAACAATGGTTCTGCTTGTTCATATAATAGTTCCGGTGTTTACACACTTGGTGTAACGATGGAAAAAGTTGCTGCAAGCGGAATTTACACTTGGATTGGAACTCACGGAAGTGGCGACAGTACATGGGGTCAATCAGACAACTGGTCTCCTACGAGAACAACACCTTCAACCTCTGATATCTTGGTTGTAGATTTAGGTACAAAAACAAATAACGTAATGTCGACTATCGATGTGAGTGGTGTTACTGAATCAATATCTCAATTTAGAGTTTACAATTACAATAAAGTTGTATTCAAATGCACAACTTCGAATTCAACCATTACTGTTGGAAATGGTGCGTCGGGTGATGATTTCTTGATTGATTCTTTTGGTTCGATCATGGGTTCGGGAAATGCATTATATAATATAAAGATTGCCTCTTCAAATAACTTTTTATCAAGAGGTAAAATTGGAATGTTGTCTGGATATATGAATTTTGGTGGAGCTGGTGAACATGTAATTTCAGGTGATATTATTACTACAGGTGGAAGTTTGATGTTCAATCCGAATTCCGGAACAAATACCTTATACTTCAGGGCAAATTCTCAACAAATTATTAGCCACACTGGTGTGTTGTATATAGATTCCAATATGAATGTTGAAGTGGGAAGAAATTCTTTGACATCCACATTGATTTTACAAAGATCTTTGGCAATGTACAGCGTTTTGAAATTATTACCGAATACGTCGATTATTTCAAATGTTCCTAATTCTTCAAGTGTTGCTGATTATAATGGTTGGACACCTTTCTTGCAATTCAGAGCATCTGGGGTACCTGGTGCAAAAGCTAGAGGACAATTAGACGAAATGCCATCAACAGCATCAATCACTGGCGGTGTATTGTTTGAAATATATGGAACAGATGTTCGAGCATATAGGATGATAGGTATGCCGTTTAAAAATGGTTTTAACCTTTCTCAAATATCTGATGACTTGGATATTACGGGTTCTTATAGTGGAGATAACAGAGATTCGTTTTCAACAAACTGTAGTTATTGTATTAATTCGTCTTTTTTCTGGGACGAAAACAGCCAGGCTTGGGTACCATTTGCTTCAGATAATACTCCTACTAAAATTAACCATGGAGTTGGAATCTTTGTTTTCTGGAGAGGCGGAAAAACCGTAGGTTTAGGTAATCCAAGTTCTCCTGCGAACAACTCAATGGTTCGAGTAAAAGGTGAAATTTTTGTAGGAAGTAAAACGGTTAATTTAGATTACAACGGTTCAGGTACAACTGCTAGTTTAAGAGGATATAATTTAATTGCAAATCCATATCCTTGTTCGGTTGATTTTGCTAAAATTTCGAAGCCTTCTGGATTTAAACAAAAATTTGTAATTTATGACGGTAGAGCTAAAACATATAATATTTGGGACAGTACAGTTTCCGGAAGTTTGTCGAGAACTGGATCCTCTAATTTTACAAGCTCAGCTCAAAACAACAGTAGAATTATTGCTCCAGGTGCTGCATTTTTTGCCATTGCAAGTAACACTGGTGAATCTTTAACGTTTAATGAATCAAGTAAAGTAACAACTTTAAAAACATCACATAACAACTTTAAATCAACTGAAAACGATTTGAAATGTAATGAAGTTAGAGTTGGAATCAAATTCACGAATGATAGTATTCCTGAAAATGATAATGCTTTGGTTCAATTAGATATGAACTATGACGGAATTAAAAAAGATTTTGATGAATATGATGCTGCTAAAATGCATGGTGGTTTCTTAAGTATTGGTACGCTTACTGATAAAGGTGATTGGTTGTCTATTGATAGAAGAACTGGATACGATATGCCGAATTACACTATTCCATTGAGAATCAAAACGCCAGAAAAGAATATGTTTAAGCTTACTATGCAAACTTGTGAATCAAACAAAATGAACAAGGGTATTGTATTGGTGGATAAAATGCTTTCCAAAGTTTTCACTTTCAAAAATGGTGGAGAATATTATTTTGTTAAGAATGCAATGGATTCATTAAACGACAACCGATTTGAATTGATGTTTACGGATTTGCAAGAAGTGAGTGCTACAAAATCAATCAATAAAGAATCACAAGTTGTAGTTTATCCAAATCCTTCAAATAATGGCATTTTTAATATTGCTCAAATAGCAGATCAAAAGATTTCCAAAGTTGAAGTTTATAGTTTAGATGGTAAACTAATTCAAACTGTGAACGCAAATGAAGGACAAGATTTGGTAGAGGTTAGGTTGATGCACAAAGGTATGTTTATGTTGAAAGTTGTTGGTGCTCGTTTTGTAACTTCCCAAATTATTCAAAACAATTAATGTAAATTTTAAAATTAAATACTATATTTGTAATACTATGAAGACTTTTTTAAAAATCACTTTGACACTTGCTGCGTTTGTATTCGTAGGCACATTGTTAGCACAAGGTACTCCTAACCAAGATCCAGATTTACAGGTTCCTGTAGATGGAGGTATTTTCACTGTAGTGGGTAGTGCAATCGCTTACGGTGTTTATAAAGTAAGAAACAAAAAATCAACTGACATTTAAGTATGATTTTTAAAGGTGGTTTCTCCACCATACTAAAGGAAATTTCTTTGAGTAAAAGTCAAAGGAATTTCCTTTTTTTTGTTTTGTTATCTTTCGTACTATTTCCAATACTGAATAGTATTGACTGGCTTAATGACTCACTTACGCATTTAGTAACATCCGCAAGTAGGCATTTTATCGGGTTTTTCTCTTCAAATACACCGTGGGGTTATTTCAATCCAACGCAAAAGACATATCATGTTTTTGATTCGCGAGGGCATATACTCATTGGAGATCCTTGTAATGGATTTGAACTTTATTATGTCTGTGCTGCTTTTATTTTAGCGATACCTGGGTTGTCTCTGAAACGGAAATTATTTTTTACGGTTTTCGGTGTAGCTGTGCTTTTTATTGCGAATGTAGTTCGTGTTTCTGCTTTGTTTTATATCGCTAAATCTCATCCTGAATGGTTTGAAACATTTCATAAAACAGTCTTTCAGCTTGGGGTTTACGTAATCATGTTTATCATATGGATCATTTATCTGAAACCGCTTCATGGCAGGAAATAACAAAGAAGATTATTCTTTATTGTTTTCCCTTACTCGCGATTTACGGCATTTTTACTTTTATTTCAAATGAAATGGTCTATCACAACCATCATTTTCCATCGATACAAGTGTTTTGTAAAAGTAGATCGTTTCGATTTGTGTATAGAGAATTTGAAATTTATACATTTGGTTACTTAGGATATCGCTTTTTGAAAAATAATACTTCCATTCAATGGTCGAAATTATTTGTATTGGTTCTTGTTCTTGGAGATGTGTTTATTTCCTCCATTGGTGCTTTCAGATATTTTGTAGGCGATTCACCGAGATTAGATGTTCTTTACAATCAGATTCTTGTTTTTTTTGCTTCACCATTTTACTTTATGCTTTTTTCAATCTTTGTTTTGTACCTTAGACCGGTAAAGACAAATGATGAAGTGTAATGATGTTTTCGAGACTGCTTAAACTTTTATTTTTTTGTTTGTTTTCACTGATGTGCCATCTGGTTTGTGGCCAATTTTCTTATTCTTTAAATTATTTTGGGGGACAAATGCTTGCTCATACTTCCTACACAAAGCCATTGGAATCGGATGTGTATGGTGCGCAATTGGAGGTTTTATGGAAACTTAGGCAAGAAAGAGATGATTTAAAATCAAAGAATGATGAATTGCATCACTCGCCGATCATTGGATTTTCTTCTACATGGTTGAATATGGGGCATGCATCAACAGGTTTTCAGATGAGTTCAGCTTTGGTTTTGGGAGGTGTATTCTATAACAAGAGTAAACTTTCTTTTACGTATCATTTTGGTCACGGTTTTGCTTTTTTATCTCAGAAATACGACACCAACCAAAAGCCTGTAAATTTTGCAATCGGTAGTCATATGAATTATTTTGCTCAATTAAAAACTGGTTTGGAGTATCAATTAACAGAAAATTTTAATATGAATGCTGCGTTGTATTTAACGCATACTTCAAACGGAAATTGGAAAAAGCCGAATGTTGGTCTTAATGCTTTTCATTATGGTCTAGGAATAGTTTATTTCCCAAATGAGGTTTTGAATAACGATAAACAATCAATGTATCTTCACAAGAAGAAATTTCTTGCATATCCATATTCCATAGGATTGAAATTAGGAATTAGAGAACATTCTTTAGAATATCAAGAATCCTTTACAAGTTGGATTTTCGATTTTCAATATAGAATTCAAAAGAATGCACGACACATTTGGGATGTAGGTTTGGATTTTTTTTCAGATCCCAATTACAAATTTGATAAGTTTGGTAAAAGTACAAATTCTGATGATTTGGATTTGGTTGAAATTGGGTTGAAGGCCGGTCATCAATTTGTATTTGGAAGGGTTGCTTTACGCACAGATCTGGGTGTTTATATTTTAAAGCCTGTTTTTAGCGAAAAGCCGTTCTTTTATAATGCTGTAGGTATTGATTATCGTTTAAGCCAAGAATGGGCTCTCAGGACGCGTTTAAAGGCCCATTTGAATGTTGCAGATTATATGGAGTTTGGAGTTTCCAGATTATTTTGATTTTCAGTTTTGAATGAATCATTTTAGTATGTCACTCAAATAAAAAAGAGCTTCGGTCAGAAGCTCTTTTTTGTTATGGATTATATTATTTTTAAGCTGTTTGTAACTGACCAATTTGTTTCAAATATGCCATGTGCGATTTAATTGCTTTCACCATAGTTGGAAACTCTTGGTATTTTACATTGAAATCGGCACAAGTTTTTTTCACGATTTCATTAATTTTAGGATAGTGTACATGGCTAATTTTTGGGAATAAGTGATGTTCTACTTGGAAGTTAAGTCCCCCCAAAAGCCATGTCCAAATTTTATTTTTCGTAGCAAAATTAGAAGTAGTATGGATTTGGTGTGTTGCCCAATCGTCTTGCACTACAACAACATCATCGTTGTGAGCAACAAAATTCAATCCTTCGACAACGTGTGCCAATTGGAACACAATAGTGATGCAAATACCTGTGGTAAGAGCAACAATCATATATCCGATGATAGCAGTTCCAAAACCAAAAATATATGTAGGTATGATAATGAAAATTCCAATGTAAACGAGTTTGCTTGCCCAAAATTCAAAATGTTCAAATGCGGTCATTTTTCCTTTCATTTGTCTATGAGCAACTTTACCCGTGAAATATTTTGTCATGTCCTGCAAAATAATCCAACTTAGGTAGGCAATAGAATACAAGAAAATGAAATAAATATGTTGGAATTTATGAAACCAAAAACCTTTCTGATTAGAGTTAAGGCGCATGAATGGGTAAATATCAATATCCTCATCGGCTCCATCAATGTTGGTGTAGCTGTGATGTGCAACATTGTGCTTTTCAACCCAATAGAATGCGTTGCCTCCTAATAGGTTTAAGCTATTGGCCATTAACTTGTTTACCCAAGGTTTTGTTGAATAACTTCCGTGTGCACCATCGTGCATTACATTAAATCCCATTCCTGCGAATGAAATGCCAAGTAACATACAAAGGATAACTTGAATCCAAGTTTGATCGGTAGTAAATAAAACAAGTGTTAAATAACTCCCAATCAATATCAGGGTAAAAATGATTGTTTTAAGATAAAGTTTCCAATTGCCTGTTGGTTTGATATTGTTATCTGTAAAATATTGGTCAATTCTTGATCTTAGTGTACTAAAGAACTGTGCATTTCTGCCTTCAAAGCGGATAGTTGCCATTTTTTATTTGAAATTTGAATGATTACAAAAATAACCGAATCATGTTCAATATCCTAAAGAAAATGATTAAATATTTAAGTGACGATGACTTGTTTAAGTGTTCTTCTTAAAACTTTAAACCAATTCTTACACCAGGATTTGCTTGAAGCCCAAAACCAACGGCTGATCCTAAAGTGTTTTTGATCAGAGTACCTGAATAACTATTGTATATTGTTCTCTCACCGAGCGATTCAAATCCGATTCCGTACGCTAATTCAGCTCCAATATAAACGTGGGGGACGATGTAATAATCTGCACCAAAAATCAAACCAGCATAAACTTGAGTAGCACCTGAAGTTTCAGCAGAGAAAGTGCTTCCGGCTGAATAATCCAATCCATTGTATGTGTTTGTTCCATTCACTTGATTGCTTGATATACCAAATCCAACTTCTGCACCGATGTAAGGTGATAACTTATCTGTGCCGGTGAAGTGTTTTTCGATTCCCAATCCTAAAGTAAAGTTCGACGCGCTGCTTTCAAGTGTAAATGGCATTACAGTTGGATCCATTGGATTGTATACATAGTCAGTTGAAGACATTAGATCAAATGCAAATTTTGTTCTAAGAGCCAATTTTGAATTCAAAAAATAACGCATTCTGATTTCTGATACCTCAAAACTTATTGGCGCTCCACCAACTTGCAAATTTAAAGTAGCTTCAAGTGTTAAATCTTGTGCTTCAGCTTTTTGAGCGTTTACGTTGTTAGAAATTGCCATCAATGACAATAGAAGAATAGATAATTTCGTTTTCATACATCACAAATGTACTAAAACTGAGGTTAAATTTAAAATTTATATCCAATCCGAACTCCAGGGGTATAAGACATCTCGAGCTTTGTATTTGTTCCAAGGCTGCTTCCAGAGCTAGACGCATTCCCGGCAGGATCAAATACAGTTTTTGATACATTACCAAGGTTTTTACTTTGGTAACCATAACGAATTTCAGTGCCGATATAAAAGTTTGAATTTAGATAGTAATCTAATCCGGCAATACCGCCAACATAAAACGCAAACTCTGTATTTTCAGATCTCACTTTATAATCTGGTTTGAATGTTAAACCATCATCTGTATTTGTTCCATCTAGATTTACTCCCTCCAAACCAATTAAAACTTCTGCACCCCAATATGGAGATATGTGGTTTTTGCTTTTAAAATGATCCTCGAACCCAACCCCAAGATTTAGGCTTTGTTTTGATTCGATAACGTTTGCATTTTTTCCACCAGAGCCATTGATGGTGATATTATTATTAGACATGCTTACCAACCCCCGTGCGCGGTATGCACGTTTTTCAGAAACAAAATATCGAACTTTTAATTCATTGAAAACAATACCTAATGGTTTGTCCATGATCTGTAATTGAAGCAATCCCTCAACCGTAATTTCCTCTTTTTTTTGTTTCAAATAAGGTGCAGTATTGTTTGCAGGGACGTTATTAGCAGTTGTGTTCGTTGTGGTACTTGCTGGAGAGTTGTTGGTTGTAGGGGAGTTTGAGCTTGATTTAACGGGAGAATTTTGAGCAAAAAGATTTTGTAGAAAAGCAAATAAACCAATTGTCAACAGAATGTTTTTCATTCTTCGAAATTAATACTTTCAATCAATCTTTCACAATTTAGAGTATTTTTGCTCTATATGACAATACGAGTATCGTTGATTGTATTCATTTTTTTTATAGGCTGTCGGGTGAATGCACAGAATTGGTCGCCGAAAGATAGTATTCAATTATCATTTAAAAATAAACCATCTTTTATATTAGGCGGAGATCAAAGGAACTCATTTGTAACCGGTGTGCCGGTCAAAATATTAGGATTTCGTGGTGGTTTGGATTATGGGAAATTTGCTTTGTTGGGTGCAGTTTATTACGCTGATGCACAAAAAAATGTGGCACCGGGAAAAGAGAATCGTTATGAATATCTGATTTTTAGTGGAATTGGTGAGTATCATTGGTATAAAACTCATCGGTTTAGATTGTATCAAACATTTCAAACTGGCATTGGTGTAGTTGATTTGAGTGAATTTCCGGAGAATAGCACAAAACCTATTTTTTCTTCAAAGATGGTTATTCCTGTTGAGACAGGAATCTCGGGTAATTTAAGAGTTTTAAAATA
>JACCED010040371.1_pt1 | contig 52578 bp, 50 predicted proteins | sample 7455021 | NCBI WGS metagenome assembly JACCED01 (sample SAMN15323456, study PRJNA562643) | freshwater metagenome | isolation source: river surface water | place: USA:Blue River Watershed | collected 2017-08-19
CCCGAACCCTTCCTGCCGGCGCGGCGTCTTTACGAAAGCCACGGCTTCACCGAATGCCCGCCTTTTGCGGACTATGCCGAAGATCCCTTCTCGCTATGCATGACCAAGACGCTCTGATCCTGCGCCCGGCCAATGATGCCGATATTCCCGCCTTGTCGCGCCTGGCGATCGATTCCTTCGTGGCCAAGTTCGGGCCGCTCTATTCGGAAGCGGATCTCAATACCTTTCTGACCGAAAGCCTGTCCGAACCGGCGATTGCGGCCGAACTGGCCAATCCCGACCGGGTTTATCGCCTGGCTGAGCGTGACGGCATTCTGCTCGGCTATTGCAAGATCGGCCTCACCTGTGGCTTTCCCGAACATGCCCGGGGCGAGCGGGTGATGGAACTGAAGCAGCTTTACACCGCGCCTGATGCCACCGGCATGGGCATTGGCGGTCAGCTGATGGACTGGGCGATGACGGAATTTGCCGCCCGCGGCGCGGACGAAGTGCAAATCTCGGTCTATGCCTACAATGACGGCGGCCACCGCTTCTATCGCCGCTATGGCTTTGACAAGGTGGCCGACATCACCTTCCGCGTCGGCGAACAGCTCGACGAGGAATTCCTCTTCGCCCAGCTGTTCTGAGCTGAGCCGGCCCAAGGATCGGGCTTTGCCTGATCCAGTCGATGCATTAAGGACGCGCCATGTCTTCAGTCCGTCCCTGGCGCGAGATCGCGCGGCGCAAGTCCCGGCAGATCATGGTGGGCAAGGTTCCCGTCGGTGGCGATGCGCCGATCACGGTCCAGACCATGACCAACACGCTGACCTCCGATCCGGTGGCAACGATAGGTCAGATCCGCCGCTGCGAGGAAGCCGGGGCCGATATCATCCGCGTATCCTGCCCGGACGTGGAAAGCACCGCAGCGCTGTCCAAAATCGTCAAGGCCGCGCGCATCCCGATCGTGGCCGACATCCATTTCCACTATAAGCGCGCGCTTGAGGCGGCCGATGCGGGCGCAGCCTGCCTGCGGATCAACCCGGGCAACATCGGCAGCAGCGAGCGCGTGGCCGAAGTGGTCCGCGCCGCCAAGGCCAATGGCTGCGCGATCCGCATCGGGGTCAACGCCGGCAGCCTGGAAAAGGACCTGCTTGAGAAATACGGCGAGCCCTGCCCCGAAGCGCTGGTCGAATCCGCGCTCGATCACATCAAGCTGCTGCAGGACCATGACTTCCACGAATACAAGGTGGCGGTGAAAGCCAGCGACGTGTTCCTTGCGGTCGGCGCCTATATGGGTCTGGCCGAAGCGGTCGACTGCCCGCTGCACCTTGGCATCACCGAAGCCGGCGGGCTGATCGGCGGCACGGTCAAGTCGGCAATCGGCATCGGCAACCTGCTGTGGGCCGGGATCGGCGACACGATCCGTGTCTCGCTCTCGGCCGAGCCGGAAGAGGAAGTGCGCGTTGGCTACGAGATCCTGAAATCGCTGGGCCTGCGCACCCGCGGCGTGCGGGTCGTCTCCTGCCCCTCGTGCGCGCGACAGGGCTTTGACGTGATCCGCACGGTGCAAAAGCTTGAAGACGCGCTGAGCCACATCAAGACGCCGATGAGCCTTTCGGTGCTTGGCTGCGTCGTCAACGGCCCGGGCGAAGCGCGCGAAACCGACATTGGCGTGACCGGCGGCGGCAATGGCAAGCACATGGTCTACCTGCGCGGCGTGACCGACCACCACGTCCAGGACGACAACATGATCGACCACATCGTCAAACTGGTCGAGGAAAAGGCGGCCGAAATCGAGGCCGGAACCGTCGCCAGCATGGACAGCCTGCACGGGAAGGCGGCGTGAATTCACGCGGCGGCCTGCCGCCGCTCCACTTGCTGCTCGCCCTCGGCGTGATGGCCGTCTGGGGCACCAATTTCGTGGTGATCAAGCTGGCGCTGGCGCACTTGCCGCCGCTGACGCTGGCCACCCTGCGCTTCAGCCTGGCCTTCCTGCCGATGGCGCTGCTCATCAAGCGCCCGGCCGTGCCGCTGAAGAACCTGGCGACCTATGGCGTGCTGATCGGCGCGGGGCAGTTTGGCCTGCTGTTCACCGCGATGCGCGCCGATATCACTCCGGGCCTGGCCAGCCTGGTGGTGCAGACCCAGGTCTTCATCACCATCGGCCTGTCGATGCGCCTGACGGGTGAGAAAATCGCGCCTTACCAGATTGCCGCCATGGTCTTGGCCGTTGCGGGCCTGGGCACGATCGGCTGGCACACCGATGGCAGCGCCACGCCGCTGGGGCTGCTGCTGGTGCTGGGCGCCGCGCTCAGCTGGTCGCTGGGCAACATGACCGCGCGCGCAGCCGGCCCGGTGCCGATGCTCAACTATGTGGTCTGGTCCAGCGTCTTTGCCGTGCCGCCGCTCTTCGCGATGGCTCTGCTGACCGAAGGCTGGCCGCAGATGGCTGCCGGGGTTGCGGCGGCGGACTGGACCACCTGGGGCGCCGTCGTCTGGCAGGCGGTGGGCAACACCATGTTCGGCTATGCCGCCTGGGGCTGGCTGCTGGGCAAGCACCCCGCGGCGCAGGTTGCGCCGCTGGCACTGCTGGTCCCGGTTTTTGGCCTCGGTTCCTCGGCGCTGCTGCTGGGCGAGCCGCTGCAGTGGTGGAAGATCCTGGCCTTCGTATTGGTCATGGCCGGACTTTCGCTGGGTGTCCTGTGGCCGCGATTTATGACGAAAAGTAAGGTAGAGGCCCGGCCATGACGCTTTCGATCCGCACCGCCACCCCCGCTGACCTGCCCTTGATCGCGCAATTGATCCGCGATCTGGCCGACTATGAAAAGCTGCTCCACGAAGTCCGCTTTGATGAAGCGGTGCTCGGCCAGAAGCTGTTTGGCCCGCGCCCCTATGCCGAGGTCGTGATTGGTGAGATCGATGGCACGCCGCAAGGCTTTGCGCTGTTCTTTCACAACTTCTCGACCTTTGAAGGCAAGCCCGGGATTTACCTCGAAGATCTCTTCGTGCGGCCAGAGGCCCGGGGTTCGGGCTTGGGTAAGGCGCTGCTCTCGCACCTCGCCATGCTGGCAGTGGAGCGCGACTGCGCCCGACTCGAATGGTCGGTGCTCGATTGGAACAGCCCGGCTATCGGTTTTTACCAGAAACTGGGCGCCCGGCTGATGGACGAATGGACCGTCATGCGCGTCGATGGCACGGCATTACAGCAACTTGGCGCTGAAGGACGCGGTTTGGCCGCTTAGGGGCTTGAACCGACGTTAAGCGCTGCGTTATCCACAAGAGGCTATGAGCGGGGCCATGAACAGGCGTGACATCTTGCTGGGCGGACTGGCCGCCGGTGCGGCGGCCGCCGTGCCATCGGCCGCGCATGCGCGCAATCTCGCCAACGCCTTTGAAGAAGCCTTCGGCGTAGCGCCGTCGGCCCAGCCGCCCGCGCTGCCCGGCCTGCCCACCACAGTCGCGCCCAACCCCGCCTATGACGCCAAGCTGCTGGAGATCGCCCGGCGCGAGTTGCAGCGTGCCGGCAGCAAGGTCTGGCGCACTGACATCGTTGGCATTGCCGATTTTGCGCGGCCGAGCACACTGCCCCGGTTTCACTTTGTGAACCTTGAAGCCGGCACGATCAAATCGTTCCTGGTCAGCCATGGCCGCGGCTCGGATCCGGCGCACAGCGGCTTTCTTAAAGCCTTTTCGAACGTGCCAGGATCAGAAGCAACCTCGCGCGGGGCTTACCTGACCTGCGAATGGTACAAGGGCAAGTACGGCACCTCGGTCCGGCTCGACGGGCTTGATGCCGACAATTCCAACGCGCTGGACCGGGCCATCGTGATGCACCCGGCCGAATATGCGCGCGAGGATTACATTGCCCGCTTTGGCCGCCTGGGCCGCAGCGAAGGCTGCTTCGCCATGTCACCCGCGCACTTCAACGAAGCGCTGTGGAACCTCTCAGGCGGCCGGCTGCTCTATGCCGACCGGATTGAGGTCTGATCCTCGTTTGTGCGTTCGGCCCGTCCGGGCCTCTCTTGCAACACCGGCCCGCTCCCTTCGCGGAGGCGAAGGGCGCACCAACCTAAAGCGGATTATCCAGCTTGATCACCGTTTCGGTTGACTTGCGCTTGCCATCCCAGGCCGCGCGCGGGGCGGTGAAGCTGGCGAGGACGGGCGCGTCACGGCCATAGAGGTCGCCAAACTTGCCCATCTTGCCGGTGATGTCCGAAGCCATAGTGAAATAGGTCAGGTAAACCGGGAAGGTCCGGGTCATCGCCACGCGGGTGTACTTGCCCGAGGTCACGATCGCCACCGCATCATCCGGGGTTACCCCGGCTCCCAGGATCGCCATGGTGATCGCCAGCTCTGTAGCGCGCTCCGTCCGCACGCAACCGTGGCTGAGCGCGCGCTGGGCCAGCTTGAACAGGTTGCGATTGGGCGTGTCGTGCAGGAAGATCGCATGCTCGTTCGGCATGTCGAGCTTCATCAGGCCCAGAGCATTGCCGGGGCCCGGCTGCTGAACGACGGTGATCGAGCCGTCCTTGTTCTTGGTAACCTTGTAATTCTCGCGCTTGGCCTTGGCCGGGTTGGCAAGCAGCTGCGCTCCCAGGCCCTCGCCCTTCACGATCGATTGCGGCACGGTCCAGGTCGGGTTGAAGACGACGCCTTCAACCACTTCGGCCAGCTGCGGGGTGGCTGTGCGGCCCGGCTTGCCGACAATTGTGCGGTAGGACCGGATGATGGCGTTATCGACCGTCAGCCGCAGCTGGAATTCCGGCACGTTGGTCAAAAGATAGAACTTGCCGAGATCGCGCGGCAGCCAGCGCCAGCGATCCATGTTCACCTGGATCAGCGCACGGGTGGCCTTGTCGGTCGCAGGAGCCTTCGCGAGTGCGTCCTTGAGCTTGGCATAATCCGGGTGCGTTGGTGCCAGTTTGGCAATCGCCCCGGCGATGTCCTTGCTGGCCAGGGCATCAGCCATGACGGTTGCAGTCGGGCTTTGATCGACATCGGGATCGACCACGAACCACTGCACCCGCGAATCCATCCGGGTGCGGCCATCGCGCATGTCCTCGATCAGCCAGGCAAACGAGCGGCTGGCTTGTGCATCCAGCGCCGCACCGGGGCCGGCCAGGATCGCGGCGCGCAGATCTGCGAGCTGGTAATCCGCGGGGATCAGGCCGTGGGCGCCAATCCCTTCGATCACCTTGGCCAGCACCTGCGCATCGGCCACCTGCCAGGCCAGCACGGGTTCAAGCACCGGCAGCTCCGGTTCGATCGTGGGGGCAGCCGGCTCCTGGGTCGCGGGCGGAGCCGGCGTGGCAGCAGGAACGGGCGCCGGGGTTGGCACAGGGGCAGAGCCGGTCGGCTGCGGGCTGGGCTTCACCGTCGGGGCGGGGGCCGGAGCCGGCAGGATGCTCTCGGGCGAACGGGCCGCCTGGGCCAGCGCGGACCCGGCCACAAGAGCCAGCGCCAGGGCTGAGACGCCACGCGTCGCCCGCCAGAGTGCCCAGCCATTGCCAACCATTGTCATACTCCGTTGCAGGCGCTGCCCCATCCCGCAGCGGATCTTCAGTTCAGTCATGTCGTAATTGCCCGTTTCGCCGCCCTGCTTCAAGGTTCAACCCGGCCATCATCCGCAGGTTCCTGACGGTAAGCACGGGTTGTCATGGGGCCGATAAGGCGGCACACCTGAACGGAAGATTGAGGGGGAGTAACCCGATGCAGAAAGTTTTGATTGCGCTTGCCGGCCTGCTGGCCAGCACCAGCCCGTCGCTGGCCGAAACCATCGTGATCCGCGCCGGCTCTGTCCTGCGCGACGCGGCGAGCGAGCCGACGGGGCCGGCCACCATCACCGTCACCGACGGCAAGATCGTCAGCGTGGTGCCCGGCGCTCCCGCCGCTCCGGCTGGCGCGCGCGAAGTTGATCTGTCGGGCAAGACCGTGGTCCCCGGACTGATCGACCTGCACGTCCACCTGACCTCCGATCCGGGCACCGACTATCGCAACGAAGCGGTCGAGCCCGAAGAATGGGGCATGGTGGTAGGCGCCAAGAACGCGCTGATCACCCTGCGCGCCGGGTTCACCACGGTGCGCGATGCCGGCTCGGCCCAGTATACCGGCTTTTCGCTGCGGCGCGGGACGGCCGAGGGCCTGATCCCCGGTCCGCGGATCGTCGCCGCGGGCCCGGCCTTGTCGATTGTCGGCGGACATGGCGACACAACCGGCTTCCGTGAGGATATCCATTCGGTGCTCGATCAGGGCTATACCTGCACCGGCCCGGTTGAATGCGCGGAAAAGGTCCGCAAGGCCAGCCGCGCCGGGGCTGACGTGATCAAGATCACCTCGACCGGCGGCGTGCTGAGCCAGCAGGGCCGCGGGCTGGAAGGCCACTTCACCACCGCCGAACTGGAATCGATCATGACCACCGCCCACTCGCTGGGGCTCAAGGTCATGGCCCATGCCCACGGCGCGCGCGGGATCGAAAGCACGGTCCTGGCCGGGGTCGACACGATCGACCACGGCACCTTTGCCGATGAAGCGGCGCTCAAGGCGATGAAGGCCAAGGGCACCTACATGGTGCCCACGCTGATGGCGCTGGAAGGCGTTCGCGCGCGGCTGGGCAAGGGGATCTATACCCCGACGGTTGAGGTCAAGGGCCGGCAGGCAGTGGAAGCCGCCGGCAAGCAGGTCCAGCGTTCCAAACAGCTGGGCGTGCCGGTTGCCTTTGGGACCGATGCCGGGGTGTTCGAGCATGGCCGCAATGGCGAGGAATTCGCCCTGCTGGTCAGGAACGGACTGACCAACCGCGAGGCCCTGGCCAGCGCAACGACGATTGCGGCCAAGGCGCTGGGCATGGAAACCGAGGTGGGCCAGATCGCGCCCGGCTTCTCGGCCGACCTGATCGCGGTTGATGCCAACCCGCTTGCCGACATCCGCACGCTTGAGAAAGTGCGCTGGGTGATGGAGCGCGGCCGCATCGCCCCCTGAGCTTTCCGTCGAACCGCTGCGGCGGTTGATCGAAGCCTGACAACTGCCGCCGTGGCAGCGACGTAAGCTGCTGCCCGCACAGCGGCTTGCGTGCCGCAGTCAACTGTATTACACTGGCAATACACATTGCCCTCCGCCAAAGGAAAAGCCCATGAAGTCGCTTCGTTCCGCGCTGCTCGCCACAGCCCTGCTGGCCGCCCCATTTGCCGCCACCCCGGCGCTTGCCAAGTCCGCCGCGCCGACTGCCCAGCCCGCACAGAGCGAACATGACCAGCTCTTCGCGCTGTTCGCCAAGTCGGACGAAGACAGCCTTAAGCGCAATCCGCTGTCGGCCCTGTTCCGCGGCGATACGCGCTATGCTGATCGGCTCGGCGATTACCTGACCCCGGAATACAACAATGCCGAACGCAAGGCTGCTGAAGATGAGCTGGCCGCACTGCTGAAGATCGATCGCACCAAGCTTTCACCGACCGACCAGATCGCCTGGGATGTTTTCAAGTATGACCGGACCAGCACGCTCAAGGGCCTGACCCCGGAAATCCTGGCGCTGACTGACACGCGGCCGCTCAACCACTTCTTCGGCTTCCACACCTTCTACCCGACGCTTGCCAGCGGGAAGACCGGGATCCCGATGAAGACCGTGGCCGACCATGAAAATAGCCTGAAGCGCCATGCCGACTATGTGAAGCTGATTGACCGTTCGATTGCCAAGTTCCGTGAAGGCAAGGCCAATGGCGTGCTCGAAACCAAGCTGACCGTCCGCAACATGATTGAGCAGCTTGATACCCAGCTGAAGCTGCCGGTTGAGCAATCACCCTATTGGGAGCCGGTCAAGGCTATGGACCCGGCGCTGCCGGAAGCAGACCGCACCCGCCTGACCGCGGACTATCGCAAGGCTGTTGGTGAAGGCATTTACGGCGCCAACACCCGCCTGCGCGATTTCCTGCGCGATGAATACCTGCCCGCCGCACGCGACAGCGTTGGCCTCTCGCAGATGAAGGGCGGGGAAAAGCTTTATAGCCTGGCGATCGAAAACACGACCACGCTACCCTATAGCGCAGAAGAGCTGCACCAGCTGGGCCTGAGCGAAGTGAAGCGCATCCGTGACGGCATGGAGCAGGTTAAGAACGAGGTCGGGTTCAAGGGCACCCTGGCCGAATTCTTTACCTTCATCCGCACCGATCCGCAGTTCAAGCGCAAGAGCCGCGAGGAGCTGACCCAGCGCTATTACGACATCGGCAAGATGGTCGATGGGAAGATCGGCGAGTACTTCGCAGTCCTGCCGAAAACCCCGCTGCAGATCCGCCCTTATGAGGAGTTCCGCGAAAAGTTCGAGGCCGGCGGTTCCTACCAGCAAGGCACCCCCGATGGTTCGCGCCCCGGCACGTTCTATTTCAATGCCTATGACCTGCCCAGCCGGACCACCCCGGGCGAAGTGACGCTTTACCTCCACGAAGGCGCACCGGGGCACCACTTCCAGATCAGCCTGGCGCAAGAGAATGACAAGCTTCCCGCCTTCATGCGCTTTGGCGGCAACACCGCCTTTGCCGAAGGCTGGGCGCTTTATGCCGAGACGCTGGGTTATGACATGGGCTTCTTCAAGGATCCCTATTCACGCCAGGGCACGCTGGATGACGAAATGCTGCGCGCGATGCGTCTGGTGGTTGATACCGGCATCCACGCTAAGGGCTGGACCCGCGATCAGGCGATCGAATACATGCTGGCCAATTCGGCCATGGGCCGCACCGACGCGACCGCCGAAGTCGAACGTTACATCGCCATTCCCAGCCAGGCGCTGGCCTACAAGGTTGGCGCGCTAACCATCCAGCGGCTGCGGCGCGAGGCCGAGGCCGCGCTGGGCAAGCAGTTCGACATCCGTGCCTTCCACGATCAGGTACTGAACACCGGCGCATTGCCGATGCCGGTGCTTGAAGCCAAGATCCGCGCCTGGATCAAGGCAACGAAGCGGGGCTAACAAGAGCCAGAACTAGGCTCCGTCCCCGCTCACCCTGAGCTTGTCGAAGGGTGCTTCGGCAAGCTCGGCACGAGCGGGGACGGGGATATGGTAAAGGCTACCCGCCTAACAGCGCCAGCCAATCCCTGCCCAGCAGCGGATCGACCGCTGCGCGCGCCGTTCCATCCAGCGCGGCATGGCGGGTGCGCAGGTCGGCCAGGCACTTGAGCTGGTATTTGAACATGCCCTGTTCATAGGGAAGGCCCATCGCCTCCATCCGGAAGGTCTCGGCCCCGGTTTCCGCCGCAGCCGCATTGGCGGCCAGGAACGGGGCGTAGACCGCCGCCGAAATCTGCACCAGTTCACGCACCACCGGCGCAAAGCCCGGTTCCCATTCACCCTCGTGCCCGCTCATGTCGTCAATGTGCGCCAGCCAGCGATAGGTATAGGGATAGTCCGCCCGCATCATGGTTTGCGGGGTGGGATCGGTCCCCAACTGCGATAGCTGGCCGAAGATCCCGAATTCGGCGAGGCTGGGCCGGGTGCCGAACAGGCAGAAGCGGTTGACCACGTGCCTTTCCAGCGCATCCAGCACCGCACGGGTGCTGGCCTCGATCAGCGGAAAATTCTCACGCGTGCAGCCGACCAGCGCCATCCGCCCGACCTGCCGCGCACGGAACATCTCGGCAAATTTCTGGCTCTGCTCCAGCCCGCCGCCCTTCGCCGCATCGAAGGCGAGCCAGCGGCTCATCTGCACCTGGTCGACCTCTTCCAGCCAGCGATAGCCGAACATGGCCTTGGTCAGCCATTCGTCGGCGAAGTCTTCCAAAAGGTGGGCGATGAAGGCCTGCGCCGGATCGGGCGGGACCACGCCGCGTTCCGGGTGCCGGGCTTCCAGGTCATAGACCAGCGGGGTCGAATCGTTGGCGAAAGTGCCATCGGGATATTCCAGCACCGGGATCACCGGAGCCTTGACCGCCCCCAGCGCCGCTTGTCGCCGCGCACCTTCATCAACCCACTGATGGGGCAGCCGGCGATAGCGCAGCAGCGCCCGGATCTTCTGCGAATAGGGCGAGCCCAGCGCGCCATAGAGCTTGTAAGTCATGCGTTCTCCCGTGCTTTGGTCCCGTTGCACGCCTGCCGACACGAGCTATATCTGCCGCCAGGGGTGCGCGGAGCAATGCCATGATTAGATGTGCCGTACCTCTTGTTGCCTGTGCCGTCAGCCTCGCCACGCCCGCGCTTGCGCAGGATGCGGTGCCCGTCGGGCCACCAGCCGGGATGGCTGGCCCGCGCACCGGCAACCAGTTCACCATTGGTTTTGGCCTGGGTGCCGCGCCGGATTACGAGGGATCGGACGATTACCGGCTGCAGCCAGGCGGAGTGGTGCAGGGCCGGGTTAGCGGCATCGAATTCCAGATGCGTGGGCTCAACCTCTATACCGATCTGATAGCGGACCGGCCGGGCAGCAAGGTCCGCTTTATCCTGGGGCCGGTCATTCAGGTGCGCCCCGAACGAAGCGATGCCGTAGACGATCCGCGCGTCGCCCAGCTGGGGCGGCGCAAGACGGCCTTCGAAGCGGGGGCGAATCTTGGCGTAAGCATTCGCGGCGTGCTGATCCCGCCCGCCAGCCTGACGCTGGATGTAACCTGGCTGCGCGATCTGGCGGGCGCGCATAACAGCTATACCCTGACGCCCTCGGTGGCGCTGTCCTCGCCTCTGTCGCAACGCAGCTTTGTGCGATTGGCCGTTGCAGCCGACCACGTTGGCAAAGGCTTCGCCCGAACCTATTTCGATGTTGCCCCTGGCAATGTCCTTGCCCCCTACAGCACCAATGGCCGCGGGTGGAAAAGTGCCAGTGCCAGCCTGCTCTACACCCGCGATCTCGGCGGCGATCCGCGCCAGGGATTGGGGTTGTTCGCGATTGCCAGCTACAAGCGAATGCTGGGCCGATTTGCCGACAGCCCGGTGGTGCGGGATGCCGGCAGCGCCAATCAGACCTTCGCGGTCACTGGCCTGCTTTACGCATTCTAGGCGCGTCGCGCTCAAACCGCCGTGATCCGCAGGGGCGTCACACTGACGCCACCGTCCGGCTGCGGACCGGCAGGGCATGGCCCGCCGCCGCGGCCCGCTTGGCCCCGCGCTGCAGTTCCTTCTTCAGCGCGCGGACATAGTGATCGAAATCAAGCTGGATCGTGTGGCGCCGCGCTGCATAGTACTGGCCGGTGTAGTAATCCTCATCCTCGGCAATGATCTCTGCCATCTCGGCCGGGTCGGGCGGCAGGTACTCACCCGCCAGATAGGCCCCGACCAGCTTGGACTGCTGTTCGGCAAAGTTGACCAGCGTCGGCAGCGGCTGGGCCAGCCCCATGTAGAACAGGTCTGGCACCCCCGGCTTCATGATCCGCTTGTAAAGCGGCGGCGGGCGGTTGTCGGAATCCGCGGTAAAGGCCGGATCCTTGAAGAAGGGGAAGCTGATGTCATAGCCCGTGGCCCAGACAATCACGTCGATCACCTCGCGGCTGCCATCGGTGAAGACCACGCCGTCACCGTCCAGCCGCTCGATCCCCGGCTTTACGGTCAGGTCCCCCGATCCGGCGCGCAGCAGGAATTCGCCCGATACGGTGCCGTGGCTCTCGAACGGGCCGATCTCCGGCTCGGGCAGGCCATAGTCGCTCATCCGCCCGACCAGCTGCTTGACCATCCGTCCGCCCAGCCACTGGCGCAGCCCCTTGGGCATCCAGGCCGGAGCCGGGTTCTTGTCGAGCGGCTGGCCCCGGTAATACTTCGGAAAAATCCACACCCCGCGCCGCGCTGAAACGAACAGTCTGGCCGCCATCGGCCGCTGCGCCAGTTCGCTGGCGATATCCATCGCGCTGTTGCCAAGGCCGACAACCAGCACCCGCTTGCCGATGCAATCGACCGGCTCGAACGGGGTGCGATAATTGTGGCTATGGATTTGCGCGCCGTCGAACGTGCCGGGGTATTCCGGAATTCGTGCGGCCCAGTGGTGGCCGTTGGCCACGCACAGCGCATCGTAATGCATCACCTCCCCCGTCGAGAGGGTGATCCGCCAGCCCCCTTCAGCCCGGCGTTCGGCACTCTCGACGCGGGTGTTGAAGCGGATGTGGCGACGCAGATCAAAGTGATCGACGTAATCATGGAAGTACTGCAGCAGCAGCGAATGGTGCGGATAGTCGGGCCAGTCGGCCGGGACGGGGAAGTCCTCAAACGCCAGCCGCCACTTGGACGTGTCGATGTGCAGGCTTTGGTAGCAGGCGCTCATCCCGTTGGGATTGTTGTAATACCAGGTGCCGCCGATATCGTCTGACGCCTCATAGACGTCAAACGGCACGCCATAGTCCTTCAGCCGCTTGGCCGTGGTAAACCCGGAACACCCCGCGCCGATGATACAGACACGAGGCAATGCGCGCGATTCAGCCATCCTATCATTCTCCACTGGCCTCTGCCGGGCCTTGGATCGAGTATGTTTAAGCGAGCGATTAAAGTCCAGCAGACAATTGATCTGGCGCAAAGCGCTTGGCAGGCTGCGCAGCTAGATCAGCCTTGGGGAAGTCCCGGCACAGGGACGGCAATGGAGAGCTGCCGCAATGAACGAAACCATCGATCCGACTGCCTGGTCCGGGCTGGTCCTGGGATTTACCGCGCTGTTCGCGGGCATCGGCGCGCTGCGCAAGCCGGGCGCCTGGCGGACCATGCTGGAAGAGGTCGAGAACTCCCCCGCGCTACAATTCCTGTGCGGCATGCTGGAACTGGTGATCGGCACGGTGGTCTATCTGCTCAACCCCTGGATCCCGGCTGACCTGCTGGCCTGCGTGCTGAAGGGCATCGGCGGGCTGATGATGATCGAGGCGCTGGCGATCCTGGGCTTTGTCGACATCTACAGCCAGTTCTGGCTCAAGAACCTGACCCACATGCACCGCGGCTGGGCCATGACCACCAGCCTGTTCGGGCTGGCGCTGGCGGTGATCTCAGCACTGCGGTTCCACTAGTCCCGCCTGATCGAGGTGGCCCGCAAGAGCGATTGGCACTGGAAAAGCGGGCTAACCGCCACGCGCCAGCCTGGCTCCGGTCGCCAGATTGCACTGGCTCATGGCTGATGCATAAGGTGCGATGAACCCACTTGCCCGGTCCCACCCGCCAAGCAGCCACTGGTGCACTGCCGCCGGATCGGTCGGCAGGATCGCCGGCATCCGCTCCACGCCCAGCGCGCGCAGGGCAGAGTTGGCGGGACAGGTGAGGAGCGCGAAGCTGGCCACCTCGCTGTCCTTCCACACCCCGGCCATCGCGAACAGCGGCTGGTCGGCGCAGGATAGCCAAACCTGGCGGCGGCGGCCGGTGGTCGGATCGACCCCGCCCCACAGCATGGCGGCACTCGCCGGGACCAGGCAGCGGAACTCGCTGTTGCGCAGGTTGCCGATCCAAAAGGGCGAATCCGGATTGCGCACGGTTGAAATGGCCCGGCCGGCATCCCCAGCGGAGGGCGGCGGCGGCACGCCCCACAACCGCGGCACCAGCCGCCGCTCAGCATGGCCTTGTGGACGCGGCCCGGCGATGAACTCGCGCCCCGCTGTAACCACCGGCGCAAAGCTGCCCGGCGCGATAATGCCGCCCGCCCATGGATCACCGGCCGCCACCCTTGCCCCAAAGCAGCGCCCGATCTGAACAGCGGTGGCATCAAGTCGATAGGGTGAGGACATTGGCTCAATCTCGGGCCGCAGCGCGCAAGAGGCAAGGCCAAGCGGCACGAAGGGCCGAAAGCCAGCCGGCACAACCTCGCCAGAACACGCAGGAAAGACGCTTTATTTCAATTGCATATGCTTGAAATACGCTTACGCTTTGGACCGAGATCAAGGGAGAGCCTCATGCTCAGCGACGACGAATTTGTCCGCCTTTTCCAGGAACGCGCCGGTCTGAACCCGGATGGCTGGCCCGGCCGGGATACCTTGTCGATGCTGGATCAGGTGCTGCCGGTCAGAACCACTCCGGCGCTGACCCAGGCAACCGAGACATTGCCCGCTGGCTATTTTCCCATGCTGGCGGAGATTGAAAGCGGCAACCGCCCCTATATCAAAGCCAGTTCATCCAGCGCATCCGGGCTTTATCAGTTCATCCGATCAACCTGGGAAGCCGAAGGTGGCGTTTGGGGCACGGATATGTCCAAGGCGTTCGGCGGCCTGCGACCGCCAGAGCCAGAGCAACTGGCCCGGGCGAAGACCTTTACCGGCAAGAATGCCGTCTATCTGCGCCGCAAGGGCATCCCGATCAACAAGGCCTCGCTTTATGCGGCGCACTTTTTGGGAGCGGTCACCGCCGCCAGGGTGATCGGCGCTGACCCGGCCGATAGCGCCGAAGCCCTGGCCGGGCCGGCTGCAACAAATGCCAACCCTACGATCCTGCGCGGCAAGACTGTGGGCCAGTTCCTGACCTGGCTACACGGCAAAACCGGGGAATGGGCTCGATAAGGCTGACGGCAACCACCGGTCACCGCTGGACCTTCGCCGCACGAGGCCCTATTACCCATCTATCCCCGGGGAGCGTGCTCACGCTGAGAGGGGCGGTTAGCATCGCCCGACCCGTCGAACCTGAACCCGTTAGCACGGGCGGAGGGAGTGGTTGGCCGTTTCCGCCTGCGCTCCGCTTTCGCCTTTGAAGGAGCGTTTCGCATGGCCGACATCAACAGCAAGCTCGAAATCGGCGTCACCACCGGCCCCATTCGCGGCTCGAAGAAGGTCCACGTTGGCCCGCTTGGCGTTGCCATGCGCGAAATCCACCTGGAACCCGGCAGCGGCGAGCCGCCGGTCCGGGTCTATGACACCTCCGGCCCCTATACCGATCCGAACGCGACCATCGACATCGCCAAGGGCCTGCCCGAACTGCGGCGCGAATGGATCCGGGCGCGCGGCGATGTGGAGGAAGTGACCCAGCGTGAGGTCAAGCCAGAGGATAACGGCCAGCTCGGACCGGATCGCTCGGGCGGCGTGCCCCCATTCCCCAATGTCCGCCGCACCGTGCTGCGCGCAAAGCCCGGCGCGAATGTCAGCCAGATGCATTATGCCCGCCGCGGCATCATCACGCCCGAGATGGAATATGTCGCCACCCGCGAAAATCTGGGACGCGAGATGCTGCGCGAATATGCCCGCGACGGGCAAAGCTATGGCGCCGCGATCCCGGACTATGTGACCCCTGAATTCGTCCGCGATGAAGTGGCCCGCGGCCGCGCGATCATCCCCAACAACATCAACCACCCTGAATCAGAGCCGATGGCCATCGGCCGCAACTTCCTGGTCAAGATCAACGCCAATATCGGCAATTCGGCGGTCGCCTCCGACGTTGCCAGCGAAGTCGACAAGATGGTCTGGTCGATCCGCTGGGGCGCGGACACCGTGATGGACCTTTCGACGGGCCGCAACATCCACGACACCCGCGAATGGATCATCCGCAACAGCCCCGTGCCGATCGGCACCGTGCCGATCTATCAGGCGCTGGAAAAGGTTGGCGGCATTGCCGAAGACCTGACCTGGGAGGTGTTCCGCGATACCCTGATCGAACAGGCCGAACAGGGCGTGGACTATTTCACGATCCACGCCGGGGTGCGCCTGCCCTATGTGCCGCTGGCCGCCAAGCGCGTTACCGGCATCGTCAGCCGCGGCGGCAGCATCATGGCCAAGTGGTGCCTGGCGCACCACAAGGAATCGTTCCTTTATGAACGGTTCGACGAAATTACCGAGATCATGAAGGCCTATGACATCGCCTATTCGCTGGGCGATGGCCTGCGCCCCGGATCGATCGCCGATGCCAACGACGAAGCCCAGTTTGCTGAGCTTTACACCCTGGGCGAGCTGACCCACCGCGCCTGGAAGGAAGACGTCCAGGTGATGATCGAGGGCCCCGGCCACGTGCCGATGCACAAGATCAAGGAGAACATGGACAAGCAGCTTGAGGTCTGCGGCGAAGCGCCGTTCTACACCCTCGGGCCGCTCGTCACCGATATCGCCCCGGGCTATGACCACATCACCAGCGGCATCGGCGCGGCGATGATCGGATGGTACGGCACGGCCATGCTTTGCTACGTCACGCCCAAGGAACACCTCGGCCTGCCCGACCGCGATGACGTGAAGACCGGCGTGGTCACCTACAAGCTTGCCGCCCACGCGGCGGACCTGGCGAAGGGCCACCCGGCCGCCCAGGTGCGCGACAATGCCCTCAGCAAGGCCCGCTTCGAATTCCGCTGGCGCGACCAGTTCAACCTGTCGCTCGATCCCGACACGGCCGAGCAATACCACGACCAGACCCTGCCGGCCGAAGGCGCCAAGTCAGCCCACTTCTGCTCGATGTGCGGGCCCAAGTTCTGCTCGATGAAAATCAGCCAGGAAGTGCGCGAGTTCGCCAAGCTCCAAAACCAGGACAGCACCACCTTCGTCGCCGCCGAAGAGGCCGAGGCCGGCATGGCCGAGATGAGCAAGGTCTACGACGCAACCGGGCGCGAGCTGTATATGGGGGCCGGGGACCGGGAGCACGATTGAGGGCGCGACCTAAACCGCCAGTGACGACCCAACCGGTTGTCAGACCCAAAGTATTGATATAGTTTGTCAATCCTCTCCATATCAGAGGGGTGCGGGAAATGGGAGAGCGCGATCGCGCGCGGGGATCTCGACAGTCCAGCGCGCCGGACCGTGCGCTGGCGATTGCTCTCGCCGCATCGCTGGTTATCGGCGCCAAGCCCGCATCCGACTTTGCCGGGGCGACAACCCGAAAAGCGGTTGCCGCCCTGGCGAGCCGTGGCCAACTGGTGAAGATTTATCTGTTCCCCCGCGAAGTCGGCGGACCAGACAATGTTTACAACGTAGCCTGGGTACCTCCAGACGCAGTCCCCCGGCTTCAGGCGGTGACGGACGAGATCGCGGCACTGTCCCATCAGGGCAAGGTCAACCAGTTGGACGTGCTACCCGGCTACATGGGCAATAGCCGCATCCCCTGCAGCATCCGCTACATCGCCACCCACAAGACTGGACCACACAAGCTGGATCGCGTTGTTAAGATCTGGTGAAAAGCTTGGCTGCCTTGATGTGAAGCCATCCGCATCGCGGCCAGAAGCGCAGCGCCGATCAGGCCGGCGCTCGGCACATTTTCCTACACCCCCGCCGCCTGCTAGGTTCACCCCTGCTCTTTCGAATTGTTGATCAGCGTTGCCTGACAGGCCCGGGAATTTTTATTTTCCCGGCAGCGCGGCAACCGGCGAATGGGCCGCTGCAGCGCAGAATTCTGCCGCTCCGGGCCGGTTGGGAAAAGTGGACTCACTGTGCACTCTGTCCACTTTTTCCAACCGGCCGGGGTCACCGGGGCAAGACTAGATCGGAATCGGAGGCAACTGCGCCCTTGCGCCATGCGGCGGCGGGCTGGCGGAACGCGGGCCGCCGCCCATGCCCATATCGGGGCCCGCGGCGGGCGATATGGCTCCAACATGGATCGGGCTGCGCTGGGGCCAGGTGCGCGCCTGTGCCAGCTTGCGGATCGGTCCGCATCGGGGCGCGACCGGGATGGAGGCAGCCTTATGGGAATTACGGTTGGGTTTCTCGTCAAGCACGTCAGGCCGTATGGCACCGGATACAATGCCTATTGCAGCCAGGACCTGATCGGCATCCTTTTTTCGCTGAATTTCACGGCGGCAGAGGTGATCGGGATCCTGGCCGACTGGTACCAGGTCAGCCAGGCCAACCCGATGGGCCAGTCCAATCGCTTTGTCGCCGCGGCCAAGGCTGTGGCCAAGGCGCGCTGGGCCGAACTTTACCCGACGGACATGAGCACGGTGATGTTCCTTGATCACACCCAGCTCGCCGCGCTGAGCCAGGCCGGCGAGAACGCCGGTGCCAACCAGCAGTTCACCTGGAACAGTGGGGGCAACCTGCCGATCTGCGTAACGATCAACCGCCATAGTGATGCCAGTCATGTCCGCTGGAACGCCACCGGCTGCACGGCCAAAACCGACCTGCATGGCAACGTCACCCATTTCGTGGCCCTGGCCTGAACCACGCCGCCTTTGCCGCGACCACGAAGGCGGGCGCTTTGGCTTCGTGAATCCATTTAATAGGTAAAATTACTTGCTTTTCAAAAGGATCTGGGATTACCTGCCCCGATACCGATGCCACGGGGGGGCGCAGTGCCATGACCAAGATGACCTACCGCGTTTATGTGAAGACGTCCGATGATTCCAAGGCCGGAACCAACGAGGACGTCTGGTGCCAGCTGATCGGCACCCAGGGTGAAACCGCCGTCTGCCACTTCGACATCGGGGGTTACAACGATTTCGAAAAGGGCGACTCGCAGGGCTATGTCATCATGGACGATGACATTGGCGAACTGACCCATATCCAGTTCGCGCTGACCGCAGAGGGCAGCTATGCCGGAGAAGTCTCGCTGACCGTGGCCGGTGATTTCAAGGGCGCTTCGGCCGGGGTCGAATTTGGCAATGTCGAACGCTGGAAATCACAGCACCACAGCCCGATGTGGAAATTGGATCACGCCCGGGTCCACGCCTACCTGCTAGCTGACCTTGTCGAAGTACAGCGCGCAGTGTTTACCGCAGACCGATGGGTCGCTCCCGGCAACGTGATCAGAATCAGCAAGGACTGATACCGGCGGCTAGCCGCGGGCAAGCCGCGCTAAGGCCTCGTCCAGCGCCTGGAGAAAGCGCGATCGGTCAGTCTTTGCGAAAGGGGCCGGGCCGCCGATCGCCTCTCCCCCGGCGCGCAGGTCGGCCATGATCGCCCGCGTCGCGATGGCGCTGCCGATTGAGGCGTGGGTAAAGGGCTTGCCCGTGCCGGAAATCACCGTGGCACCCGCCTTCAGGCAGCGATCGGCCAGCAGGATATCGCCGGTGATCACCACGGCGCGGGAATCGGCAGCTTCGGCGATCCAGTCATCCGCCGCATCGAAGGCGTCCGATACGGTGACGCGGGCGATCAGCGGGTGTTCGGGCACCCGCAGCCGCATGTTGCTGACCACATGGACCGGCACCTGGCGACGGAAGGCGACCTTGTAGATCTCTTCCTTTACCGGGCAGGCATCGGCATCAACCAGGATGCGGATCGGCTGGGTCGTCATCGGCGGGCGGCGTTCAACGTTTCATGTGCTCCAACCCGGCGAGTACGCCCGGCTTGAGGCTGGGTTTGGAAGCGTTCGGCTTGGGCGGCTTTTCCGCCTTGGGCTTGCGCACTTCGCGGTTCGATTTCTTCTGGCCCTTGGCCATGGCAGGTTCCTTTGCGAGGCAGATTGCCCCGGCAGCGATCCTAGGCCTGTTCTGCCGGAACCCGGCATCAAATCGGACTAGCGCTTGCGAACGAATTCCGCGCGCAGGACCAGGCCCTTGATCCCGGGATACTTGCAGTCAATTTCCTGCGCATCGCCGGTCAGCCGGATCGAGGGGATGACGGTGCCCTGCTTGAGCGTCTGACCCGCGCCCTTGACCGTCAGATCCTTGATCAGCGTGACCGAGTCCCCGTCGGCCAGCAGGTTGCCAACCGCATCGCGCACTTCAACAGCGGATTCGGCCGCACGCTTGGCCGCAAGCTCCGACGCAGGCAGCCATTCGCCGCTCTCCTCGTCATAGACATAGTCTTCGTCTTCACCGGCCATCTGTATGTTCCCCTTCGCCTGCCGCCCATGACAGGCCGCAGCCCGCAGCGCAACGGGCGTTGACAGCGGGCCGATCTGCCCCGCAGTTTGCGCGAAACCGGGGAGACGCGACGATGGACGCAAAACTGCCAAGCGGCTGGAGCTGGATGCTATGGGCCGCCGCTGCGTACAACTGGCTGGTCAGCCTGCCGGTGCTACTCAACACCAACCTTGGCACGAACGACAAGATCAGCGCCGTGCTGGTTGCTGCCTTCGGGGTGCTTTACGGCCTTGTCGCCAGCAACCCGGCCCGCCTTGCCCCGGCGTTATGGGCCGGGGTCGTCGGCAAGCTTGGGCTGGTCGTCCTGCTCGCCCCGTCCATTGCCGCAGGCACTGCGGCACCCGGCACAGCCCCGGTGCTGGCGGGCGACCTGCTATTCAACCTGGGCTTCCTGGCCCTGCTGCTGGGCCCGGCGCGGGGTGCAAAATGATGGATCGCACAGTCATCCGCCTTGAGCCGCAACACCGCTCCGCGGCCGTGGCGACGCTCGCTGCGGCGTTCCAGGATGATCCAGCGGTCAGCTGGATCATTCCGGATGCGGCTGAGCGCACTCTCCGCCTGCCGCGGATGTTCAGCTGGCTGTGGGACGATCACCAGCGCCACGGCATCGCCCTGGGCACACCGGGCTGCGAGGCAGTCACGCTGTGGCGCCTTCCCGGCAAGGTTCATCACCACGATCCGCTCTGGCCGCCCGAATTGCTGCGATTGCTACGCATATTCGGCAGGCGAATCCTGCGGGCCAGCACGGTTGGCGGTGCAATCGGGGCACACCTGCCACCGGGCGAAGATTGGTACTACTTGCGTTATGCCGGAGTGCGGCCTGATTGTCAGGGCCAGGGGTTGGGCGGCCTGACCATCCGCGCCGGGATCGCCGAAGCGGCAACGGCCGGCAAGCCAGCCCTGCTGGAAACCGCGACCAGGACCAATGTCGGCATCTACCTGCGGCTAGGCTTTGCCGTGCATGAGGAGTGGGACGTACCGGCTCGGGGCGGCCCGCACTTCTGGTCGATGTCACGGGTTCTCTAGAAGCCGGTCGCCAGGAACCTTTCGGCCAATCCTGCCAGCAAAGCCGTGCCACGCGGCAGGACCGCTTCGTCCACCATCATCCGGGTGGAATGGATGCCGCAGCACGCGCTCCAGTCCGCGCCGTCCTCAGCCACACCAAGGAAGAACATCGCGCCAGGAACCTTCTCCAGCACATAGGAGAAATCCTCTGCCCCCATGATGGGCGCGTCTAGCGTTTGCCAGGCTCCTTCGCCAAACAGGCTGCCGGTCACCCGTTCACCAAAGGCGACAGCGCTGGCATCGCAGATCGTAACCGGGAAGCCCTCGGTAATGGTAACGTCTGCCACGAGCCCATGGGCAGCGGCAATGCCGCTGGAAAGCTGGCGCAGCGCTGCATGGAGTTGGGTGCGATGCCGGCGCGAAAGAGTTCGCATCGTGCCCCTGAGGCTGGCAAAGTCAGCGATCACGTTGTGCGCGGTCCCGCCCTCGATCCGCGCGACCGTGACCACGACCGGATCATGGGCATTGAACTGACGCGTAACCAGGGTCTGGATCGCCAGCACGATCTGACAGGCAACCGGGACCGGGTCCTGGGTCTGATGTGGCATCGAGGCATGCCCTCCGGCCCCTTTGACCACGATCTCAAACTGATCAGCCGCCGCCATCAACGGGCCGGCCCGGCCAGCAACCAGGCCGTGCTTGGCATTGGGCATGACGTGCAGCGCGAACGCGGCATCGGGCAAGGGATCGATCAGTCCGTCTTCCAGCATGAAGCGGGCACCATGATGCCCCTCTTCCCCCGGCTGGAACATGAAGGAGACCGTGCCCTTCAGTTCAGCCTGCCGCGCCGCCAGCACCCGCGCCGCGCCGGCCAGCATCGCCGTATGGGCATCGTGGCCGCAGGCATGCATCGCCCCCTCGACCTGCGATGCAAATGGCAGGCCGGTCTCTTCCGGCATCGGCAGGGCATCCATATCGCCGCGCAGCAAGACATGGCGCCCCGGCCCCGCCCCCCCAGCAAGTGTGGCGACAAGGCCGGTGGTTGACGGCCCCTCGCGCCAGGTCAGTGGCAGGTCGGCCAGTGCAGCGCGCACCTTGTCTCGGGTACGCGGGGTGTTGAGGCCAAGCTCGGGCTCGGCATGGATCGCGCGGCGCAGCGCGACAACCTCATCCGAGATCGCGCGGGCGGCTTCGAGTAGGTTAGTGTGCAGCATGACCCGATGATAGCCGCCCGGTGGTGCGCGTCTAGGCCCCGATCTTCGCGGCGATGCGCCGAGCTGCGGCATTGTGCATCAGCACCGAAACCACCAGCAGCACATTCAGCACCACGGCCTGGTAGAGCAAGTAATAGAGCGGCGAACCTGCGAACATCGACAGGCCCAGCACAATCGCGCGCGGATTGGGGCCAAGCACCTTGCACACGAACAGCAACGGCGGTGCCTCCGCGCGGACAGCGGCGGCGATCTCTGCAAGGCGGACGGGGTCACCCTTGGCTTTGTCGACCGCGGCATCGATCCCCAGCGCATGCGGGGTCATCCCGCTGGCAGCGTTAAGGTAGGCCGATACCAGCACGCCGAACAGGCTCTTGCTGGTGGCCGAATCCGACTTTCCGTGGCTGTGGCGCAGCCAAGGCGTGCCATAGACCCACCACTGGTACTGGCGGCGCTGGACTTCCACGTGGTTGGACTGAATCGCATGGCTGATTCCGGCGACCAGCATCAAGGCCCAGCCCGCACCGCCAGCGAAGGATCCGGCCTGGTGTGACAGCAGCCAGCCAAGGATCAGATAGAGTACGATGTGGCTGAGATAATCGCACAAGCCGTCAACCATCTCGCCAATCGGGCTGGAACGCCCGGTCATCCGGGCAAGGTCACCATCGGCACCATCGACCACGTGCCAGCCCATGTGCAGCGCCATGCCCAGGGCTGCGCCGACGGGCCAGGCAAGGTTTGCATAGACGATGCCTGCGGCGACGACCATCAAGCCACCAAAGACCGAAACCATGTTGGGGGTCAGCGGGGTAAGCGCCAGTCCGCGTGCCAGCTGCCAGGCCAACGGGTGGTAAAGGTAATGGTTGAGCGGATCCTGCAGCTCCCGCGGGCGTTGCGGCCTGGCCGGCTTGCCCTGCTTTACGACCGCCACGGCTTGTTCCACTGCCAACCCCGCCTTGTTTTGCATACCTTTGACCCAGCCCTCCCTTAGCGGTGGAGGCACCTTTCTAACAAGGGCCCGACAGCGGATTTGCCACGCGCAGGAATGGTGCTATGCTAGTAAGCCTGCATTGCGCAGGTGCACATTTCGAATTTGGCGAATTTCCAAGCGGAAGTCGCCGAATTCGGGCCGGAAAACGGATCACCACGCCAGCCACAGCAGGGCGTTTGATCCAGCTATTCGGCTTGACCTGCGCCAAACTTCTTGCTTTTGGCGCGCGATTTCACAATGGCGCGGCCTTGTTTGAGGCCGCGCTGCGCCGTTCGAGAAGGATTAAAACCTAATGAAGCCGATCAAGGTCGCCATTATCGGTGTTGGCAACTGCGCCAGCTCGCTGGTCCAGGGGGTTACCTACTATCGCCAGAACAACTCCTCGCAGGGCCTGATCCACGACAAGATTGGTGGTTATGGCGCGGGTGATGTTGATTTCGTGCTGGGTGTCGACGTCGACGCCCGCAAGGTTGGCAAGGACATCGCCGAAGCGATCTTCGCCAAGCCGAACAACACCGCCGTGTTCCAGGCCGAAGTGCCGGCAACCGGCGCAAAGGTCATCATGGGCAAGGTCTCGGATGGCGTTGCACCGCACATGACCACTGTCGGTGAAAAGGGCTTCATCGTCGCCAACGAAGCAGAAGCCGATCAGGCCCGCATCGTTCAGGCGATCAAGGATTCGGGCGCCGAAGTCCTGATCAACTTCCTCCCCGTGGGTTCGCAGGCTGCTACCGAGTTCTACATGAACTGCGCGCTGGAAGCCGGCGTGGCCGTCGTGAACTGCATGCCGGTGTTCATCGCCAGCAACCCGGAATGGGAAGCCAAGTTCCGCGCCAAGAACATCCCGATCGTGGGTGACGACATCAAGGCCCAAGTTGGCGCCACCATCGTCCACCGCGTGCTGTCGAGCCTGTTCGCCGCCCGCGGCGTAACGGTTGAGCGCACCTATCAGCTCAACACCGGCGGCAACACCGACTTCATGAACATGCTGGACCGTCAGCGCCTGGGTTCGAAGAAGGAATCGAAGACCGAAGCCGTCCAGGCCATGCTGGCTCAGCGCCTGGAAGACGAGAACATCCACGTCGGCCCGTCGGACTATGTTCCGTGGCAGAAGGACAACAAGCTGTGCTTCCTGCGCCTGGAAGGCCTGCAGTGGGGCAACGTGCCGATGGAACTGGAACTCCGCCTTTCGGTGGAAGACAGCCCGAACTCGGCCGCTTGCGTCATGGACGCGATCCGCTGCGCCAAGCTGGCGCTGGACCGCGGCGAAGGCGGTGCCGTGCTTGGCGCCTCGGCCTACTTCTGCAAGCACCCGCCGCAGCAGTTCAACGATGACCTCGCCGCCCAGATGGTTGAGGAATACATCGCTGACGCGGCTATCGCGGCAGAATAAGTCGAACCAACTGGTTCAAGGAGCGGCGCCGGTTAACCCCGGCGCCGTTTCTGTTTAAGGATGCCACAATGGATGCCCTGATCATTGCCGCCGGCTTCGGCAGCCGACTGCGCGACGTTTCCGATTCCAAGCCGCTGACCCCGATCGCCGGCATTCCGCTGCTTGAGCTGGGCTCACGCCAGGCGAAGGCGGCTGGCGTCAAGCGCGTTGTCGTGGTCACCGGGCATGAAGCAGACCGGATCGAAAGCGCCTTGCCGGCCCTCGCCGACCGGGTGGGCATTCCGGTCGTGGCACAGCGCGTAGATGATTGGTCGAAGCCCAATGGCTGGTCCGTAATGGCCGGGTCAGACGTAATTGACGGCAATTACCTGCTGATGATGTCTGACCACATCTTCTCCGCCCCGATCCTGACCGAGCTCGCCAAGCAGCACGCGGCAGACCGCGGCGTGACCCTTGCTGTGGACTATGCTTGCGACAATCCGCTGGTCGATCCTGACGATGCCACTTGGGTCAAACTAGACGAACGCGGCTTCATACGTGCGATCGGCAAGACCATCCTGGACTATGACGCGGTCGATTGCGGGGCCTTTCTTGCCACGCCCGAATTGGCTGCCGCAATCCGGGCGGCGATTGCCGAAGGGAAGGCTGGCAGCCTGTCCGAAGGGATGCAGCGACTTGCCGATGCCGGTCGCGCCGCGACCATGGATATCGGCGCCGCCTGGTGGCTCGATGTCGACGATCCGCGCGCCTACGCCCTCGCAGAGGCTCAGGCCCCGCGAGAGCTTAGCGAAATTTACGGCCTGGCTTAGGGATACTTCATCTGGATCCGGCTGGTCAGGCCGGACTTCGGCACACTCAGGCGAACCGAGCGGAACTGCGGCAGGCCCGCCAGCGTCGCCGGGTTATTTGAGAAGCCAAAGCCTTCCGCCGGCAAGCCGAGGCCCGTACGGCCAAACCGGCCGTCGCCATTCTCGTCATGATAGAGTGCAACGGCATAAACGCCCGGCTTGGGCACAAAGATGCACCCGCGGGTCGTGCCGGCATTTGCATCGACCCGACCAACATAAAGCGAGCCGTGCTTGACCAGAAATTTTGACGGATTGTCCGCATAGAGCGTGATAGCAACAACGCCGTTGCCGCTTTTTACGCCGTCGGCAACGATATTGAGCCATGTTCCGCTGGCCGGACCAGTGCAACCTGCGGGTGGCGCACCCGGGGCGCTCGCCGCAATCGGTGCAGAACCAGTGGCTGTCGCGGCCAGAGCAGCAATTGCAAGGGCCGCGGCGCGGATACGTCGAGGCTGGATCATTGCTTCGTCATCCTGTCTGTAGGAGTATCGGCACGACCAAACGTCACCAGCAATGGTGCATTGTCAGCCATGTGATTGCCCCCAATTATGATTCGTCCGCTGAATAGCCGGTGAATTGGGCAATAATTGGGTCAGCACCTCGCGTTCGTCAACTACGTGCCCGGCATCAAGGTGGGTGATCGGATCCGCCCCGCCCAGTATCGCACCGCGCTGTGCCGCAGTTACACAGACAAAATGCGAACCAACTGCGCTGCCATCCCCGTCTCTGCATCCGCTTCCGGTCAATCACCGTAGCCATTGCACGCTACGCCAGATACCGTGTGGAAAACGGCATCAGTCCGGTTGTCGCTACCAGATGTGGTGGGTAAGCGCCGGGAAAGGGAGGCCCCCGCCATCGCCATGCCCCAACCACTGATTTCACCGTCGATCCTCTCAGCCGATTTCGCCAGATTGGGTGAGGAGGTGCGCGCTGTCGATGCGGCAGGTGCGGACTGGATTCACGTCGACGTGATGGACGGCCATTTCGTCCCCAACATCACCATCGGGCCAATGGTGGTGAAGGCATTGCGCCCACACACCGCCAAGCCGCTCGATGTGCACCTGATGATCAGTCCGGTGGACAGCTACCTTGCCGCCTTTGCCGAGGCCGGGGCCGATATCATCACCGTCCACCCCGAGGCAGGCCCGCACATCCACCGCACGGTCCAGGCGATCAAGGGCCTGGGCAAGCTGGCCGGCGTCTCGCTTAATCCCGGCACCCCGGCCAAGATGCTCGATTACCTGATCGACGATATCGATCTGGTCCTGGTGATGAGCGTCAACCCCGGCTTTGGCGGGCAGAGCTTCATCACCAGCCAGCTTCGCAAGATCGAAGCGGTGCGCAAGGCAATCGACAAGAGCGGGCGCGATATCCGTTTGGAGGTTGATGGCGGGGTTGATGTGGAAACGGCCAGGCTCTGCATAAACGCCGGAGCGGATGTGCTGGTGGCCGGAACGGCAACCTTCCGGGGCGGACCCGAGCGCTATGCCGCCAATATCGCCGCACTCAAGGGTGCGGGCGGAGCATGAACGAAGCAATGGGTCAAAGCCGAGATCATGCTACGCTAGACGGCGCGACCATGCCGACCGAGACGGCCTTGGATTCAAGCTATGAGGGCCAACTCGGCGATTACAGCACGGAATCGAAATCGGACGAGGTGATAGAGCCGAGCCGTGCCCTGGCGCTGACCAATTTCACACCGCCCAGCCTGGGGGCGGGAGAGCGGTTCCTGCGGCTCGCTTATCGCCTGGGCGTCCCGGCGTCGACCCTCGCCGCGCCATTCCGCAAGCCCGCCAAGACCAGGCTGCTTGCCACCGTACTCAACCCGCTTCCTGGCCAGAAGATGGCAGGTACTGCGATCCGTGCAGGCCACTTCCTCGTCCATGGCGTCAAGGCCCCAATCGCGCAGATCGACTTTGCCGGCGCTGCGCGGATGGCCCCTCCGCTGGAGCGAGTGGTCCACTCTTTTTCTTGGCTTGCCGATCTTGAAGCCTCTGCCCCGCGCGAGCAGGTCGCGCCAGTGGCTGACCGCGTCTTGGCATCGTGGCTGTCTGCCAACCCCTCGCCTCCGTCGCGCGCCGGTAAGGGTCCCGCCTGGACTGTTGGCAATGCTGGAACGCGCGAACTCAATTGGCTGGTTCATGCTCCGCTGATCCTTTCAGGCAACGACAAGGCGCAGCGCGCGCGCGTTTTGGCGGCAATGAATGACACGGCCCGGTGGCTGGACAAGAATGTAGGCCGCGCTGAAGACCTGCTGGCCGAAGTTGCCGGGTGGTGTGGGATCGTCGCTGCCGGGCTGCTGCTGCCCGATGGCAAGCCCCGGCGGCTGTTTGGCGAGGCGGGGCTAATCAAGGCGCTTGGCGAACTGGTTGGCGATGATGGCGGGATCCTCTCGCGTTCACCGCTTGGCCAGGTTGAGGCCATCACCCTGCTGGTGCGATTACGCGCCTGTTATAATGCAGTCCGCCGCGATCCGCCCGCTGCAGTTGAGGCGATCCTTGCCCTGCTTGTTCCGCCTTTGCTGGCATTGACCCATGGCGATGGTTCGCTGGGGTCCTGGCAAGGCGGCTGGGCGATCGATGCCGCGGATATTTCGACATTGGTTGCGGCTTCAGGCGTGCGGACCCGCCCACTTCGCGATGTACGCCAATGGGGCTACCAACGGGTCGTCGCGCAAAAGTCGATCCTGCAATTTGATGCCGCACCGCCGCCACTAGCCAAGCACGCGCGGTCGGGTTGCGCCTCCACCCTAGCCTTTGAGTTATCGCATCAGGGTCAGCGCATCGTCGTCAATTGCGGCGGTGCAGCCTGTGCTGGAGGGATCATCCCCGTGCGGCTGGAACAGGGTCTGCGCGCCACCGCGGCTCATTCCACACTCGCCCTGGATGATGCCAATTCAACCGCCGTGCTGATCAATGGCAAAATCGGCAATGGCGTTTCCGAGGTTGAGGTTGATCGCAGGACCATTGCTGGCGAGAAACTCTCGGGCGCGACACGATTGGAGGCCAGCCATAACGGCTATGTTGCCCGTTATGGCCTGACCCATCGCCGTATCCTGATCATGCGCGATGATGGAACCGAACTGCGCGGTGAGGACCTGCTGGTCCCAGCTGGCAGCAAGGCCAAAAGCGGCAAGGTAGCCTTTGCAATCCGCTTCCACCTCGGCCCAGGGGTTGAGGTGCGGTCCAGCGAAGACGGTCAAGGGGCTGGATTGGCCCTGCCCGACGGGTCTTACTGGCAGTTTCGTGCCGGTAGCCAAGTGACCGTCGAGGAAAGCATCTGGGCTGACGGCCAAGGTCGGCCGCAGCTGATCCAGCAACTGGTCCTGCAGGGCCTGGTTTCACGCGGCGGCGGCAACTTTGCCTGGCTGCTGAAAAAGATGGGATAGTATTGGAAATGAATGAGGTGACGATCCGCCGGGCGCTGCTTTCGGTGTCGGACAAGACCGGGCTGGTCGAACTGGGCCATGTGCTTTCACGCCGCGGGGTCGAACTTGTCTCGACTGGCGGTACCGCCAAGGCGCTGCGCGATGCAGGCCTGAATGTGAAGGACATCTCCGAACTGACCGGCTTTCCCGAGATGATGGATGGCCGGGTCAAGACCCTGCACCCCAAGGTCCACGGCGGGCTGCTGGCCGTGCGCGACAACCCCGAACACGCCAAGGCCATGGCCGATCATGCAATCGGCGCGATCGACCTGGTCGTGGTCAACCTCTATCCATTCGAGGCAACCGTCGCAAAGGGAGCGGAGCGCGACGAGATCATTGAGAACATCGACATCGGCGGCCCCAGCATGGTCCGTTCGGCAGCCAAGAACCACGCCTTTGTGACAATTGTTACCGACCCGGCCGACTATGCCGGCCTGTTGACTGAGCTGGAAGAAAACAACGGCGCGACCTCCTATGATTTCCGTCGTCTGATGGCCGTGCGCGCTTATGCCGCAACGGCCGCCTATGACAGCATGATCAGCCAATGGTTCGCCTTTGCCGATCAGCAGCAGCTGTTCCCCGAAACGCTGGCCGTGATCGGAAGCCGCGCCGAGGAACTGCGCTATGGTGAGAATCCGCATCAGCGCGCCGCGCTCTATGTGCCGCGTGGCCCGCATGGCCATGGCATTGCTCAGGCTCGACAGGTTCAGGGCAAGGAACTGTCCTACAACAATTACAACGATGCTGACGCCGCGCTCGAACTGGCCGCAGAGTTCCGCGGGCAGGACCCGGCCGTAGTCATAGTCAAGCATGCCAACCCCTGCGGCGTTGCCCAGGGTTCGAGCCTGCTCGAAGCCTGGACCGGCGCGCTGCAGTGCGATGACGTATCGGCGTTTGGCGGGATCGTTGCCGTCAACGCCCCGCTCGATGGGCCAACTGCCGAGGCGATCTGCCAGATCTTCACCGAAGTCGTCGTTGCCCCCGATGCGGACGAGGCGGCGATCGCGGCATTTGCGAAAAAGAAGAACCTGCGCCTGCTGCTGACGGGTGACCTTCCTGATCCGCGTCGCGGCGGACTGATGGTAAAGCCGATCACCGGCGGGCTCCTGGTCCAGACCCGCGACAACGGCGCCATCGGGCGCAGCGATCTGCAGGTCGTAACCAAGCGTGCACCGACCGAACAGGAACTCAAGGACTGCCTCTTCGCCTGGACCGTGGCCCGCCACGTCAAGTCGAACGCCATCGTCTATGCCAAGGATGGCATCACCGCCGGGATCGGCGCGGGCCAGATGAACCGGCGCGATTCCTCGCGCATTGCCGCGATGAAGGCGGCCGAAGCGGCGGAGAAGTTCGGCTGGGGGCATAGCCGCGCGGTTGGCAGTGCGGTTGCTTCTGACGCTTTCTTCCCCTTTGCTGACGGCCTTCTGGCTGCGGCCGAGGCTGGCGCAACGGCCGTGATCCAGCCGGGCGGCTCGATTCGCGACGAGGAAGTCATCGCCGCCGCCGACGCAGCCGGTCTGGCGATGGTTTTCACCGGGATGCGCCACTTCCGCCACTGAGCCAAACGGCTCACCGCAAGTCATTTTCGCTTCACCGCGCAGCTACGCGGTGAAGCGCAGTGTTCACTTGGAAAAAAGGGAAAACTCGGCAGGGAAGCTGTCGTTGACCGCTTTCGCATCCGGATAAAACCCAATGGGCCTTTTCAAGTCCGACATCTTCCGCTCTTTCGGCCTTGGCTTTGCGCTGGGTGCCGTTCTGCTGGTTGGCACGGTCTGGGCTCAGAGCGAAGACGGCATCAGTGGCAAGGTCATCCCCAAGGCAGAAGCCGCTGCGCCCATGCCAGACCGCACGCGTTGAGGCACAGGCCCCTCTTCCTATCGATCCTGCTGCTGTCCGTGGCATGTCTGCAGGTCCCTGCCTTTGCAGGCGAGGTCAACGTCCTCGCCCCAGCCGCCACCCATCAGGCAAAAGAAGCGCCGGGACTTAAGACTGCAGTCTTTGCTGGTGGCTGCTTCTGGGGGGTCGAGGCCGTATTCAGCCATGTGCTTGGCGTCAAAAGCGTGCTTACCGGGTATCATGGCGGCGCTGCCACCACCGCAACCTACGAACGGGTCGGCGAAGGCGACACAGGTCATGCCGAGGCCGTTCAGGTCACCTATGACCCCGCCGTGGTTCGCTATGACCAACTGGTGCGAATCTTTTTTTCGGTCGTCGCCGATCCGACCCTGAAGAACCGCCAGGGACCAGATGAAGGGCGGCAGTATCGCGCTGCCCTGATACCGACCAATGACGAGCAGCGCCGCGTTGCAGGTGCCTATCTCGCCCAGATGAAAGTCTCTGGCGTCTGGCGCCGCCCAATCATCACCGGCATTGAGGGCTATCGCAAGTTCTATCCCGCGGAGGCCTATCACCAGGACTTCATGGCCAGGAATCCGCGCCACCCCTATATCCTGGCCTGGGACGTGGCAAAGGTCGAGGCGCTCAAGAAGCGCTTTCCGGGCTTTTACAAGCCGGACTTCACCCGGGGCTGAACCGCGCCTATATTGGCGCCATGGCAGGACATCACCACCACGACGAACATTCGGGCCCGGGCCTGGTCGAAGCTGCGCGGCTGGCGCTGGTCGACGCCGGCGAGCAGTGGACCGATATGCGGGCCGAGGTGTTTCACGCCCTTGCTGCCCAGGATCGCCCGGCCTCGGCTTATGACATTGCCGAAAATGTTTCGAAGGAACGCGGCAAGCGGGTGGCGGCGAATTCGGTCTATCGGATCCTTGACCTGTTCGTGAAAACCAATCTCGCCCGCAGGGTCGAAAGCGCCAATGCCTATATCGCCAACAGCCACCCCGGTTGCCGGCACGATTGCATCTTCCTGATCTGCGACGTTTGCGGTCGGGCCGTGCATATTGATGATGACAAACTGACTGGGTCGCTGGTCGAGGCCGCGCGCAACGCCGGCTTTGCCGATATTCGTCCGGTCGTGGAGCTGCGCGGCGTTTGTGAGCGTTGCAACTGAGCGGTCTGCACCGGTACTGCACCGATCCTGTCCGATAGTCTCAATCGACACCAACAATTCATGCGTGTAAGGCCCGATAAATGAGTCAGCCCCCCGCCACGCCCTTGCTGGATACCGTTGATGTCCCGGCAGATCTGCGCAAGCTTGCGCCCGAGCAACTGCGCCAGCTGGCCGATGAACTGCGGACCGAAATGATCAGCGCAGTGGGATCGACGGGTGGCCATCTGGGTTCGGGTCTTGGCGTGGTCGAGCTGACCGTGGCGATCCACTATGTCTTCAACACGCCCGACGACAAACTGATCTGGGACGTGGGCCATCAAGCCTACCCGCACAAGATCCTGACCGGACGCCGGGACCGCATCCGCACCCTGCGCCAAGGCGGCGGCCTGTCCGGCTTCACCAAGCGCAGCGAGAGCGAATACGATCCGTTCGGGGCGGCGCACAGCTCCACCTCGATCTCCGCCGCCCTGGGCTTTGCCATTGCCAACAAGCTGCAGGGCCAGCCCGGTAAAGGCATCGCTGTGATTGGTGACGGCGCGATGAGCGCCGGCATGGCCTATGAGGCAATGAACAACGCTACCGATGCCGGCAACCGGCTGGTGGTGATCCTCAACGATAACGACATGTCGATCGCACCGCCGGTTGGTGGGCTTTCGGCCTATCTTGCCAAGATTGTTTCCTCGCGCCCGTTCCTCGAGCTGCGCGAGGTAGCCCGCAAACTGTCGCGCAAGCTGCCCGAACCGCTCCACCGCGCCGCGAAGAAGACCGACGAGTTTGCCCGCGGCATGGCCATGGGCGGCACCCTGTTCGAGGAACTGGGCTTCTACTATGTGGGCCCGGTTGACGGGCACAATCTTGATCACCTGATTCCGGTGCTCGAGAATGTCCGCGATGCCGCCGAAGGGCCGTGCCTGATCCATGTCGTGACGCAAAAGGGCAAGGGTTATGCCCCCGCCGAGGCCAGCGCCGACAAATATCACGGCGTCCAGAAGTTCGACGTGATCACCGGCGAGCAGGTGAAGGCAGTGGCCAAGGCCCCGGCCTACCAGAACGTGTTCGGTGAAACCCTGGCCAAGCTGGCGGAGAGCGATCCAAAGATCTGCGCAATCACCGCCGCCATGCCGAGCGGTACCGGCGTCGACAAATTCGCCAAGGCTCACCCGGAGCGCAGCTTTGACGTTGGCATTGCCGAACAGCACGCGGTAACCTTTGCCGCAGGGCTTGCCGCGCAAGGAATGCGACCCTTCGCCGCAATTTATTCCACCTTCTTGCAGCGCGCCTTTGACCAGGTGGTCCATGACGTCGCGATCCAGAACCTGCCGGTCCGCTTCGCGATCGACCGCGCCGGGTTGGTCGGCGCAGACGGCGCAACCCATGCCGGCAGCTTCGACATCACCTATCTTGCCACCCTGCCCAACGTGGTAGTGATGGCCGCGGCGGATGAGGCCGAGCTGGTCCACATGACCTATACCGCCGCCCTCCACGACAGCGGTCCGATCGCCTTCCGCTATCCGCGCGGCAACGGCGTTGGGGTCCCCCTGCCGGAGGTTCCGCAGCAGCTGGAAATCGGCAAGGGCCGGGTGGTGCGCGAAGGCACCAAGGTTGCCCTGCTTTCATTGGGCACGCGCCTTGCCGAAGCGCTTAAGGCGGCCGATGCGCTGGAGGCCAAAGGCCTGTCGACCACGGTCGCAGACTTGCGTTTTGCCAAGCCGCTCGACGAAGAGTTGATCCGCCGCCTGATGGCCAGCCACGAAGTGATCGTGACGGTTGAAGAAGGCGCGATCGGTGGGCTCGGTGCCCATGTCCTGACCATGGCAAGCGACGAGGGCCTGACCGACGCAGGCCTCAAGATCCGCACCCTGCGCTTGCCGGACCTGTTCCAGGACCATGACAGCCCTGACAAGCAATACGACGATGCCGGACTCAATGCGCCGCACATCGTGGAAACGGTACTGAAGGCACTGCGCCATAACAGCGCCGGCGTGGAGGAAGCGCGAGCCTAGATAGCCCTGTGCAGGTCTAGATAAGCCAGCGCCAGATCCCGGCGACCATCCCGTTGCCAGGAATGTGCGCCCAAGTCGCCGCCAGCCACAGCACCAGCCCGCCAAACCACGGCACCAGTCCCGCCTTCGCCAGTCCGCCCAGCTTGGGCCAATAGCTCGTCTTCGCTTCCCACCCAGACCAGGCCTTGCCCATCAGCGCCTGCTTCTTGCGATCCTGCAGGTGCGAGCCGACCAGGGCCAGGAAACCGACGGCACCGGTGAGGACAAAACTGCGCGGGGTCGGGCTGACCATGGCATGGCTAACCGCCCACAGCGCGAAGCCCCACATCATCGGGTGACGGGTGACATGGAACACGCCGTGGACCGGCTTGTCCGCCAGCGCTGCCGCGCGCGGATCGGGCAAGGCCGGATTGCCGAGCAAGCTGCCTGTAAACAACACCGCCGCGATCAAGGTCACCAGGCTGGCAAGCGCCCAGGGCAAGCCTTGCGAACCATCCCATAGCCCTGCGCCGGGGCCAACGGCGCGGAAGGCCATGACCATCCAGCCCAGCGTTGCAAAGGCGACCAGCGAATAGACAATCTGGAAGCCGATCGGCCCGATCGCTTTGACCACCGGCCCCCGCAACGGGTGGGAGAGTGCGAAGTGCGTTCCGACAAAGGCCACTGCCGCGGCGACCAGATTGGCAAATCCTTGCTCCATCACTCTCCCCCTCGTTTAGTCAGTGTGGCAGATGCTCCCTACCACTCATAGGCCTTGGGCAGCGCGCCTTCGGTTGGCACCTTGTAGCGATCACGCAGCTTGGTCAGGTGATTGACTAGCGACTGCTCAACCCCGTCGATCATGACCCGGACCACGCCCGAGGTGTTTTCCAGCGGATCGCCGTCCCAGATCACCACGTCACCGGCGAGGCCGGGCCTTAGGCTGCCAAACTTATCACCCATGCCGATGATCGACGCTGGAACCGAGCTGATCGCCGCGAAAGCGCGGCCCCAGGCCAACCCGCTGGCACCGGGCACCTTGGTCAACGAAACAAGATTACCGGCATATTGCGGGGCATAGCGCGGCTGATCGCCGAAGGCGCCCAGGCCAACCTTGACGCCCGCGGCAGCCATGCGACCCACGTTCGACTGGGTTGCCCCGAGCTGCTCAAAGTTTGCCGGCAGGTCGTTGAGCGGGGTCGCCAGCACCGGCACACCCGATGCGGCCAACTCCTTGGCCACCATCCAGCCTTCGGTCGCACCAACGATCACCAGCTTGAGCGCCGGGAAATCACTTTTCAGCGCCAGCGCCATGCGGATGTCGGCTGCGCGCTCGGCACGGACGTAGAGCGGCTGGCGGCCCATGACTACGGGCACCAGCGCCGCAGCATCAAACCGGGTCAGCAGCGCATCGCCCGGCCGTTCAGGCGCAGCGTCCTGCAGGCGCGGATCGGAACCCTGCCCGCCGCCGCGACGCGCCAGTTCGCGCGCTTCGGTGAAGGCATTGCGCAACACCGCATGGACTGCGGCGCGGCTCCCACCGGCTGCACGGGCTCCGTCTTCGCCCAGCTGGACGATCTGGAACGCGCGCGCCTGAGTGATCGGCTGGCCATCGCTGGCCAGGTCAATGATCGCGCCCTGACCGCCAAAGATCGAACCGGTGCGCAGCGGGGCCACCGCGGCGCGGGTCACCCCGCCGGCACGGCTGACAGCAATATGCTGGGCCAGCGGATTGATCGCGGGCGACAGGTCAAGTGCCGCGCTGAACGGCCCCTTGTCGGCGCGTTCATCGTTCGACTCTTCGACGCCTTCGACATCAAACAGGCCAATATCGGTGACTGCGACGACCAGTCCCGGCGTGACCCATTTGCCCGAAGCATCAATGGTGCGCGCGCCAGCGGGGACGGCAACGCCGGCTCCGGCGGCAAGCACCTTGCCCGCGCGCAGCACGACCGTGCCGTTCGGGATCGGGGCAGAGCCATCGCCGATCACAACCGTGGCATTGGTGATTGCCACGTCCTCAGCCACAGCCGGGGCGGAGAGAGGGAGCAGCGCGACGGCGCTCAGCAGCAGCTTGCGCAGGCTCATTTCACGTCTCCTTCACCGACCTGGCCCAGTTCGAAATCACTAACCGGGCGGCGCTTGGGGTCGGCCGCATCAAACAGCAGCGCGCCATCGATCCAGACCTTGTCGGGGCGCGAATAGACCGAGAGCGGATTGCCGTTCCACAGCACCACGTCCGCCATCTTGCCCGGCTCAAGGCTCCCGGTCTGCTGACCGATGCCCATCGCCGTCGCGGGGTTAAGCGTAAGCCAGCGGATCACTTCGGCATCGGAGATGTCGATCCCGGCGCGGCGGGCATCGCCCTGGGCCTTGGCGGCTTCCTGATTGAGGCGCTGAATGCCATTCTCGTCATCCGAGTGGATCACCACGCAGGCCCCGGCCTTTTGCAAGATTCCCGCGTTTTCCGGGATTGCATCGTAGCTTTCCATCTTGAAGCCCCACCAATCGGCCCAGATCGCCGAACAGGTGCCGGCGGCCTTGAGCAGATCGCCGATCTTGTAAGCCTCGGTCGCGTGGTGGAAGGCGCTGACCTTGTAGCCAAATTCCTTCGCCATATCGAGCACGAGGGCCATTTCATCCGCGCGGTAGCAGTGGTTCTGGATCAGGATCTCACCATCCAGCACGCCGGCGAGCGTTTCCATCGCCAGGTCGCGGGTTTCCAGCTTTCCAGCAGCGCGCTTTGCCCGGTACTCGGTAGCCTTCATCCAGGTCATGCGGTTGACCGCGATGTTGCCCATCCGGGTTGAGGGCATGCGGCCCTTAGAGCCGTAGACCCGCTTCGGATTCTCGCCGCAGGCCATCTTCAGGCCATAGGGTGCGCCGGGAAACTTCATGCCCTGGATTGTGCGCGAATAGACGTTCTTGAGCACGACCGAGCGGCCGCCCATCAGGTTGGCCGAACCGGGCAGGATCTGCAGGCTGGTGATCCCGCCATTGGCCAGCGCGCGACTGAAACCCGGATCCTGCGGCCAGACCGAGTGCTCGGCCCAGACCTCGGGTGTGGTCGGCGCGGTCGCCTCGTTGCCATCGGAATGGGCCTGGACACCCGGGCTGGGGTAGTCACCCAGGTGCGAGTGTATATCGATTATCCCCGGCGTCACGAACTTGCCCGCGGCATCAACCCTGCGGAAGTTCGCCGGGATCGCCAGATCGGCGCCGCCCACGCCGACGACCTTACCGTCAGCCAGCAACACGGTACCGTTTTCGATCCGCCCACCAGCGCCATCGAACACCGTCGCGCCGATCAGCGCGGTCGGTTCACCAGGGTAGGCGCGATAGGTCGAAGGGAAGGGGTTCTTGTTGAACTCTCGCGCGGCCTTGGCCGCGGGCGAGAGGCTGTCTTCCTTCTTCTTCTTTTCGGCCAGACCCGGGCTGGCCACCAGGGCCAGCGCGGCCATCCCCGCCAGCAGCTTGTGTACGCGCATCACTTGCGGTCCTCCAGGGTATCAAGGTGCATCCAGCCCTTCACGATCCGTGCCAGCAGCAGGACGACAACCGCCGCGCCGATCGAGATCCAGCCGAACATCTGGTAGATTTCGAGCAGCTTTTCCTTGCTCATTTCGCCGCCATGGCCGCCGGTGGCTTCACCGATCTTGCCGGCAACGAAGTTGCCGACCGCGGTCATGTAGAACCATGCGCCCATGATCAGTGAGGCGAGGTAGCTGGGCGCCAGGCGGTTCATCGCCGAAAGCCCGACCGGCGAGAGGCAAAGCTCACCCGTGGTGGCCAGCAGGTAATAGAGGAAGACGAACAGCACCGGGGTCATCGCCGCGATCCCATAGGCCTCCGCACCCCAGACCAGCACCAGGTTGGCCAGGCCCATCTGTGCCAGCGCCAGGCCAAACTTGGCCGGCGCCGAGGGCTCTTTGCCGCGCTTGCCCAGCCATTGCCAAAGCCCCGCGAACAGCGGTGCCAAGATGATAATGTAGATCGGGTTGATCGACTGGAACAGCGAAGCCGGGGTGGCGCCGCGATCGACATAGCGGTCGGTGAACAGGCTCATCGAACCACCGGCCTGTTCGAACAGACCCCAGAACAGTGGGTTGAGGCTGATCAGGAACAGGATCGCAAACATGCGCTCGCGCGGTTCCTTGTCGAGCTTGAAAGTCTGAAACAGCACGTAGGCAAGCAACGCAACGCCCGAGATAACCAGCAATGACTGGATCACCGACTGATACTGGACCAGCGCCCAGCACACTGCGACTGCACCGAGGCCGATGCCATAGAGCGTCCATTCCCGCGACTTAGCAAGCGGGGCAGGAGCTTCGCCTGCACCGTTGAGCACGCCCTTGCCCAGGACGAAGACGACCAGGCCCAGCAGCATGCCGATGCCCGCCAGGCCAAAGCCATAGCCCCAACCAATCGTCTCGCCAAGATAGCCGACCAGGATCGTGCCGAGCGCAGCACCGACGTTGATGCCCATGTAGAATACGGTGTAGGCGCCGTCGCGGCGCACGTCAGTCAACTTGTAAAGCTGGCCGACCATCACAGAGATATTGGCCTTGAGAAAGCCCGAGCCGACAATGATGAAGGCCAGCGCCGCCCAGAACACGTTGATCGCCGGATCGGTCTGCCCGCCATTGCCTTCGACCGCCATCAGACTGTGGCCGATCGCCAGCAGCAGCCCGCCAAACAGCACGGCCTTGCGCTGACCCAGGTACCGGTCAGCCAGGTAGCCGCCCAGCACCGGGGTGATGTAGACCAGGCTGGTATAGGCACCATAGATCAGGTTGGCATTGCCATCGCTGAACAGCCAGTGCTTGGTCAGATAGAAGATCAGCAGTGCGCGCATGCCGTAGTAGGAGAAACGCTCCCACATTTCGGCGAAGAACAACATGTAAAGGCCCTTGGGGTGCCCCGCGAATTCAGGCTCTTTCTGGACCGCGATCTTGCCGCCGATCGCCAGGAAAATGCCGAGGACGACGACCGCGATCATCGCGATCCAGTCACCCTCGTTCCACAAGGACATGTCTTTCATCAATTGCTCCCCAATATCAGGCAGGCCCACGCCGAAGCGAGGCTGTTATGGCGGCGGAGACTAGCCACCTTTGCGCGCCTGTGAAGCAAAATTCGTCTCGCCTTTCGGTTTATTGCAAGCAAGAGCCATGCTCCAATTCCCCTTGCCCGCCGCGCTGTATTATGGCACTGAGACAGCATGGCTGGGCACACGCAACCCGTATACCTCAAGCTGCGCGACCTTATTGCGGCAGCGATCATCGATGGGACCTATCCGGAGGGCGCCATGCTTCCATCGGTTCGCGCCCTGGCGGCAGAGCAAGGCGCCAATCCGCTGACTGTGGCGAAGGCCTATCAGCAGTTCCAGCTAGATGGTCTGGTCGAGGTCCAGCGCGGGGTCGGCATGTTTGTCGCCCGCGGCGCGGCCGAGCGGCTGCGCCGCGCTGAGCGCAACCTTTTTCTGTCCCGTGATTGGCCGGAAATCCGCGCCAGGATGGATCGATTGGGAATTGCAGCGGCGGATTTGCTCGCAATTTGAATCATATCGGCTCGAATCCACGATTGCGTGCAGAGCCCTACTCTGTCATTTAGTCATGCAGCAGCGAGATCCGCTTCGGGTCGAGGGTCGCGCCGCGCCAAAAAGATTGAACAAATCAAAAAATCACGGGGTTATGCCAAACCCCTAGGAAGGCGTGAAATGATCAGATCCGAACTGCTGCAGGCCCTCGCTCGCGACAATCCCGGCCTCCGCGCCGACGAGGTCGAGAAGGTCGTCGACACTTTCTTCGATGAAATCGAACAACGCCTGGCCCAAGGTGGCAGGGTCGAGCTTCGCGGTTTTGGCGCCTTTTCGACCCGTCAGCGGGACCCCCGCCAGGGCCGCAACCCCCGCACCGGTGCCAGCGTTGCCGTGCCGGGCAAGAAGGTTCCTTATTTCAAGCCCGGCAAGGAAATGCGCGCTCGGCTTAACGCTGACTGACGCCAGACCAGTCCGGCAAGCCTGAACTGACCTGGATGCGGCCCGTCGCTCGAAAGAGCGGCGGGCCGCATGGCGTTTCAGGGATGGATATCCCTGCAATATCTCCGTAAAGGCCATACCGACGCGGACGTGGCGGAATGGTAGACGCCGGGGACTTAAAATCCCCTGAGCCTTGCTCGTGTGGGTTCGAGTCCCACCGTCCGCACCAGATGGCAACCGACAACGCCCAAACCCGCAGTACCTTCCGCCTTTGATATAGGTATTAACTACTGGTTAGGCATTTTCCTTCATCGCTGGGTCACACCAGAATGAAGGGGTCATAGATGCCGGTCCAAAATATCCCGGGCAGCCATCATCTGCGCCAAACAACTGTGGATGTTGCCATTATTGGTGCCGGGCCAGCCGGCCTGACCGCCGGCTACCTGCTGACAAAGCAAGGCCTGAGCGTGGCGATTATCGAAAGGGACCGGACCAATGTCGGCGGCATCAGCCGCACCGTTGAACACGAAGGCTACCGCTTCGACATTGGTGGGCATCGCTTCTTCTCGAAGAGCCAGCAGGTGGTCGATCTGTGGAACGAGATCCTGCCCAACGATTTCATCCAACGCCCCCGGATGAGCCGCATCTATTACGAGGGTAAGTTCTATTCATACCCGCTACGCGCCTTTGAGGCGCTTTGGAATCTGGGCCTGATCCGCTCGACCCTGTGCCTGATCAGCTTCGCCAAGGCCAAGGCCTTCCCGAACAAGCAGGTGAAGTCGTTCGAGGACTGGACGGTCAACCAGTTCGGCCACAAGCTCTATTCGATCTTCTTCAAGACTTATACCGAGAAGGTCTGGGGCATGCCCTGCGGCGAAATGAGCGCCGACTGGGCCGCCCAGCGGATCAAGGGTCTTTCGCTCTGGGGGGCGGTGGTCGATGGACTGAAGCGAAGCCTTGGCCTCAACAAGGCGCCCAATGACGGGATGCAGACCAAGACCCTGCTCGAAACCTTTCGCTATCCACGCCTTGGACCGGGCATGATGTGGGATTCCGCACGCGACAAGATCCTTGCCACCGGCAAGGGAGAGATCCTGATGGGCCACAGCCTGAAACAGCTTGCCAGCGACAACGCAGGCGGCTGGCGGGTGACTGCTACCGGCGCAGCCGGCGATCTCGTAATCCGCGCCCGTCATGCGATCAGTTCCGCGCCAATGCGGGAACTGGCCGCCCGCCTGCATCCGCTGCCGGCCTCCAGCTTCAACGGCAAGCAGCTCAAATACCGTGACTTCCTGACTGTCGCGCTCAAGATCCGCGCTGACGAGGACATGTTCCCCGACAACTGGATCTACATCCATGACAGCAAGGTGAAGGTTGGCCGCATCCAGAACTTTCGTTCTTGGTCGCCTGAAATGGTGCCCGAGGCCGGCGTTGCCTGCGTTGGCCTGGAATACTTCTGTTTCGAAGGCGATGGTCTGTGGTCAATGGCTGACAACGAGCTGGTGTCTCTTGCCACCCGCGAGATGGCGCAGCTTGGCCTGGTTTCGGCCGAGCAGGTGATCGGCGGGGTCGTGGTGCGCCAGGAAAAGGCTTATCCGGTCTATGACGAAGATTACGCCGCCCATGTCGACACCATCCGCCGCGAGCTTGAGGCAGCCTGGCCGACGCTCCACCTGGTCGGCCGCAATGGCATGCACCGCTATAACAACCAGGACCACGCGATGATGACCGCGATGCTGACGGTTGAGAACATCGTAGCTGGTGAACGGATCTACGACACCTGGTGCGTCAATGAAGATGCCGAATACCATGAGGCCGGTGACGAGGGCGCCGAAAAGGCCATTGCTTCGGCCCGGACCAAACTGTCCGAAGACCAGGCTGCGGCACTGGATTCGGCACGCGAAACCCCGCGCAAGGTTGCCTAACCGATGAATACCTTGATCGCTGCTGTGCAATCCAGACTGGGAGCCATCAAGGTGGCGCCTGCCCGGGCGACCGCCCCAAGCGCCAAGTTTCCTAGTCCGCCGATCCCACGCCACGAATGGCGAAATCTTGCCAACTGGCTGCTGGCATGGGTGATACTGGCCAACCTTGGCTACATGCTGATGTGGATCATCGGCGCGCCGCCGCGCCACAGCGAGATTTTGGCGATCGGGGTCGTCGGTCTGATTGTTCGCACCCAGGTGCCGTGGGTTCAGTACCTCGCCTTCATCGGCGTTTCGCTTTACAGTTTGCTGAGCTTTGTCGCCGCGCTGTTCAACCTGGCGATCGGATCGTTGCTGTCTGGCTTCAGCTTCTTCCTGGAGCTCGATCCCAGCCAATCGATCGAATATGTCGTCGCCGGTTCGGCAGTGCTCCTGCTGTGCGGGACCGCGTGGAAAGCGCTCCACCGCCCAACTTGCTTTACCGACATTCGCCTCGTGCTGATTGCGGGGTCGATCATCATTTCGATTTCGCTGTTCGATAAGTGGATGAGCTTTGGCATGCGCGGCCATTACAAACGGATCGCGGCGGCAAATGCTCCATTTGAATCTGCCCGCAGCAAGTCAGGTCTGCTTGGCGCGGCCCATGTTAATGGCCGCAACGTAATGGTGATCGTGGTGGAATCGCTGGGCTTGCCCAACGGCAACCCCGAACTGGACCGGCTGCTGTTTGCCCGCTTCAAGAGCCCTGAGGTCAAGGCCAAGTTTGACCTGAGCTTTGGCAGCACGACCTATTACACCTCGACAACCGCAGCCGAAATCCGCGAACTGTGTGGCCGCTGGGGCGACTACCAAGACTTGGTCGAGACCAAGGACAGCACCTGCCTACCCGCAGAAATGGTGCGCAGGGGCTATGAGACCCGCGCCTATCACAGCTTCACAGGCGATTTCTTCGACCGCCAGTACTGGTATCCCAACATCGGCTTCCAGTACCGCACCTTCGGCCCCGAGCTCATAGCTAAAGGCGCTGACGAATGCGGCGGCGTGTTCCCCGGCGCCTGCGACCGCGACGTACCGCGCCAGCTGGCGGCCCAGCTGAAGGCCGCCACTAAACCGCAGTTCGTCTACTGGCTGACGGTCAACTCGCACCTGCCGGTGCCAACCGGCAGCAATCTCAATGTCGATCGCTGCGGCCAGACCTCACCCGCACTGTCGGAAAAGTTCCCGATGGTCTGCCGCCAGGTCGGCCTTTGGTCGCAACTAGACGCAGCGATCGTCAAGGAGATCGCCGCACCCGATTTCCCGGCAACCGACATCCTGATCGTGGGCGATCACATGCCACCCTACTTCGATCGCAACACCCGTTCGCAGTTTGCGCCGGACCGGGTGCCTTTTATCATGCTGCGCTGGAAGGGCGATACCAAGCCGGTCAGGGCTGCCGCGCCGCAGCTGGCCGTCGCCACCAAGCCAAGATAATCGTATGGTTTACCGCACCATACGACCACTCTTGAGAGCCCAGTGGCTCGCTTATCTGCTGGTCAGCACAGTGGCACTGGCCAGCGACACAGCCGCCTTCCTCGCGCTGCTGAGTGCAGGGTTAGCCCCGGCCCAGGCCGGGGCAGCGGGTTACAGCTTTGGCATCGTGGCGCACTGGATCCTGTCCAGCCGTTTGGTTTTTGCCCCGCGCGCGGCGCCTGGCGGCACGGCGCGAATGCGGCAGAAAACTGAGTTCATCGGTTCCGCGTTGATCGGTCTGGTACTGACCACCCTCATCGTCGGATTGGGCGATCAAGCTTCGACCGACCCGCGCCTAGCCAAAAGCGCAGCAATAGCAGTGAGCTTTACCGCGACCTGGCTGCTGCGCAGCCGAGTCGTTTTTCGGTAGCCTGAAGGTCATGCTGCGCGCGTTGCCTTTTAAAGAGTGCCCACCCACCCTGGTCCTGCTGATCTGGGCGCTGTGGGCTGTGTTCCAGCTTGCACTGCTGCCACTGATCGGCACAAAGCTGGCTGATCCTGACGATTACATGCGGCTGTTGCAGGTCCGCGACCTATTGGCTGGTCAAAGCTGGTTTGACGTGACCCAGCATCGCATGGGCCTGTCCGATGGCGCCAGCATGCATTGGTCGCGCCTGGTCGACCTGCCGCTGGCCGGGCTGATCCTGCTGTTCGATACGGTGTTGCCAGGTAACCTCGCCGAGCTGTGGGCCATGGCGCTGATCCCGTTGCTGTGGCTGCTGCTGGCACTGCTGGCGCTGCGCGACATAGCAAAAAGTCTTGAGCTCCCCCCGCTTGCAACACTGCTTATGCTCCTGCTCTTCCCGATGTTCCCACTTTTGCCGGGCAACTTCGCGCCATTGCGGATCGATCATCACACGGCTCAGTCCGTTGCGGCGGTGGTGTGCGGCGCACTGTTGTTGCACACCGGATCGCGACGGGCTGCTATCGCTTGCGGTCTCGCCGGAGCCCTTTGGACTGTAGTTTCGATCGAAGCGCTGCCCATGCTGGTGACCTTGACCGGGCTTTATGGTCTGGGTTGGGCGCTCAATGGCGATCGCTCGCTAAGCCGCTACCTTGTATCGCTGACCGGCGGATCGGCAATGCTGTCGCTCGCAACGCGCCCGCTGTCAGATCTCACCGGACCCCATTGCGATGTGTTACGCCCAGGCCATATCGCCGCCTTTGCCGTGGCCACGCTTGTTGCCCTGTGGTTGCAATTCATCCCTGAGCGGACGAGCAAGAGCGGACGGTTGATGGCTCTTGGTCTCTTGCCGGCAGCGGTCATACCGGTGGCCTTTGCGTCACTTGGATCTTGCGCGACCAATCCACTTGGCCAGCTTGACCCTCTTCTCCAAACCTGGTGGCATGCTGGCGTTCTCGAAGGCTTACCCGTCTGGCACCAGCCGCCATCCATGGCGTTGGTCCTGGCCTGGACCATCGCAATCATTGCTGCAGGCTGGCGATTGGGTCACCAACAGCAAAGGCAGTCAGAGCGCTGGAACCTGCTTGCGGGCTTGGCACTGGTTTGCGGAATCTATTCGCTGCTCATCGCGCGCGAAGGGCTGGCAGCACAACTGCTCGCCATTCCCTTTGCTGCCTTGCTGCTGGCGCACTGGTTGCCACTTGCCCGCGCCATTCCGAGAGCCGCGCCCAGAATTGTCGCGACCGCGGCGGTGATCGTGCTTTGCACGCCAACGTTTGGCAGCGCCTTGGTCAAGCCATTCGACCAGGCGGTCAGGGGCTCTGCGACCATCGCCCCTGACAGTATTCCCATTTCTTGCGACTATTCGGCACTTAATCGCCTGCCCCCCAGCCACATCTTCACACCGTTGGATCGAGGGCCAGAAATCCTTGCACTCACTGATCATACGGTCGTCGCCGGGCCCTATCATCGCAATCAGGCCCGGATGGTCGATGTGATTACCGCCTTCACTGGCAGGCCTGCCGAAGCAGAGTCGATCGTTCGCCGCAATGGTGCCAGCTTTGTAGTGGCATGCCTTGGCTCTACTGAGATTTTGGCTTATCGCGAGGCTCGCGCCGACAATCTGGCGAATTTGCTGAGCACCAATCATCCCCCAGACTGGTTACTACCGGTGCCCGAATTCAATGCTGGGCCGCTTCGCGCTTACCGCGTTCGCTAGGTCGGGCGGAACAGCAGCGCGTCACCGTTCATGCAATAACGTTTGCCAGTGGGCTTGGGGCCATCATTGAATACATGGCCGAGGTGTCCACCGCACTTGGCGCAGTGCACTTCGGTGCGGGGATAGCCGGTTTCGAAATCGATCGAGGTGCCGATTGCACCGGGCAGTACATCCCAGAAGCTGGGCCAGCCGGTCTTGCTGTCGTACTTGGTCGTGCTGGAATAGAGCACATTGCCATCGGCCGCACAGACGAACACGCCTTTGCGCTTTTCATGCAGCAGCGGCGAAGTACCGGGATATTCGGTGCCCTTCTGGCGCAAGATATAATACTGCTTGGCTGAAAGGCGCTTTTTCCATTCTGCATCGCTGAACCGGACCGGATAGGTTTTGGCTTCAGCGTTAGAGCAAGCGACAATTGTGCTGGCTGCGGCACCTGCCGCCAGCCAGCCAAGGAACTGTCGCCGCGGCTGCATCATCAGAACTTGCTCAGCGTGACGCCAAGCTTGCGGAAACCGTGGACGAAGTTGGCGCGAACGCGCTCAACCTTGCCGGTAACATTCACGCGCATGCGCCGCTCGTGCATTTCTTCCAGCAGGATCTTGAGCTGCAGCTCCGCCAGTCGCGCACCAACGCAGCGGTGGATGCCATAGCCGAACGACAGGTGGCGGCGGGCATTTTCGCGCGTAATATTCAGCATGTTCGGATCCTCGAACACCGTCTCGTCACGGTTGGCCGAGATGTACCAGAGGATCAGCTTATCACCCTTCTTGATCTGGTGGCCGAACAGATCGGCATCGTCAGTCGCGGTGCGGCGCATATGTGCCAGCGGCGTGACATAGCGGATGCATTCCTGCACGGCGTTCGGGATCACCGATGGATCGCTTTCAAAAATCGCGCGCTGATCCGGGAACTGATCCAGTCCATGAACGATGCCCGACATGGTGTTGCGAGTGGTATCATTGCCGCCAACGATCAGCAGAACCAGATTGCCCATGAACTCTTGCGGGCTCATATGGTTCATCGCGTCCGAATTGATCATCATCGAGATCAGGTCGCGGCTCGGCGGGGCGCCGGTCCGCTCCATCCACAGACGGCTGAAGTACTGGGCCATTTCCTGAAGGATTGCGAAGCGGGTGTCGTTCAACTCGCGCGCCAGACCCAATTCGACGTCACCAGCCCAGTCCGACCAGAAGGTCAGCAGGCGGCGGTCTTCCCACGGGAAACCGAACAGGATCGCCAGCATCCCGGTGGTAAGCTCGATCGAGACCTTGTCGACCCAATCAAACTCCTCACCCCACGGCAGGCTGTCGAGCACTGCGGCGGTACGCATCCGCACTTCGGCTGCCATTTTATCGATCTCGCCTGGCGTAAAAGCCGGCGCAACAGTGCGGCGCTGACCGGTATGCTCCGGCCGGTCCATGGCGATGAACATCGGCAGGCGACGTTCTTCAAGCTGGGCCGGATCGGCATCTTCTGGCGGGTCGCCAATCGTGATCCCGCCGTATTCCCACGATGAGGAGAAAAGTTCAGGCAGCGATTCGACGTGCTGGATCGTCTTGACCGTGGTGACGTTCCAGTAATCGCCGTAAGGCGTGCCTTCGACCTTGTTGATCGGCGCCTTGCTGCGCATTTCTGCAAAGATCGGCTGCCAGCGGTCCTCGACATAAATGTCGGAACGCGAGACATCCCACGGATGAGAGTGCTTGGGTAGTTCCTGGCCATGCTCTTTCAACCAGGCCTCGAAAGCCTCGGTCGCGGTGGGCGCGGTGCGGTACTTGAACGGGGCATCGGCGAACTGGGTAGCCATGGCGAATCCTCTCTGCTGCGTGGGCCGCAATCAGTTTTCCATTGAGACTTATCTGGTCCAACTTACCAGAGAGTCAATAGTGGGTCGGTGTCGGGCCTTAATCATCGCACGGCCTGCCGCTTAAACAGGCCAGTCCAGGGGCGCCTTCCGCCGCTTTGCGCGGGTCCGCTCTTCATCACCCAACGGCGGAAAAGCGCCGCGCCGATCCGGACGAAAACGGCAACGCACAGCCCCTGCCAGGCCAGGGCCAGCGCGTGCGGCAAGAGCGCCGCGTCCCGCGCAGCGCGGGCCAGCATGGTGAAGGGCGAACTGAACGGAACGATCATCGCTGCCATTTCCACCACCGACCCCGGCTTGGCGACAGCCCAGGAGGCGAAGAAGAAATTCAGCAACTGCAGCATGGTCACCGGCATCGACAGCGTCTGCACCTCGCGCACAGTTGCGGCCATCGAGCCGATCGCCAGGAACAGCGAACCCAGCAGCAGATAGCCCATCGCGAAATAGGCCGTGCCCAACAGGAAAAACAGCGGCCATCCAACCGCAGGCGCCGGGAAATTGCCCCAGCCGTTGCCCGATGCAAACCAGATTGCGCTGCCCGCCATGGCCCAGACCGAAATCCCCACCAGCGATACAGCCAGCATGGCGAAAAGCTTGCCCAGGAACACCGCATCCATCGGGATGGCTGCCGCCAGCACCTCAATGATCTTGTTGCCCTTCTCCTCAACCAGGTTGGACAGGACCATGCCAGCCAGCAGCATGGTCAGCATGAACAGCACAGTTTGGCCCAATTGGGCCGTAACCATCCGGCCGCGCACCTGGTCGGCGGTGGTGGAAAGCTTGAGCGGGGTGAGCTCGACGTTCGGATAGACGGCGCTGGCACCGCGCTGCGCTTCTGCCGCCAGGACCGCGAGCGGGCCGCGCCAGTCGGCGATGCGTTCGTCCGGGCCGGACAGCACGGGCCTTTGCAAGGTTCCCGTCACTACGGCGGCAAGGTTTCGCCGCCGATCCTGCATCGCGTCGGCGGCATCAAAAGTTTCCCCGGCGCGCACCTCCTGGAGCATGACCAGTTCTGGCACTGCATGACCCAGTTGTGGCTCCAGACGCTTATGGGCGGCGATCAGCGCCTTGGCATCGGCAGCCGCCATCGCCACACCGAGCTCGGGACGCGCGACATTGCTCTGAAGTTCTTTGCCGACCCCCCCAGCGAGCCCGCCGACCAGCAACGGGAACAGCGGTCCGAGCAGGAAGAAGAAGAACGAGCGCGAGAACAGGATCGCGGTAAAATCGCGTCGGGCCATAACCAGCGCAGCGGCGAAGGTGGACAGGCGCCCGGTAGCGGCAACATTCATCTCAACGGCCCTCCTCTGCCTTGTCCTCACCCAATGCGCGGGCAGCGGCCTCACCGGCGATCGCCACGAAAGCATCGTGCAGGCCGGCGCGTTCGATGGAAAGCGAGAGGATCCCCGCCTCGCCCTCGATCAAGGCACGAAGCAGAGGTTCGATCCCGCTCTCCGGAAGCGTGAAGAGCCAGTAGGCACCCTCGTGCCGCGCATCGGCCGGCAATGCGGCCCGCCAAGCGCCGTCGTCGGCCCGCGTCTCCAGTCGCACCTGCGGCCGGATCCGGTCACGGGCCACGTCAACCGGGCCGGCAAATGGCACCTTGCCCCCGGCAATGATCGCCACTTCATCGCACAGCCGCTCGGCATGGGCGATCACGTGGGTCGAGAAGATCACCGTAGTGCCCTTGGCCGCCAACGCGCGGATCATCCGTTCCAGTTTGCCCTGATTGAGCGCGTCGAGGCCTGAGAACGGCTCGTCAAACACCGCCAGTTTCGGGTTATGGACCAGCGTGCCAAGCAGTTGCACCTGCTGGGCCATGCCCTTGGATAGCTGGCGGATCTGGCGGTCAGCTGCATAGCCAAGGCCATGTTCTTCCAACAGCGCCTTGCCCCGCTTGCGCCCCTCGCTCAGCGGCAGGCCGCGCAGCGCGCCAAGAAATGCGATCGCCTCATAGGCCTTCATTGCGGGATAGAGCCCGCGCTCTTCCGGCAAATAACCGATCCAGTGGCTGATCTCATGCGGGCGGTCATGGCCAAGGACCCGGCGGGTGCCCACGTCGGGATCGATGATCCCCAGCAGCATCCGCAGCGTCGTGGTCTTACCTGCGCCGTTCGGGCCAAGGATGCCATAGATCGCCCCTTCGGGCACCGACAGGTCCACTCCGTCAACCGCAGTGAAGCCATCGAAATGTTTGACCAGGCCTCTGGCTTCGATTGCGAGTGGACGCTCAATGCCTTTGACCGATCCGGCCCCCGGATTGCCCGCCATCTGCCATTCCCCTAGCTTCATTGCTTAACCGCACTATGGAGGCGGCATGAACAGGAGCAACCGAAAGTTTGGTTAACACCGCCGAAATTGATGAATTTAAAGCCGATCTCGCGCAGGAAGCGCGGCGCCTGGGCTTTGCCACCTGCGGGGTAACCGCATCGGGAGAAGATCCCGTAAGGGCTCAGCGGCTGCATGAATGGCTGGACGAAGGCCGTCACGGCGAAATGGACTGGATGGAGGCCCGCGCCCACCATCGCCGCAGCCCGCAAGGCCTGTGGCCCGAGGCACAGCGGGTGATTGCCCTTGGCATGAGTTATGCCCCCGCCACAGACCCCCTGGCCGAACGCGATGGCCGGGGACGAATTTCAGTCTATGCGCAAGGTTCGGACTATCACGACACGGTCAAGAAAGCACTCAAGGCCCTGGCCCGGTGGCTAGTGGCTGAAGCCGCAAGGCGCGGGCTGGGCGACGTTGGCGTGAAGGTTTTCGTCGATACCGCCCCGGTGATGGAAAAGCCGCTGGGGCAGGCCGCCGGCCTGGGCTGGCAGGGCAAGCACACCAATCTGGTCAGCCGCGATCATGGCTCATGGCTATTCCTGGGGGCGATCTACACCACCCTGGAGCTACCACTGGATGAGCCGGGCCACGACCGCTGCGGCTCATGCTCGGCCTGCCAGTTGGCCTGCCCCACCGCCGCCTTCCCGGCGCCTTACCAGCTCGATGCGCGGCGCTGCATTTCCTACCTGACGATCGAGCACAAAGGGCCGGTGCCAAAGGAATTTCGCAAAGCCTTGGGCAACCGCATTTACGGCTGTGACGATTGCCTGGCGGTCTGCCCGTGGAACAAATTTGCGAGTACGGCCCACACCATGCGCGCCTTCCTGCCCCGCGCTGAGCTGGCCGCGCCCCGCCTGGCTGACTTGCTGGCGCTTGACGATGCCGGGTTCCGCAGACTGTTCAGCGGTTCGCCGATCAAGCGGATCGGGCGCGATCGCTTCGTGCGCAATTGCCTTTACGCGGCCGGCAACAGCGGCGATGCCGCGCTGCTGCCGCAGGTCCGGGACCTGATGGCCGATCCCGATCCGGTCGTGGCCGAGGCAGCCCGTTGGGCGCTGGACGCACTATCCGCCTAACGCGCCAACAGGTTGCGCGCCTGGTTTCCGATCTGCGCCAGCATTGTTGGCGACAGCGAGGGAGCGGCCTGGGCGCGGGCAACCACGTCCTGGAACTGCCGGATCGCCGCGGCTTGACCGTCGATCCAGCGTTCCACGACGGCCAGCGGTTCCCCATTATCGGCTGCGTGGCGACGCAGAAATTCAAGCCGCATGTGCTGGATGTCGCGGGCCAGGCTGTTGACCAGCAACCGCTCCCACGGGTCGGTCGGAGAAAGCCGTTCAGCTGCCTGCTGCGCCCAATCGAGCCCAAGTTCGTGGCCTAGCGCGACGAAGGCACGGGTCAATGCCTCGGGCTTGGTGCCGGTCTGGCGCGCCAGCATGGCGAGGCCAACCGAGCCATCAAGGTCAAACAGGTGGGCAACCGCTGCCGCCAGATCGGCCGGCGCCCCGGCGGCAACAAAGCGCTCCTGGAGCGTGGTCGAAAGCGCCTGGCCCTCGTGCGAAAGCAGCCGGCCGGTGGCGGCCGAAAGCAAGGCAACGCCGCCTTCAAGCTGACCGACCAGCTCACCCGCTGCCAGCGCCCCGCCCGAAATGCGCAGCAGGTCAGCCATGTGATTGACCATGGCCGCTGCGGCCCGATCGAACAGCAGGATGCGGGCCACTTCGGGCATCGGTTGGCTCTCGATCCCCTGCCAGATCGCCCCCATACCAAGCAGTTGCTCGGCCGCGACAAAGGCCGTGGTGACCTGGGCCAGCGTCGCGCCTTCTTCTTCGACCAGTTCAAAGGGATGGATCAGGCCAAGCCGGTTGACCATGCGGTTGGCCAGCTTGGTCGCAATGATCTCGCGCCGCAGGCGGTGCTCCAGAATGTCGGCCTTGAACTCAATCCGCATCGGCGCGGGGAAAGCAGCCAGCAATTCGCCCTCCAGCAGCGGATCGTCGGGCACCGAAGAATGTTCCAACGCATCTTGCAGGACCAGCTTGGCGCTCGACAGCACGACCGCCAGTTCGGGACGGGTCAGCCCCTGCCCCTCAGCCGCGCGGCGGGCCAGGACATCGCTTTCGGCGAGGCCTTCGGTCTTGCGATCAAGCTGGCCGCTGGCTTCCAGCGTCTCGATCAGCCGCAAATGCGAAGCCGTAGTCGCCGCCCCGCCCGCGGTGGCTATCGACAGGGCAAGTGCCTGCAGCCGATTGTCCTCCAGCACAATGGCGCCAACCTCGTCGGTCATCGCGGAGAGCAGCTTGACCCGGTCGTCCTCCGTCAGCCGGCCGGCGCGCTTGGCCCCGGCCAGGGCGATCTTGATGTTAACCTCATTGTCCGAGCAATCGACCCCGGCCGAATTGTCGATGAAATCGGTGTTGATGCGGCCGCCCTTGAGCGCAAACTCGATCCGCCCCGCCTGCGTGCAGCCCAGGTTGGCGCCTTCGCCGATTGCCCGGGCGCGGACCTGCGAACCATCAACCCGCAGCGCATCGTTGGCCGGATCACCAACCTGAACGTTGTTCTCGGCGCTGGATTTCACATAGGTGCCGATCCCGCCGAACCACAGCAGGTCGATCTCTGCCTTGAGGATCGCGGTGATCAAGCCATCGGGATCGATGCTGGGCTGGTCGAGTCCGAGCATGGCCTGGACTTCCTTCGACAGTGGCACTTCCTTGAGGCTGCGGGCAAAGACCCCGCCGCCCTTTGAAATCAGTTTGGCGTTGTAGTCTTCCCAGCTCGAGCGCGGCAGGGCGAACATTCGCGCGCGTTCGGCCCAGCTCTTGGCCGGATCGGGATTGGGATCAAGGAAGATGTGGCGGTGATCGAAGGCCGCGACCAGCTTGATCGCCTGGCTCAGCAACATGCCATTGCCAAACACGTCGCCCGACATGTCGCCGCAGCCGGCAACCCGGATCGCATCCTTCTGCACGTCTACGCCCATTTCGAGGAAGTGCCGCTGAACCGAGAGCCAGGCCCCCTTGGCGGTGATCCCCATGGCCTTGTGATCATAGCCCTTGGAACCGCCGCTGGCGAAGGCATCGTCCAGCCAGAAGTCATGCTCTTCGGCGATGGCATTGGCGGTGTCGGAATAGGTCGCGGTGCCCTTGTCGGCGGCGACCACGAAATAGGGATCCTCGCCGTCGCGGATCACCACCTGCTTCGGGTGGACCACCTTGGTGCCTACGATATTGTCGGTGATCGACAACAGTGTGCGGATGAACAGCTTATAGCTTTCCTTGCCCTCGGCCAGCCAGCCATCGCGCCCACCCGTTTCGGCCCGCGCTGGATCGGGCAGCTGTTTGGGATAAAACCCGCCCTTGGCCCCGCTCG
>JACCED010310222.1_pt1 | contig 52401 bp, 51 predicted proteins | sample 7455021 | NCBI WGS metagenome assembly JACCED01 (sample SAMN15323456, study PRJNA562643) | freshwater metagenome | isolation source: river surface water | place: USA:Blue River Watershed | collected 2017-08-19
GGTTTACTTTCTTGTTTTAGTTTTAAATCATTAATTTTTTTTATTAAATCTTGATATTCAATAATAGTACTATCATATAAATAATTCATTATTAATTCATTTCTAAAATAAAGACTATTAAACCACGGTTCTTTTGTCACAAATACACAATTAGATAGATTTGTGTTCATATTCTAATTATTTTGTATATATTTTTATTATTATAATTATTTAATTTGTATAAATTAAATATTCATTTGAAAAACATTATTTACAATTGATTTACTTCATTTAATTTATGTAAAAAATATAATGGTTCAAAATATTCTATTCTACAATCCTTTCCCATTATTGAATGAAAAACGTTATTATCTAATAATAATTCCATATGTGTGATATCATCATATGGTATACATACTTTTCTTTCTTTTTTTAAAATATTCGATTTATATAATAAAAAGGATTGTAAATAATTCTTTTGTATATGAAAAATTTTTAATATTTTATTTCTAAGATTTTTAAGTGGTCTTATTTTACTATTATTAAAAGATTCATTTATTAATATATTATTTTTTAATTTATTCATATCACCATCATATAATCTAGTAAATAATAGTGATTGTATAAAATAGCGTAAATCATGTGTATTCCAATTTTTATTTAAATAAGGATTTGATAAAAAAATATCATTAAAAAGGTTAAAATTAGTACCCATTAATTCAGATTGTTCACCACCTTTATTTGGTATAACTATTGAAGAATAAATAAAATCAATTAATTTAACTTCAAAATTATTTATATCAAAATTATTATCTATAATATTAAAATTAATCATTATATTTGATGTATGCAAATCTCGATGTATAAAAAAACATTCTCTCTGATAAAAATTAAGTATTACACATACCTTTTTTAATACTTCAATTACAAATACTTCAAAATTATTTACTTCAAAAAAATATCTTTCTTCATTCTTTTTAATAGGTTTAATTAATATTTCATGTAAATTTGTTGAATATTCATAATTTATTATATTAGTTCTACTCAAATTTCTTTTCGCTAAATTCATTTTAGTTATACTCAATCTTTTTTGTGTATTTGGTTCTGTAAAATGTAAATAAATATTCTCTATATTTGGTACATAATCTTGATTTAAACTATATAAATATTTTTGAATAAAAAAAGAAAATAAAAAAAAAGATGACATATAACTCGATTTCGGATAATTACTTAATCTCAAATTTTCTAATTTATATATTGAATTATTATTTATTCTTGTTGTTGCTGTAAATCCAGATGGTCCTTCTGACATTGGTAAATAATTCATACTTTCCATATTAAAATCTAATAAAACATATGTTATACACATCGAATAATACTCTCTTTTTAATCTAAAAATATCATCAAATGGTTCCATTAATGGCATTAAATATAAATTTAATAATTCTGTTAAAGCTCTCTTATTTTTTGAATAACGATTATTCATTAAAAATGGTAAAGAGTTAAGTCCTATCATATTTAATATTGTATTCCATGGTATTATTGGTTTTTGTTGGATTTCATTTATAAAATTATTTTTTTCTTCTGGTGTTCGTTCTTCAATAGCAAATTGGCATTTTTCGGTTTTTAAATCTTTCTTTTTAAATCGTATAAAAGTATTATAATTATTTTTCTTTAATATCTGAAAAATTCTTGCAAATTCTTTTTTACTATTTTCATTATGTATGTTTCCTGATAAATTATTTATTTTATTTATTGTTATATTTGGTTGGTTTATAGCATTAACCCAATTTCTCATTAATTTTCGTCTTTTTGGAAAAAGTTTTGGAATCATTTCCGGATTTTCATTATTCCTTAATTGTACATTTTGTATATTTCTATTATGCGATATATCACGTGTTAATTCTAATGAACATAAACTTCGTTCCATCTCATATATAGCTGATAATAAACCTATTTTTCTTTTTATTATTGGATCCTGAATACGTTTGTTTCTTCTAAAATTTATATCTGGATTTTCTCGTATTTTTTTTAAAAACATATTCATTGAATAATCATTATTAAACTGATTCTCAAAAATTATTTTTTGAAGTTCTTTTAAATGTATTAATAGGTTTCTTGAATTAATTGGATTTTGACTCTGTTTTTCCGTTAAATCTTTTATTTTTTCTAACAACTTTTTATATTCATTTAAATTAATTGTTTGCAATTCTGACACAATTGTTATATCAGAATCATAAAGACTATTAAACCACGGTTCTTTTGTCAAAAATACACAATTTGATAGATTAGGATTTGGATTTGGATTTGGATTTGAATTAGGATTTGTATTAGGGTTTGGATTAGGATTTGTATTTGAATTATTATTCATATTCTTCTATTTAATATTCTTTTTTTTATATAAATTTAATTAACTTTTTAATTAAATATTTTATTATTCAAAAAAAAATTATATATCTTTTGTGATAAATGATGTGTTCCATTCTATATCATTATCAACTAATGCTATTTTTAACATATCAACAATATTATCAACTATATATACCGTTAATTTATCTTTATAAACAACCTTATTTTCCTCCAATTTATAATCAAAAGATTCATGTTCTTTAACTGGTGATAAATCAAAATCTTTCATTGATTCTGATCTATACATCTTCGCTTTCTCATCTTGATCTGTCTTTATTATCAATCTCAAATCTTCCTCATTCTCTTTTGGTATACAACAAATTGTACATCCAGCCTTTATTGCCCCATTTAATTTTTGTTGCAATCCACCGATGGCCGTTACACGACCTGTGAGAGTGATCTCGCCTGTTGCACAGAAATTATTTCTTACTGGTATGGTAAGCAATAAACTCAAAAATGTCACAGTGAGAACAGCTCCAGCTGAAGGCCCGCTCTTTTTTCCACTATCACCACAATGAACATGAATACTATAAGGATTTTCCATTATTTTTTTTAGCATATTTTCTGGTATAAGATTTAAAGCTAAAGTAAAAGCATAGTTAACACTTTCAACCATATCTTCACCACAGCTTCCCGTTATTTTTTCTATTGATAGTTTCTTTTCTGATGGTAAAAACTTCATCATTTGCATGGGTGTTATTCCACCGATCCCCGAACTCCCAGATACGGCATATAAGCCATTACATAATCCAACCATAGGTCTATCATGAATAACTTTACGAGTTATTTTCTTTTTATCTTCCATAAATACTTTAACAAAGTCTTCTGTGATTAAAAAAGGAAAATCTTGAATAGTACCATTAACTTTTTCAAGATTGATTTCTCTTACCATATTTAATAATATCTCTTTTATACGACGGGCACCTTCTTCAAATGTATAATCTTCAATTAAATTACCTAAAATTTCATTTGTAAATATTATCTCATCAGATCCAAAACCAACATTTTTATAAATTTCTGGTAAAATATAATTTTTACATATCACTATCTTCTCATACTTTGATAATCCCTTTATCTCTATCTCTTGTATTCTATCCCTTAATATCGGATCTATATTATCTTTATCATTATATGAAAATACAAACAAAACTCTTGATAAATCTATTGGTATTGAAGCAAAATATCTATCAAAATATTCATGATTCTGTGTCTCATCAGTTATATGTGTTAATATTGATGCTATCTCTTTACCATGTTCCGTTTTACTTATCTTATCCAATTCATCTATAAAAATTATTGGATTTAAACATTTTGCTTCCATTAATGCATCCACTATTTTACCCCATGTTGAACCTAAATATGTATAATTATGTCCCTCCAAAAATGATCCATTCGAACTACCACCTATTGGGACAAATATTAATGGACGTGCTTGTCCCTGATCATCTAATAAACATTTTGATAAACCATGTTTTAATAAACTTGTTTTACCAACACCCGGTGGACCCCTCAAACCTATACAACTACCTTTTTCATTATTACCATTCATCCATTGCGCTATTAATCTTTTTAATTGTTTCTTAGCATTAAATTGTCCATAAGTACATTTATCTAATATATTCTCCATTTGTTGTATATATTTTCTCTTTTTAATTTTAAAATCCGTCCATTCTTCCACATAAGTTTTCATTTTTCTTTTATTTTTCATTATAAATTTCCTAAAATTTTTATCAATTGGTTTATTATTTACAATTTTTGAATTACTTAAATCATTTATACCTAATGTATTTTCTATATCTTTTAATTTACTATCTAATAAATCTATATGATATGGTGTTATTTCTGAAGAATTCATTAATTTATTCTTAATCTCTTTGAATTTATCCAATTCTTCTAAACACTTCTCTAATGTCTCCTCATTTAAACCATCTTTTCGTATTAATTTCTCAAATATTATCCTATTTTCTGGTGATAAAGTTTTACCTATTTCATGAATAATTCTCTCTTCATCATCTTCTTGATTTGATACATCAATTTCTATTTCATAAGATTGATTACTTGAAGGTGAATTTTCTATATCAATAAATTCAAAATCATCCTGTTTCTGTATCTTCACTTTATCCAAATCCTCCAATTTATTACTTAATTCCACTAAATATTTATTAAACCTTTCATATGCATTCTCACTCTTCTCATTTAATATATCATGATATTCATTCGATATTTGACTTAATAAATCAAAATGTTTTTCATATACTGTGTTTTTAACATCATTTTCATATTCAAATAATTCTATTGAAAAATGTTCAACAAATGTATCTAATCTCTCTTTATATGATTTAAAAAACTTTAAAATCGGTTCCTCACGATATGTCCCAAATGGGATCTTAAAAAAACCATCTAACCATTGTTGTGCTTTATTACTATTCTCTTTAGAACCATTCATTTCACGCATCTTTTCCATTACTTTTGATTTTACATAATCAGATACTTTACAAGATGCTAATCTTGATTCATATGATATATCAGATATAGATAAATTTTCAATCTTTTTTTTTGTATCTTCAAATGACTTTAAACTTAATTTAAATATTTTCTGTATTTTCCAATGAAAACTTCTATAAATTAAATCATGTAAAGGTATTGAATGATAATTTATATTTTGATTTTTCATTAAATCAAAGATCATATTGGCATTAAATTTAGATTCATCATCACCTAATAATAATAATATTAAGGTCTTTCTTTGTTTATCCACTTGTGCTTTAACAAATTCTTTAATTATAAAAGATAATGATTTTGATTTCAAATTTTGATATTCAGTATAATCATTCTTTATATTTAATGCTAATTCTCTTGTTGAATATAATAAAAAATCCCTTAAACTCAATTGTTCAATATATTTCGTCTTATATTCATTTGGTATATCTAAATATTCTATATCTTCATATAATGATTCTCTCTTTTTTATAAATGTATTTGTTATACGACATATACCTAATGAATCTTTTCTAAATATACCATTAATAACAATTATCTTATCTGATAATGGTAAAACTATTGATGCACCATCAATCTTTTCATAAAAGTTTTTAAATTTACCAAATGACAAATTTAATAAATTCCTTATTGATGGGACTTCTAATGTCTCCAAATTCTGGGTATTTATAAATCTTGTTCTCTGTTCTGAATCATCAAAGATTTGTACTGAAAAAGGAACAAAATAATTATCAAAAATCTTTATATAATCCCGATATTCTTCTGATAAATTATTTATGGGATCTTCATAATAATTCTTTTCCATTAATAAATTTAATATATTTGATACACTTTTACTTCCGGATTGTAAAACTATTAATTTTAATGTTTGATATAAAGTATGTTGATTACTTTCAAATAATGTTTTATTATTCTTCTTTTGATTAAATTGATCTTCAATCTCCTTTATACTATTAAATACCGGTTCTAATTGATTTAAAGAATTATTATATTCTTCCATCTCAATGAATTTATTTATCATCAATTCATTTAAATGATCCTGTATTTGTGCTATCATTTGAAAATAAAATGATATCCATTTTTGATTTTTATATACATATGAATTCTTTTTACCCGTATTTGTTATCTCTTGCAATAATACCGTTTTATTTATTTGTTTGGTTTTTTTACCTTCATTTGATTTATTTTTGTCCATTCTTTTCTCTTCCATATTATTATTAATGATAAAAATATTAATTAAATCGAAAAAAATAAAAGAATAAAAAAATTAATTAATTCTTAAATTGAATATAAAGAAATAAAAATAAATTTAATAAAACAGATTTTAATATTTTAATATTGAAGAGAAGTAAAAATGAATATAAGAAAAAGAGTTAAATTAATTGAACATATTATGAATGATCCAGTTGATGATCCAGATAATAATGAAAATAAGAGAAAAAGTGAACGTGATGGTGATAACAAAAAGGAGAGAAAAAGAAGATATAAAAGAGGAGATCAAGATAATGAGAATACATCAAACAATTCAAGAAATAATGATTTTGAGGATCCATTTGAGGATAGTTTTGAGATGTCACCATTATTTTCAATTATTTTAGGTGGAGCTGGTGGTGGTAATAATCTTTTAAATGCAAATAATAAAAAGAGTAAACAAAAGGTTGATGAAGAGGATGATTTTTATAAATATTTTGAGGAAGCAACTGAACTACATCCTATAGATCGTGAGATTCGTACATTAAAGGATTTAATAGATTTAGGTGAGACTTATGATGCAAATGATCCAAAGAGATATGTTATAAATATGAGGGCTTTACATAGATGTTTAAATGGATTAAAGGATTTACAGAATATGATAGGTATGACATTAGTGAAGGATATGATATTAGATTTAATATTTTTCAGACTACAGAATATTAAAGATAAGGATAAAGATGAATTATGGCATACAGTTATACAGGGATCACCAGGTACAGGTAAAACGGAGATATCAAAGATATTAGGTAAAATATTTTATGGTTTAGGTATATGTAAAGAGGATAAATTCACACCAGTAAAGAGAAGTGATTTAATAGGTAAATATTGTGGTCATACAGCTAAAATGACACAGGATATATTTGATAATGCAAAGGGAGGTATATTATTTATAGATGAAGCATATGCATTAGGTAATCCTGAACAGAAGGATACATTTTCAAAGGAGTGTATAGATACAATAAATCAGAATTTAACAGAGAATAAAGATACAATAGTCTTTATAGCGGGATATAAAGAACAATTAGATGAATCATTTTTTGCATATAATCCGGGATTGAATAGAAGATTTAAATTTAGAATTAATGTGGATAAATATGATGGAAGTGAATTAAGATTAATTTTTATAAAAAAGATTAAAGATGATGGATGGGAGATAAGTGAAAATGATGAAGAGAATCAAATACCATTAAACTTCTTTGAAAGAAATCGTGAAATGTTTAAATACAATGGAGGTGATATGGAGAATTTATGGCATTTAACAAAAATAGCTCATGCAAGAAGAATTTTTGGTAAAAGCAATGATTTAAAGAAGAAGATCACAAAGGAAGATGTATTTAAAGCATTTGATATATATTTGAATAATGATGAAGTAAAGAATAGAAAGGATGATCTTAAGAAGTATATTCGTGACACATTATATTGTTAATAATTTTATATTTTTTTTAATTAAATATTTTATAAATATCAAATAAAATATTAGAATATAAAAAAATGAATAACCAAGTTGTTCAAAATAATACATCAAATAAAAAAAACCAACAAAACCAAAAACATCAATTAAACAAACCAAATGAACCAAATCAAAAATTAAAAAGTTATGGTTTAAGTGCCTATTCAGTATCAAAAAAGGATAATAGATTTTTTTATTATTCAATACTATATTGTCCAAATGGTAACGAATATAATCCATTTAATGAAAAAGAAAAATTTACATGTTTTGATATAAGATTTAAAATATTGGAAAAAATAAGAGATGATATAATAAACTATGATATAATGAATACAATTAATCATAGAATAAATGTTTATAGAAAACAAGGAGCTTTTTGGAAAAATTATCCTTATTTTATTGATTTTATAAATTTTATAGAATATAATTCAGAACAATATCCATATTGTAAAAATGTTTTACCACTAATAAAAGAAAAAAAACAAAATAGTTATCATGAAATAACAGAACCTAAAAATGGTTTATTTTATAAAGCATCAAAAAATATTTATAATAAAATAAAAGAATCAATAAAAACAGGTAAAATAAAATATATTGATATTTTTACAGGTACAAATCTTCCCAGAAAATGGTTATTTTCAAAAGATCCTGAAGTACCTTTAGAACAAATTAACATTATTTATAACAATATATTAATTTTATTAAATACATTTGTCATTATAAATTCTTTACAAAAACCAATTATTATGAATAAAAACGTATTTAAAAAAGCTCTTCAAAATGCTCAAACAAATGAAGAAAAAATAAGAATTGAAAATGATTATTATCAAAATATTGAGTTAAAACACTTTATTTCTAATCTACAAAGTTTTAAATATTATATTGAAAAAATTATATTTACTAACCTATTCCAATCTAAAGAAAAAAATGTCATTTTCCTTAATTGTCCTGAAGGTTTAGGAGTTAATTCAGTCACACATCATAATTTATCAATAACATCCGGTGGTAAAAGAACTAGATCAAAAAAGAAAACTACCAAAAAAATAACTAAAAAGAAAACAACAAAAAAGTAAATTATAATTATTATTGTTTTTATAAATAATATTTACATAAAAATGTAAATATTTAATTAATAGTAAAAAATGTAAAAAATATCTATAAATCATCAACATTGATGTTTGTATCATCCACTTCAACAGTGGTATCTGAACTATTGGTCACAAAGGTATAACCTTCAATACCATTTTCAGCTGATTCAACATCAAATATTATACCTGATTTAATTAAATGTTCCACTTCATCCGCATCATATAAATACATTATATCCGCTTTCTTCTCCTTATTACCCAATGGTCTTATTGATATTAAAACATGATTTCCCGGATTTATATATCCCATTCTTTTTGCACCATTCGATAAATGACTCATTACTGTTATTGATCTATTATTTGATGTCAATATTTGAGTACTAAATCTTTTATCTCCTAATGGACTTACAACTATGGCTACGTGCTCATAATCTTGTTGTGGTGTTGGTGTATTCTCTAAGTTTTTTGACTTATGAACACCCTGCTTCTTCTTTGCTACGTTCTTTGAACTCTTCTTTGTATTACTTGGCATCTTTGTTTACGTTATACTATTATTTATATTGTTGATTTTATTTTAAGTTAAAATAGGTTTTAAAAGATAATATTTTTCATTTTTTTTTCTAAAACGAAGATAGTAAATAATGAGATTGATAGTACAATATCAGAAGATTGATGTTATAATAGGTTTTATATTAGCGATACCTTTATTATATTTTTATTATAAAGCGATTGGTGAAGTCCCGTCATTATTCAATATAGTATTAACAGCTTCGATGATAGCTTTTATTTTATTTATAAAGAATGTATTAATACAATATTCACTTATGGTATATCAAGCACAGAATACATAAAAAAATATATAATAATAATTAGAGATAAATTAATAAAGATGGATATGAATATGGCGATATATATATTTTTAGTTGTACAATTATTTCTATTTTTTATGCAGAATATATGTTATTTAAAGATTGAAGCTTTTCAGTATATTGAGATGGTATCCGGGGGTGTATTTATAATAATAGTATTTGGATTAATAGGTCAAAAGTTATTAACAGGTGAGAATATTTTATTTAAATCTATAATATTTGCATCTATATTTAGTATTTGGTATTATTTTACTAAATATTTTACTAATTTAATTAATAAAGATATTAATGGTGTTATACATTGGAATTAAAGTGTAAAAAAAAATTATAAAGAAAATATAGAAGTATAAAATGTATTTTCAATTATCATCTTTACAAATTTTAGAATTAGGTATTTTAACTGTATTATTCCTTATTTTTATCGGTTTTATCCGTTATATCATTTTAGGTTATACTTTTGATTCTCAAAATATTATTTATTTAACTATTTTATTCGTTTTATGGTACTTTTTTAGTAAGATCTTTTCAAATACCGCTATTTATGTTTATGACGATCGTTTAAGAAAAATATAATAAAAAAATATATTTAGTTACATATATAATGAAGATAGTTGAAGTATCGGGTTTAGATGAATATAGAGATATTATATCAAAATATTCAAAATGGATGGTTATTATTAGTGCGGATTGGTGTAAACCCTGTCAAAAAGTTAAGATATTTTATGAAGATTATTTTAATAAAATGGATGATGAAAGTAAAATAATTATAAAGATCAATTATGATAATCTTGATGAATTTGAAGATTTATTTGAAGTAAATAAAATACCATTATTTATATCCATATTTAATAATAATGTTTTAAAGAAAATACAAACAACAGATGAAGACAAACTAAATGATTTATTCAATGATTTTTGTGGAAAAACAAGTATATTAGATAATATAAATGAAGATTTTTAAGATAAAATTAATTAAAATAATTATTATATAAAGTATATAATAATGATTACAAAAGATATAGAAAATTATGATGATTTAATTAAAACAGTTAATGAAAATAGTGTATCTATTATATTAATTATAGCTGACTGGTGCAAACCCTGTCATGAATTAAAACCCATTATTGAAGATTATATTTATAAATTAGATTATAAGAATATTATATATTTAAGATTAAATTATGATATTTTTAAAACAGATGACCGGTTTAAAGAAAAGATGTTAATTGAGGGTTTACCGTCATTTTGGATATATTATATGAATGAATTTGAGAGATGTATTGTTGCAGATATGAGATTTATAACACATTTTGTTGAAATGAAAATGAATCAAATTAATCAAAAAAGAAGTATTGAATTAAAAGATGATTTTTAGTTTATATAAAGTAAAAGTTCCGAAATATATATTTTTTTCTTTTTGGAGAATAGTGAGTCGGGAATAATGGATATTAATAATAATGATGGTTTACATAAAGGTAATAAGAAGTCAAGAAGAGGACGCAGAAATAAAGGAGATTTAGAAGATGAAATTATAGAAGAGATTGAGATATATAAAGGAGAGATTTTATTAGATAGAAAGTATTATCAAGGATATAATTATTTATCATCTAGAGAGAAGAACGAGATTGAGAGTAAATTTTCAAGAGCTAAAAACCGAGCACAAGAAAAGTATTTAAGTTATTTAAAAAATAATAAATCAAGAATTATAGTATCAACTGGTCCAAGTGGTACTGGTAAAACATTATTAGCTGTTGAACAAGGTGTTCGCAACTTTTTATTAGGAAATGTTGATAAATTAATATTTACTAGACCTATTGTAACTGTTGATGAAGATTTAGGATATTTACCTGGAGGAGTTGATGAAAAGATGGCACCATGGATTCGTCCTATTTATGATATTTTATATAATTTTATTCATCCCAAAGAAGTTGAACGATTATTAGAGAATAAAGAAATAGAGATATCACCATTAGCATATATGAGAGGAAGAACATTTAAAAACTGTTGGATAATAGCAGATGAAATGCAGAATTCAACAATATCACAAATGAAAATGTTATTAACTAGAATAGGTGAAAATACAAGATTAGTAATAACAGGTGATTTAGATCAAAATGATAGACATAATGAAAAGAATGGTTTAGAAGATTTTACAGATAAATTAAGAAGAACAAGATCAGTAAGTATACATTCAGTTGAATTTGATAAAGATGATGTTGAAAGAGATCAAGTTGTTAAAGAAGTATTAGATATATATGGAATGGAAAATCAAAATTATGCTTTTCCCGGTGATGAAGTATTATTTGCTGATCCAACAACGACTACAAATGATCCAACAACAACATCATAAATGCGTATTTACACTATTTTTTTTTTATAAATATTAACTAAATATGTCAAAATTAGTTGATTTAATTAATAATGAAACATCCGATAAAAACACTATTCATTCATATATTGATGTTTATGAATACTTATTTTATCCCATTAAAGAATCTGTTCAAAATCTTTTAGAAATCGGTATTTATAAAGGTGGAAGTATGGTTCTTTGGTCTAAATATTTTCCTAATGCAACTATCTATGGTTTAGATGTATCTCCCTATGACAAAGTTGGTTCATCTATTAATAATTTTGAATTAAAAAATAATTTAAATATTCATTTGTTAACTGGAGTTGATGCTTATGATCTTAATAATTTTTATAAAATTTTTTACAAAAATTATCAACCAACAAAAAAATTTGATATTATTATTGATGATGGTCCTCATACTTTACATTCTATGATTATAGCTATTGAATTTTATTCAAGATTATTAACAGATAAAGGAATTTTAATTATTGAGGATGTTCAAAGTATAGATTGGATTGAAACATTAGTTAAAGCAACTCCAGATGAATTAAAACCTTATACTTTACATTTTGATTTAAGAGGTATTAAAAACCGTTATGATGATATTATGTTTGTTATTAATAAAAACAAGAACTAAATTAATTTTTTTATAAATATTAGAGAATATGATATTTAAAGATTATCCTATTTTGTATTTAGATATCAATCAAAATAAAAAACGTTTTTGGAAAATTTGGATCCAAAAACAACATGATTTATATTTACTTTTCCGCGAATACGGTATTTTAAATGGTAAAATAACCAAACCCCAACCTATTGAACTACACGATTCTAAAAAAATTATCACCAAAGCCAACAGTTTATTTAAAAAAAAGATTGAAAGTGGGTTTTATGAATTCAAAAAGAACAATCAACTAAAAACTAAACAATCCATTATTAAACCCATGGGAGCTCATAAATTAGATGATCATTATTCTAAATTAATATATCCCGTTTGTGTTCAAAAAAAATTAGATGGTTATCGCTGTTTAGCTCACTTTAATCAGGATTTAAATAAAATTGAATTATTTACCCGCAATATGAAAAAATATCATCACTTACCCCATATTCGCCAAGAATTATCTAAAGTACTAAAAAATAACAATATTTATTTAGATGGTGAACTATATGAACACGGTATTAAACTACATGATATTGGATCTATTGTTCGCAAAGAATATGTCACTCAAAATAATATTGAAGAAATGAAACAAATATCATTTTATGTTTTCGATATGTTTGATACCAATAATATGAACTTAACCTTCCAACAAAGATACAATTATCTCAAAAATAATATCTTTACTAAAAAATTTAAATTTATTAAATTAGTTAATTGTGTTAAATTAAATAATTATATTGATGTTTTAAAAGAAAATGATAAATATATTTTAGACGGTTTTGAAGGTGTTATTGTCCGCAATTTAAACGGACTTTATGAATTTAATAAAAAATCTTATAATGTTCTACGCACTAAAGAATTTAAAAAAGATATTTTCACTATTGTTGGTGCCAAAAAAGGTCAAGGAGCTCAAAAAGATGCCATTATTTGGGAATGCAAATGCTCCAAATCCAATAAATCCTTCTGGGCTATACCCATCGGATCCATACCTAATCGCATTAAACTTATGAAAGAATATCTCAAAAATCCTAATCTATTTATTGATAAAAAAGTTCGTGTTAAATATTTACAAATTGATGATAATGGTTGTGTCACTCGTAACCCCATTGTTGAAGAATTTATTATTGAATAATTTATTTTTGTGGTATCAAATATTTTACATATTTTAACATTTGACTATATGTACCATTCACTGTAACCTCCGATGTTTTACAATAATCTGCTATATCCCTCTTTGTATACGGTAAATTATAATATTCACATATCAAATATATCACTCCAACTGCTATCGATTTTGGATTATTCTCCTGACATAATACCAACTTCTCAACTCCCTTTAATGCTATTAATGCCGATATCTTCTGTTCTTGCGAAAAATCAAAATATTTACAATAATGTTCAACCAAATCCTTCGTTGTTGTTGGTCTCATTGAATTTATATACTCCTGATTATATGTATGCACCAAATCCGAAAACTCATTATAACTCTTTGTAAACTTCTTCGTTTTTATATTAAACAAATTAGCTATCTCCGCATGTGATCTTAAAAAACCATTCTCCCTCATCGCATATGCAAAACATACCGCTATTAATGACTCCCGTGCTGTACCCCTCTTTATATTCCTTGTACATATCTTCTGATACATAAACATCGTCTGATCTATCACCGATTGTGGTACATTCTCTATATTCGCTTTATTTGTTATTAAATTATTTATATGTATCAATGTTCTCTCCCTATATGTTGGACCATTCCAACTATTCACCTTTCTATATGACTCAAAACCCCTCCCCAATATAACCGTACTTAATGAACTATTCGCTATATATGGACTTAATGGACCACCACATCTATTCGGATCCGATGATCTCTTATTATCATCATTCCCATAAAATCTCCACTCCGGTGAATCCTCTAATATTATATCATTCTCACATCCACAATTTGTACATACTATCTTCTCCGTATCATTCACCAAATAATTCTTTAATCCACAATTTATACACACCTTCTCTTCCTCATCAACATTTATCTTTAAACTATTCGTTGTTATACCCTCCTCCTCGTCAAATTTATTAAATAAATCCGTTATGTATTTTCCATTATTTTCTCTATTTTCCCTGATATTTACACCTTTTCTATTCTCATCTTCCAAAAATGACAATAAACTCTCAGATGTTTCAAGGTATTCTATTTGTGACATCCTAAAATATATATATGTGATTCTTTTTTAAATAGAAATAAAATTTAAAAAGATTAAATATATTTTTATCATTTTTTTTTTCATTTTGTAAAATAGGAATGAGTAGTACAAATAATAATATAGGTGGTATAGTGAGGGGTGGTGGATCGAGTATGGTGTTTTTGCAATTATTTTTAGCAACAATAATTATAGGATATTTTGGTATAAAGATAGTATATGGATCATTTTTTGGTTATTATCCTGAAAAATATTATTATAGAAATTTGGAATTAAAGACGCAAGCGATAGGTGAAGATTCAAGTGGATTAGATGTATCTAAATGTGGTGATTATTGTAATGAATTAAGTAATAGTGATGTATCTGGTTTAGTTAATGATCAGACATTTTTGGATAGAATAGTATTAAAATCATTTTTGCCGGGATTATGGAATACAGAGATAACTGATTTTATTATATTAATAGTATTATCTTCACTTATTTTCCTTTTTACAAATGTTAATTCAAGAAAACTTTTTAGTGAAAGTGGTGGTGTTGATTCAGTTTTTATAATAGGTTATATTTTAGGTCTTCTTTTCCCACTTACTTATTTTAATGTTAAAAGAACATGTAATACAAGTAGAATTTGTTGTGAAAATCAAAATTTAACTTTAGTTATTGTATCCATATTAATTATAATTTTAGCTATATATAGTAATTCAAAGAGTCAATCTCAAAATACTATATCATCATCATTAGCTTATATATTATGTATTATATTTATTGTATTTGGATTATATTTTGCTAGAAAGGAATCATTTACATTTACTAATGTTCAATATACACAATCAGTTAATTCATGTGAAGATAAAAAATCTGGTTCTAAATTATTTTCAAGTGGTGATCAACTTCTTTTAACACCCGGTTTTACTGCTTGGATCTTATTATTCTTATTATCAAGTGATCCTTCAATACCTATGTTGAAACAAGTAATATATTTTATTTATGGTCTTTTATTAGGTATCTTTGTTAGTTCTATATCTTATTATGGTTTTGAATACTTTTTAATGAAACTTCCAGAAAGAATGGCTAATAATATTGGTGATGTTGAATTTAAAACACCAAATATATCTTTTTTAACTGATTTATTTAATACTGAAACAGTTGGGGATATTAGTGGTTATTCAGGAATAACTGAATCTAAATCATTGTTTAATGGTGGAAATTTATCAGCGAAACAAATTAAAAATTTATTAGTTGTTGTTTTTATTGGTTTAGTTTTATATTTAGGTTATAGTTTTGTTCGTAAATAAATATTTTTTTATACTAAGTTTTTACAATCAAAAAAAATTATAAAAATAAAATAAAAGAAAATGGAAGTATATCCACATTTATATACATCATCTTATGAATCTATATTAGATGATAATATTATTCAAAAAAGAAAAATAAAATGTATTATACATATATCAAAAAGAAAAAGATTTTTAAATATAGATGATATTGAAGAATTAAGAATACCCATTGAATTTAATGAAAGTGATCAAGATTATAATATACATTATTTAAATATTGAACTTCATAATTATATTCATGATATGATTGATTTTATTCATGATAAATTAAAAGAATGCAAATCTGTTTTGTTATTAGGTTATTCACATAGACAAGAGATAGATAGTTTAGTTGTCGGGTTTTATATAAAATATGGTAAAGTAACACCAGAAATAGCAATAAATTATTTGAAAAGTAAAAAAAAGAATATATTTTTACCAGATTGTTTATATGAAGATTGTTTAAATCGATTATATGAAGATTTACATAAAAAATAATAAATTTAATAAAAAAAGAATCTTTTTAAATTATAGAAGATAATATAATATGGGTAATACATTTGGTACAACATCGAATACAGAAGAGATAACTGAAGAATCTCAATTATCAAATACAAATTATACTAAAGAAGATGAAAATAATATATTAATGGATAATATTGTAAATATATCATTAGAATTATTAAAAAAATATAATCAACAATTTTTAAAAGAAGATTTTTGTAAAGATTTTGCTTTAGTGACTGATGAACAACTTAATAAAATGAGTTTACCTGTTGTTCAGGATTTAGCTGATAAGATTGAAAGTAGTGAACCATCACAAAATATTCGCATGATTTTACAATATGAACCAAATGAAGATGATAAATTCTTTGTTGAAGGTTTTGAAAAACAATTAAAAGATTATTTTTGGAATCAAAATCTTGTTTATTCTAGTTCTTTTTTTGAAAAAGAAGGTTTATCAACTCAAAATCTTGATATGAACTCTCTTAAAAATCTTCGTGAAAAACAGAAGATCCGTTATATTGATTTTAATAAAATTAATGATCTTCTTCGTGATTTTCAAAATAATAATACAAATAATAAAGTTGGAGGTGCTAATAACAGATCTTTAAATCAATTTGAAAAGAATTTATTAAAGGGTTTTAAAAAGAATTCATCAAAAAACAGTGTAAATAGTAATAATAGAAAATTGAATATAGAAATAGTTAAAAATAATTCAGAAAGTTTAAATAATAATACCATAAGTAAAAAGATAAAAGAATCACTTCTTTTAAATAATAATTCAAATAATAAAAAGAATAATATAAAAAATCTTATTAAATCTGTTAATAATGAAATTAAAAATAAACGTAATTTTGAAAACAAAAATACTTTTAACAAAAGACCCAATATGAATCAAATAAAAAATACAATGAACAAAGTTGTATCTAAAAATAATAATTTAAATCAAAAGATTAATTTAATGAATCAATTAAAAATGAATAAACAAAATACAAATTTGTTAAAAAATAATATGGAACAAAAAGGAAGAATGAATTATAATAATAATAAATCAAAAATGATAAATATGATGGGAATGAATATGAGAAATAAGAGTAAATTTGTTCGTTATACTATACCTAGAGATTATCAACAACCTGAACAATTATGTATTGAAGGTGTTGAAAAATGTAGTTTAAAGAAGAAAGAATTATGTAAAGTAATTCGTGATAATTTAATAATTAGATGTAATATAATAGCAGCAATATTAAATGTTTTACCAAATCATAAAGTGAATGGTGAATATACTGGTGGTTATTTATATTCTAAATTTGTAAATTTAGCTAAATGTCAAGTATGTGTACCTGATAATTTTAAAGAATTAATGGATCAATCACCTGAACAATTAATTAAACATGTTATTCAATATTCTGACTTTTTAGATGCTAAATCATGTAAAGATAATGGTGGTTATTATTTAAGATTAACAAAACGCGAAATGGAAGCTTTATATGATAATGTACCTAAATCAGAGAATTTAGAAACAATGACTTCTGGTAAAAAAATAAATTATAATTTATTTTATATCGAATGTGCTAAAAAATTAAAAGAATCTTATTTTGACAATCTTAAAGTATTAGTTGAAATACTTCAAACTTTAAAAGATGAACCCTTCATTAGTAATCAAGTATTAAATGAATTAGGTGAAAAAGCCAAAAACATTATCGAATCCATGTATCATTTATGTCAATATTATTATATCTTTGCTATTATTAGTTTATTAAATGCTAATATAACACCAACTAAAGATGTTGATAGAGAACTTCAAAATAAAATTGAATCTGCTTTAAAAAAGAAAGATTCTAAAAATGAAGAAGAATCATCTTAAACTCTTGCAGCTGGGAATGTTGGATTAACATTCTGACCTGTTGTGGCTGTAAATGAATCAGGAGTTTTATCATTTGGTAACTTTACATCCGCAGCTCTATTAAAATCTTTACCCATATTCATTAATGCATTCACTTCATCACCTATACTTTTTCCCAAATTTATAGCTGAATTTATTGTACCTATTGATGCTGATACTATATCACCACCTTTTTGTGATTTTTTTATTATCTTTTTTTTAATACTCTTCTTTTTAGTTATCTTTCTTTTACTTGTTGATCTTTTTGTGGGTTTTTTAGATACTGATTTAGATCTAGAACGTGTTGTTTTCTTAGAAACAGATCTTGATCGGGATCTTCTTCTAACTGGTTTTTTAACTTCTATTGTTTTTCTCATCTCTATATTTTATGAATATTATCTTTCATAAAATTATCACTAAAAATATTTTTTTTTATTTATTCTATTTATACCCCTGTTGATCCAAATCCACCGGATCCCCTCTCCGTCTCTCCTAATGTTAATACTTCTTCCACATATAATGGTCTTGTTATTCTCTCTAAAATCATTTGTGCTATTCTATCTCCTCTCTTTACTTCAAAAGGTTCTTTACCTGCATTATATACAACTATACCTATCTCACCTGTATAATCATAATCTATAACACCCGCGTTTATAAATATACCTTTCTTTAAAGCCAATCCTGATCTTGGTGCTATTCTCATATAATGATTCTGTTCATTGTCTCCTCTCCACTGTATTGATAAACCCGTTTTTACTAAACTTGTTGTATTGGGTAATATAACTTTATCCTCATCTGAACATACATCTAATCCAGCTGAATAATCACTTCCAAATAATGGAATTCTCGCTGTATCACTCAATCTCTTCACTAATAATCGAATACTTTCTTCTGACATTTTTTATCTTTATCTTTTTATACCTTTTTCTTTATATCACTTTTTATTTTTTTCTTTTTTTATTTATTTTTTATTTACTAGTTTTTTAAAATGAATTGACTTAAAAAAATATAGATAATAAAATAATAATATTTAAAAATGGAGGTACAACAAACAAATAATAGTGAGAGAAGAGAGTATACAGCTGATGAGAAGAGAGAACATAGAATGAAGAATATTCAGCGTTATAGAGCTGCATATGAAGAGGCTATAGCAGAGATCACAAAGAATGCTGATATTAAGATAACTGATGCTGTATTTGAGAATAAGGACACAGCAGTATTATATTCTTTTCATTATATGAAGGAGAAGGATGCACAATATGATTCAAAGGGAAAGAAGATTATCTTTGGAGATAATATTCATTTATTGGATATGGTCACAAAGGGTCGTGATTATTTTTTCCGTGAATTAGAGAAGAAGTTTAATAAGAGAGGAAGTGAAAGAAGAACATATTGTGGAGTATTCAAGGATATTAATCCAAATGGGGATAATATTAATAGATGGAATATCTTTGTATCATGGAGATCACAAGAGAGAAAGTTTAATACCAAAAAAAATAATAATGAGAGAGTGGCTACTGCAGTTATTGTGGATAGACCAAATCAACAACAAAGACCAAGAGATACAAATAATAATGGAGGTCAAAGAAGAGAACAAACTAAATCAACTGGTCCTAAGGAGGGAAGTTGGGCTTACATGGCTGCTAAGAAGTCTGAATAAAATGTATTTTTTAATGTAAAAAGTGTATATATAAAATAAATAATGTAAATAGTTTTTTTTAAATAAATTTTATAAAATATTTTATAAAATGAATTGAATATAAAAAAGAATGAAGAATAGTGTTTAGGAGAAGTTCAAAAAAAAGAATAAAGAATGTCGGTTATGAAGAGATTGCAGAGAGAGTTTGAGTTAATTCAAAAGGAACCCCCAGAAAATGTGTCAGCGGGATTAATAGGTGATAATTTATTTGAGTGGAAGGCTACAATATTTGGTCCAAAGGATACACCGTATGAGGGAGGTATATTTGAGATAAATATAAGTATACCACAGGATTATCCATTTAAACCACCATTATGTGTATTTAAGACGAAGATATATCATCCGAATATAAATTCATCGGGTATGATATGTTTGGATATATTAAAGACACAATGGTCTCCATCATTAACGATATCGAAGGTATTATTATCATTATTAGCATTAATGGATCAACCGAATCCGGATGATCCTTTAGTACCGGATATAGCAAGACAGATGAAGAATAAACGGGATGAATATATAGCTACAGCAAAGTCGTGGACATTAATGTATGCATCATAAATTTTTAATTTAAATTTTTTTTATAGAAAATATTATTTAGGAGAATAAATAATTAGAAGGAGGATGATATATAATCGATGGAAGCACCACCACCGGTTGATACATGTTTAAAGTTATGTTGGAAAGAATTAACAAATCCAGCTGTATCCCCACCACCCACAATGACTTCTTTATGGGAGTTAATTAAGAATTGTGTTAAAAGAGAACTGCCGTGTCGGGTATTAAGATTTTCAACAATACCGAGAGTACCGTTCCAAAAGACAAGATCATGTTGATTAATATCTTCAATAAGGTGATATAAAGAGGTTGGTCCAATATCTTTAATTAAGGATGACCAATTTTCGGGGTATTCAAAGAGTGGATTAAGGTCGTTATCCCATTCAACAACTTGACCATTTTCTAAGCGACCATCAAACATGATTTTAATATCACAACTTTGACTGATATCGCGAATAAGAACTAAATAATCAGGATTTTTTTTTAAAGAATGAATACAACCACCACATAAATAAATAGTTTTTACTTTTTTGGAAAGGGATATTAACATAGGTATTTTATCATCTAATTTTCCACCACCAATAATGGCGATAATTTTTTTATTTTGGGGATTATATAAGATTTCATCTAAAGCATTCATTTCTTTAAACATAAGATAACCATAACCGAATTCCATTTTGTCTTTAAGTGCTTCAATACTCATATGTTTTCTATGAGAACAACCAAATGCATCATTAATAAAGATACTACCCATACCTGAAAAAAGTTGAATAATAGGGTTATTTTGACGTTCTTCATCATTCATTTTTTCATATTTAGTTTCTTCTTCATGAAAGCGAATATTTTCTAATAAATGAATGCGTTTATTAGAAAAATGAATTTGATTTATAGATTTTTGATGAACACCGAAAGGTAAGAATTCTACTTCTTCTTGTAAATATAATTCTAATTTATCTTTTAAAATAATAGTTGATGATGTTAGAGCATTTTCTTCAAATGATTTTTTAGGATCTGGTCTTCCTAAATGAGTTATAATAATTAATTTAGATACATTACTATTGAGAATCTTTTTAATGGTTGGTAAAGAAGATACAATGCGATAATCATCAGTTATTTGATTATTTAAAATGGGTACATTCATATCAACTCTTAAAAGAACATGATGGTTGTTAAAATCAATATCTTCTAAAGATTTTTTAGTGTTGTTTTTATTATATCTTTTTTTTAAGATATATAACATTAATCTTAACATTTGAGCAGAATAGGACCATTCATTATCATACCAAACCATTAATTTATATTTACCAGATCCTAAATCCATAGAAGCTTTAGAATCAATAATGGAAGGTTGAGAAGTTGTTAGAAAGTCACAACTAACTAATTGATCATTGGTGACTTGAATAACATCTTTAAGATCATTATCTAAATTTTTGAGTTTGTTTAATAATTGTTTTAAATCATATCTTTTATCTTCAACTTCAACATTTAAATCAATTAAAGATACATTTGATACAGGTACACGAATAGAAGTACCATTAATTTTACCAGATAATTCTGGTATAACCGCACTAATAGCAGATGAAGCACCTGTTGTATGTGGTATAATATTATTTAAAATGGATCTTTCAGTACGAACATTTTTATTAAGAATATCAACAGTATATTGACTGGCAGTTGTTGCATGAATAGTTGTAAAATTACCGTCCACTATATGTAAATTATCATTTAACCATTTTAAAACGGGAGTTATACAATTGGTGGTACAAGAAGCGGCGGATACAACATTTTCCATATTATATTGTTTATGATTAACACCATAGACAAATGTTTTAGTTTTGTCTTTAGGAGGAGCTGACATTAAAACAACATCAACATTATGTTCGAGACATTTTTCGGTTGTTAAATAAGAACCGGTACAATCAAAGAGAGCTTGAACTTGATAAGAAGACCAAGTTAAGTTTTGTGCATTTCTATCTCTAAAAATATGTACATGATGGGTACGATTGTCTTTTGATATTTCAAAATTGGAGTCATCAATAATATGAATAATAAAATCTTTGTTATAATGATGAACTGAATCGTGTTTTAAATAAACTTCAAGTTTATTAACATCTAAAGTTACGGAGTTTAAAGCACGAATTTCGAAAAGAGGATTATCTAATAATTGTAAAAAAAGGGTTTTACCAATTCGACCAAAACCATTAATACCAACTTTAAACATTTATATATTAAAAAAATAGATTTTTAATATATATTTTCATACGAACTAAAAAAATTAAAATTCTTCATTATTTTTATCATTAATATCATCAATTAATCTATTAAGATCATTTTCTAATTTAAATTGTTTGGAAAATAAAGCAAGTCTTTTATTATTTTTATCAATAAATTCATTTGGATGAGTATCAATTCTTTCAATAATTTTTTTAACTTCTTGAAAAGCCAATATTTCATTTTCTAAATCAATATAATGAATACTATCACCAAAATGTTTTTCAATAAATTTATTATGATTACTAATAACAACTGCACCTGCAGCTATACCTTCAAATAAACGATTACTGCAAATACCGCGAATATTTTTATCTTGAGAAGTTATAACTAAACAAATACCTGATTCTTTAATTTTTTCAATAATACTTCTTCCATCAAAAGGTATCAAACCTTTATAATTAATAAATCTCTCCCAATTATCTTTATTAGGTCCATATAAATTTAACATATTATAACGATCTAATAATTTTAAAAAACGAATTGTATTATATTGTCTTCCTTCAAATTCTTCATAATTTATACCAGCAAAAAAACATTTTTTTTCACCAAATGTTGGTCCATAAAAAGGCATTGATATAGTTAATCGTAAAGGAGATACAAACATATCTTTATTTAAATAAAGTTTTAATCTTTTTTCAAAAGAAGAATCATCATCACAAGAAGTTAATAAATCTGTATTATCATATAATTGATAAATATTATTTTCATTAAGATCTCTTATAGTACTCCATAAAACACTAATATTTAAATGTCTTGTTTTTTTTATATTTCTTAAACCATTCATCTTTAATAATCCATATACTAATCTTTTTGGTATTAAATCAATATGTATATTTGTATTTTGTATATATCCTTCATCTGTCACTTCCATTGTTTTAATTCGAATTTTCTTTAAACAATTTTTTATACGAATATATCCTTCAACTTCAGAAGGTTTAAATATATCAGGTATATTTAAAAATAATATTTTTTCATCATTCATTATTGTATCAAACAAAAATTTTAATTTTTCATTCTCTTTAATCTCATCTTTAGGATGTTTATAAAACATTGTATTTATTACCTCTTTATTAAAATTTGATTCATATATTGTTCTTAACCAAACTAAATCAGGATTTTCTATCCAATAATTATTATCAATCAAACTCATTTAATTTTATATTACATTTTATTTTCTTCTTTTAACCGTCTTTCTTTTTGTTCTTCTTGTCTTCTTACTTTTTCTATTTTTACCACCTTTCAATATTCTCTCTTTTCCCGGTTTCATTTGTTCTGGTGTTAAATGTCCCTCTATTATCTCATTCTCTGGTATTATAGGTGTTGTATTTGTTTTTATATTTATCACCGTATTTGTTTGTCCGGGTATCATTTGTCCCGGCATCATCTGTCCGGACATCATTTGTCCCGGCATCATTCCTGGCATCATTCCAGGCATCTGTCCCGACATCATCTGTCCCGGCATCATTCCCGGCATCATTCCCGGTATCATAGACTGTTGTTGTGGTAAACCAAATCCTTGCATCATACCAAGAAGTCCCGACATAGGATTTCCTGGCATTGTTTGTCCATAAACATTTGTACTGTTCTTAATTAAACCTGAATTCTTTAAACTTTCTCTTGCTGCTTGATAATTTATCTTATTTTTTACATTAACATTTGTACTTCCACTATAAGAATTTGCTATATATGGTTCTCCTGGAGGTGGAAAAGTACATTCTCTCTTGTTTTTTATATTATTATTAGTTGTTTTTAAAGATGCATTATTATTATTTGTTTTTAAAGATGTATTATTATTATTTGTTTTTAAAGATGCGGGATTATTATTAGTTGTATTTAAAGATACGGGATTATTATTTGTTTTTAAAGATGCGGTATTGTTAGTTGTATTTAAAGATACAGGATTATTATTATTTGTTTTTAAAGATGTGGGATTGTTAGTGGTATTGATGGAAGATCCTGATATATTATTTGTTTTGTTTAAATTAATGTTTGAGGTTGTGGATGTTTTTTTGTTGTTTTGTGTTAAATTGGTTTCCATTTATCTAAAAATAAATAATATATTTTATTTACACCCCGATAGAAGGATTAATAATTAAATGATTAAGAATTCGATAAACAAGTTGAAAACTAATACGTTTTCTTGCTGATTTTTTACTTTCTCTAAAATTTACTAAAAACATACTATGATATTCTCTTCTTTTTTGATTTAAAAATTTATTAAATCTTCTAACAAGATCTCTTTGTTTATCTTCAGTTAGTTCAGGTCTTATAATAAGTGTTGCAAAAGTTCTATCTGATTCTTTACCTATATATAAATCTTCACTTTGTTCTAAATATTTTAAACTAATATATTTATCCATTCCATCATCTAATGTATTTAAAAATATACGAGTATTTGGATACTCTATTTTACCATCATTTCTTTCATATGATCTTCCTATAAATATCTCACTATTTATTGCTAAATCATATATATCACCACCAATCATCCAATTTGTCCGGTTACTTAATTCATAATTTCGTTCCATTCTCATTGGAAAAATAACTGTTGGTATAATATAATCATCTGGATTCTTTTCATTATCTTCTCTTCTTTTAAAAATAAAAGATATAACATTATAAGTTGTGTCTTTAAATACTTTCTCTTCAAATATATTTAATTTTATAATTTTAAATCTCTCTAAAAACATATGTCTTAATATATTATCATTTGTTCTTGTTGATGACAAAAAATTTATGGGTAAAATCAACATACCACCCGTCAATTGACTATGTATTAAAGTCTTTAAAAAACATTTATATAAATCATTATTACCATATTTATCATATATCTCTTTATTATCATTCTTATTTCTAGCTAAAAAAGGTGGATTTGTTATAACATATTTATTATCATAATTAGGGGGTTCCATTAAAGTATCGCGAATTACAACACCATCTATATTATTATCTAAATCATAATATTCAATATTTAAATGATTTTGTTCAACATTATAATAGTTTTTTAAAAAATTAATTAAATGACCCATTCCAACAAATGGTTCAATAAAATGGGTTGTTGATAAATCTGGTAAATTAAAACCCTGAAAAATATAATTATAGTTTTCTGTATAAAATTTACCTAAATTTCTTTTTTCTAATTTTTCAATACTACTGTTTTTATTATCCATTTGGTTTTTCTATATTTAATTATCATTCCTTCTTCACCAAATCAAACTAATTATTTATAATTCTAAATAATTATCATTTATATAAAAACATTTTTTTATCTTCTTCTTTCTAATTCTTCTAAATAAGTTAATTCCTCTGGTGTATTCACTCCCATTACATATCTTTTCTCATCTTCTTTTACTGTATATACATTTACATCCAAATCTTCACATTCAAATATCTTCTCAAATATATCCGTCAAATAATATTCTTGTTGTCTATTTTCATTTGTTATTTTCGGTAAATATGTTTTTAATATCATTGCATGTAAATAATATATACCCGTATTCACCTTCTTTATTAATCTCTCTTCATCTGTACAATCCTTCTCTTCCCTTATACCTCTGAACTCCTTTCTGTTATTCATTATGATTCTACCATAACCTGTTGGATTCTCTAAATTAACTGTTATTATACCGGCTTCATTACAATCATTTACAAATCTAACTAACATTTCTCCATTAATACATGGCATATCACCATTTAATATTAAAACTGAATCATTATTTGTTAATTCTGGTAAACAACTTTTAATTGCATCACCTGTTCCTAAAGGTTCTCTTTGTCTTACATATTGAACATTAATTCTTAATCTAGATTTTTCAATCTCTTCTTTAATTTTATCATGATGTCTACCCGTTATAACATATACTCTTGACACATTTAATAAACTAATTGTTTCTAAAATTTTAACTATCATAACTTTACCATTAAATTCATGTAAAACTTTAGGTTTGTCTGATCTCATTCTTTTACCTTCACCAGCAGCCATAATAACTATAACAAAATTAGAACTATCTTCTTCTTTATCATCATCTTCACTTCTCATATTCTGTCTCATAAAGCGGACATCAGGCATTGGACCACCTTGAAAAAACATCTTTTTCTCTTTTTTCTTTTTATTTATTTATTTTTTTTTATACTCAAATAATTTAAATATAAATTTAATTTTATTTATTAAATAAAGAAGATGGATTTATCTTTATTAAATAATTTAACTAAAGATTTACATAATGAAATTATCTCTTTTTTACCATTTATATATCAAATACAATTTAACCAAAGTGATCCAACAATTGAATATATAATAAAATGTTGGGGAAATTTTTGTATTTGTCACTCTTGTAAAGATGTTTTAATAACTTCTTTTCAAGATCAATTAAAAGATATATTTGGTACTAAATTTTATTGTGAATATCATATTTTAACTGAAGATGAAAAAGAAGATTTATTTATAAATGATACTTATAATGTTGATGATGATGAAGAATCTTATTTTTTTTTATATAATACTATTCAACGGATCTTTCAAAGAGTTTTATTTGAAGAATTATATATTCAAAACAAATTAAAAGAATTTATTGATATACAAAAAAATAATAAAAATATTATAAAAAAAAGAAGTAAAAGATGTTTTTTACATAATTCAAGATATACAGAGATATTTGAAGATATTGATAATAAATGTTTAAATATATATAAGAATTGTATAGAAAATTATTTACAAGATAATTATTGTTATAAATGTGGTGAATTTGGTCATGAACCATATTCATTAAATTGTTTATTTAATAATAAAAATAATTATAATAAATTTATATATCGAGAATGTAAAAAAAGTATTAACAATATAATAAATAAAATTGAATTAAATGAAATAAATAAAATAAGAAAACGAAGAATAATGACAATAAATGATTTTTTATAATACGTCAAAATAATATTAAAATTATAATATAAACTAATAAATGTGTGGTATTATAGGATTTTTATTAAATTCTCTTCAAAGAGACAACTTACAACAAGAAGGTGTACATAATTATTTAATTAACAGTTTAATACAACTCCAAAATCGCGGTTATGATTCAGCTGGTATATCAATTATTGAAAATGATTTAATTAAAACTATTAAATTTGCATCAACTAAAAATGATAATGCTATAAATTTACTTCAAAAATTCTGTCCCGAGATATTAAATACTTCATCTAGTCATATTGGTATTGGTCATACTCGTTGGGCCACTCATGGTGCTAAAACCGATATTAATTCTCATCCTCATAATTCTTATTATGGTAATTTTTCATTAGTACATAATGGTATTATAGAAAATTATGAAGAATTAAAGAATGAATTAATAAATAATAATTTTGTTTTACAATCACAAACTGATACTGAAGTTGTTGTAAATTTAATTGAATATTATTATTTAAAAGAAGATGAAGAATCTTATTTAAACACTTATAAATCCATATTAAAAACAGTACAAAGATTAATTGGTACTTATGGTTTAGTGATTATTTGTAAAAATGAAGTAAATAAAATGTATTGTATTAAAAACGGATCACCATTATTAGTTGGTTATGATGAAAATAATTATGGATTAGTCGCATCAGAACAATCTGGATTTTGCAATCTTATTAATACTTATATCACTTTAGAAAATGACGATATATGTATTATTGAAAAAGAGAATAATAAAATTAAAATTCAAACAAACAAAGAATATACTATGAGAAATATAACACAAAATTCATTTGAATCAACACCTTTACCTTTTTGTCATTGGACTATTAAAGAGATATATGATCAACCTCGAAGTATATTAAATGCATATAATCAAGGTGGTCGTATTAAAAATAGATCCGAAATCAAATTAGGTGGTTTAGATAGTAATTTTGATAAATTAAAAGATATTCAACATATTATACTTTTAGGTATGGGTACATCTTATAATGCCGGTCTTTTAGGTGAAGATTATTTTAAACGCATTTGTAATTTTACAACTGTTCAAACTATTAATGCTGGTGAATTTACCGAATTAAATATACCAAAGTTTGGTAAAACTGCTGCTGTTTTAATATCCCAATCTGGTGAAACCAAAGATTTACACGAATGTTTAAAAATATTAAAAAAGAATGATGTTATCACTATTGGTGTTATTAATGTTGTTGATTCTTTAATAGCTAGAGAAGTTGATTGTGGTGTTTATTGTAATGGAGGTCAAGAAAAAGCAGTATGTTCAACAAAGATATTTACAAGTCAAGTGATTATATTAAGTTTAATAAGTATATGGTTTTCACAAACTCAAAATATTCATCAAAATATTCGTGAAGAAATGATCCGTGATTTACAAAATTTATCTTTATTAGTTCGTCACACTTTAGAAGATTTAAATGAAAAAATTAAATTATTATCTAATGATTTTCCCTATCAAAATCTATTTGTTTTAGGTAAAGGTATTATGAATGCTATAGCTCAAGAAGGATCTTTAAAAATAAAAGAAATAACATATATTCATAGTGAAGCTTATTCATCATCAGCATTAAAACATGGTCCATTTGCACTTTTACAAAGAGATTTTCCAGTTTTTATTTTAGATAATAATGATGAACATCATTCAAAGAATATGAATACATTAGAAGAAGTATATTCGCGTGATTCACCTATTTATTTATTTACGAATAATAATGATTATCCTAAAAATAAAGATTTTCAAGTTATCCAAATACCGAATAATAAACATTATCAAGCTTTATTAATGATAATACCTCTTCAATTATTTGCATATTATTTAGCTATAAATAAAAATATCAATTGTGATTATCCCCGTAATTTAGCTAAAACTGTCACTACTCTTTAATTGTTAATCTATTTTGAATACTATAATAAACATCATTAATAAGATTCTCTTCAGAACTATAAAATTGTGGATAAAAGATACCATTAGCATATATATCAATATCGGGTTTACTAGATAATATTTTAATAAAATCAACAGGTTCATGTCTATCAAATCCAACATCTTCTGAAAAATTAGTTGAAAAAGTGAATATTGGTATCTTCTCCTCATATGCTAATTTAAAAATACCCTTTCTAAATGGTTTTAATTTTTTAAAACATCGTTGACATTCACCTTCCGGAAAAACTAAAACATTCTTACCTTTATTTATATACTCTTTAATTAATTCTTTAACAACTGTACCACTATCTTTATCACCTCGTTTATATGGTATCCAATTACATCTTTCATAAAAAAAATCTCTATAACTCATTAAAGTCTGATTTGTATTTAATACATCTAATAAAATATCACTTTTAGCTACTGTATAAAAATCAAATAATTCTCTTAATAATGTACCATCAAATATAGCACATGTATGATTCATCATAAAGATAACTCCTTTACCGTTCTTATTTTCATTTTTAATTAATTTTAATTTTTCTTGATCATGAAAAGCAAATTTACTTTGACTAAAGATCATTCGATTTGCTTCTTTACAAAATGTTTTTAAATCAAAATTAATAGAAAAATAAATTGTTAATAGTATAAATACACCTATATATACACATTTTGAATAATAATATATCTTTTTTATCAAATTCTTTATTAAATTATATATTGTCTCAAACATAATATATATTATTTATATTTACGATTTTTTCATAAATATTTTAACTAAAAAAATTAATTATTTAATAAAATGCATTGCATAATACCATTACACCAATAACTCCTATTATAAATCCAATATGATAATATTTTTGCATAACTTGATATACCCTCCACCATGCTTCTCTATCTTCTTCTTCATCCAAGTATTTAATCATATTATCCTTTTTTGGATATAAAATATAATAAAAATAACTAAATACAAATGTTATTGCTCCAACTATACAAATATTTAACCATTTTCCACCTTTATCTCCATTTATATATAAATAAATTAATGCCAATATAAAACCAATTGTAAAACCACCTAAATAAATATTTCTTCTCTCTGTTGCTATCTCTAAATATTTTTCACGTTGTTTTTCATTTAATTTAGAGATATAATCTTTCATAATAGGAGTTTTTTCAGTATTAAACATAGTTGCTAAACTAGCTATTAATAAACCAACTGCTAAAAAACAAGATACATAACACTTCATTTTTTCTATATATTATATTTATATAAAAAATCTCTACAATTTTCACTACAAAATTGATGATCCATATAACAATATACCATACTATTTTTACCTATCGGATTCCCACATGTTGTACATATTATTCTTATCGGTATATCTATGTCTTCTTTATAATTTACATTATTAAGTTCATCAATAATCTCGTCTTTTTTCTTCTTTTTCTTTATATATTCACTATATAAATAATATAAACCAATAATCCCAAAAAAATATATATAAGTTGCAGGGATAATTTTTCACTTCTGATTATAATCAATTTTTTATTATCTTTTTTTAAATCACTATTTTCTTTAAAATATTATATATTTAAAATATATTAAGTCCCGATCCATTATTAACTGTTTATCATGACTCGGGTCTGGCTAAGGGCGAACAAAGTTCGCCCGGCGGCCCCCATTAGGGTGGCCGCACTGCACTGCTTTAGCAGTGCATTATTTGGTACTGTTAATGATTAACTGTTTATCATGACTCGGGACTGGCTTTAAAACATAATTTATTGATATTTTTAAAAATGAGTTAATATAAAATAAATAAAGAATTGTGAATAAATATAAATAAAATGAAGTTTATATTTTTATGTGGTGGAAGTGGTACTCGTTTATGGCCCATTAGTCGTTCTCAAAATCCCAAACAACTCCATTCTTTTATCTCTTCCAACACTCTTTTACAAGATACAGTTCTGCGCGTTAAAGGAAAATATGAAAATTCCAAATACATTTTTGTCACTAATCATTCCCTTTATAAACAAGTTCTTTTAAATCTTATTGATATCGGTTTAAATGAAGATGAATTTAAAATTTTAATTGAACCAGAAGGTAAAAACTCCGCACCAGCTATTCTTATGGGTACTCTTATGTTAGAAAATGATAATGATTGGATTGTTGTTATGTCTTGTGATCACAAATGGGATGATGATGCTTTTAATTCTTGTATTCATCCTTCAAATTTATCATCTTATGAAAATAAAATTATTACAATTGGTATTCAACCATCTATACCACATACAGGTTATGGTTATATTAAAAAAAAGAATATTAATGATATTGATGAATTTAAAGAAAAACCTAATTTAGAACAAGCTAAAGAATATCTTTTAAGTGGACAATATCTTTGGAATAGTGGTACATTTATCTTTAAATATAATACTCTTATTGATGCTTTCTCTCAATATAAACCAGATATGTTAAATACAGCTTATATAAATATAGATAATATTGAATATTTATCAAATAATTTTGCTCTTTTTAATAAAGACAATTTTTCCCAATTTGAAAATATATCATTTGATTATGCTATAATGGAAAATATTCATAATGGTACTGTTTTAGCTTATAATTCTATTTGGTCCGATATTGGTTCTTTTGATGCCATTTATGATATTCTTGAAAAAGATTCAAATCAAAATGTTATTAAACAAGAGATTCATTCAAATGGATCTATTTTAACTCATAATACAACATCATCCTATATTTTAAATAAAACTGATCAACTTATATCAACCGTTGGTATTCATAATTTAGTTGTTGTTAATACAAATGATTGTCTTTTAATTATGAATAAAGACAATTGTCAAGATATTAAAAAAATTATTGAAAAAATCCAAAATTCAAATATTAATAAAGATATTTTACATTTTTAATTTGTCATTAACATCATCTTCTCCGTCATTTTCTTTATAAAATCTATTCTTATACTATTTATTATATTTATAACCTTCTTATCTCTCACTCTACCTACACTTATTATATCTCTATACTTTTCTTCACCACCATCATTTATATCTATCATATTTACTCGATATAAACTATTTATATACTCCACAAATTTATCATATAACAATATTATATTTTCTCTCTTTTCTATATCACCCGGATTTAATCCAAATTTTGTTAATAATGTCTTATAAAATCTTAATGACTCTTTATTCTCTAAATCCTTCTCTATTATCATTATATCATTCTCCCTACCCATCGTATACATATTTACTGTCATAAATTTTACCTTCTTTGTTATCTCTTCATTCTTAAATATAAAATCAGTATAATAACCATAATAATTCTTATATTGATGTGATGATTTTACTGTATTATCCTCTATTATTGGTATACCAACTATTGTCAATAAATTATTAAAAAATTGTATATATGAATAACATGGTGATAAAAACAAAAAATCTTTATATTCTATTCTTCTACTCTGTCCTTTGGGTCTTACTAATGATTCAAACTTCATCATTGATGGTACAAAAGATAATTCATATACCGGCCATGGATACATTAATAAATGTTGTACAAATGGAAAACGTTGAGGGATCTCAACATGCATATAATGATCTGATGTATGATGTACATGATAATTATCTAAAAATATTTTAACCATTGGTAAATTTACACAAAAACAGGGATTACACATTACATTCTGTGCTTTAAAATGTGGATTTACTTTTAAAAAATGTTTTTGTGGATGATATGCACCACCCAAACCTATTAATAAAGGTTTATTTAATGATATATGATACTTATTAAATTCTCTTTTTGTTAATAAATTAAATATTGTACCCTTATGATGTGGTGTAAATACTATATCATCTTCACATATTAATGTAAACTTATATCCATTATCCAATATATGTTTCCATAATCTTATAAATGAATGCCAATTCGCTATCTGAAAATCCGTTAAATAATTATTCTCACATAAACATCTCCTCTTTAAACACCTAAAACATATTGCCGCTTTAAGTACCTTATCCGAATTCTTAAACTCCTTTACCTCATCCGATGCATAATGTGATGCATCAAAAAATTCATACCTCTCTATACCAACCTTCTTAAACTCATTTCTTATATGTTCCCTTCTATCTTCTGAATCCCTCAAACTTAATACCAATATCTTATCAAATACATCCCAATGTGATCTCCTTTCAACCCTCTCCGACATTTTTATTATCTATTTAGACCTATTTATTCCTTTATAAACCTATATTATTTTATTTTTTTTACGATACTATTTTTATTTTTTGTTCAATTAATAATTTTAAGGAAAATTTTCCATAAAAATTTATAAAAAAAAATATTGTTTTAATGTATAAGCATATACAATGAGTATATTATTAAATAATATCAAACACTTAAAGTCTGGTTATGATTGTGATCAAATAGATATAGATTATGAAAACTATGATGAATCTCCCACATCTCCAATAAAAAAAGTTGAAAAAGATAAAGTATTGAGAGAATTTAAAAGAGTTGGTGATTCATTTATAGCATTAGATAATTTTTATCATATGAATAAAGACTTAAGTTTGGGAGATATAAAATATGAGTCTGATTTATTTAAATTCTGCGAAAATAAAAGACTCTATTATCAAGATGTTTTAAAAATTAATGATTCTATTGAATTTATTGATAAAGAATATTATGATATTTTCATTATTAATGATATACAATTCGATTTTCATGATGTTAAATTCTCCAAACAAGAACTTATTATTAAACTCTGTCTCCTCAATGTTGAACTCGACAACAAACTCATTCAAGACCTCTATTGTGATACCTATTACCACTTTAAACCCCACGAAAAATTACCCGATCTTATACAAAATATTAACAAAAAATATCTTTTCCTCGTCAATTATAACGAACTTTCTAGTCCAATTTCTCAAACTATTTCCAATTAAAAATCCACTTTTTTTTATTACCTCTTATAATATATTTGTACTCTTATATTATTCTATCTCCGTTTTATCTTATACTGGCAAAATATTTACACCGTTTATTACAAATTTAATAATTCATGTAAATTATTTGCCAAAATAAGTGAGAAAAAAATAAAAATTTTCTAAAAGAAAAATAGAAAAGAGAAGAGAATGTTTACGAATCCTGCTTATAGATCTTCAAATATACCCAAAACTTTAAGAGAGATTGAATCATTAGATGTTGATGATGATGATAATACTTCTATTTACTCTCATATATCAAATATCTCTGAATTAACCACTCCATCCAGTATAAGAACTAAAAATATTCAACAAAATAATTATAATCTTCGTTTTAATACTATACAAGAGAGTGTTTATGAAGATCCATATTATAACAATAATAATAATGAAGAATATTATGATGAAGAGGAAGAAGAAGATATAGTTTTAGATGAATCAAATCCTGAATTTGTTGGTTTTAAAAATGATGTTAAAATTTGGTTATTATTAGATGATGAGATTAAAACTTTACAAAAAGCTATTAATGATCGCAAAAAAAGAAAAAATGAATTAACACCCAAAGTTCTTGAATTTATGGGTAAATATGAGATTGATGATCTTAATACAAATGAAGGTAAAATTCAATATACTAAAACTTTAATTACTAAACCCATGAATAAAGAATATATGAAAACCCGTTTATCTGAATTCTTAAAATCTGTTGAAAAAGCTGAAAAAGCCACTAAATATCTCTTCGAAAACCGTCCCAAAGAAGAGAAGATCCGTCTTAAACGCGTTAATGTTAAACCTTCTTAAATTATAAAATAATTAATAAATACTAATTCTGCCAATTTATCTCTCGACCAAGTTTTTGTTCAACTTCTTTAAAGACATTACTACCAAAAAACCCATTATGTGCACTTAATGGTGATGGATGTGTACAACATACTATTCTACTCTCATCCTCTATATATTTACTCTTCTTTATCGAAAAATTTCCAAATAACAAAAATATACACTTTTTATTATTTTCAACAACATACCGTATTATATCATCCGTAAATGGTTGCCACTCTTTCATAAATGACGCCGGTTTGTGTTCATATACACATAATGATGAATTTAATAAAAAGATCTTCTCCCTATAAAACCATTCACTCAAATCACCATGTTCAAAATTATATCCCCTCTCCGGATATTCACTCTTCAATTCTTTAAACATATTCATTAATGATGGTGGGATCCTTATTCCCCGATTTACCGAAAAACTTAAACCATTTGCCTGTCCCTCTCCATGATATGGATCCTGACCCAGTAAAAATATATCTATATCACCCACTCCCATCTCAAATACTCTATATACCTGTTCTATTGGTGGATATATACGTATATTACTTTCTAACATCTTTTTACGCATATCTTCAATAAATACTCTCCATCTCTCTATAAATGGCTCCCACGATTCATGCACGTTATCCATTTTTTTTATTCTTTTAATTCATTTAATTTTGTTAAAATGAACTTGATATAAAATAAATCATTTTTTTTGGGTTTGAAGTGTGGGTTTATATTAAGAGATAAAAAATCGATGAATAAGAGATAGAGATAGATATGCTAACAATAGATTCACCGAGAATAGATAATTTTGATGATTTAGAGATACCTTTAAAAAACCATCAATTGGCAGTTATATATAGAACATTAGAATTAGAATCAAGTTATTCAAATCAAACAGATAATAATACATTGGATATAAATATACCCATTGAATCTTTAAATATAGAAGAATCAAGTGATAATAAGGAAACACCAATTATACAAAATGAATCAGAGAATAATTCAAATATAATTGTTTTGGGTGATTTACCAGGAGCAGGTAAAACAAATATGGTTTTAGGTCATATATATTATCATAAAAAAAAATTATTAGAACAAAACCCATTTTTAGATGAAGATGATGAAGATAGAGATCCGACATTAATAGTTGTACCACAGAATATTTTAACACAATGGACTGAAGCAATAAATAGATATTTTAAAAAGAAGTTAAAAGTTAAAAAATTAGTATCATATGAAGAGATGATGAGTTTATATAAATCTATTAGTGTATTATTCAGATATGATATTATATTAACAACACCACTTCAATACCATATGATAGTCACTTCTTTAAAAGATCAAATGGTACAAGTTAAAAGAGTTATTTTTGATGAAATTGATACTATATCATCTATGATTCAAAGTAAAGTTCAAGCTGATTATGTTTGGTTTGTATCCGCTTCTTTTAAAAATGATCGCATTGGATCCTATTATTCTTCCATAACTGATGAAGAACTTGATAGAGTTATTATTAAATGTGATGATGACTTTATTCGTGATTCTTTCCCCTTAAATGAACCTGAAGTATATAAATATATATCCACAAATAAATTTGTTGATGAGACTTTAGCATCTGTTGTCACTGATGAAGAACTTCATGGTATTAATGCTTTAGATTTTACTAAAATGAAAAATGAATATTATAAATATATACCTTATGGGGAGGATGGTGCAGTTCAATTAGTTGTTGAAGAGAATCGTAATGAAATTGATTTTGTTAAAATCAGAATAGAGGATATAGATAATAATATTAAAACTTTAAAAGAACAAATAGATAATGATGGTTTATTAAATGAAAATATTAATTCAAGTGATGATCCTAAAGTCAAAATGTATAAAGAATATACATCAAGAATAATAACAGAAAATAAGAATTTATATGAATTAATTAAAAAACGTGATATTATTCGTAATAAAGTATCAAAAAATAGAATTTGTTTAATTTGTTTTCAAGATATTGAAAATAAATTAGTTGAAGAAGAAGATGAAAAGACGACAAATAAAGATTCAGGGGTCACCGCTATAAGTGGTCATACAAAAGAAAAAGTCAAAGTAAATATGAAAAAGATCTTTAGATCAGAATGTTGTAAAACTGATTATTGTGTTGATTGTATTCGATCTATTTATTATGATAAAAAAATAGAACTTGATATGAAAAAGAAAGAAGAAGAACTTAAAAACAAGTTAAATAATAAATTATCCAATCAAGATGAACCTATAAATAATAATACAAATATAGAAGAATCAAAAGAGATAGATTGGATAAGTATGTTTGAAGGTATTGATTTACCATGTAAAAAGTGTGATAATAAATGTTTATATAATAATTATAAATTAATGAAAATGATCAAAAGAAGAAGTAAAGAGGAGAAAGTAAAAGATAGAACAACTAAAATTGATAGAGTTGAAGAGATATTAAAATTAAATCAAGATAAAAAAAATAAATATATTATTTTCTCCGATTTTTATAATACTTTCCGTTATATTAAAGATCTTTTAACTAAATTAGATTTAAAATATATTGAATTAGATGGTGGTAAAATTGAGACAATTGATAAAGCTGTAAAAGAATATAAAGAAGGTGATACTGATATAATGTTATCAAATAGTACATTTTTTGGATGTGGATTAAATATGGAGTTTACAACTGATATAATCTTTATGCATAAAATGGAGAAAGGTACTGAAAGACAAGTTATTGGTAGAGCACAAAGACCCGGTCGTACTAATACACTTCGTATTCATTATATTTATTATTCAAATGAAGAATTTGGTAAAGATATTGAATATGAATCACATACACAATTTTATTTAGAAGATGATGATCAAATTAATTTAGATAATATACAAGTAAATGAAGTTGTTTTTGAATAACAATTCAAAAAAATACAAGTAAATGAAGTTGTTTTTGAATAATTATTTATTTTCAGATAAATATTTTAAAAATGAATCCAATACATATTTTTCCATCCATGGTGTTTTATGATATCCTAAATCATAAAATTTATTTAAAAAGTCCGTTTTACCTTGAACTGGTATTATATTTGTATATGACCATATAAACCAATTTTGATAACATCTTTTATGATAATAAGGTAAATAACCTAAATAAGGAGTTGTTGGTATAAAATTCATATTTGATAAAAGTTTAAATTTATTTAATATAGCATTTTGATCACATACACCTAATTCTATATTATTATAATACATCACTCTATCAAAATATACTCTTCTTATATTTGGTGGATAATGTATATACATATTAATAGGTGGTGCTAATGTTAATTTTGATGATACACTCATTTTATCAAAAAAATCATTTGTTAAAGGATCATTTAAATTTAAACTAACTGAATTATATTTTTCATCCTTTGATTTTTTCTGATGATCTTTTATTAATTTTATTGTTGATATATATCGGTTATTCATCACTCCTGACTCTTTAGAACAGAGTGATAATTGTTTTCCCTGATTAAGTGATCGGGAAAACATATTCATACATCTCATATTATTAAATATACTTGACAACATTTTACTATTTTTTATCCTTTTTTTATTTTTACAAATTAAATTTACAAAAATTATTTATTAAAAAAAATATATATTTATTCTATACTATCTATTATACACTCTATTTTATTTATATTATGTAAAGTCAATAAAAATGTTATCTTCTCCTTTAATAATACCAATTCTCTCTTTTTCGTTAATACCTTTATCCTAAATATCTCCTCACTCCCCAAATATCCCCTCCAATCATATTCATTATTCTCATCTATATCAACCTGTATACCCTTCCTTTTACACATCTCCCATAAATTCATATATATCAATTCATTCTCATTATCACCATTATCCCTCATTTTCATTATACTCTCTTCCACATTCACTTCTATCTCCCTTCTATCCACATCACCCCTTCTCCATAATCTCTTTTGTATCTTATTCCTCATATCTCCTATTAAACCATTTATTTGATAATGTATCTCTAATGTCTTCTGCATTAAATCATCCATCTGTTTTATAACAACTGATCTTGTATCCAAGATTTGAAGTTTTAATGTCGAAAAATATTGATATACCTCCTGAAAAGAATCATATACCTCCTGCAAATCTGTCAATTCTTCCTCATCTATCTCCCTCTGATTATCTATCTGATATCTATGTATCTCTTTTGCAAATAATATTGACCATACTATCGATCCACCATCTAACCCCGCATTCGGTACATACAATATCTTCTGATTCTTATTTAAACTCTCTATATCAAATCTCTTCTTACCAACTATACCCGATGATAATGATATAAATATACCTATCGGAAAACCCGTCTTCACTAAATCCCTCTTGAACTTCTCTATCTCCTGTTTATTTACAACTGAACTATAAAACTTTGATTCTATTAAAAACATTGTATTATTATGACATCTCATATGATAATCCGATTCTGCCGTCTTCTTACTCATATTTGTTATTGTATCATCAGGAAAATAACTTTGTACTATTGACTCTATTAAATTCTCTCCCATTGCACCCTTAAAACTCGATTTATTTGAAAATTCTGTGAATTTATCTATTGATGTCTTCACCCTATCCAAATTTTCACTCACTTTTGTATTTATTATATTCAAATTTAACTCATTCTTATGATCAAAATCCATAAACATCCTCTCCATACTATTATATATCGGTCTCATAAATACTTCACTATTCATTGTCGTTGTTGTCATTCCACTTATCATATATCCTATCCTCATATACTGATTACATAACCTCTCTCTATCTTCCTCTTCTATATCAACTATCCACGGATTTATATTCTCATCCACTTTCACTTTATATTCTTTAAGTTGGGTTTTATTTTCAAAAGATTCATTTTGGGTAGATTCGATAACATTTGTATTAAAATCGTTTTGATCGAAAACGATGGTATTATTATTTTTAATTTTTTTGGGCATAATTAAATAGTATTATATAAATTTTTTTATATAAATTAATTTTTTTCAAAAATAAGTTTAATATAAGAAAAAAATAAAAAAAGAATAAATAAATAATGTATTTTGATATAGGAGCAAATATAGGTTTATGGACAAAAGCAAATTTAGAAAGAACTGATAAAATAATTTGTGTTGAAGCATCTCCAATTACTTTTCAAAAATTATCAAATGAACTATCATCAAATCCAAAAGTTGAATGTTTAAATTATGCTGTATGTTCTTCAAAAAATGAATTTATAGAATTTTATCATTCAAATGAAGATACTATATCAACACTAAATGTTGAATGGTTAGCACATGAAAAATCTAGATTCAATGGTACAAAATACACTCCAGTTCAAGTAAAAACAATATCAATTGATAAATTAATTGAAAAATATGGAAAACCTGAATTTATTAAAATAGATGTTGAAGGTGGTGAATATATGTGTTTATCATCATTAACACAAAAAGTTGATTTATTATGTTTTGAATGGGCTGCTGAATTAAAAGATATTGCATTAGAATGTTTAATATATGCTCATGAAAATTTAGGTTATAATCAATTTTATGTTGAAGTTAATAAAGATGATTATAATTTTAGACCAACCGAATTTATTAATTTAGATACTCTTATTGAATTTTTAAATAATACTCAACCTAAATATCATTTTGGTATGATTTGGTGTAAATAATTTATTGGTTATAAGTTTTATCATCAACAATTTTACCATTATCAACAGTTATAATACGATCACACATATTCATAATAGATTGATCATGAGTTATTAAAATCATAGTTGAGTTTTTACTAAGTTCTTTTATAGTTTTTAAAATAATTTTTTTGTTTTCGGGATCTAAAGCACCCGTTGGTTCATCTAAAATAATAATTTTACTTTTATTACCAAAAGTGCGAAGAATATGGATCATTTGTTTTTGTCCTCCGGATAATTTATCACCTTGAACACCAACATCTGATTCAAAACCATCTTTAAGATTTTGATAAATAGAAGATATTTCAAGACGTTTAACTAAATTATCAATATCTTTCTTTGATAAATTATTACCATATTGAATATTTTCATAAATAGTACCATTAAATAATTTATTATTTTGATTTACATAACTAATTTGTTTTCGTAAAGAATTAAGATCATATTTTGTGATATCTTTATAATCTAATAAAATCATATTTTCACCAACTGGATAATAACCCATAATTAGTTTAATTAAAGTTGATTTACCATTTCCTGAATGACCTGCTATACATATTTTTTGTTTATCTGGTATATGTAAATTAAAATTATTAAATATCTTCTTTCTATCACTATATCCAAAATTTAAATTTTGAATTGTTATATCACCCGTCTGCATTTTAATCTCCGGTTTCTGTTCAACCAATTCCTCTTGTCTATATATCTCACCCAAAAATTCATTTGTCTCTGATAATACACCAAAATAATGGACTAAATCTGGTAAAGATGATGATATTGATGATATACATGGTAAATAATATATTACAGTTATAAATATTGCCATTAATAATGCAAATGATATCTTTTTATTTAAATATAAATAAACAGTGACTCCATTTAATACTATAAATAATAAAATATCATATATTGAATTAATATATCTTAAATTATTAACACACTTCATATTATCTCTATATTTTTCTGAATAATCTTCTATATCATTACTATACTTCATTATTTCATCTTTTACTTTACCATTTGAATATATAGAAAATAAATTAGTTAATTTATTCTGTACATCTTCACTATTTTTTTCTAATAAATGATGTCTTTGATTAGATAATGTGACACAAGTACGACCCATAAAAATATTTACTATAAAAATAAAAGTTATCATAATGATTGATACAATACCTAAAGTTGAATTTAAGAATAAGAAATAGGCATTAATAATAATAATAGCAATAAATTTAGGTAAAACCCAAATAGTGATATCAGTTGATAATTCTCTTAAAACAGCAGGTATAGTATTAATGCGTGATATTAATTTACCCATCTCTAAATCCGTATAATTATTTTGATATTTAATTAAAAGATTTTTAAAGATATAATTTAATATAAAACGATTAAAATCAGGTATTATTTTTGATTCTAAATGATGAATAACACCATCAGATATCTTTACTATTAATAATAAACCAGCTATCATCGCTAAAAAAGTAAATATTTTCTTAACGGGAGTTTTTTCATTTAAAGCTTCAAAAAAACGACCATATAATTGAGGTACAGCTATAGATTCTAAAGGATAAGCTAAAATAGTAAAAATTAAAAATAAAACAATTGTATATTTATATTCTTTCAAAAATTCACCCGATATTTGAAATGCATACAACATCCTCTATATATCTTTTACTTTAATTTTTTATTTTTTTATTTTATAAATATATTTATTTATAAAATTATTTTTCTATAAAAATATCTTTTTTTAATTATAGAAGATAAAGATATGATACCATTAATTAATCCAACAACTCGATTATCAATGTCTAAAGATTATATTAGACCCGCCAAAACTGCAACTGACAAACTTCAAAATAAAGAAGAACTCAAAAAATATTTAAGTGATTATGTTGAAGTACCCAATGATGATGTTAACTATTTACCTATGGGACAACTTCTCCGCTATATAACTCTTGACAAAAATACCGGACGCGAAGCTTTCCGTTTTGGTGGTTTACTTAAAAAAGTTGATCGCAATTATCTCGTTTTACAAGGTAAAAATGGTTTGACTTTTAGTTGTCAACGTTATACTTTAGATAATAATGGTAATGTTGTTCATACAACTCGTTTTTTCAAAAAACAAAATCCTGAATTAAAAATTAAACGCGAATATGAAGAAGCTTTAGATGAATCTGAAGAACTTCTTCAAAAACAAAATAAAGTTATTGAAAAACAGAAAAAAGAACTTGATCTCCTCAAAAAAAAATTATTAGATTTTGAAAAAAAATCCAAAAAATAATTAATTTGTATTCTGATATCGACCAACTTTCTGTGTCTTCTTATACTCTATATTCTTACTATTTAACATCTCCTCAAATTCACTTGTTGTCTTCTTCATAAATATTATCTTCAAATCATCACATGATGGACTATTCTTCTTTGTTATATCATCTGATAATTCATAAAAATTAAATACATATTCATGTACTTTACCATCATTTGGTGGACATGGTCCATCATATCCAAAATGTCCATATGTATTTAAACCCTGTTTTACTTTTATATCCTTATATAAATTATAAAAATCACACAAATTATTTATTGATATATTCATCTCCTTATTTTTACTTAATGGATCTATCTGTGTTATATCATTATCTATATATGGTATATACCAATGTATATAATTATTTGCTGTTATATCTTCTAATATTAATGCATATGAACCTATATTATCAACCTTATCCCAACTTATTGTTGGTGATCTATTTTTACCACCTTGTTTTTCACATATATGGTTTATGGAAATAAAATTATCATTATCCCATTCAGGTATTCTTAAATTCATATTAGATGTCATACTCTATTTTCATAATTAGAAAAAAATATATTTTTAGAAAACGAAATTATTATTTTTATCTTTCATCCATTATTATCACTCTTTTTTTATATACTAATTAAAAATATTTATTATTTTTATTCAAAATGAGTAATAATTCAATTTAAAAAAAATCTTATAAATTAAAAGATACAGAAAGATGAGTGCAAAACATGTTAATATAATAGCTGAGATTGGTATTAATCACAATGGTGATATTAATTTATGTAAACAAATGATTTTATTATCTAAAGTCGCTGGTTGTGATTATGCTAAAATTCAAAAGAGAGAACCTGATATTTGTGTACCTGAAAATCAAAAGAATAAGATGAAGGATACACCATGGGGTAAGATGACATATTTAGAATATAAAAAGAGAATTGAATTTAGTGAAGATCAAATTAAGGAGTTAATGGATTATTCAGAGAGTATTGGTATTAAATTCTTTGCAAGTGTATGGGATATCCCAAGTGTTGATTTAATGGCTAAATATACAAAAATTGGAAAAATCCCATCTGCATTAATTAATGATATTGAATTATGTGAATATGCTAGATCTAAATTTGATTATTTAATTATATCAACTGGTATGAGTACTGAAAGAGAGATTGAAGAAGTTATTAATAGATCAAATCCTAATGTTATAATGCACACATGTTCAACATATCCTTGTCCTGTTGAAGAATTGAATTTAAATTATATAGTACATTTAAAGAATAAATGGTCAAATAAAGAGATTGGATATTCGGGTCATGAATATGGATTAGTATCAACTATGTCAACAGTGGCTTTAGGAGTTAATTGGATTGAAAGACATATAACATTAGATAGAAATATGTGGGGATCAGATCAAAGTTCTTCAGTTGAACCAAGTGGATTAATAAAATTAGTTAAAGGTATTCGTGATTTAGAAAGAGCTTATGCTTATGAACCACAAGATAGAATATTATTTGAAAGTGAAAGTATAAAGAGAGAATCTTTAAGAAAATAAATATATTTATATAAATAAAAATGGATAAAAAAATTTATGTATTAATACCTGCTAGATCTGGTTCTAAATCTTTACCTAATAAAAATATTAAATTATATAATGGAAAACCTTTATTAGTTCATAGTATTGAAGTAGCACAAAAAAGTAAATATATTAATCCTGAAAATATCTATGTATCAACCGATAGTGAAGAATATGCTATGATAGCTGCTGAATATGGTGCTAAAGTACCTTTTTTAAGACCTATAACATTCGCTGGTGATTTAAGTACAGATTTGGAAGTCTTTCATCATATGAATATGGGATTATTTAATATGGGTATTGATTTACCGGATATTTGGATCCATTTAAGACCAACTTATCCCAATAGATCCGTTGAATTATTAGATAGAGTGATAGAGATATTTTTGGGTGAGATGGATAGATATACATCATTAAGAACGGTTGTACCAATAGATTTAACACCTTATAAAATGTATCATATTGATGAAGAAAATAATGAATTAAAACCTATATTTTTAAATTATAATGGATATAAAGAACCGTATAATCAATGTAGACAGATTTTTCCACAGACATATGTACATAATGGTTGTATAGATATAATAAAGAATAGTGTTATAGATGGAGTATATGATATGGGTTCAATGACGGGTGATAGGATATATCCATATATAATGGATAATGAAGAATTAGATGATATAGATACAGAGAAGGATTTTAAGAGATCAGAAAATAAAGTAAGTAAAAATTAGAAGAAAAATTTCATTTTTTTATATAATGAGTTAATATGTTCCAATGGAGTATATTTATTATAAGATTAATAGTATTTGTTTTAATAACTATTTTAGGTATATTTAATTATAAATTACAACATTTAGGTGAACTTCAATTATATTCATTGAATGTTCATGGTGAAAAAAAGAATTTTAATATGGAAAAATATAATGAATTTAAAAATAAACCGAAAGGTATTGTTGTATTTAATCATTGTACATTCTTTGATCATTTAATTTTAATGAAAGAATTCGGAGAAACACCGGCATTTATAGCATCAAATAAGTTTGTATTCTTTCCATTTGATTATTTATTAAAAAAATATGGTGGAGTTGTTATAGAAAAAGGTAAAAGTACTAGTGAAATTATTAATGAAACTGTTAATAACCGCAAACCTGGTGATAAATTATTAACTATAGCACCAACTGGAGGTTATTCTATAAATGAGGATCAAAATAAATTATGTGATTTTAAATTAGGTGCTTTTAATCCATTATCACCAGTTTTACCTGTTTTAATTAAATATCATCCTTATCACAATTGGAAAACGGGTGTGTCTCTTGCTCAATATGCATTTGATATTATGACAAATGAAAAAATATATTATACTGTTGAAGTTTTAGATGAAGTTGTACCTTTAGAAGGAGAAACAGTTAAGGCATTTAGTGATAGAGTTAAATTAATAATGGAACAAAATATGGAAAAAATAGATGTTTTAGAAAGAAATAAAGAATTAATTAAAAATGAATATAAAGGATCGGGTATATTATCTGCTTCATCCCATCTTTTCCTTTTTAATTCTCTTTTATTTATATATTTTAAAAAATATGATTTAGCTTTTGTTTGTTTTATATTATATTTAACTTCTATTTTATATCATTCAACTGGTAAACCTCATTTTGAATTTATTGATAACTTCTCTAATAGATTTATTGTATCAGTTTATTTAATATGGTTTGGTATTAAAAATAAATTTTTTATACCTCCTTTTATAGCTTTATTAGTATATGTGTTTTATATAGTAAATCGGTATTTAAATAGGTTTTTTGATAATGTGGATATAGAAAAAGATGAAAATATACATCACTTTATATGTGTTCATATACCAATATATTTAGCTATAGCATCTTATGTTTTTATGTTAAAAAAATAAATAAATATGTATGTTTTTCACAAAAATATTCTAAATTATAAATATATTTATAATTATGGACTTCATTATAAATCCCTATAAAGTTCAAGATATTCAATATAAATCTGAAAAAATTATTAACAATAATAATGTTAATAAAAATATTAAAAAAGAAAATATTCAATTAGAAAATAAAAAAGAAAATAATTTAAAAAAAGATAATTTAACACCTGAATTATTCATGCTCCTTTTAAGTTCTTAATTATAATAGAATTTTCTATAATTATTTAATGATATTCTTTCAAAACCATAATAATAAGCCTTTAATTGATAATATTTAAAACCTAACCATAATGTTGGTTTTCTTTTACTTAAACGAATTATATTTACTTGTGTGACCATATTTATACTTTTTATTTACATTTTATTTTTATTTTCTATAAAAATAATTTATTTATTAAAAAAAAATTTAAATTTATATTTGTTATTTACATAAAAGCTGATGTATCATATAATGCTAATGTACCACCAACCATCTTTCTTGTAACACTTGTACTTTGAATAAATACATTGTATTGTGCAAAATCTGTTGGTTTGATCTTCTTTGTATCATCATATGTTATTAAGTTTAATAATTTTCTTGCTTTTAAACCCTCATAGAAATCCCCTGAAGTCTTCTCCTGTAAAATAATCTCCTTATTCATTTGTATAATCTCAGGTTTATTAAATAAATAATAAATAGCACCCTTTTTAAACTCTAATCCATTATCTGTCGCAAACTGTTTTATATCAACATCACTCACAACATCAACAACCTGAAATCTATTTGGATTACATGGTTTTAATGTTAAATCCTCCTCTCTTACTTGACTGTAATCAGCCTTCGCCTTTTTAGCTCTTGTCTGTTTTGGAGCTGTTGTTGTTGGATTTGTTAATACCGCTGTACTTACACTATTTGTTGTTGTTGTACTTGATGAACTCGATGAACTCGATGTTGTTGAATAATCATAGGTTCTGATATTCTCCTGTTCAACTTCATCTATTGTTCTTCTTCCTAATAATACCTCAAACATCTGAACCATTGACTTTGTCATACCACTATCTCTCACTCTTAACTCATTCTCATATGACTCCAATCTCTCTGCTCCCATCTGTTTATAACAAATAGCTGTCATCATATCCACTATATGCGAAAATTGATTCAAATATAAATGATAACCATTGGTCTCAACTGCTATTGTTCTGAAAAAATCACGAATCTGTGGTCTGTTTCCCCAGTTTAATGCTTGTACACTAAATATATTTATACCCTTCTCCTTCACCTTTTGAAGTTCTTCCCTCCAATCAACATTATCTAATGCAACCTCCTTTGAATGTGGTGGTGCATCACCTATAATAACCAATGATCTCATTGAATCTGAAAACCAATTCAATTCTGGTACCTTCTTTAATACATATTCATAACACTCTTCCATACCCTCACCATTTGCTCTCCAGGATGATGGACCAACTATACCCGGAACTGATCTTAAATTCTCTACAAAATGAATTAATGAATCCTTTTCAACTGTAAAATCAATTGACTTCCACATATAATCATCATTATAATCCTGAAAAACAACAAATGATACTCTTAATCCAGGTATCTTCTCAAACAATTCATTTGTGATCTTCTTAATGTTATTTCTCACTTGTGCTATACAAGGTGACATTGAACCAGTTGTATCCCATGCAAAACATATATCATACTTATTTGAACTCATCTTTTATTTTTATCTTTTTTACTTTTTACATTTTATTTTTAATTCTTTTTTATATTTAAATTTGTTTTTAAAAATTGGTGTGTAAAAAATAAATATAAAAAAAAATGGATAATATAAGAAAATGGAGAATAATAAACAAATGGAAGACAATATAACATTTACACTATCTCCAGATGGTGATTTGGAAAAGATAAAACAAAAATTTAAAGAAGATATAACTAAATATATTAATAATTTTGGTGAAGAAGAAAAACAAATTAAGTTATTAAAGACTTTTACAGATATGTCTAGAATATTTTATAGAAAATTATCTAATAAATTCAATAATATTATTGTATCAAAAGAATTAAAAAAATATATTGAAAATGATCTAAATATAGTTAAAGATGAAGAGATAGATGAAGAAGATAAAGATAAATATATAAGTAAGGAAGAAGTGGATATAGATGATGTATTGAATAATATGTATGAATCTGAGTGTGTATATGTATTATATGATAAAAATAGGATAAGTGAATTTGGAGAGGCCTTTGATATGGGATTGGAGTTTGTAAATAAGGAGAAGGATATTAAGTTTTGTATAAATTATACATATATAAATGAGAATGATATTTACTATGAAGTATCATATAATGAAAAGAATATGAGTAAAATATTTAATTTTGTGGATTTTGTAAATAGTATAAAAGATAAATTAGAAGTATATGATTAATAAATGGGTGATATACGGTTTTGGGGATGAAAATTATAAAGTAAATAAATAAATGAAAAGAAGAAGACAAAAAAGAATATAAAAAGATATATTTTTGTGTTTTGATCTTTAGACATAACAGCACCAATAAAAAATAGTGCACTAGTAAAAAAAAATAAAATAATTAAAAATGGATGTTTTTCTTGATTATTAATATTATTATTAGTATTTTCAGTTGTTTCGGGATTTTGTATTTGTTGATTAAGTTCAGATTGAATAATAGTTTTATATAATTGAGTAAATTCATCATTAATAGGTATTTTACAAACGGGACAATTGAATATTTGTCCATTTTGTTTACAAGTTTTATACCAATTTTTTATACAATGAATACAAAAATAGTGTTTATTTGATTCACAAGGATATTCAAATTGATTATGTTCTTCAAAACAGATTAAACATTCATTTTGTATAATATTCATTTCGATATCTAGTTCTGATTTACTTAAAGAGATATCATTATCATTTTCATAATTAGTCATTTTTTTAAAAGTATATAAATATTAATATATATTATAATATTTATTATAAGTTCAAGTTATTTAGTAAAGTATCTAAATAGTTTTTAACAATATCATAATTGAGTTCATTATTTTCAGCATTTAAAATTAAATCAAATTCAGATTCATTTACATTATCTAATTCAACTTCAGATCTATGATTTAGATTTTTTAGATGATCTTCATAAGTATCTGGATAACATAATTTAAGACGTTGAACTTGAAATTCGGGTGTTATATTAATTTTTATCTTTATAAAACGGTCATTTTGATTATCACGAAAATCAACTAAATATCTAAATTCACTTAATAAACGACAATCTTCTATTATAACATGATCCATATTATATATCTTTTGAAAAGTATATTTTGTAAAAATATCTTCATCTATCCGTCTAAGATTTTCACCAATATCTTGCAATAATTTTCTATTCTTCTCTTTCATTTGAAATAGATTATAAGCTATATCATAGATCTTATCTGCAAATGATACTTTTTTCATTTTCATATTATATTTTTCATCTAAATAGAATTGAATGTACTTAAATAAAGTACTCTTACCTGAACACATTTTACCAAAAATAGCAATCTTCATATTTATTTTTCTCTTTTTAATTATTTTATAAATAATATTTTATTTATTTTTTATTTTTAATAATCATTATTTTTTTCATTTTAAATAATATTTATAATTAACTGTTTATCATAAATTGGGACTTGAATAAGCACTGCTAACGCAGTGCTGTGCGGCCACCCCTTTAAGGGGGTTTGACCGCCTGGCGACACGACCTAAATGTCGCATTTGCAAGCTGCGCTTGCCTACTTTACTTTGCCCTTTTATGAAATGTATTATAATTGATTTTAATATTATTTAATTAAATCTTTAATCTTAAAAAAAAATAATCTTTTTTTTATCTATTTAAAAAAAGAAGTATAATAATATAATATTGAAAACTAAAAAAAGAAAAATGGAAACATATCAATTAAATGAACCATCAGAAGAACAGAGAGGTGCAATAGATGCATTTAATGAATCAAATATAATTGTTGATTCAGTGGCAGGAAGTGGAAAAACAACATTAGCTTTACATATAGCATTAGCTTATTGTGATTTAAAGATATTATTATTAACATATAATGCAAAATTAAAGATAGAAACAAGACAGAAGGTGGATGCTTTACAAATACAAAATATGGAAGTACATAGTTATCATTCATTTTGTGTTAAATATTATCATCATGAATGTTTTACAGATTCTAAAATTATTAAATTAATAAAAGATGATGTATGGTGTAAACCTAAAAAGAAATTTGAATATGATTTAGTTATATTGGATGAAGCTCAAGATATGAGTCCATTATATTTTGAATTATTTTGTCATATTATTCAAGATAATTCTAAAGACATTCGTATATGTGTGATGGGTGATCAAAATCAATCTATTTTTCAATTTAACCAAGCTGATGAAAGATTTATTAAATTTGCTAATTTTATATTTAATACTAAAAATAATAGATATCCATGGTCTTTTCATAAGTTATCTAAAAGTTTTAGAATAACAAATCAAATGGCTCAAATGGTAAACAATGTTTTTTTAAATGAACAAAGAATATTTTCAGATAAAGAAGGTACTAAACCCAAATATATTATATGTGATTCATTTGGTAATATAGAAGAGAATAAAGTATATGAAGAGGTATTAAAAATAATAAATGAAGGATATGAATTTAGTGATATATTTGTATTAGCTCCATCTGTTAAAAGTGAGAAGTCACCTGTTAGAAAATTAGCTAATTTAATGTCAGAAAACAATATACCTATATTTGTACCTGTAACTGATGAATCCAAATTAGATGAAGAATTGTTAATCGGTAAAATTGTATTTTCAACATATCATCAAGTCAAAGGTTTAGAGAGAAAAGTGGTTATAATAATGGGTTTGGATAATTCATATTTTGAATTCTATAAAAAAGATAATAATCCGATGATATGTCCAAATGAAATATATGTGGCATGTACAAGAGCTAAAGAAAGATTAATAATGATACATCATTATCAGAATGATTATTTACCTTTTTTAATAAGAGATAATTTAAATAATTATTGTGAAGTGGAGAAGACAAGATTAAGATTATATAAAAAGAATAGAAAAGATAATTTTGATACGGGAGTGACGGATTTTATTA
>JACCED010224845.1_pt1 | contig 51959 bp, 40 predicted proteins | sample 7455021 | NCBI WGS metagenome assembly JACCED01 (sample SAMN15323456, study PRJNA562643) | freshwater metagenome | isolation source: river surface water | place: USA:Blue River Watershed | collected 2017-08-19
AAATTAATAAAAAATATAATACACAAAAAATAAGGTTAAAAGTAAAAAGCGGCGGAGGTAGTGCCAGTGCGGCCGATGCTTCTATACTTGATTCTCAAGTAAACATCAATAGATTTAATAGATATGTTCAATCGGTGAGGCCTAATAGATCAGCTATATCCGCTAGATCCGCTAGATCCGCTAGATCCGCTAGATCCGCTAGATCCGCTAGGTCCAATAAAAAAGCACTATCTTGGAATGAAGCTGTGAAATCTTCAGCATCAAAGAGTCCTACTGGTCCGCCAAAACAAATAAAACGACTAAATCGACGAATTAAACAAAGCACGGTACGTCCATTTGTTAACCATGACAATCCAGGAGACCAGCAAACCTGGTACAGTCCAACATTTGATATTGTAAATACTGGAAATCAAATACCTTCAGTTGAACCACCCAATGAATTGGTTCCTGATTATCAAATGAGTCCATTTCAAGGAACATATGACAGTATGACAGTGTTGATACCGTTTGACAAAACCGTTGCAATGAGTAGTATAACCCCAGAAGAATATGCGGCTGTAAAAAGTATACAGGTAAACCCCTCTACTTACTCATATTTAGCCCCAATCATTTACGATGTATTAACAAAAATAGGCAAAGTAAACATGTTTGGACTTATTCTTGTATACGGTCGTATTCGTGATGAATTGATTCCAGTCATGATAAAAACTCCAGTCAACGTTTTAAAACCTCGACTGTTTTTAAACACGCCAGGCGAAGCTGACGCATTTGTAACTCGTCTTAAAGAGATATATACAACCGGCCCAAATCCCCAAGACCCTCGACAACGAGACATGGCTGACATTCGCGCGCTTACTCCATTAAGTCGAGCTCCGTCTGCTCACAGTCTTCAGGTGGTTGGATATAACACGCATCCTATGTTTCGACCAAATCCATTGACACGCGGCGAAGAAATGCAACTAGTTCAAGAGTCTGAAAAAAATCCTAAACTGAATGGCGACGAATTTATTGCAGTAATGGCACATGGAGCAATAGGAAATGAATTGTCCCCAGAAATGAAAATACTTGCAAGTAAATATTTACGAATTGTTGAAGTTGGTAGAGCAGGGCAACTTACCGGTACATTATACAAGAGTTTCGCATTTGAACTCAATAAAATTTTAAGAAATCCTAATTATTTTGCAATGTTTGACAATACATTTGAAGGCGAAAGCGTAAGAAGAGGTGCATTTCAGATACTGTGTCCGTATTTTTCAGCAGATAACGTTACGCTGTGCGAAGCTAGTAAAACATTCAGTCTAGTTGACATAACTCATGAAAGGCTTTTTTCAGGACATCATCCTGACAGCATGATATCAGAACATCAAAAAGTAACATATAAAAGTATAATGAATTTTACAACGTTGGGAATATTTTTACCAGTAGAATATGAAAACGACACGAGCAGCATATACGTCTCGAAAAAAGAATTATTTCGACTTTATCCGGGAACTACATTTTTAAGTCTTAGTACCACTATGAGACTTATTGAAACGCTTCTTCCAATCGCAATAAAAGCCAATAAGCGCCTGAACTGTTTTGTCATGTCATGTTCGGTTTCACATACAGAAGGCGATGATCTTCAACAAAGTAATTTTTTTTCTAAACTGTTTATTCAAGGTGAACCAGAACCCCGTAAAGGTAATGCTGGACTATATCAGTTGACGCGAGGTAAAAAATTTATTTCTAAACTAAACATTTTACTGGATCGATACATAGCAACAGTAAAACAAACTAGTTTCATGCATATTGTGCAAAACAAACGACAGTATTTTAATGGATATCGAAATTATGTTGAGGATAAAAAATACGATGAACTATTCGAAATTGCCGAAAACTTGGTTAAATATTATACAAACCATTTTTATCCATTTACACAGTTTTTTATCAGCATGGGTCTTAATCCAGGTGAAACATTTTCATTCGCTCTACTAGGGGAAGCGCAAATATCCAACAAATTGATTGAAAGTAAAACAGTGTTTGATGGATTATGGTATCAACCTTACATCATGGAGCTTATAAAAGTGAAACTATTTTTGATGGATGATTTTATAGACATTTGTTATACGAGACTTCTTATGGTTGTTGAGTCTCTTTCTATTTTTATCGAATGTTTTAATAAATTACGAAGGCTCTATCCGCCTGTTCCAACAACCCCAGATATGCAGACCTCATGCATGATACTTGATCGCGCTATTACTTATGCTACCCCAATTCTTGATTATTTTACAAGACTGATCGCTATTTCAGATTACATCAAGGACGGTATGGAAGATAACACTCCAGATTCATTTTCGGGTTATAACCGATATCTCGATGCATTAAAACAATATAACGAGAGCAATACTAAAGAATTATATGAAGAGATTACAATGGATCGCGACTATGATAGATACAATCGCGATCCGCAAGACGGCCGGTTGACTGTTTTGAATCCGATATTACACGGAACGTTTAGACGAACCGGCAAAGACCTTTACAAATTTAAAGAGTTTCAAAATTACGATAACGCAGTAATTCGCAGAAGGTCGTTGAAAAAGAAAATATACGATAAGTATAGAGTAGGTAAGGTAGCGCAGAAGGCTAACCGCCCCAATGAAATTTCAGTATAATGATTGGCATGCGTCAATAAAAAATATAAAAATATAAAAATATAAAAATATAAATATGGCTTGTTAGCAAAGATAAAACAAACCATATAAATCCATATAAATAATAGGTATCGTAATATTATTTATATTTATATTTATTTTTTTTGGTTTTTGTTTTTTGTTTTTTGTTTTTTTATACTTGACTTGAATGTTTCAAACAGTTGCCGATTTGAATAAGCGAATGAAGCGCCCAAGTCGCGCTGAATCCAGCTATCTTGCTGAACCACATGACGAACGACAATATTGTAACTTAGTATGGGACATTCTTGAAAAAGGTACACTAGAAACCAGTAGAAATGGACCCACGTGGTCAGTGTTTGGGTCAGGGATGCATTTTTCTCTAGAAAATAATACATTACCTCTTCTTACAACAAAACGGGTCGCATGGATCACATGTCTTAAAGAGTTATTATGGTTTATAAAGGGATCAACAGATAACCGTATATTAAAAGAAAACGGGGTTCATATTTGGGATGCGAATTCAACGCGATCGTTTTTAGATTCGGCCGGGTTGCATCACTTGAACGAGAATGACTTAGGTCCAATATACGGACATCAGTGGCGGCATTTTAATGCACCATATATCAATTGTGAAACTGATTATACCGGACAAGGGGTCGACCAACTTGCAAACGTAATTGCGTTATTAAAGGATCCCGAACAACGCACATCAAGGCGTATTGTAATGAGTGCATGGAACCCTCAACAACTTAATGAAATGGCACTTCCGCCTTGTCACGTGTTAGTTCAGTTTAATGTTACCAACGGAACAAAGTTGTCTTGTTCGCTTTATCAGCGAAGCGGAGACGTCGGTCTTGGAGTACCGTTCAATATTGCTTCATACTCTCTTCTTACCCATTTACTTGCTCACCACTGCGGTCTGGTAGCCCACGAACTAATTTATATATTGGGAAATGCACATATTTATGAAGAGCATGTTGCTGCGCTAGAAATGCAAGTTTCGCGTGAACCATTTCAGTTTCCGTGTATTTCGATTTCAGGACCACCCAAGTCAGATATAAATGACTATATTTTCAGCGACTTTATATTAAGGGGATATAGCTGTCACGAAACTGTAAAAATGTTAATGAAGGCATGATATGAATATGCATTGTATTTAGTAAGATTAAGTTAGTTAAACTCTTTGATCGAATCTTTGAATAATAATTAAGTTACAATTAAGTTACAATTAAGTTACAATTATAATAATTAATTTACATATGAATTAATTTAATTATTACTGTAGTATAAGTGGATAAGAACAATTTTGAGATGCAAACATCACCTGAACTTACAAATGCCTCGAAACTCGGAGGGCTGGACCAAGCGTATGCTCCATTTTATGGAGTGGTTGATGGAGTATATGTATCGACCGGCGACCGTGTAGACGAGTTAAGCAATAAAATGTTTGCTCGTAATATGCCATCGCATGATATACAGCCTATGTTTGGGTTACGCCCCGTTTCAACAAAGTATACAGTTATGCCTTTATATGACCAATATAAACCAGCAGTTGAACCCATTTATACAAAACCAGTGTTTCAACCACAGTCGCCTGAAGTATTTTATACTGGAACAAGATGCGCCCCGTTTACTGGTTACGCCTCGAAAGTAAATGTTGAATCGACCTTGCGGAATCAGTGGTTTGCGATCCAACGCAGTTCACAGTCCGTATACGTGCCTTCATCGGAAAGTGATTTATACAAAACCACCGTCGAGTATAAGCCAGTGCTTATACCGCATCCATACATTGATTCGGCTTCAAGTGAACACTTTGCTCCACACAATCCGAACAATATTAATATTGCAAAAGGTATATTTGATAACTCTACGCGAGTTCAACTTAAAACTATTCCATTTAACTAATCACAACATGGTTATTTATTTTACCGTACAATAAAAATATAATAGGAATATAGGAATATAATACAATAGAATAGTTTTAAATGAATATAAACTATAATCCGACAACTAGTGCAGAAACGGCAACGTTTGGTGCAGTTGGCTCAAATAAAGGAAATGTTACGATGGTAATTTTTCTGTTCGTCATTATTGTTGTATTTTATTTATTATTTGCATCTTTAGGAATCGGAGGTCTTGGCGGAGACGGGTCATCTTCTGGGAGCGGGTCTGGTACGGGAATGGGTGGATTTTTTACTTCATCATCCGGTACGGGAACTTCGGGCGCTTCAATGAATCCCCGACTGACTCGGCTTTTTGAGATTCTAGTATGGTCTATCTTTGTTGTTCTTATTTTTGTCAATGGAATGCAGTACTTGTTCAATGTAAATTTAAGCGCGGAAGTAAAAAATTTATTCTCAGATAAACCTGAAGTAAATATTGAAGTTAGTCAACCCTATACGAATACCGCGTTTCCCGTATTGAAATCGCAGAAACAAGTCTTCAATATTCCTGGTAACTATTACACATATGATGATGCGAAAGCAATTTGTGACGCGTATGGGGCGCGTTTGGCATCTTATAACGAAATGGAGGAAGCGTACAATAAGGGAGCAGAGTGGTGCGTTTACGGGTGGTCGGACAATCAAATGGCGCTGTATCCTACCCAAAAAGAAACGTGGCAACGATTACAAAAAATAAAAGGCCATGAAAAAGACTGCGGGCGTCCTGGAATAAATGGAGGTTATATTGATAATCCCAAAATTAAATATGGTGTAAATTGTTATGGGCATAAACCGCCGATGACTTCGGAAGCTGCAAAACTGATGCAGCAAACTCCAATCTATCCCAAAAACATGAACGATATTCGACATCAAGAAAAAGTAGACTATTGGCGAAATAAGATATCCGATATTTTAGTAGCACCGTTTAACCACGAAGCGTGGAGTTTAATGTAAATTTTTAATTCTATTTGAAAAACAGTTAATTAATAAACTGTTTACTATTAAATAGTTTTATTCGTGTATTATATGGATATCGTTCAACAGAGTTACATATATATAAGTTATAAGTTAAAACATGTTTCTAACAACAACTCCAAAAATTCTTTCAGAATCCCCAAAAATTCTTTCAGAATCCCCAAGGCATGTAACTAACTGGTTAAATCATTCAAGCAGGTCGCCAGTTCAACCGGGTCTGCAACAACAGGGTCCGCCAATTCAACAGGGTCTGCAACAACAGGGTCCGCCAATTCAACAGGGTCTGCAACAACAGGGTCCGCCGAGTCAACAGGGTCTGCAACAACAGGGTCCGCCAATTCAACAGGGTGATCCAATTCAACTTTCAAAAACTAAACGGAATAGGAAGAGTTCTTCTACTTCTAAAAGAAAGAGATCTCCACTTAAATATGACAGTACTCCATTTGATGCCAAAAAGATAGGTATTGTTGGTGCACTTAAATTCCAAATTAAAAACTGTCCTATTTTTAATCGGATCGACCCCAAAAATGATCCTAGTTTTGACGATTTTATTTCAAATATTGTTTTTGATACTCTTCCAAGAGGCATAGACTCGAATCTAGGATTTTTAAACGATCTTGATGTAACTCAACTAGCTGCGTATGTTTGTATGAAGTTTTACGCATTAAGTATAACTTACCCAATGCAAGGGGTTGAAACTAATCCTCTTACGGTTGACATATTAAATTCCATTCTTTCAAGCCGAACCACTGAACTGACACAGTATATGGTTAAAAATTGTGTTACTACTCCAACAGCCCCCTTTCATTGTTCCATTGATAGTATCCCTAGTTCTAGACCTTTGACATTGGCGTCTGAGTTTATAAGCGCTACATGTGTTGCTGATCCCAATAACCCAGATGATATACCTTTTAACTGCTACTCAATTGGTAATTATTTATATTCAATAGGCCCAATGATAATCGACCCCGCAAATGATCATATTGGAAGAAACCTCATCATGATTCGGGTTCTTAACTATAAAAATCACATATATCCGCATGGTATCTACTTTTGGGTATATCCGTCTTCAAGTGAAGGTGGACTGAATCGTATTTTTTTTAAACTACCTGGAGGAATCACTGGCGCGACATATATCAAAGGAACTGACTATTTTTCATTAAGCGAAGAAGCCTTACTAGAAGCTCCAATAAGTAATTTTTCTATATTCGCTCAAAGCAAACCGCCTACAGTAATAGATTCTTATGAGACATTTGTATGTTTTCTAGGCAACATGACCCATCTTCAAAAACAAAATATAAGCGATTATTTACCAACAGCAAACGTAGTAAATCGACATTGTTACCAAATAAATATGGATGCATTGAGTGGTTTGTTTAGTCCTAACGATCCAAATGTCACATCGGAACAAATGTCAAAAATGTTTTTTCGACATATTTTTGACAATGGGTTTAATAATAAGTATACCTATAATGTACGAGGAAATGTCTATTCGTTTGCTCCAACCTCCCCTATTAATTTCCAAACTATTTGTGAGCCATTGAAAAACCTCGACCCGCAACCAACTACATTAGATTGGATTCCTAAATTACTAGCCCAAAATCTTCAACCGGTTTGTTCTTTTTCATGTTTTTATTCTGACCAATCGGTCAACCACTTTGAATCGTTGATTAGATCCTGGAGTAATACTCAAACTGTACAAGGAATATATATTCACAAGTATCCCCATCCGAATGTTTGTACACTTACGGGATGGATGGCAGATATTCTAGGAAACAGGGGAAATTCGTTTTTGCCATATATGGCTCCGGCTAGTATTGTAAAATTATTACCTAATTTGCCTATTGAAATATTACAGACATATAGTAGATATGAACCTGAAGTAAAATTACAAGGCGATAGTACAAGAAATCAAAAACAATATAATCCGGAAACACATGTTTTAAATCCGGAAGTGTTACAAGGCGACCAAGGAACAGTATTGACGAGACGACTGAAACATATAATTAAAAAAATAGCAGCATTCTTTAACCTTCAACCTACCAACCTTAATCTGAAAATTCATGAACACTTGAAGGTTTGTCTGTTTACATTTTTAGGTATCGATCCGGCCATTGAAAATGATAGAACCTTCAAACCAACTGAGAAATATTTTAATGATTGGGTGGAAGCGGATCGATCTAAAACTGGAGTAAAAAATCTTATGTCCATACAAACAACAACTACATATGTACGTATGATAGCCGCAGATATATTTAAAAATTATTTTGATATCGACCCTATACCAGATGCCTTTGCTTTAAATGCCCCTACGAGTATAAGTACTTCCGACTTAAAGGTTCAAATTTCGTGGTTAGGAGAAAATGATAATTATGTACCGTTTGGAACATTTGATTACGAGGCCAATGATACTGGCTTGGCTAAAATTTCTTCATTGTTTACACAGTCAGATTTTAATCCGTTTATCATAAAAGCAATTCGAAAATCTAAAACATTTATCGAAAAAGATCTTGATGCTATGGTGCGTACAAGAAACCTTGCGAGTAATACAAGAAACATGAATACTGGTAGAACACCGGCTGACGTCTACAATAAAACTATGCTACTCCGGGTAATCATATATCCTAACAAAGGGTTGGAAAAATTGAAATTTGGAGCGATAGAAGTTATTGTTGCAGTGTCGTCAACTGCAGTGTTTAATAAAAAAGTTAAATATTTACATTTTGGAATAGACGTTCAGTTCAGTGTGGTTTCGATGACTGCATGTCATTGTAGTCGTGACAGCCATGGCAATCATCAATTTAGAAAAGTTCAAACTTTTCATGGAACAAATGCAGATGGAATAGTATTTGGAATATATGGTACAAATAAATCAGCGGACTATGCTGCTACACTGGTAGGCCATGATCAATATCATCCAACAGTTTCAGAATTTTCAAGGGTTCTTTCTACCATAGACGATAACTATAACACAGTTGCGATTTCTCCATATAATACACCAGAACATTGGATTATGAAACTTTTCGCACCAGTATTAAAAGCGGATGTGGATGGACAATCCATTCGAGACAAAATTTTTGAAAAATGGAACTGGCAACATACCATACGGTCTTTGTATCAGTCAATTACAGATACCGACGTCAAAAATTTAATGACTCAAATAAAAAATATGGGGAACATATTACGAATCGCTGCACAAATATTTTTTTCAGAACCAGATTTTAGTCTAGATCAAGTCGATGAGGACGTATTTAGTGTGAGCAGTCACACTAGTAACAGCAGTCCTGGTAGCAGTCCTGGTAGCAGTCCCGATAGCAGCAGCAGTCGTAGTAGTAGCAGTAGTAGTAGTAGCAGTCGTAGTAGTAGCAGTCGTACCAATAACGCTAAACGTAGACGTAGCTTAAAACGTTTTTTACTGAAAGCTCCGCTTGCTACAGAAACATACAGGATGCCAAAACGATACAAGCCGAAACCAAAAGTAGAACGCAATTCATCTGATAGTGAGACAGAAAGCGATCATACTCGTAATTGGTCTAGTACCGATACTGAGGCCGAGTCGCTGCCTGGATATGATACGGCTGGAGGTACAAGGCGACTTTGCACTCGTAAAAAAAAATACAATAAAATATCAATTCGAACGCATAAACGCGCCCGGAATCAGTTAAAACAACAACCGAATAAAAATAATAAAGTTAATAAAAATAAAAATATAAAAACAATAAAAGTTAAAGTTAAAAAGTATCGACCAAGATTACAATTACAATAATACGATAATTAAAAAAAATACCATGGGAAATGGACTTTCATTATCTAATTATTATGAAAACTATGAAAATGGATTTACAAACACTCATTGTGATGATACTGATACAAATATGAATAGTTTGGTCGGAAATACAAAAACCCAAAAACAAAAACAAAAAGGGTTTGTTATCAACTTTGAAGACGTTCAAACCGTTATTGGCGCGACCCCTCATTTTCACCAGCAAAACAAACGAAATCGTGAATATTTTTTACTTATTAATACACTGAGCGCAGGTCGCCAAGACTGTCTTATAAGAAACACTGTCTTGGCAAAAAATGAAGAAGTTCAAATAAACGATATTCTTTCTGGAAAAAATGAGGATTATGATCACACCACTATAATCATATATGGAAAAAATGCTTCTGATGATACAGTTATGACCAAATACAATCAATTGAAAACACTTGGAGTTACAAATGTTTTTATATATCTTGGTGGAATGTTTGAATGGCTGCTTTTACAAGACATATATGGTACTGACCTTTTCCCAACTACAACAAAATGCAGCGATTTTTTAGAATATCGTCCAACATCTATATTATGAATATAACATAGTAAACTAAATAACTAAATAAACTAAATAAAATAATTAATAAATATTCCAATTAGATATTTATTAAAAGATTTATCACGTACCTTTAGGTTTGCAAATACCCTTCATGCATTCTCCCATGTAGTAATAGTAGTCAATATCTCGACCTAGCACTAACGCCGGTCCTTCGTCGTTTCCGGCAACGCATTTTCCATCAGGTGAAATTCCAAGAGAATGCATTACACCCGACCCAGGTTTATCGCTTTCAGCGCCTTCATTTGTAAATTTTACCCATCCGCAACAGCACTTCTCAGCGCATCGGTCTTGATTTTTAATATTGCTACATACTTTTTGTAAGTCTGCATGGTTTGTTTTGCAAAATGTATCACTTGTTTTACAATCCGCTGCCTTTTGTTTTAATTCTTTACGTAGCAGGTCCGATGGACCATTTGGAATTGTTTTTCCGATTGCGGTTTTAACAGTTTCTTCAATTGTAGACCCCAATGATGAAATAGATGCCGTTCCGCTTTTTGGGCTTCGTCTCGCCAATTCGGGAGGTTCATGAGGATTTACCGATTTTCCACCCCCATCATTATCTCCTTTTGGTGTAAAAAGTTCAATGTTTATTTTTTTCGAAATTTTATTCGATGGTTTGTCTACATCAATATCATCAACAATACTGGTTGCATATTTATTTTCACGACGACCCCCTTCTGCCTGTTCATTTCCAACCTGAATTTGTATATACAGTACAAATCCTAAAATAACAACGGCTAATCCAATAATCTGAGAAGCATTTTCCATAAACGACGCTCCGAGTGTTGATTTTTTTGCACCCGATATCATGGACTCTAAAAATTCCATTGCTGCAACTTTAATATCGGTAAATATAGTCGTTAAGTCGTCGGGACTAGGTGTTCGAATGGAGGATGCATTTATACCAGATCCTGGATTTTTAAACGTATCACTTACATTATCCATATTGATTTTTCCAAAATCGGTAATTTTTTTGAAATCAAAGTTCATTTTACGGTTTTATACAACAGAATAAAATCTCTTAATAAAATCTAATTATTATTATATTTTATTTTATTTTTACATAAAAATTCATTCGTGATCAGGTACTACCATAAAATACGTCTACTTAAGTTATTAGCCGAATATTTATTACTCTTCCAATTTCCGAGCATTCCCTTCGTGCGTGTTAAATAATTTTTCCTCCTATTTTTATCATGATGTTTTGTAAAGTCTTCGTATCCCATTTGTCCAAAATTAATCCACTTTTTATTTTTTGGATCATAAATTGAATACTTTTTAACTGGATTGCGAGCAGGATATAATTTTGCAGTTTTTCCCAAATATTTATGTGCCATTCGTTGGGCGGTTCTAGGGTTGGAATATAAATAAAGACGACTTGGAAAATTTTTTTTGGTCTGCGTTCGCATCAAATCAGCGTATGTATGTTATAAATTAAATGTAAATGGTATACTTTAACTACGTATTTTAATTTGTTTTATTTTGATTGTTTTATTTTTCTTAGGAATACAAATCCCAACTTTTGACTCGGCTCGATCGCCGAATAGTTTTCGAATTGTACCACTGGACGACTTGTATTGATAACTTACAGTTACTCGGTCCCGAAGCGATTTACACTCGATTTTTTCAACTATATTTTTCAAAAAAGATGCTGCAAACTTAACATCTTGTAATGAAGGTTTATAATGGCCAGACTTTGTATTGAGACAAATATTGTAACTGGTACCGTCGATGTTTTCAAATACTGTACCTGATCCTGCGGAAATTACTTTCATACATTTGAAGTGTTTTTTCAGTTCGCGATTTAAGATTCGGTTTAATCCATTCAAGCGAGGTTTGCATGATTTCACACCCTTCTTGGACTCCTTGCATGCGAATATATCATTGTACGCCTTTAAAAAGGGATAATACTTTGAATTAGGGTGAGACTCTATTCCTCGTGATGATAACATATACGCAATCGCATTTATATAAATAATTGAATGCCTATTCAAAGCTGATCCATTGCAGATAAACATTCGATACTTCCCTGGAGAGGAGCCACGACTCTTATTATTATCATTTTCGGTACCGTTATTATTAGCATTAATATCGTCGTAAGCATCTGTAACAATATTGTCATTAATAAGTAAAAATTTAAACCAGTTCCCTCTGGAATAATTAAATGCTTGTGTCAAAAAATATATACTGTGCGGCGTAACTTCAAATGTTACCGCGGATGACAATATCAGCTCTGTAGATGGAAGAATGTGTCTTCTCTCCGACTTTCTACCACACACATATATGTTTGATAACTGTCTTCGAGTTTGTTGACGCTGTTGCATTATTTTATATTCTATATTTAGTTAACATATTTAAAATGTATTAAATATGTTAGATAATATAACTATAAAATTTTTGTGTTATTTTTATTTTTCTATTTTTTCTATTCTTATCCAATTATGTATTCACAGTTCGATATAACTCGCCTATTCCCTCAAGTTCATCCAACGCATGCGAATATAAAAATTATGTATCACTACGGCGAACGATTTTATAGCGCATCTGCGGTAGACGACCTTTTAAAAAAATATGAAAATCCGATTTCAACAACTTCAACAACTTCAACTTCAACTTCAAGTTCAACGATAGACACTATAAACCCAAAACCCGAATCCGAACCCGTGCAGCCAATGAATTCAGGTAATGAAAGTCCAAGAAGCATTGTATCAGCAGATTCAAATGATCGTAAACATACAACTGGGTCCAGGTGTATTGGAAAACGAAATCAACAATTTTATTTACCAGACGGACTCGTAAAGTTAATGCACATAAGTATTGATCCAACATCCGAAACGGAATATGAATCGTCAAATGCATGGCACGGTAGATATGAAAAAGAAAAAAATACGATTATGAGAACAAGTATAGAGTACGACTTACCGCAGTCAATTGATATTGCCGAATACGAAACCTTGGCGCACTTTGCACAAGAGCATGACAAAGAATGTTGGGGTAATGAGTATATTCCATCAAATACACACAATGTTTGGAAGAATCCTCACTATATGTATTACAATACAGTGACATTAAAATGGGAACCGTTAAGTCGGCTTAGGTGAACTGGTGTGACAAACAAACCATAGCCATCATCTTGACCGTTTTGACAGACCACAAATTGTACACACGTGCTCAGTATGTTCTCCGACATTTGAACAATCTATCACCCATGAATGAGTACATTTCAAATATACCGCGTCTTCGGCTTTTTTGATTTCATCTTGCATTCCGCTTATTTGTTTTTTCAAGAACGAAAGTTCATTTTTAAGAGCATGAAGATGTTGAAGCTCGTGAAAGTTATTAACGCAGTCAGACATTTTTCCTATATTACCTCACATACTATATAAATGAAAATAAAACAATTTTTTTGAGTAGTTATATTCTTGTTAATAACTTACTGGGTTGGAATAAAATCCCAATTCAACTCCATACAAATTTTTTTCCATATTTCGTCTTGTTCTATTCGTTTATCGCGATCCTTTAACATTGGGAAATATGGAAGATATTGAGTTTGACCTAATAGTTCGCACAGTTTATAAATAGTGTAGTAGTAATTTAAAAAATTTACTCGTTCGTCTGGACAAAACCTTGCATAAGGACCTTGCGTTTCCATAAATAGATTGCACAACGTGTCTTCGAGTTCTGGACTCATAACTGGTGGCTTGATACCTAGTTTTTCTTTAATAAATGGAATGTGTTCATAGTATTTATTGTATCCAAGTTTTTTCAATATTTCTTTGGCCTTTGTATCGCTAAACTGGTCCAGTGTGATTCGTTCTTTACGTATTTGATTTTTAATCGAAGTAATAATTGAACTATCAATTTGAGTTGTTTCTTTCGCCTGTACCTGCGCGAGAATCTCTCTAAAATGGTTGATACGGCGATATGCATAAAACGACGCTTCTTTGGGAGGTTCTTTATATGAAGGTTTATCTGATTCAACGTAGTAAACTGTAAAATTAGAGCATCGATTGCAAACAAGAATGCCTTCACTTTCAACCGCGACCATCTCCCCACTATTACACCAGCTGCACACATCAGACTGAAACGCGTATTTATCATAGTCAAAAATAGCCTTTCCAGTATTGCGTAGATAATGCTGTAAGTTTGTTAACTTGGGTACATATGTTCCACTTGGGTTAGACGGTATTCCCTCTTCACGAGGTTCGCCCTTCTCATTGTCGACAGTATTGGTATTGGTACTATTCTCAGTATCATTGACTTTCACTTTGGATATCATTGTTTGATGTTCAACGCCGGAATCGGGGTCGATTGGAACTTTGAAAAATGTTTGAAGTCTTTGATTTTTTGTCAAAGAAGTTCCAATTGGTCCGTTTAGTTTTATTTTTAAATTTATGTCTTCATTGTCATTTAACTGACCCTGACCAGTATTGTTTTTAGAAGATGAGTCGGAAATATCTTTTTTATCTTCAAAATACGAAAATATATACTTGTTGTTCGTTAAATAATAATTTTTAATGTATTCTTTATGTTTTTTTAAGGATTCTCGTATTTCAATGTTTCGATCGCGCAGACGATATACTTCATCCAGCATGTCTTGAGTTCGACTTTTTGAATTGGGCCGTGTAGTTGACCAATTCATTTCTTTTAAACATTCCTTGTTTTTGGCAAGTTCTTCTTCTAATTTGGGAATAGTTACAGTTTGTATATAATGAAACTCAGCTTGTTTTTCTTTATGCATACTATCAAGCGTAACTGTATTTTTTGTATCCGTGAGTAATTTTTTGGACGACTTTTGTTTAAAAGACGGCATTCTAAAAATAAAAAATTAGTAGGCGAGTCGAATAGTAAGATAGTTGATTTTACATGAATTTACTTAAATCTTTTTATCGAATATTTGATTTTTTATTTCTGATTATTGATTTTTGATTTGCATGAGAACTCGAAAGTAATGAGTTTAATATTATAAAATCATTTTCTAAGCTTTAACCTAATAAGTAAAATAAAGTAAAATAAAGTAAAATAAAGTAACGTGTAACACTCATGCTATTACAAATTATGGAACTTGTGTATGTGATTTTAGAGGCAGGCTATACTATAAAAGAGCTTATCGTTCTTAGGAACACACTTGAAATTGAAATTTATATGTATATCGACACTGTAAAAATTTCAACCAGGCTTAAATATTTTATAACTGACAATGATAGCATATATAATATGCTGGATGAAATGAAACTCATATCAAAGAGCGACATTGATAAATATCGCGACATGTTTGTAACATCTAATACTACTGCAAATGCGAATACAACTAATACAAATAGTAACAACGAACAATCCTCATTCGATCCGGCTAAAAGTGGTGAAGTTAAAAATGTTGCAATTATGAAATTTGTTCTAGGTGCTATGAGTTCTGGCTGGAAAGTACGAAAGTCAATTGGAAGACGCCAGTATACATTTAATAAAACGCATCATTATCATAAAAAATATTTCAATGGATCATTCTTATCAAAGTTTTTGAAAAAAAATGCTTTACGTTAAAACATCGACATAAAAATATATTAAACATAAAAAATAGTACAAATATTATTCATTTCAAATTTTATCTATTTATTTATTTATCTATTTACATCATTGTTAAAAATGGACTTTTATTATAGAAAAACATCATCGGCATTTTTGAAAAGTTTAGAGGATGCCTCGTCAATACACGGACTTGAAAATATACAAAGTTACTTACCAATCTACAATAATTTTTTAAATATAAATGAAAAAAATTATAATACGATTGGGATGAACAGTAGATACGAACCAGTCTCCGTCGTGTTACCACTTTCTAAAGGGGTCGCTGAAAATGAAGAAGAAGAATCTGAACCTGAATATAATCCCCACTTTATTGATTTAGAAGTAGTCGACACGTCAAATCCAAAATCGCAATCCGAATTTAAAAATGTATTTGTGAAATATTCTCCGCTAATTGACCCCATACGGTTTCTTTCGGGCAAATATAGTAACATAGACCATGACCGATTAATGAGGTTGCCAAAATATACCGGAGAGAAACATGAAGCACTTGAAAAGGTAGTAGATACAAATAACTCAGCATATGTGGATGGGTTCTTCACGTATCTAAGTAGTAAAGTATTACAACACCATAAGTTTGTACATGGTCTTGAATACTATGGTGCATTTATTGGACATAAACGTCAGTTTGAGGTGGATATATCAGACGATGTTGAATTTTTTAGCTCGTGTCCGTTTTTTAATTCAAATCTTGGAAAGTTATTTACAATGGATGAATACAGCTTTGAGCAAATGTCGCTTCAAACTGGATTGGGTAAAGGTAATAATTCCGAACGAGCGTACAAGCCGAAACTAGAAATAAACCATAGTATGGAGGATGAAGATAGTATTGATATTCAGTTGGATACGTTTGATGACATGGGTCTTAAAAAAATATTTACTGATACTGCATATGAAGGCGGTGGAGACCATCTTGATTCTACCAAGCCAATTGAAGACATTTATAAACGTAGTTGCGAATTAAACAACAATGAAAAAATGAATAATGAACGCGAAGACGGTAATGACGAGTCTGACTCGATGTCAGTTTCTTCTCACGACTCCGAGTCGTCAAACACAAGTACTTGCAGTGTACTAAATACTTGCGAGAGTCATATCGATGCTGATGCTGATGCTGATGCTGATGCGGATGCCGAGGCTCGTGCAGATGTTGGTGTTAATGGAGAAAATCATGATGACGATGACAATAATCATGATGATGACGATGATGACGATAATCATGATGACGATGATGATGATGATGATGATGATGATGATGACGGCATATATGTTGAAATTGAAAAGTTTCCAGTTAATGCAATTTTTATGGAAGAATGTGAAGAAACACTTGATTCCCTTATGGAAGGATCGGTCGCTATTTCAAACGACGAATGGGCATCAATTTTAATGCAAGTTATCATGACGCTTATTGCATATCAAAAAATGTTTTGGTTTACACACAATGACCTTCATACAAACAATATCATGTTTAATCAAACTAAAAAAGAGTTTATTTACTATGCGTATGGCGGAAAACACTACAAGGTTCCCACCTTTGGGAAAATTTTTAAAATAATTGATTTTGGTCGATCGGTTTATCGGTTTAAAAATGTGGTTATGTGCAGTGACAGTTTTCACTCATCAGGTGACGCCGCAACTCAGTATAATTTTCCACCATACATGAATTCAAAAAAACAACTTTTAGAACCAAATTTTAGTTTTGATTTATGTAGACTGGCTTGTTCTATGTTTGATTATTTTATTCCAACATATGATTCCAATCCAAAAGTCGATTTAAAATCTGAACGTGTAACCAATTTAATTGCAACAAATCCAATCATTGCATTAATCAATGAGTGGGTTACTGACGATAAAGGACGAAATGTACTTTATAAGTCTACAGGGAAAGAACGATATCCGGATTTCAAGCTATATAAAATGATTGCACGTACGGTACACAAACATGTTCCTAGTGCGCAGTTGAATAATCCACTTTTTTCAAAATATGAAGTCAAGAGAAGCACCCTCTCTAGTAGCGCTAAACAACAAATTATGAATATTGATGATTGGCCGGAATATTGATCAAATATATATCAATCATGTATTAAAATGCTACTTTTAATTTTAAAGTCAAATTTAAAATTAATACAAAACCAAAACCAAATTAAAGATAAACGATAATAATGACTTGTATGTAATAAATATATGGATCTTCAATTGTCATCATCAACATTTTTTTATTCTAAACAAAAATCAAAATCAAAACTAGAAGATTTTATAAAAGTATATGATGGTATTATTGACCAAGATAATTGCGACAACATTATTGCGGAATATATGCATTCAAATGAGTGGAAGGCGGGACGATTAATAAATAATAAAAACGATTATACGAATAATACAGTTAGAAACTGTGATATTATTGAAATATCAACCAAGGCATCAGTTGATATTAACCATGCAGCTAGAAAAAAAATAGACTCTTTTATATTTGAGAAAGCGGGATATGCAGTTTCTAAGTATCGTAACGATACTAATGATACTTGTTGTGATTCTTTAAAGCATCATATAAGTAATGACACTGGGTATACTTTGCTTCGATATAAAGAAGGTGGTTTTTACAAGCAGCATACCGATAGCGGAAAGTTAGCTTCAAGATCTGTATCGTTATCATTCAATTTAAATGACTCGTATGAAGGTGGTGAGTTTGCATTTTTTGACAGAGAGTTGATTTTTAAATTAAAAAAAGGTTCAGTCATTCTATTTCCTTCTAATTTTATGTATCCGCACGAAATAATGCCCGTAACCAAAGGAACTAGATACTCAGTTATTACGTGGTTTAACTAGATAGACAAATGGTTCAAAAAGCTTAATGACTCCATGCCTAATAAATCTTAAACATACACAAAAATTGTAATGGTTTTGTGTATATGGTAAAACTAACACTTTTTATTTTGTATTTTTTACCTTTTTATTATTTTATAGTTTTCGTTTTCAAAGAGTATTTTCGGAAGGGTTTCTTACCTTTTACCGTTTTTTTTCTTTTTAGTGTGCGGGATCTTCTTCGTTTATTTTTTCCTCCTGAACTTGTTGGCGAAGAAGAATGTCTTTTAGATGATGCTTTTGGTGAAGAATGACGTCTTTTTTTAGATAATAATGCTTCCGTACGAAAACTGGGAGTATGTGGGGCAATAAGTGCGGTTAGTACACTTTCATTCATTGTCCATAAACGTTTATTAGTAGGATTGATACCTTCAAAGTTAAGATATGCTGTAATTACTGCATTATTTTCTGGTGTGTACCTAGACTGAATTCCTAAAGCTGTCGGTTTACGTGTTAGTGTTACAATTAGCAAAAATGGATTCCTTTGAACATAAAATACCTCAATATTGTGGGTAGTCTCAATACCATTACCATTGGTTATGACATCATCAAATGTATTTGGGAGGAAAAAAGTTGTCGTTTCTAAGCGGACATCTCTTCCATTAATCTGTACAGTAACAACTTTATAATCATTTGGTTTAAATGGGGTTGGATGTACAAAAACGGTACCGCTTTGGTTTTCCAAAGAACACACCTGATTTCCGATTCTTACATTTCCATCATAATACCATTCTTCTACTAGATGTCCAGTAACATATTCTGGAAAATAGTCGTCGTGGTTACGTGCCGTTGGAGATGCGATCTCATCTGCAATCTTTTTACCTAGTATCGTAAATGGAAATCCAATTCCCAGTGGAACTTTCTTTCCAACTGACTGAAGTTTTTTGCCAATCAGATGTCTTTTTTCTCTACCAGGAAAAAGTTTATCCCAGTTAAAGTACCTACAAGTAATATCGATAACATTGATATGAATATCAGGCCCCCATTTCATCATCAACTGGGCCATAATAGTAAAAAGTGATATTTCTGTAGCTCCACTCTCATCATTAGAATTTGGCGTTCTTGCCGTACTTAATTGTATGCCTAACATGGACAATAATGAAATTGGAGTATTACGGACACCAGACCCCGGTAATAAGTTAGGAGTTATACTGGTTGCAATATCTAAGCTTGCGTCTACAAGCCATAAACCAAAATCATTTTTTTCATGTACACCACTACGCCTATCAGTAACACCAAACGGATTTGCTGTAAAATAATATTGTCTGTCAGTCCTTATATTCGTTGGAGGAGGAGCCCAATTCGCGTTTTCTTCTAGCGGCTCTCTTTGATACTCGTTTTGTGTCTCGGTAATATGGCGTTTATGACCTCTCTGTTGAACAGATTCGTGATATTCAAAATCAAAATCCTCGCGCACTTTTTTTTGTACCTCGTGTAGTTTTTCAAGCGGAGACAAAGTTCTATCGTGAGCTAAAATTCTTGGTATTTCAAAATATAATCGGTCTAACGTGCTCGATCCTTGTGTTACATTTCCAGTCAGTCCACTTAATGTCAGTTTATAATGGCGTGACGGCCCAGCAACCGCCGTCACTGTTTCTTTAACTTTACTAACAGCTCTCATAAGTGGTGAAACTTTCGGAACATTAAAAATATCTTCGAACTTTGTGGGTAGGTCTTCTCCATGAGCGATAATTAACATGGTAACAAATCTATATGGTACCCTCAACTGTAAATGGGCGGGTTCATGGCCAGTCATCGTTTATTATTTATTTCGTTTACATAATATAAACACAGAATAAATTTATAGTTTAATATTATTATATTTTTTTGTATTTTCTAATTGTACGTAATACTAAATGCCACTAGAAATATCAAAAGATCGAGAAATAATATACACTCCTGAACTAGATCACGTGCTTTGCGAAAAAGGCGAAGAATGTCAAATGTATTCTAGACTGCACTTAATGGCCTATAAAAAATTTAGAAAACGTGAAGTTATGTTCAACTTACCAATTATCACAATAACTGCGGTTATTGGATTCGTTTCCGGGCTAAAATTGGATTTTGAATATATTCATCTCATTTTAGGAGGAATGAGTTTATACGCCAGTCTTATGAAAAGTTATTTTTCTTATTTGAAAATAAGCCAAAAAAGCGAAAACCATCGAATTGCATATATTCAATACGATCAGATTCATAATGAAATACGTTTAGAATTATCTCTAGACCCTTCAATTCGAAAAAATGCAAATATGATGATGGACATTATGCGAATCAAACTTAAAAATTTGAGAGAAGTATCGGAAATATTGGACAATTCGATAATAAGTCAATATAAGCGCGAGCTTCGAATATCAAATAAGTCGGAAACGTCAAATGAAATTTCCAGACTAGAAAGAATTGTTGATGAAATTAAAAATAGAAACAAGTTGCATGAAATTTCAACAGTGACATTCCCACATACTAATTCTGAAAATGTCAAGTTATCAGATGAAGGTCAAATTCAAATTCAAACTCAAAATCAAAGTAATCTCGACCATCGATCCCGATCTCACCCCCCAGTTCCTAAAGATCGCCATCCTGAATACAAAAGAAGCCAACCAGTTGAATTGAAAATTTCAAGTCCAATACAGACTTATAATCAGTTAAAAAAAACAGCAAGTTTTTTACACGGATCCGAATTTGGAAATCATCACCCGGACCCTCCAAATAAAAATAAAAATGTATATTGTGACTATCCAAATTACGCTAGTGGACCGCGTATAGATGGTATAAATAATATAACTAATACAGTATACGACGCGGCTGACAGCGAAAGCGAATCAGTCACTACTGATACGCAAGATGTGCATGGAATATGCGTATAACTATAATTATAACATTTTACCCATAAATTGATCTCATTTCAGAGTATGTCATATTTCTGCCATGTATTTGTTTGAATTCTTCATTTCCATTCTCAATAATGCTGACAAGCGTTTTTTCGTTAACATTATTTGTTTTTATTAATTCCACTACCTTTTGTTCTCCTTCATTTTCTAGTTTACTTTTTAAGTCACTATTCATTTCAACTTTGAAGAGTATTATGTATGTATTTATGTATGTATTTATGTATAATATGTATATGCTGTATACATTTATATAGTTAACTGAAAGTATATTAAACATAATACCAGTATATCATTGTATCAAATAATCCGAATCTACATATTATTACATGTGTGGCATTTTTTATTATCAAACTGTTTCCAGGTCCAGTTGTCATCCAAATCCAAATAGTTCTAATTCCGTTTCTAAGTCGCTTTCTACAAACAAAACGAAAGAACTATTTGCAGATTTTTCAAAAATCCAGCATCGCGGACCTGATAACAGTCAATTTCAAAAACACATTTCAAATTCGGGAAACGTGTCGTGCATTTTTGGATTTCATCGGTTGGCAATAAACGGACTTGGTTCTGACGGAAACCAGCCATTTACAGTTGGACAATGCAAACTTATATGCAATGGCGAGATTTATAACTTTAAAGAACTGATTAAACAGTATGGTCTGGAAAAGGTATGTACAAGTAACTCTGATTGTGAAGTCATATTGCATTTATATATGCGGATTGGAATGGAGGCTACACTTAATGCACTTGATGGAGTGTTTGCGCTTGTTTTGTTTGATGGTGCAAGAGAAAAAACATATGTTGCACGTGATCCATTTGGAGTAAGATCTTTATTTATCGGAACCGAGATAAACATACATGATACGGGGTCATTGACTCCTTCTCAGTTTTCAGTAGCAAGCGAAATGAAGGCATTGTCTCATTGCGCCCCACATCACGTTGCGCAGTTTCCATCAGGGTGTTATTTTGAATATGATAATGGCATATACCGAGGGAATTATTTTGCATATTACAACCATGTTTCAGTGGATATGATAAACCTCATTAATGTGAAAACAACAATGACGTTTGGTGCGAATAACGAAAAAAATAAAACCGCAAACAGAAATAATGAGAATGAACAAGTGTCTCTTGTAAAGCTTCGAGAACTCCTTGTATGTGCGGTAACAAAACGTTTAATGAGCGACCGTCCGATTGGCGCATTATTGTCAGGTGGATTGGACAGTTCATTGGTTACCGCAATTATATGTAAGTTGTGCAAAAAAAAATCATTTTCGGCATCAAAGTCAACATCAAAGTCAACAAGTAGTAGTATTAACACATACAGCATCGGGTTGTCGGGATCGGTTGACTTATTTTGGGCAAAACGCGTATCCGAATTTTTGGGTACAACGCATCATGAAGTATGTGTAACTGAATCCGACTTTTTGAATGCGATAGATGCCACAGTTGAACAAACGGAAAGTTATGACACAACTACAATCAGGGCATCGGTAGGAAACTATTTGATTTCTAAATATATCGCAGAATCCGACCGCACAAATGATGTTGTTATTTATTGCGGAGACATGTCCGATGAAATCTTCGGATCATACCGCGGGTTTTGTAACGCCAAAACAGACTTTGAATTTGAAACTGAAAATGAACGCATGGTTAGTGATGTTCGATTTTTCGATTTGTTGCGTTCTGACAAAAGTATAAGCGGATGTGGATTAGAAGCGAGAGTTCCATTTGCAGACAAGGCGCTAGTAGAATATGTCATGCAGTTAAATCCTAAACATAAACGTTTTAATACCGGCTCCTTTATGGAAAAATCTATACTGCGTTGTGCATTTGATGCACTTGACGAGGACCAAGCAATTCTCCCAAGCGATGTTCTTTGGCGAAGAAAAGAGGCATTCAGTGATGGAGTAAGTGCTCAGCCAGTTCCTACCGATCCACAAATCTCGCGTGATTCCCAAGCCCAACCTGTTCGAACTTGGATCGATATGATTCGCGATTATGTTGATGCGAGAGTCAGCGATCAAGAATATTGCGTAGAACGCACCAAATTCGTGCATAATACACCATACGATAAAGAAAGTTATTATTATCGTAAAGTATTTAATAGACTATATCCTGGCAGGGATCGTGTTATACCCTATTTTTGGAGGCATCCATTTTGCAAGGAACTTGATCCGTCTGCTAGGTTGTTAAACATCCCATATTCATCAACCATTTCTCCAAATACTAGTCCTCTTTTGTTGCCATCTCAGGGACAGGCACACTCTCCGGCGATACTGCTTTCCGATTGCGATGATTGAGTCCTTCATTTGATAACTCGTCAGCACGTTTATTGTCGATTCGATAAACGTGCCTGAATTCAATCCATTTGAACTGCGAAGCTAAACTTTTTGCAGTATCATAGTAGTTTCGTATATTTTCCGACTTTACGGCGTATACCCCGTTCATTTGCTTTATAATGAGTTCACTGTCACCCTGAACCAGTATTCGTGCTATGTTGCGTCGCAGAGCTTCATGAAGACCCATTATAAGTCCTGTATATTCCGCTACATTGTTTGTTTCTTTGTCGCCAACATATCTTGAATCTGACCATATTTCGGTAGACCCTTCATAAATAACTGCTCCCGCCCCAGCCCTTCCCGGATTACCTTTGCTGCATCCGTCAAATGCGATCTTATATGTCTCAAGCGTCTGTAGCGGCATTATGGGCGTTTCCGTTTTTGTATCTGATGAGTGAGACTTAAACATGGCAAATGGATTTGATACTGATGCAGGAAGAGTTAGGTTTAATGAGCTTGAACTAGAGTCAATTTTTTCATTAACACAACTTGACTCTGGAGTTGAAACTTGTTTACGATAAGCTGTTTCATATCCCACAAATGGACTTTTGCTTACTAGTGGCTTTTTATTGTTGGTTCTAGGTACAAAAAAGGTAGACATAAAATGTTTGCGTTTCGATAAGGGGATTGTATTCAGGGTACGTTTCATTTATTGTTTTCATTTATTGTTATATATTATTAATATCTTAATACACGTCATACATACAAAAAAACAAAACATTTCATTTTTTTAAAAATGAATGAAAATAAAAATAACTACATTATAGTAAAGTAAGTATTATGGAAGAAAATAAAGTTAATTTGCCGAATAGAAAAACAATAAAAAGGTATAGAACATTCAAAAAAAAGGACTATGAAAGTAATGATGGTATGTTAACGACTGTATGGGGGCCAGGAATGTGGCATTTTTTGCATACGATGAGTTTCAACTACCCCACCCATCCAACCCATGAACAAAAAACACAGTATCGAAACTTTATGTTAAGTCTACAGCATGTTTTACCGTGCAAATATTGTCGTCAAAATTTACATAAAAATTATAAAACATTTCCTTTACAAATGTGTCATATGAAAAATCGCGACACTTTTTCGCGATACGTGTATCGACTTCATGAAATTGTCAATAGATTGCTTGGTAAAAAAAGTAAATTAACATACTGCGATGTTCGAGAACGATATGAACATTTTCGGTCAAGATGCACTGTAAACGATGATACCAAAAAAGTGTTTAACTTCAATGTATTTAAAAATGTTGATAAACCGCGTAGTCAAACTCGAAAAAGTAAAAGTAAAAAGAAGGAAATGGGATGTACCGAACCGTTGTACGGTGAAAATTCAAAATGTATTTTAAAAATAATACCAGTGAATGAAAAAGAACCAACATTTACAGTCGATAACAAATGTGTGAAAAAAAGAATTGACTCATAAATAACCATTTCGATAGATATGAGATGGACGGTGGTTTCTTATGAAAGAACTTGAATGTCGTCTAAAATATTTACACTATCTCCATCAATGATGGTTTCCGCCCCAATATCCAGATTTACATTTTCGCCGATTTGAATTCCGGACTGACCACTTGTATCGTCATCATCTCCGTCTCCGTCTCTATCTTCATAATATCCTCTGCGACTATCTCGTTCTTCTTCTGGATATGGTGATTCTAGCGATGTTACTTTGATGTCATCGTTAAACTTTACTTCCGATGATGGATAGGAATCGCTTGACTGTACATCGGCAAGAATTTCTCGCATTGATTCTAACTCCTTTGCTTCGGCCGTCTTCATTTTTTCGCGCTCCAACTCTTCTAAAATAGAGACCTTCTCTGAATTCGAATTCGCTTCGTCGGAATCATGTGTATGTGTTTTGGAAATTGTCTTTGAAGGCGCTAACTCTGGCATGGGTTCGGTTATGTCTATGCCTGAATTTGAGTTGTTCGACTCAATAATAGGCTCTTCGCCGACGATGTTGGTTTCTTCCGTTACTTCAACATCCTCTTCGATTGTTGGATCCATGTAACTTCGAATTAATTTTTCGATTGGAATAGAGTCACGCATGGCATTCAGTATACACTCTTTTATAATTAATTCAATCTCTCGTCGGTTTCGTTGGACCGTTAATGAATTTGTATTTTTTTCGTATAAATACATATTACTGTATAGTTTTCGAGCTGCATGAATGTACGCGTTGTGAATAAAGTCAGTAGCCTTTGGCACGTCAACGTTTATTTTTTTATTTTTCATACCTACGCGCATACATGTTAAACTTTTAAGTTGTACAACATGAACACACGCAATCAAATCTTCCATATAATTACATGAACTTGCTTCTTTGATTCGGTCATATTCTTTTCCAATAATTGTAGAGTTCCATTTAGGAACACGCGACAGAAAGTTTTGAAACGTCATTAGATACTTATCTTTCTCGTCATTCTCAGCACAAAGTTTCCACGCCTCGTCAAACATGGTTTGAAATCCGTAAATCATTTGAGGTGTAAGTAAGTTTACAAGTCTTGCTGCAAACTCGTTCCTAGACTCATATAAATTTGAAATTGAATAGTCGTCCATAATGAAAATAAAAATAATGAAACCAATTAAAATAGTAATAAAAATAATTTATAACTTTTTAAATGAACGTTATATTTTTTAAGTCCATTTCTGAACGAAACACAATAAAATAAAGAACAAAAAGTACAAGAAGTTTTTCGTTTCTAAATTCGCGTTTTACACAGTTAAACGCTAAAAGAAGTTCGTGCGTTCTAAATAATTCTTCGTTGTCTGAAACTTCATTGTTGAAATGACTATTCTTTTCAAGCAGTTGGATAATATCATTTGCACTGTAGCCATTTTCAACAAGCGTCTCAGAAAGGTCGACTAGATTTACGTAAGAAATATTACACGAAGATGAAGATGAAGATGAAGATGAAGATGAAGATGAAGATGAAATTCCATTAGTTTCCAATATTTTTTTAAGAGACACTAATCGACACGAGTGATGTTTTTTAAATCCTAGTATATTTTCATTATGCAACGCGTGTAGGTTTATAGTTGTTGTAGTTGATTTTGTTTTCGAACGAACCGTATAATCTGGGATATAGATTTCACAAAATCGCGAAAGGATAGGTTTTAGTAATTTGTTTTTATCTTCGACGACAATAAAAAACCGTGTCGAATGACAAAATAGTTCAATGCATCTTCTCAATGCAGACTGTGCGTCAATTGTTAATTTGTCTGCATTTAAAAGTACAATCGATTTAAACATTTCGCCATTGGCTGTGTCCAGGTTCGACTTTGCAAAATATTTCAAATCTTCTCGAATGAACCGAATGCCTCTTCCGTATGCGCAGTTTACTCTCATTACGTGAGTTTTTATTATGGGTCTTGTGTTATTATAAATCGACGAAATAAAGTTTGATAAAATTGTATTTTTACCACATCCATTCGAACCATGAAATATGATATTCGGTATTTTTTTATTTATAATAAACTGGTTTAATTTTTCTATAACGTCTTTATGAATAGTTAAGGAAGTTTTATGCTCCATCAATCACGTATGAAATAATAACTATAAAATATAAAATAACTTGAACCACTTGCGTTTATGTGTTTATTGCTTCATTTATAATTTACAGTTAAAACAAACATTTAAATATAACTATAATATAAAGATGGTTTTAAAAAAATCAAACAACTATCGTCTACGACGCACTAGTCATGTTGGCGGTAAACCCGATAGTTCAATTTGTCCCTCTTTAAAAACTCAAGAAGAGTGTGTAGTATGCAAATGGAATGCCAAAACATCCAAGTGCGGGAAAGCTCCGGATCGACAACCTGTTAAAAAATCTAATAAATCTAATTCTAATAAGACCCCCAAATGCCCGTCATTAAATAAGACGTCATGCGATGCTAACCCTGAATGTTCATGGAATGATAAAACAAGTAAATGTCGTAAACGTACAGTTAAAAAGGGTCAAAATGTACCAAAACCAAAAATAGTACAGTCTTCTCCAGCACGATCGAAATCAAAAAGTCCTAAGACAACATCATCATCGTCATCATCATCATCGAGCCCTTTAAAGGTAGCCGTACCCGACAACAAAGAGTTTAAAGAAATGAATTTGGAAAATTCTGATTTCAGTGGCATGGATCTAAAAGATGTCTTCTTTTTTTCATGCAACTTGAAAAATGCAAAATTTCAAAATGCAGATCTTACAAATGCAAAATTTCGAGTGTGTCAGTTAGATGGAGCAAATTTTAGTGGAGCTAAGCTTTTAATGTGCGAATTTAAAAGTTGTAGAGTTGGTGAATTTCGTAGGGTAGTTCCAAATCCGTTAGTATGTAAAAATTCGACAATTGAGCGAGGTTTATTTAATGAATGTTATTTTGCCAATTCTATTTTTACCGGTACCACATTTGAAGGTTGTGAGCTAAATGACTGTGAAACGCTGAAGGCCGACTTTAGTGAATGTAAATTTCCTTTGCATACTATCGTGAGGGGCGTTAAACTTAACTCAGCCAGTACATTTAAAGACTGCAATTTTATTTTGTCGGATTTTAGTAACGTTGATTTTAAGGGCTGTGATTTTAATCCAGATGAAGACAACGACTTTGATAAGTGCGTAGATGATGACAGAGATTGCGGTAACCATTTCAATGGCAGTGTCCTTACAGGGGCGAAATTCCCCGAAAAGGTAAATATGTGCAGTTTTTCTGATGCAGTTCTTACTGGTTCGGATATAAGTGATCCGAAAAAAGATATTCAAGGTTGTCATTTTGACAAAACCACAGAAGCAGAAGATGTAGAAGAGTTGAAGAGACGTGCTATGCCATCCGATGACGATGGCTGGAATTCACCTGTTAAACAAAAAACTCCATCTCCACATGTTAAATCCCCATCCCCAATTAAAAAAGTTCCATCTCCCATAACTGCTAATTCAAACTCAAAGTGTATTAGACAAACTCAAAAGAAATACTTGGAACGACCAAGCCCTCCATATTCCGCGTCAGACTGTCCTGGAATGGTTATGCAAGGAAATGACGGTAAACAATACATATCAGTTGCAAATGCAAAAGGTGTGTATACATGGAAATTACAAAAATAAATGTAAGCATATTAGTATTGTAATAATATTTTACTTCGAATTAAACATCAGCTCTTGGGACATATGGCAAAATTACGTTTTTCGGCATTTTTTTGAATAGGCTTTTCAAATAAATGTATATTCGCGCATTATGAGGTGGCTGTAAGGATGCTAGATGAAAGTATCGATGTTCGCAATCATCATTTTTCCGACCGTCAATTTGAGAGTCCGCGAAATAAAGTTGATTCTCAAACACGCGTTTAGGATAAAACTCGGTCTTAATTTCATCGCTGTATTTGATACAAGGTTCTTTATCTGATAGATAAGTCGAGCATCTATAAATCGCAAACCCGTTAAACGCGGAGTATACTGGAAGAAATTTATCTCCGCGAGAAACCGCGCGAAAAACGATCTTATCAAACATTTTGCGCATTCGATCTACTACCTCATACCAGGCGCGCTTAAAATGAAAAAAACTGTGAATGTACGGATCAAATGACAGAGCCCACATGTCATAGTACGCAGCTTCTCTTAAAAACGACACGCAATCCCAATCGCTACTAAGTGACATTACATCTTGCAAAACCATCGTGTTTATAGGACCTATACAAGCATATTCATTAAAATCCATAAACGCAAAATGAGAGAATACACAGTTGCTTGTACGAAGTTCTTTAAGATGCTCGAGAAAACTGTTGCGAGCATGTCCAATATTTCGTTGTCTTACAGGTTCCCAGTCATAACGATTTTTAATCATTTCAACAACCGAGGTATTAACTGTTTCGGAAAAGTCGGAAATCATTCGTTTCATATTTGAGAGATTCGGATCCCTTTCTTCATAAATAAACACAAATCGAAGCGTTGAAAAAATATCGGATTCGTATATTTTTTTCAAATTGGAAAATAAATAGGAGACTCCATATTTATTATCATAAATGCACATGCCAATGCATAGGGAATAATTTTGGTCTGTCATGTAGTTGTATCTTAAAAACTTAATTATTTACTTTTTAGTTATTAAATAATTAAACTCATTGTTTAATTTTAAATTCATTTATTCAATTATTTGAATTTACATGGGTTTTTTTATACTGATCCCACGATATGTTTTTAGGTGGATGTAGAACACTACTTTTGGGGTTGGAAGAATGTTTATTGTTTTTTTCATTTTTTTCACGCTGTTTATCCAAGTGCTCAGCTTTGCGCAGTGCACTATCTACATATATTTGTTTTAACAGTTTACCTACTTCATACGACCCCTCGTGTTGGTCTAGTTTTCCACTTTCAATAAGCTTCAATACAAACAGTAACTTGGAAAGAATTCCCAGATCGATTTCATCCTTTTTCAACTTATTGAAAATATCAGTATAGTTATTGAAAAGAAACGCGCATCGCGATGTGCAAATGGCGTCAAATTGTTGAGGGTTGGAAAGCGCAAGACGTGCGTACTCTTTTTTTAGTTTCAGCATAGTCTCTACGTCGGCCTTGATGGCATCGCTGTGTTGTAGTTCTCGTATTTTACTGGTATTGTCCTTCACGTCGCTGTTGGACGCTAGCATTTTTCGAAGGTTTAGGCGGTCAGTTTCATCCATTTTAATTGTAGATTGTGTTATGTGTTATGTTATGAATTAAGCAAAGATAAATAATGGTGGGTTGAACGTTTTAAATAGTATTATACGAATTATACAATTATAATTATAATTATAAATAATATTTACATAAATAAAATCAAATACTTAAATTCAATATAACATGTACACGTCATCCACATCAAACGAAAAAGCAGTTACTCTGTTTACCGAAAACGACTGGCATCTTAAATTTGCGAGAAGTGGTGTGGCAGAACCGCCAACTGGAATAAACCCCAATGTTCAAGTTCGTTTAATAAATGTCCAAGTCAGTCAAAGTGGGGTTTTGACATACCCTGACTTTTTCATAAATCCGTATTTAAATTCCTTTGAGTTTGATATGGAAGTATTATGGATTCCTCTTACTTCAAATGACGGTGGAGACAATTATACCGTTCGTTTTGGAAATACAAAAAAATTCTCGATATTTTTTAATTTTTGGAACGGCTACGGTATCAACGAAAATTATCCTCTACACTTACGTGGAGAAGGCGTATATATATTAAACTCAAGTGGATATCCTCTAGCGAAGGGTGCTGTAATATCCAGGGGGCCTGGAGAAAATCAATGGTTTCCGGTAAAAATAATATACAATAAAAATGCTGCAGTTACATGGAGTGTTTATGTAAACAATGTGCTCGCATTAACATATACCGATTCTAGTGTTTCTACGTCAGATTCTTGGCATAAAGTGTCAAATAATAAAAATATAATGGTTTCAGCCCATTCTGGCGGAGGGCTTCATATGCAACTATTTGTACGTAAACTGAATTTTATATACAAAACAACGATTAGTGCAAACACGATGGTAATGCCTCCAAAATTTTATCCTTCTGCAGATGATTCCACATTTTCAAGTAACCGTGCAGTATACGCGCGGTCAATATATCCGCGTATTGCCAATGATGCTTCAAAAACGAATGCCGAACAAATTACGAAACAAAAACGAATTTACAACCGACATGATGCATCATCCCGTATAGAGAGACTCAAATTACAAGCCATAGGAGAAAGTTCTATGCGGTTGAAAGAAGATGAAACTTTGAGTTTTAAAGCGCCCAATGTAAATGATGCTAGAGACGCGCTTCGGCGAACCAGGTCTCACGGATACATTGTTCCACCTAAAGGCCAAAAATAGAAACCGGTAAAACAAAACACAAAACAAAATACAACAATCACCCAAATGTTGATTCTTGAAACAGTTCAATATACATGAAGCCGTCGTCCGTTTTTTCTTGCGAATAAATAGTACCCATGAGTGCCGCAGTGGGATGAAGACGATTGTTTATAAATGCGTAAAGTGCAAACTCAGGTTTAAGTGCCATATTTTTTCGTACTACGTACATAAACTGTGCAAGTGTAAGATCATACGGTACTGCGAATTTGTTTTTAGGTAATGTATGGTCGCGCTGTAACGCTTCACTGCATTCGACAATTACTGGAATACGATTTGGGTGTTCATTTACGATTCGATCAGAAACCTTTTTACGGTCTTCGAATGAAACTCGTTCTTTATATTTCATTTTTTTTCAATGATTGGATGACCGAACTTAAAATAAATAAACAATTGTCTTTATGTTTTATTTATTTTATTTTATTTTGAATTTCGAATATTGAGTTTTGAATTTTGAATCATAGCATACGCCTTTTTATTTTCAAAACTTATTTTTTCTTCTTGTTTTTCTTATTTTTTGATTTCGCGTTTGTAGAGCTGGAATCAGGTTCATATCCAGTACCAGTATTGCATTCGGATGCTTCCTGCGGTTGGACGGGTGGAGCCATAGTAACTCGCATCGATTTTTCGTTCTTACTAGAATTTGCGGGTTGGTATACAGTATGACGCATTTGAGAAGGATCGATACTTGCACTTGCAGTTGCAGATGCTTGTTCTGCGCGGCGCTCTTCCAGTTTTTTTTGCATCCGTTCTTTTGTGAGTGCCATTTTCATATTGCGATTAAGCTGCGATTGCATGGCATTCATGTTTATTTTTGTCTTCCCATTAAGACCAGCCGCGGCGCCTCCAAGATCGCTTGGATTCAAGTTCATTGCCTTGAAGAGTTGAGCAAAATCTGCCATTCCCCCACCTTTACCCCCACCGGGTCCTTTTGTTGACTTCATTTTTGACATAAATTCACTTGCCTCCTTAAAAAGTTCGCTTTCCTTGATGTCGCCAGACTTCATTTTTTTATCAAGTTTTTCACCTACCTTTTTAATTATGCCAGTAAGTTTGCCTGGATTTTTGAGCAACTTTTGAAATACTCCACTAACACTGCTTTCATTTGAAACATCAATGTTTAATTCGCTTACAGTCTCTTCCGCAATTTCTTTTGCAAGCGCGCCAATTTTCCCATCGAGTAGACCTGACAAGTGCTCATGAATGGTTTCCGCATTTGGAAAAGAATCTTGTGCGGGACGAGACTTTGACTTTGAATTTGAACTCGAAGAATGACTGCCAGGTTCTTCTTTAGGTTCATCTGCCGCCTCTTCTTGTTTCTTCTCATGAGGTTGCTGGTTGTTGGCGTCATTGTCACCATCATCGCCATCATCATCATTATTAGTGTCTTCATGATATTGTTCAAATAAAGTTTGGATTCCTGACATTGTCTCTTCAAGTTTACTGCGCAGCTCGTCTTCCTCAATTGCTTCAAATAGTTTTGCAGTATCTCCAAACGAAAGTTTATCTTTAGAAATATTTCCCAAAATTGTAAACGTTACTAGTTGTAAGTGCTTCCATAAATGGTCTTTTGTGGTTTCCGTAACGTCCGATAAATTCCATACCATTCTAAAATCAACATTCGGCAAAAATTCGACATTTACATTATTTGAAACTGCCGAATCTGGCGAAAATATTACTTCATTTTGATAAATAATATCAAAAAATCGTTCAGGATAAACGCGTTTGCAATGTTCTAGAAGCGTTAATAAGTTTTTCTCTGACATAGTCTTGATACATTCATCGGTTGGTTTTTTGGATTTAGTAGACCCAGTTCCTTTTTCATCACCAGGAACAAATTCTACATCTGCGTATTCCTGCATGTCCAATGCATTATAAATCCCATCCTTGTATTCTGGAAACGATGCGATAAAACTTGAAATAAAATCAACGATGCCCTTTTTGAAATTTTCTGGAACAGGGGTACTGGTATTTGTTTCGGTCTGAGACATGATAACAAAAAAATGAAACGAAATGAAAATAAATTAAAATAAATTACTTTTCTTTAATCCTTAAAAATATTTCTAAAATATGTTTAATATATTTATTATGTAATTTATCTATTTTAATCTAAATTATGTAATTTATGTAAATTTATTGTCGTTTTTTGCGACTTTTGTTTTTATCGTGATTGATGGATGGGTTAGAAGCTGTTTGTTTTTTTCTACGACGCGTGTTAGACGCAGTTGGATTCCAATATTTGTGTACATTATCAGGAGATACCATAGCTAATAGATTTTGATACATATCATTTGAAATGACCTCTGATTGCGGTTCGTCTGTGTCTGACGTATCAGATTCTGAATTTGAATTTGAATTTGAATCATACATTTTATTAAAAGTATCCGCTAATGATTTTGATTTCGACGAAGATGAAGATGGGTCATTATCGTCAATTTCTATTTTTCCATGCACCATAAATATTCCTGCTGGAACAATCACTTTATCATTTCCATTTGCATATTCTATTACGTCAGATACCTTAATGGTGTCCAGGTCCGGATCTTTTGATCTACTTCGACCACCGCTTTGACCCCCTCTTGTATGCGTAAATGCAGGAATTCCAGAATTTAAAAATAACGAATTTAGAGTATACCCTCCGCCAATAATTCCATTTTCTTTATTTCTAGTCAATAATAAATTACTTGCCATTTTCGAAGTGAGGTTGTAGAACAAATGATCGTATTTATTTATTAACTTATTTTATTTATATGGTTACTGTATATAAGAGTAATAGAAAATTATTTGTATACAAGTATATTATAGATAAATAGAAAATGGCGTCGAACGGACCTGGTGTAACTCGTCATGCGACTCCGAATCCGCCCCCAACAAGTGCGCAACTGGCGCCGACTCCGATGGTTTTAGACAAACAATTAGCATCCCCTGAAGCAAGTACTCAAGCGATCTCTGACAACGCTGAAAAACAAAACATGATAAATAACATTGCAGGAGGAGGAAGAGCGACTAGAAAAATGAAAAAAAAACTACACTCTCGTACATGTAAATGCAAATGTAAATGTTGTATACGACTGCGTATGCGCGGTTCGCATAAACATAGTGGTCGGCATAGTAAGAGTAAATTAATAAATAAAAAACAGCGACAAATTGTTAGTAAACGCATTCGGCTGAATTTTTTGCACCGAAAAATAAGAAAAAATAAAAATAATAATTCGTATTCTAAAACACAAGCACAACATGGCGGCGAAAGCGTAGCTACTGTACCACAACACGGCGTATCATGTACTAATCCTGCTGATCAACAATGTCCAGGAAATTCTACCCAAGCACTATTGGATGCTCAACGCCAAGCAACTGTTAATGAACAAGGTGATAAGTTAACACCGTGAAGGATGAATACCAAACAACAATCAACATTTCCAACGGTTACCGCATTTTATGCAGGTGACAAATGTTGTCATTGGCTCATCAGCCGACCTAGTCTGCATTTGATAATATGTGCATTCTCGCGACTTACACTTGTAACACAAGAAGTTGTCAGTTGATGCCTCCAAATGAACTTCATATTTATTCTTGTCACGTATCCGTTTTTGTTCTAGTAACGCGGTCCATTTTTCAGGCATCATTTCTTGGTGAGACATAAATGCCAAATCTTGAGCCTTTATTTTTCTACTTGTCACGAGTTTCTTGAGTTGTTCAGATGAAAGATTAATGTATATACTGCGAGCATGGTCAATGTACATTTCCACAAAGAACGGGTTGCTCCATTTTTTAATCACTTGATCTTTGTCCGCCTTTTGAAGAGTGTAATTATAAATACCGCGTTCCAAGTTTATGGACATTACTTCAACCGTTGAATCCTCTAAAGAAGATGAAAATGCAACTTCACAATCGGATAACAGTGTTTTGAATCGTCGTCTCAAACCGTCTCTAAACCCGGCAGGATTCGAAATCGTTCTCATATTTACGTTTTATTCGATATTACGCAAACAACGTTATAAATTTAAATTTAAATCAATTTATAACATTTTTATTATTTTATTGTTATATTATTTTATTCCCTATTTTTTAACATGTCTATATATTACATATAAAAAATACAAAAATACAATGAAACTTGTACCCAAAAGATATATACCATCATTTCTTACAAGTAAAGACCGTCAAATTGTAAAAAAAGAACTAGTAAAATCAAGAAAACTCTATCGAAAGGGCATTTATTATACACGTAAAAACGTAAATTCATTTCCATCAAAAAAGTCGAGTCATATTATCCGAGCAGAGAAAATATACAAAATAAACAAGGTAGTTCCGTCTGCCGCTCTAGCAAAAAAAACAGGTTGCAGCGTAAAAGCTCTTTCGACAATTGAAAAAAAAGGACAGGGTGCGTATTTTTCGTCAGGTAGTCGACCTAATCAAAGCGCCCATTCATGGGGTAGGGCACGGTTAGCGAGTGCAATTACAGGCGGTAAAAGTGCTGCAGTTGATTTTTCCATTCTTGACGCAGGGTGCAACCACGCAACAAGTAAAGCGTATAAAATGGCACGCCGCGCTGTTGAAAAATATGGTTACGGAAAACGTCATACTCCAAGAGTGAAATTATAGCGAAAGTACTAACTAACAGCTAGTAACTAAGTAGCTAACTATATTTTTTTATTGTTTTACATATTCAACAATGTGATAAATCAACCAGAGAGCAAAAGATCCGCCTAATCCTATTTGTACGTACTTTACAGCAGGAGCATCTTCGTCTGCCTTGTATAAGTATATTAACCCGCATACGAAAATAAGAGCATATATTGTATAAAAAACAAAAATATAACGGTTTGAATTTAATAAAATATGTGAGTCGGCGCTGTCTAACATTGTATTTCCTGATTCAAGTTGTTGTACTTTGTTTCTGTAGTAGTAAGCTTCAGGTTCCCATACAGTTTGCATTTCAAAGATATCACTTTCGAGTTGTTCATTTATCTCGTTACTTAACTCAGGAACGACTTCAAAATCGGTATCAATACTACCTTTTAATTTTAATATTGCATCATACCGTGCGCGTAAATCTTTTACCATTTGACTTTTTAAAATAGGCGGACCCGAGTTTTCAGACTCCTCAGTTTCGCCGATATCTCCTCCCATTCCATCCATACATCGTGTTTGATGAGAAGTTGTAGCTCCGCTTACTTGGTTTCCTGCTATAAAAATAACATTACTTTTATCAGAAACACTCCAAAATTTATAAGTACTGTCTCTATCAGAAGTAACTGGAATTGTAACAAATTTTTCACCATAAATTACTGCGCCATTTGTTGTTATTGTCCATTTTTGGTAATTTGACGGGTTATTTGGATCCTGAATTGTAATTTTTGATTCAGCAGCTAGCCCTCTTGTCAAATTTTTAACCTGCAAGTCGGTAACTGATACAAATATAGAGGTCGACCGCGATTGATCTGCATTATTGTATATCAATGTGCCCGACGGAGTAGTATCGTCAAACGCCGTTTTAATAGTATGCGTTTTGTATAAAAATACACTGTTTGATGTTAAAACCGGTCCGCTACGCGCATAACACGTGCCTCGCATACTCTGTACGGAATAGTTATTATCCAAATATAAAATAGTATTGAATGCCTCATTTGACGCGTATGTTGCAGCTGGGCTCATTTGAACCATTTCACTTGATCCAACTTTAATGTTCACTGGTCCTGCGGGTTTTTTTGCCAACTCTTTACAACCATAAAGTCCATTCCCATTAGGGTCATTCGCAAATGCCGGATAACTTCCAAGATAAATCCATCCATTGTAACTTGCAGGAGATGTTAATGAACTGGGTGGAAGAATTGTTGATCGGTCAGCATCGATGACTGGTTCATCTACCCAATATGTTCGATCGGAGGTGGTGACCCCAATTGAGTTGAATCGTGAATTAGAACTGGTTCTGGCGCCTAGAGTACTTCCGTAACACCCATACTGCCATGGACCCTTATATCCATTATCTGGCGTATAGTGAACAACCCGAGTGTATAACGCGTCGTCTTTTAGTGCAGCCCGTTTACATTCTTCTACGGTATCGGTATCACCCAAATAGTACCACCCCGCTTGTTCACTGTCGTCCCCTGGTGACAGACCCAGTCCTCCCATATCATTTCGTCCTTCATAATCATTCCAATCGCCGCCTCGAGTTTTCATATACTCGGCGTAAGCTTTGTATCGACGATAATAGTCTCTGACCATCATTTCAAGTTTCCGACGTTGCTGTTTCAATTTAACAAGCCGGTCATATTTGCCATCGCTGTATTTATTTTGATAAAATGCTGGAAGTTGATATAAATCGGCATAACCTGCAATATTCATACTGTTTAACGGTAACCGGTTAATACTAATACTATTTTAACAATAACTACAAATATACTATATACTATTGCTCAATATTATTGTTTAGGGTATTTTTATTTATTGTATATCATGATTAATAATTAATAAATCATAATACTATCACAAATGTTACAATTACGTTACAAATACATCGTTGCCGCCGGACCTGACAACGCATGACCTCGCATTTTAACGTCATCTGTTGATGTAAAAAGCTCAAACCCCTCGTCTAAATCTCGTATGGTTAGAATGCGTCGATCATTTTCAGACATGTAAAACACTCTGCGGCCGTGTGCAATTTTAGTTTTTGTAAAAAATATTTCAATATCGCGTCCAAAATATTTAAAGTAGTGGCATCGAGATTTGAACCATTCATCTTTTACCGTATCGCGTTCATTAAATGACCATTTATTGTCCTTTATAATTTTTTCAAATATTTTTCTAAGTTCAACCGCATCATAACTTTCGATCTTGTATCTCCAAGTAAATCTTGATGACAATCCCTCGTTATAACTGAAAAAACAGTCATTCAACTCCTTTTCATACCCGGCAATAATTACCATAAGTTCATGTTTATGATCACTCAACGCTTCACACAACGTGTCAATGCACTCTTTAGAAAAGGAATCCCGTTTTTCCGTGTTTCCGAGCGCGTATGCCTCGTCGATAAAAAGAACCCCTCCTATTGCAGACTCAATTACTTCTCTGGTTTTAATTGCGGTTTGACCTAAGTAACCCGCCACCAAATCAGACCGGGTTACTTTTTTGAACGTGTTTGATTTTAAAACCCCCAAGTTACAAAAAATATTTCCTAATATTTTTGCAACTTCTGTTTTTCCAGTACCTGGAGGGCCATATAATACAGTGTGCATATAATCTCCTGAAACATCATTCGATTTTTTTTTAGAACTACTTGATAACATGGGCAACTGTAACCCTCCTACGCCCATGGAGGATGTGAATAAATTTGTCGGGTTGAATAATGGGAATTTGAAGACATTTGCGTTTGGGTTTAATTCCTTTTCAGGATGTTTTTGTTTATTAGTCGTTTCCTTTTCCTGCGGTTTTTCTTTTTTGATTTCCGGTATAAATATAGAAAACAGCCCTGCGTCAGGCCCTATCATATTTCCGAACCCTAGTCCATTTTTTCCGCTCGTTCCAAATGTGAATACAGGGGTTGCGGTTTTGGGGTATTGCTCTGATTCTGGAGATTTTGTTTTTGCTGTTGTTTCCGAAGTTGCCGTAGCAGTTGTCGCGTGTACTGGACGTTTTTTAAATTCAGTAACGTGAACGGCCGGAAGAGACTTATCTATATCCGATGTATCGTTTATGTGTATCAAGTGTAAATTTTGTATGAAATACAATATTTGATCAACAATGGTTTGTTTAATTGCGGTCATTCCAATCATTTCATTCAATGCCCGCAAGTGTGGATATATTTTACGCAGCGCTACCATATCAATATTGTAAATGACATTTTCGGCAATGTCGTAGGTTTCGCATATTTTTAATAGATCTGTGATACATTTTACTGGAGTATTTATATGAATCCTTTCCATTTTTATATAGTTGTCACATTCTCCACTGTATTGTATATCCATCCCTATATTCTGAGATGGATTTTTTTTCAGATGTAATTCGTCACTTGTAATATATGAAATACCTTTATTATTTAAATAGTTTGTAATGTCACTTGAAAGTTTATTTACAATATCATTATTATTCATGCTTTAATAGTCATACTATTTACAACACTATTATTTATATCTTTTGTGTGTTTTATATTTACGTTGTTTATTACGTTTGGTTCGCATGAGTCGATTTTTCTTTTTTTTCCCGCCACCCAGTGGATGATTACTGAGAAGTCCTTTACAGTTGTAACAAGGGGTATTAACCTGTGGATGGTCACTAGTACATGTAAGTACTGCATGGCTGTCACATAAAACATTACATCCCCCGTCAATAAATATAACATTTGTAATACGTAGGGTGTGTAAAAAATTTAAAATATCTTCAGTAGTTACTGTATCCGTATTTTTAACAATTTTAATTAGTGTGATCAGGTCCATCATCCAACTATAGTCAGCGGTAAATCCACTATGCATTTGAGGGGTTATTAGCGTAGACCAGACTTCAGGTATTAAACTCACAAGTAAATTTCCAATAAGTATAGTACCATTTTTTGATATTAAAGTAATATTCCAATCTAGACCTGGGTATTGTTCTATCCCAGGATCATTTCTTAGATATTGTTTATTTAACATACAGTCGGACTTGGGACCAATTCTTTGAAAAGAACGGTTCGTCTGTAAATTTCGATAATGATTTTCAAACCGAAATGCTTCATTCATTCGAATATACGAATTTTTATTGATAACTCGGTCCCTAGCAGCCTTTGAAATAGAATCAAATATGACTATTGGAGAATGTGAAGAAGGAGATGGTGACCTAGATCGTGATCGTCTAGAATTAGATACTTTAGACGAAGTTGGAGATAGAGATGGAGATGGAGATGGAGACGCAGATCTGGATCTTTTAGATGAAGATGAAGTTAATTTAGATTTGCCTTTCTTCTTCATTTTTGGATATTGATATTCTTTGTGAAACTGTTTTAACAATTCATCTCGTGTAGGTTTCGCGTAGTCAGTTACCCATGCTAAAGCGTCTTTATTAATGTTGGGTTTTATCGATTGTTGGAGGCTACTAAAAATGGTACTTGCAACATTGGCAACATTTAGTTGAGCCATTGAAGAAGTTGCGGCAGTTGCGGCACTTGCTACTGTGGTGAATATTTGTAAGTAGGTATTGGTAGGGTCAGGGTTTGCCGGATTCGCCGGATCAGAGTTTGCTGTTATACAACCTTCTGCGCCAATTGCCGAAAAATTTAACTTATGAAATTCCATCTCCAGTGGAGGTTTAAAACAATCCGCTTTTTCAAGTGTTAGCCCAGTTGATGCAGGGCTTGTTGTAACATGACCGAGAGTAAGAAATTCTCTCACTTGTTGCGTTCGTTGTTCCAGCACCGGTCGTGTTTCTCCTAATATTTTAGAATTGATTGCGCTATGTGAAAATGCAAGAATTATAACAAGACCGTTAGGACCTACCTCGCTGCCTAACCTTGCAATAGCTGTTTTAACTGCGTCGTCTCTTTGTTTAGGGGTTATACCCGCGAGTCCGGGCGGTACAGTAATATCCGTTTCGTTATTAGACGACTTTATTTTTACTGGGCCTTTCAATCCCAATACACTCTTTGAAGTACTCATGATGTCGTTTATTATTTTATTTAATATACATATTCAAAATATTATTTAGTTGTTGTATATATTGCATATGTATACACATTAAATTATATAGTTAAATATTTTATGATGGGGGTTCTATCTCTTTAAGTTCACAGTAAATGATATAAAAAATTGATTTAAAGATGTTATATCAAGTATTCATAGTAACAGCAACAATCAAGAATTAGAATAACACGACACGAACAATGCCCTCAAAAAAATCGAAATCCGGATCAAAAAAAACAAGCGGCGTTGTAAAGGCGATGTCTGCCCAAAAAAACCCGACTCTCGAAGCGCGTGCTCGGATTCCACAAACGATCGGATTACCCGGACAAGTGGCGAATAATGCCGGAGGGTTTTCGTTTCCTCTGCCACTTGAACAAGAATGGATGCGGTACCTCATTATTGGAAGCAAATCTGAAAATGGAAACTTTTACCAGACTGGAGGACAAATTTCAACCTGTGTTTCAAGATGTATTCTAGCAGCGGTATCGAGTCCGGACACGTGCAAGCGTCTTGTTGCAGACATAGTTGATGTCTCCGTCAAAGGACGTGCTGCCAAACAAGAAATGACTATGCTTGCACTTGCAAGTGTAATCGTATTTGCCGAGAATCAGGAATGCAAACGACTTGGTCTGGCTGCAATTCAAGACGTATGTCGCATTCCTACGCACTGGTTCATGCTTCTCAAATACATCCGCGAGTTATCACAAGACAAAAAGACGCCAGGAAAGGGGATGGGTGCGGGAGTTCGTTCGGCATTTACGCGACTTTATACTAGTCGAACGGGACCAGAACTCGCAGTTCTTCTCACGAAATACAAGAACCGTGAAGGGTGGACACACAAAGATGTGATTTCATTGCTCCACATTAATCCGAGTGAAATGCACGACGACGGCGCCCGGATGGTTCTGGAGTGGATCATGAAAGAAGATCGTCCTGAAAGAAAAACAAGGACCGGACAAACAGTTCCAGCATCAAGTGATCGGACTGAATTCATTGCTCGCCTTAGGGCCATTCAGACGCCTCCTCAGGAGTCAAAGGAGTTCAAGTCCTCACCAGCTCCAAAGCCACAACCACAACAATTGCCAGTCGCGGCTCCGGTATCTGGGTTGTCAAGTACGTTGAATTTGAAAATACGCATGTTGACAGGCGATTTAGCCGGAGAAGTGCTTACCTTGCCGCTTGCCACTACTGAACCATTTTCCAAACTGTGCGAAACCTTGACCAGCATCGGAGCCGGAAAGCATTTGGAACTCCGGTTGCCGGCAACTGACATTCCTGAATTTCGCTTGGAACCTTTCATCATTCCTCATTTCGAAACCGTTGCGAATCTCACAAAAAAATATTCGCGTGCTCAGCCCAATTTTGACTTTACAAAGTTTGTCATCTTTGCTCGAGAAATTTCAGCTCCAGCTCCAGCTCCAGCTACGGCTCCAGAATCAGCATCAGTGCCAGTGACAAAACTTGCTACAACGGGGGTTGAAGCCGTAGAAGAAAAGGACAAGGTTCATGAATCTCCTGTTATCACAGTTGCACGATTTCTCAAGGCATTGTTGGAGCTTTCAAATGACAAAATCACACCCGAGGCCGCGCTTACTACCATGAACACTGTGCGCCGAATTCAGCGCGAACACTTGCCCACCCATCTTATGTCCAGCCCGGCAATTTGGACTCACTTGTTGAAAGACATGGGCATGACAGCGCTCATTCGGAACCTGGGAAAGCTTTCCAACATTGGGGTGGCTTCAAGTCGACGACAAGAAATTGTTGCAATGCTTGGAAACGAGAAACAAATCCGCGACTCCAAGCTGCATCCGTTTGCGATTCTGGTTGCGATGAAAGTGTACTCAAAGGGTGCAGGAGAACTCGGATCAATGACGTGGTCTGTCGACAGCTACATTGTGACCGCATTGTCAAATGCGTTCGTGATGTCATTTGGAAACATTCCTCGCACCGGCAAGCGCATCATGGTTGCATTGGATGTATCTGGAAGCATGACGGGGGCATTTTGTGCGGGGTCAAATACCGTATCGTGCCGCGAAGGGTCAGTCGCGATGGCCATGGCAACTGTTCTAGCCGAGCGAGACGAGGACGGTAAAATTGGAGACAATACTCACGTGTACTCGTTCACAACCACGTTCAAAAATGTCAAATCTGCATTCACTAAACCAGGTCTCACGCTCAACGACGCAATTCGCGGAACAGACGATACGTTCGGAGGAACAGACTGCGCCATGCCAATGAAACACGCTGCAGACCACAACATTCCAATCGATGCGTTCATTGTGTACACTGACTCTGAGACATACGCTCCAACGGTTCATCCCCAGGTAGCGCTTGAACTTTACCGGAAAAAAATGGGAATCGAAGCCAAACTCATTGTGGTTGGAATGGCAAGCAATTGCCTCACGATTGCAGACCCGAAGGACAAAAACACGCTCAACCTTGCAGGATTCGACACCTCAACTCCAACAATCATGTCAATGTTCATCAGCGGCGAATTGTAACAATGTGTCTGTATTATATTTGTAAATAAATCTAAATACTAGAAATAAAAAAATGAATAATACTTCATTTTTTTATAATTTAATAATGTGATTTGTAATTTGTAATTTATTTGTCATTACGTTTCAACTACTTTATTTCCTACGAGCATTCCGATACGTATTGGCGGTTTACCCTTTTCTTTTTCCTCATATACATCATTTGTATCCTGGTCAAGTAAATATCGTTTAACGATTTGACTACCGTCGGGTTTGACAACTATATATTGAAACTCACGTCGTTGAATTGCTTTGGTTTTGACTTGGTTTCTCTGCGCGTTTGCATCCGTTTGTTCTTGGTAAACATCGGGCACATATGCAACGTCGTCTCGGCCGGAAATACTTTTGTATTGAAAACATTGTACATCCAGCCCTCCTCTAGACTTATGTATAGCACAATCAACTGCAGAAGCCTTTACGACGGTGAGAAGTTGTTGATTAATTAATTGTTTTCGACTCGATGTATCGAGCAGTTTTTGGTCGGTGCTTATGCTCTCGTCCATCGTTTTAATATTTGCAACCTGTTTATCTTGCTTTGTTGGATTTAACTGCTCTTGTGTAAATTTCATAACGTATAAAAAGACGTTTACCGTGCGTAATTCTTCAGGCAACTGGTAGTGACTACAGATTCGATTCGCGCGTCCGATAATTTGTTCTGTCCTTACTGGATGCCAATATGGTTCCATAATATGAACATACCGAACGTTCCTCAAATTGATACCTTCAGCTCCAGATGCAGTAATCATAAGAAGTTTAATTACGTCACCGTATATGTTTTTACGAGTATGACTGTGGTTTCGCATTAAATCGGTTTTTAATGTATTCGGTAAATTATCCCATGAACTGTTAAACACGTTGCGAATGATTTCCTTTTCTTCTTTGCTCTCTGTGCCGGTATATAGAGCATACATAGGTTTTCCTGCATCGTCAGGTTGTTGATAATACTGAGACCATGTTCCGTCTTGTTGATTTTTTCGAATCTTGAATTCGGCATACCCGTTTGCATCCATGACCAGTTTGAATATTCCAATTCCTTCCAATGTTCTAAATTGACTGTACAGTAAATGAAGACCAACATGTTTAGAGTCTGTAATTTGCTGGTATATCTGAGCAAACTTAGGACTATACATGCCAGATAAAACCTTAAGAGACAGGTACTCGCCTGCATTTCGTGCTAATTTTTCAACTGTGCTTTTAATTTTATCTCCGTATGACCTAATGTCGGTCGGAGATAAAGATGATCTCTGTTCTTGTTGGTCTCCATCTTGATGTTGGTTTTGATTTTGAAAACCGGGCTTACCCGTACCTGGAGCATCATCGACATCATCATCGTCAACCTCGCCCTCGAATTCTCTTTCCGTAAGAGGTCTAACCTTGGAAGCTAGTTTCGGGTTTGTTTTTTGTTTCGGTTTAGGTTTTTTGGTAGATTTCGGGGCTTGCTCATTCTCGTCAATTTGTTCAATATCTTCGTCGTCTTCGCTAGAACTTTCAGTACCGGTACCGGTCTCAGCGTCAGTCACCGCCGCTTTTTTTTTCTTATCACTACTTTTCAATAAATCAGATATTTGTAAAGGACGAGGAAGCTCCTCGGGAAACGCAAAATTACAACAAGCTCTGGAAAAAATACGATACGTAGACGATGTTTCTGCGTAAAGGTCATTTGCATTTCCGGACGCCATTGCTTTTCTTCTTTTTGCATTCGATTCTGTTTTTCGTTCATTCTCTCGAATTTCCTTGTATATACTAAACTGATGATTCGACATTTCGATTTCAAATAAAATGAAATCCTCGTTGGGGTTGTATCTCGGTAGTAGTTTTTCTTGCGCGCTTCGAAAGTATGACGTGAGTCCAATAATCCTTCGTGAAAACATATCAGGGTTCAATATTCCTCCTCCGTCAGGTTTGATAAATAGCTCGTTAAAGTCTTCTAGTCTATCAGGTAACGCCGTATACGATTTTTGTTTTACACCAGTTACCCGTATTTTATTGGAGTCTAAAAGTTTTCCAACGTTTGCTACAAATTCTTCATCTTTTATGTCACCTCCATGCGTCAACGACATGCTTACGCTGGCGAATTCTCCCGTGCTTGATCCGCGATGCGATACAAACCCGAATGGATTTCGCGTAAGTGTAAGCGTGGGCTCGGGAGTTTGTTTGAATTCCAAATAGTCATGCACTCCAACCCCATCCTTTTCCTTTGCATTATTGAAAATTGTTTTCAATGCATTCACAGTGGACTGGCTGGCGCCTGTTCCGGAAAAGCCAGACAGATCAAGCGTAAAATTAAATGTATTAATGTATCCCCTCAGAATATTAAACATGATCCCAAGTTCATTGGGGTAGTTGATAATGGGAGTACCAGTTAATAAAACCACTTTTGAGTTACTAGCAGACAAAAACGCTTTATAAATTTGCATCGACAAACTTTTTGGAGACTTAATTTTGTTTACGATCCGGCTAACCAAATTGTGAGCTTCATCTACAATAATTACTGAATCGTCAAAATAGTTTCCGGACGGATTTTGTCTCATAAGTTCTCGCCAAGCGGTAATTCGGATACCATTATAGTTTATAAACCGGTATTTGTTGTGTATCATCCGGTCAATTTGTGCATCGATTTCCATTTTCTTAAGTTCCGAAAGTTGATGATAATTGCCCGGTTTTCCATGTTCTGCGAACCATACCCCCTTGTTTGTTCGTACAATATTGTCGGTAGATGCGACTTTTTCAGGAAACCCAAGCGCTTTAAGAAGTGATTTTTCATACTCGGGAGCAGTCTTTCCTTTTGGAACTTTATCAATTGGAAAGAATACCCAATGCTGATCCAATTTAAATAAGCTGTCTCCGCATTTTTTTATTTCTTCAATGTAATTTTTTTGCAGAGACGCAGGGGTCATGACAATTATTTTTTTGTGGCTAGATAATCCTTCTGCGATTACAATTGACGAACATGTTTTACCACTTCCCAACCCGTGATACAGTAGTAACCCGCGGTATGGACTATATGCGTTCATATATTCGCGCACAACGCGCTGATGATACAATGCCGAAAACGGCTTTTTGTCAAGCGCAGATAGGGTTGAACAGTCAAATTCGTCATCAGCTTCTAACTCCGCTTCTACATCTACGTCTACATCTACGCCGGCTTTCTTACGAGACGCGGATGAAGTCTTGGCGAGTCGTTCAAATACTTCGGTTATGAATTTTGAAAAGTATTTGCGGTTGTTCATATAATAATTTGATGCGGTAAGTTTTTGAGGAGTCGATCTCATTTTATTCAACTGTTCGATCACTCCTGAAACATCAAGTTCGGATCCTTCAAGAGCCCGACGTTTCTTGACTGCAACATCGGGTAGGTCTCCTTTATCTTTACGATTTCCTTTTTCAGTAGGTTCTCCTGTTCGTTTTTTCTTTTCTTTTTCTGAACCCTTATTTTCAGTTTCAATATCAACTTCAAGATGCGGTTCGGACATTTTAAGTTGAACCATGAATCCTAACTTACGAATGGGAAATGTTTCCAACACGCTTTCTCCTGGCTTAGAACTAGCTTTTGGAGGTGAGTGTATAACAGAACAAGATGCAAGTGAACCTGTATCTGGTTTGCCAATTTGAATATCTGTTCCGCGCTGAATCGCCGAAATAAATTCATGAATGTCAATTTTTTCCACCTTTGTTTTATCAACAATTAAACCACGTTTTCTAGATCTAGTTCTAGATTTAGAACTAGGTCGACTATCGGAATCAGAAGACGAGGAAGACGAAGAAGACGAGGAAGATTCTGAGTCTGATTCTGAGTCTGATTCTGATTCTGATTCTGATTCTGATTCTGATTTTTCACGCGATTCATTATCAAACGCGAGATGAACCGCAAATGCTTTTTTTCGTGAAGCGCGCCGATCCGGTTTTGAAAAAAAAGATATTCCAGTATTTTCAACTTCAATTTCTTCAACCGGCTGCGCCTCTTGTCGCACCGGATTCGCAAACCGTGCTAAAAATTCATCCATTATACTTTATACGTATTTTAATTTTAATTTTATATCAAGTATATCTGTATGTCTATATTTGTATTCTTGTATTTTGTTTTATTCTTTATTTATTCTTATTTTATTTTATTTGGTCCACAACATCATGATTATTTATGTTTTATCAAGTTGAGGGCCAGTTCGCATGCGTGTTGTTCGGCTTTTTTCTTTATACGATGTGCGCATGTTGTAAAATGAACGAGGAGTTTACCACCTCTTTCTGACGCCAGAGCGTGAATTCCTTCAAACGTTCCTCCTATTTCGTCGGAAGTAAACTGAACTGCCTCAGAAGTATGGGTTTGATAAATTTCTTGGCCGATGCAGAGAAACAGTCCCATGGTATATCCGGTTTCAAGATCGCGTCCAAGTTCAACGTAGTCCGGAGTAGTCTTAAACTCCTTTTGGATTTTAACTTGCAGAATATTTTTAAAATTATCGTCATTACTAACCAGTCGAACCCAGTCAATGTGTCTTTCAAATACGGTCTCTACAAATATTTGCGCAATTTGAAACCCTGGGCCAGTAACAAACAATTGTTTGAACCATCCATCTTCATCATTTAACTTCACCTTATTATAGTCGAGAAAGATTGCACCAAGGAACGCTTCAAATAAGCAGCCCAGTTTCTTTAAATTCGTGCGCGTCTTTTTTTCCTCAGAGTGTTTAGAAATGATGAACCATCGATGTAACCCCATTTCTAGTGCAAGTTTGCCGATACTTTCATTTTTCACAATTGCGATTTTTTTTTCAGTCATAAACCCTTCATTTTCTTTTGGAAACCGGCGATAAAGATAAAATTTTGTAATCGCTTCAAGTACGCCGTCACCTACAAACTCAAGACGCTCGTTTGATTTTTGTTTCAAGGACATGCAGTCGGCTGGACATTCTGCAAGCGTGATGTTTTTAGCGGCATTCTCAATTTGAGGACGGCGCGTATACGATCTGTGAACAAATGCTCGTTTATATAAAACCATATTATCGACTTGTAACAGGGATGTAGGAACGCCGTACCGCTGCAAAATTGAAATAATATCATGCATTTCAATTTCTCTATTTTCTGGATTGTATGGATTGAATAAGAGGACCCCGTCGCCCATCGGGACAATATCATCGTCATTGAATACATTCTTTGTAGACCGGTCATTATTTTCATAGTCATCGTGTTCATACTCGTATTCATCGCGGGGTTTTGACGGTGATGGTGATGGTGATGGTGATGGTGATTGTGATGATGAATTAGATACTCTTCTTGACATTATTTCGGTCGTTTATCATTGATATGATAGTAAAGTTGTTTTCAAATCAATTGTTTGTTAATTTATTTTTAATTTTGGGTTTTATTTTTAAGGGGTCGGAATCAGATTTGTATTTTAGATTTCATTTTTGATTTAGGAATAATATTAATATTAATATGATGATTATTATTATTAATTTAATATTAATATAATATATATATACCCCTCAAATTTTATATCCTACTTCATAAAATAAAATGACTGCCCGAAAAGTTGCAAGAAAAGCCTCTATGTCAAACCAGACCACTCATTTTAACAGTCTTCCGGGGTTACCGTCAACTATCGGCGTACCATCGAGCCTTCTTTCCAAATACAAATGTGGCGGACCCATGCGAGGATGCGTTCTTCCAACTGGCGTTACCGATGCACTTGCTTGGCTTAAAGCAAGAAACCTTTACAACACTAGAAAAACAAACGGTGGTATAGGCCGCAATGCTAACATTGTTCACCAAAACTGTTGCCCATCTCTTGATTAACAAGTTATTATTATTATTATTATTTATACGCGTTATAAATAAACGTTACGAAATGAATGTTTATTTATTGAGTTATCGTACTACGCAGTAGCAGCTGCAACACCTCTTGCAGCGCCTTCTCCGGTTTTCTTTTTTGAAACGGCTCGCAACATCCAGGTAACCAAAAATAAAATTGTTCCAAGAAATAATATACAGCAAATAATAGCGATTGCAATAAGAAACGCGCGATTTTGAAAAATATCTGCACTTTCAACATCTACCGTTTCACCTCCAATCGCGCTTTCAGCTCCGTCTCCTTTAAGCGACTTTTTATAAAGAATGACTCCGTCGTCTCCAGTTGGTTTGCATTCAATATAAATTTCATTTGAGGATGTTGCATTTGCACCTAGCTTATTCATACTGGCAGAATTTACTGGCATACTTATTGACGGAGTAGCAATTGGTTTAATTACCGAAGTCAGATGCCTATATCCTTCCTGACTAATTCTGCATTCTGAGCTTTTTGTATACACGATATAGTTAATTGCCTCCGACCGATTAGAGTAAAATGCATTTCCTATATACGTGTAATATGGTGCCGCCCCTGACGGAATAATGTTTGATAAATTATAAAGTCCGTTCTGGCCGGCGATTTTGTACTGATCAGAAGTATCAGATGATTTATCCACAGATGTAGGCACGGTTTTGATAATTTGATCAACTACCTTTCCAGATTCTGACAGTTCTCCGCTAATAACAACCATCGGGATACAAACAAGTAAAAGTTTTCCAGCACCGGATCCACCAACCCCGTCATGAACAACTACAAGTTCGCCGTCACTTTTGGCACCGCCGTATGTATGAAATGACCCGGCGAAGATACAGAATCCGGTTGGAGCATAACTTATACCATTATAAGTGACGTTTGTTGCCGTGTTTCCGTTTTCGTAACTTGCAAACAAACACTGTTGGTCAAATATTTTAAACTTGCGTACACTGCCCGCTGAATCGGCATACTTGAATATGAATTTGCACGTATCTTTGCATTCTGGATAGTTGGATCCTGGGTCAAAATTAATGGGAGCATTGTATGACATCTAAGTTCTAAGTATTCGAATCGAATTGAATTTAAAATCAAAGTTAACACTAAACTTAAAACAAACAAACAAACACTAAAAAAACGAAATTATAAAATTAGAATCCTATTTATTTAATTGTTTTATTTTTATTTTAGTATTTTATTTCACTGTCGGGTACCGAGAATTTTTGTTGCATCTTTTCAAATCGTCAACATCGTATAAATAAAATATTTTTACATATCAAGTGAGAATATAAAGTAAAGATTAAATAAATGTTTACTAAACGACGTAGGATTCGACCTGTAAGACACAAGTTTCCTTATCGTAACCGCAAACGAAATATTGCGGCACTTACACAAAAAGTGTTTTCTATTAAAGATGCAGATACAGATACAGATACGTATAACAAAAATAAAAATAAAAATAAACAAAGGACTAAGAGTACCCTGCGAAAGGATGACCGAAATAATGAGCAAGAAGACATAACTAAAATAAAAACATTGCAGGATGCTACATTGAAGGTGAGGCAACTTTATGGAATAATGGAAGATTTTGTATATAAAAAAATAGACTATGACAAGATTCATAATAAATGGCGCGGCAGAAAACGTCGCCTACAATATGGAGGAGTTGGGGGGACGGACGACGAGAAACTTGCTGCTTTGCAAAAAAAACTAGACGATACTAGAAGTGCCACAAGTAGACAAATTGAAGAAATTGTTACAAGGTCTAAAACAGACATTAAAACAATTGAGGACCAACTAAGAGCATTGTCAGGAGAAATTTCTAAAGAAAAAACTAGATTAGAACTGGGAGATGATGACCCTGAATGTGTAGAGAACAAAACTAAATCGTCGTTTTTAGTAGAAGCGGATCCTCTAGAACCAAAAAATTATAAAGTCACTCGTCTTGGAGGAGACGACATCGTCGAAAAAGGTTTTGATAAAGTTATCAGCGGTTTCTTAGAGAGTACAAATACTACCGGAAATGTTAATGACGGTAACGGCGATGAATATAATGAAGCTGGATCTGGTATCAGTCATCACGAGGGTGCCGCTGCCAGTCAAACCGATGCCGGTAATCTCGGGGGACATAATTCTGATTCTCAACGCAATGCTGCCGGTCTCGGGGTCAGTTCCGCTAAAGGTACTGCCGGTCTCGCTAAACGCAATGCTGACGGTCTCGGGGGACACAGTCTTCCTGACAGTAATCTCATGGGACTCCAAGTCGATGCTCCCACTGAAGATCCGTTGGTCATAGAGGCAGCGGCAGCTGTAATCTTACTTGCAATCGGAGGCCTTATTAAGAGTGGCGATGAGGGTACCGGTGGCGAAATTTCGAATGATTCTTATACCAGTGGTGAGGTTACGTATGAAAGCCATGATGATGAAGCCAAAGCTGCTGCTGAAGCCA
>JACCED010227823.1_pt1 | contig 51487 bp, 53 predicted proteins | sample 7455021 | NCBI WGS metagenome assembly JACCED01 (sample SAMN15323456, study PRJNA562643) | freshwater metagenome | isolation source: river surface water | place: USA:Blue River Watershed | collected 2017-08-19
CCCTCACTTTCAGTCAAGCGCCTCGATAGCCGCGAAACCGCCTCAGAAGGCGAGTTACTCGCTGGGGCCTATCTGACTCTCGAGGATGAAGCAGAGGCAATTGCTACCTTCTTTTCGGAGCGGATGAGCGAAGATCGAACAGCAGCAGTTCTCGTTCGATCACGGACTCAGATCGAGGCGATAGAACGCGCGATGAGGGAGCGACATCTTCCTGTAGATGTCGTCGGCATTGGCGGATTGCTCTTCATCCCGGAAGTGGTCGAAGTGATCTCTCTACTCAAAGCGATCGCTTTCACAGATCGAGGCGTCTCGCTGGCACGAATCCTTGTTAGTGAGAGATATGCAATCGGAGTGAGGGACCTCGCTGCGCTCTCTGAATATGCCAGATCGATTGCGGCAGAGCGAAGTGGCGGAATGAAGAACTCCCTCATCCGTGAGATCGCATCGGGCGATCCGCTGACCCTAGAGAATGAAGGACAGTTCACTGGCAATATCGTCGAAGCGCTGGATTTGATCGATGAGGCGCCAGCGGGACTCTTTAGCGATGTGGGTCTGACGCGATTACGTCGCGCTGCTCGTGACATAGCGCGAGTGAGGTCGCGATCTGGATCTCTGATTGACATCACGTTGGAGGCGATTCGAACCCTTGGACTCGAAGTTGAAGTAATGGTCCGTGATGGCGTGCGTAACGGGATGCGCCACCTCAATCGATTCCTTGATGAAGTCAGTTCATTCCAGAGCCAAGGCGGAAATCTCACTGGTTTCCTTGACTGGATCGATCACGCTCTCGCGCGCGAGAGCGGATTGAAGGAGAGCGAAGTCAAAGAGAGTAAGGGGCGAATTCAGATCATCACAGTTCATGGTGCAAAGGGTCTCGAGTGGGACCTTGTAGCGGTACCAGGGCTTCGAGATGGTGGTTTTCCGACGACTGGTCAGCATGTCGATAACTGGTTGACCGAAGCAGCGGATATGCCCTTCACTTTGCGCGGCGATCACGAGCAGCTTCCGAGCTTTGATATCTCGCGAGTGGATGACTGCAAGGACCTCACTGCAAAGCAGAAAGTTTTTGCAGATCAATGTCGCGCTCGCAAGTATCTCGAGGAACTCCGACTTGGTTATGTAGCGCTAACCCGTCCGCGGAGATCGCTCTTCGTTTCATTCAGCCACTTCAAAGATGGAATCACTGCGGAAGGGCCAAGCCAACTCTTTGAGATCGTTTCCGATCACGCACAGATGGTCACGCCATTCGACGGATCGATCCCAACCGGACCAAACCCATCCCTCGAAAGTCCAAAGCAAGGAATCTGGCCGAGCGATTCGCTGGGGAAGCGGCGTCAAGCCTTCGATGATGCGGTAGCGCTCTTTGATGGTGCACCAGAGCTCACCGACCAAGAGATCGCGAAGATCGACTCCGACCTTTTTGCGATCATCGAAGAGGAGCGCAATCGTCGGGCGCGATCGTTCGTCTATCTGCCTGAGAGAATCTCAGTATCGATGTTGGAATCTCTTCGCAATGATCCCCGCACTCTCGCGGAGAAGATTCGCAGACCAATGCCTTCGCACACCAATCACTTTGCTCGGCGTGGAACCGAGTTTCACGGTTGGGTGGAACGCCACTTAGGAAAGCCTCAACTCTTGGCTGAAGATGAGCTGGAGTGGGAAAGCCTTCTTAGTGATAACGAACTGAAGGAACTTAAGGATGCATGGTTAGCATCGGATTGGTCGCAAAGAAGGCCAGTGGAGATCGAGTTGCCATTTGAGATCATCATGGAGGGGACACTTCTGCGTGGTCGCGTCGATGCCGTCTACGAAAGTGCTAACGGTATCGAGGTCGTCGATTGGAAGACCGGGATAGTGAAGTCGGGTGACGATCTCGAAAGCGCTTCGATTCAGTTAGCCGCGTATCGCATCGCGGTTTCGAAAGTCATGAATCGACCACTCGAGACGATCAGTGCAGCATTCCATTACGTCAAGGAGAATGTGACGATTCGTCCTGCGGATTTGCTCGATGAAGCAGGGATTATTCGATTACTGCCGAAATGGGTCGATGATCACTGATCATTCCTTGCCCGTGCGCTACTTCTCGACCCACAATCTTCGAACTTGCCAGGATGTAATCGAATTGCACCTTCGGCGTCCAAGATGGATAGCTCTTTGCGAAAGTGAGTGAATTGAGTGGCGTCGCCCTCCCTGCTAAGCCCCAAGGTAAGTTGAAATCCCCCATCAAGATGATGCGATCACCCAATGTGCTGAGCCAGCGATAGGTCTTGCGTAATTGCGAGAAATTGAAACCTGGAACGAACGAGAGGTGGGTGACCGCCACGATGGTGCCATCCATCAACTCCGCCGCAATGACAACGCGAGGTTCGTCGGGGACATAAAGGAGCCGCACACCTTTGGGAGTCGGTACCGCAAGTGGTGCTCCAAAAGGTGCAGTCCCTAACTCTTTGATGTGGAACTTCTTCACTTCGACTCTTGATATCAATGCGATGCCATAGGTAGGTGATTGGTCGTGCGCGAGAGTGCTCCACTCACCACCTGGGGTTCCAAAGAGTGTCGGCTGATAATGCCAATGATCAGCCTTCATCAATTCCGCGATGACCTCTGCCTGATGCACGTTCTCACTTCGAGATTGCAGATTGTCAACTTCTTGAATTCCCAAGATGTCTGGCATGAACTCTTCGAAAAATCGTAAGACGCCTCGTTCGAGGCTCTCTCTTGATGCGCTGCCATCGATCAGATTTCGACCGTTGAGGAGGTTCCAGGAGGTGAGTCGGAGCGCGCTTTTTGGCATGGATTTAGGTTAGTAGGCTTGCCATCATGCTGCATTTGCCGCTTGCGAAAGAGGTTTTGGATCGCACCGCAGATCTTCGTGGTGATGAGTCTGCGCTGGATTCATTGGCTCAGAGTGGCGTCTTCTATCTCTTTATCGAGGGTAAGTGGTTGGTGGATGATCAAGGTTTGGTGGAACTGACATCTGCAGAGAGTCAAAAGTACCTCGATGCCTCAGAGCGATACTTCCTCGGAAGAGATCTTGATGGAATCGGACACTTTCTGATTCATCATGCTGGGGAAACAACAGTGGAGCATGAAGGCCTGCGCCTAGAGAACCTTCGCACCAAAGTCGCTGATTTCTCTCCACTGCATATCGATGTCGCGATGCATGGGCAGGGATTGGCGAATTGGCATTCGCATCATCCATTCTGCTCGCGATGCGGAAAAATCACACAACCCATCACCGGTGGTGCTGTGAGAAGTTGTGAGGATGGACATCAACACCATCCGCGAACCGATCCCGCCATCATCACTTTGATCAAGGATCGAGATGATCGAATCCTCTTAGGACATCAAGCAAGTTGGCCAGAGGGGAGATTTTCGACCTTCGCTGGCTTCGTCGAACCAGGGGAATCCTTTGAAGCAGCGCTGCATCGTGAGGTGGCAGAAGAGTCGGGAGTGAAGATCTCCGAGTTCCAATATCTCGGATCCCAACCTTGGCCATTTCCGTCATCCGTGATGATCGCCTTTGAGGCGGTGACGGACGATCCAACATCTGCTCGCCCGGACGGAGAAGAGATAGTTGAGATCGAGTGGTTCACTCGCGAATCACTTCTTGAGGCAACGCGTTCTGGTCGGATCTTGTTGCCTCCACCGATCAGTGTTGCTCGCGCGATGATTGATCGTTGGTACGGCGAGAAGTCGAATGAGCCACTCGTTGCAGAAGATCTTTGGCGGTCATGAGCGAGGCAGCCTCAGCACTTCTCTCTTCGCTCGATGATGAGCAACGGAAGGTCGCAACTGCTCTTCGCGGGCCCGTACTCGTCATTGCGGGAGCAGGCACCGGTAAGACACGTGCTATTACTCAACGGATCGCATACGGTGTCGAGGTCGGAGCATTCGATCCTCGCAAAGTACTCGCGCTGACGTTCACATCGAAGGCAGCGGGCGAGATGCGACAGCGTTTGCGTGCCCTGGGGATTGGACAAGTACAGGCGAGGACTTTCCATGCAGCTGCACTGCGTCAGTTGATCTATTTCTGGCCCGAGGTCTTGGGTGGTCGGTTCCCTCAGGTCCTGACATCAAAATCCAGCCTTCTCTCGGAGAGTGCGACGCGCATCGGTTCCACTATCCGAAATTCACCGCAAGTACTTCGTGAGATTTCAGGTGAGATCGAATGGAGTAAGTCGTTATCGCTTGCTCCCGATCAATATGTAGAGGAAGCGAAGCAGGCTCGTCGATCGACGATGACGGGGCCGGGTGAGATTGCTCGGATCTATGAATCCTATGAATCGATCAAGAGAAGTGAGCGAGTGATCGATTTTGAGGATGTGCTCCTTCTGACGATTGGAATGCTCGAAGAGGAGAGCGTCGTCGCAAGTCGGGTGCGCGATCAATATCGATTCTTCACGGTAGATGAATATCAGGATGTCTCGCCACTGCAACAGCGTCTCTTGGATCTCTGGTTAGGAAGTAGGAAGGATATCTGCGTCGTCGGTGATCCAGCTCAGACCATCTACAGTTTCGCTGGCGCGACACCAGCATTCCTACTCAACTTTACAAAGAGATTCCCTGACGCAGAAGTCATTCGACTCAATCGTGGTTATCGATCGACGCAAGAGATCATCAACTATGCGAATCAGTTGATCCGTGATCAAGGGAGCGAATTGATAGCTGGTGAGATTCGACATGGCGCTCAAGTCGCGCTCCATGGATTAGCCAAAAGTGATGAAGAGGTCGCGACGATCGTCGCTTCGGTTCGCGACGAGCTGAATAATCTTCGGGATGCCCGTGATATCGCGATCCTTGCTAGGACCAATAATCAATTAGAGGTACTGGAGAGAGGTTTCACGAAGGCAGGTATCGAGTATCAAGTCAAAGAGAGTGAGAGATTCTTCGAAAGTCGAGAAGTGGCCGATGCTATGCGTTTGATACGAAGTGCATCAGTTCTTAGCGATGCCAACGGCGATTGGCGCAATGAATTGGCGCAACTCCTTGCTCCACTTGGAGATCATCCGAAGATCAGAGCGATCCTCGACCATGCTCGTGAGGATGCAACCATCCAATCGCTGCGAGATTTTCTCCTTGATCTCGAGGATCGAAAGGAGCAGAACAATCCTCCGCTTCTTCCAGGCGTCACTCTCGCAACGTTTCACGCCGCAAAGGGTTTGGAGTGGAATTCGGTCTATCTCTTTGGAGTCTCAAAAGAGAACGTCCCATGGCCGACCTCGCCGATTGAAGAAGAGAAGCGACTTCTCTACGTTGGAATCACACGTGCAAAAGAGAAGCTGACCATCACTTACTCTGGCGTAGCCTCTCCATTCTTGGCACCATTTATCTCCTGATGTTGGTGAAGTACGGACTAAAAAGAAATTCCTTGCCTCCCTCAACCCCTCTTTGCTACCCTGCGCGACATGTCCCGAAGCCTTGATATGCGTCTTACACATCATGGTTACACCTCATTCTCGAAGGCTGCCCATTCATTTACAGCCTTCTATAAGGGGATTTCGGGATCCTGGAGGGTTATCTAAGAATCGATAACACCCCTAGGGCCCGGATCCAAAAGGATCTCGGGCCTTTTTTGTTTTACAAGAATCTTGGTTTGCAAAGACCTAGAGCGAGGAAAGCGGGTATGACTATGGCAAACGTTCTATTCAGTGACCTTTTGGTTCCTGGCTGGGCCGATTCGAAGATCGGTCTTGAAGATGTGACTGGGCGCTATGGCGATCGTCATGCCTTTGCTTTGCCGTGTCACCTCAGCGATCCTGAGCTCTTCTTCTCAGAGTCAAAGACCGAGATAGAGCGCGCGAAGTCTCTCTGTGCTCCATGTCCAGTTCGAAGCGAGTGCCTCGAAGGAGCGCTATCTCGCGAAGAACCATGTGGTGTCTGGGGTGGAGAACTTTTCCTTGATGGTGAAGTTATCGCTGAAAGACGAGGCGTGGGCAGGCCAAAACTAATTCGGGCTGTCTAGCGTCCTACGCCGAGAGCGCGAAACTTCCAACCAGCCGCAATCCATCGATCGCGATCTAGAGCGTTGCGACCATCGATGATGTTGGCTGCTTTCACTCGAGACTTGATAGCGATCGGATCGATCTCGCGATAGTCACGCCATTCAGTTAAGTGCAAGATTATTTCGGCGTCGAGAACGCAGCGATCGACCTGATCCTCGAAGCTCAGTGCTGGGAATCGAAGCTTCGCATTCTCGATCGCCTTTGGATCGTGAACTCGCACCTCTGCTCCCGCACCATGAAGTTGCGCTGCGATATCAAGCGCGGGGGAATCGCGAACGTCGTCACTCTCTGGTTTGAAAGCCGCACCAAGGATTGCGATCTTCTTTCCTCGTAGGTCCTCACCGAGATCGGAGCGCACCAATTCAATCATTCGTGCTCGAGCCCGTAAGTTGATCGAATCGATCTCTCGAAGGAATTCAAGAGCCTGCCGTGCACCAAGTTCATCAGCACGGGCCATGAAGGCGCGAATATCTTTCGGAAGACACCCGCCACCAAAACCTATTCCCGCTTGCAAGAACCGATTGCCGATGCGTGGGTCGTAGCCGATCGCTTTGGCAAGGACTGTCACATCGCCGGACGCGGCCTCACAGATCTCTGCCATCGCGTTGATGAAGGAGATCTTGGTCGCCAAAAAGGAGTTCGCAGCAACTTTCACCAATTCTGCGGTTGGCAAGTCAGCGCGGATCCAAGGGATATCAAGCGCAAGGAGGTCTTCATAGACTTCTTTGAGCAGCTCTTCTGCTCGATCTGATGTGACTCCAACGACGAGACGATTGGGACGCAAGGTATCTTCGACAGCGAAACCTTCACGTAAGAATTCCGGGTTCCAAGCAAGTTCCACTTTCGGATTGATCTCTGCAAGTCGCTCTGCAAGACGAGCAGCGGTACCAACGGGGACAGTCGATTTTCCGACGATCAGTGAATCCGCTTTGGCAACCGGAGCAATCGATTCCAAGGCTGCATTGACATAGGTCATATCTGCAGCGAGGGAGTTCTTTGCTTGTGGCGTACCGACACAGATGAAGTGAATGTCGCAATCGCGCGCTTCACTGAAATCAGTGGTGAAAGTGAGTCGCCCTGCAGCAACCTCATCCTTGAGGAGTTGATCGAGTCCAGGTTCGTAGAAAGGGACTTCGCCGCGTCGTAGGCGATCGACCTTTGCTGGATCTACATCGATGCCAACAACCTCAAATCCTAGGGAGGCCATGGCGGCAGCGTGAGTTGCTCCAAGATAACCAGTGCCGATTACTGAAAGGCGAAGACGTTTACTCAAGATTAATTCCCACTCGATTAGAAGCCTTTACAGGGATTTGTACTGGCCCTCTGGGTACCAAACTTATCAATATAGGTCGGCTTGGGTTTCTTCGTCCCCGCTGTGCCATCCCCGCTGGTGGACGAACTTGGTGATGGCGTTGGAATCACCTCGTCTACCAATGGCAGATCCTCTCGTAGGCGCTTGAATAAATCAGCTGAGAGCTCAGGGTCCCAGAGCACTGCTGCTGTGACGCCGTTCTTGCTGTAGTTGTAATACTTTAAAGGAATGGTCAACGTGGTCACATTCTTCGCTGAGAGGTTGCGAAGTTGTTTACCGAGAGTTAAGAGATCGTTTCGGTCGAGACCTTCATCGGTGATCACCGAATCGAACGCCGAATTAAGAAGCCTCGTCATCTTTACGGGGTTGAGGAGCACACCGGCACTCGTAACCTCACGAAGGATCGTGGAGATGAATTGTTGTTGCCGCTTCATGCGACCAAGGTCTGCTGTCCCATCGAATGATCTCGCTCGGACATACTTGAGCGAATCAATTCCATCCAGAGTATGTCGTCCAGCGCTGAGGTCAAGGTGGCTCTTAGGATCATAGATTGCACGAGGTGTACAGATCTCAACCCCGCCGAGTGCATCGACGATCCTTACGAATCCAGTGAAGTCAACCTCAATGTAATGATCGATGCGAACATCACTCATCGACTCAAAGGTCTTGATCAGAAGTGGAGCGCCACCCCAAGCAAAAGCCGCGTTGATCTTGGAGTGGGTTTCACTACGTTCTTCGCCTGAACTATCTACCCAGGAAGGGATCAACGCATAGCTATCTCTCGGGATGGATACGATCGAAGCGCGGTCACGATTCTTGGAAATATGCACCAAGAGCATCGTGTCCGAGCGTTTTCCTGAGGCGACCTTGGTCGAACCCGTTCGGAGGCGTCGTTGTTCTTCACGAGTGAGCCCCTCACGAGAATCGGAGCCAACGATCAGATAATTGACTGCACTCGTTGGTTTCTCCGGTCGATCTCCAAGTCCGGCAAAGGCATCGACGCGTTCGATGGAATTGGTGATGACTCCGAATCCAAGCCATGAAGCTGCCGAAAGGGCGACTATCGCGACAGAAAAAATGGTGAGATACCGAATCAGTCGCGCAGATTTCACCGGCTCAGGGTAATCGTTTTACCTCGGATTCTTTGCAGTGATTCGATAAGTTGAGCACGTTATGGCGAATAGAGCAGCGAAGTCACCTTCAGTCTCCGTGATGATTCCAGTCTTGAATGAAGCAGATCACCTCATCGCAGCGGTCGACTCTGCTCTCAATCAGGATTACTCAGGAGAGATTGAGGTAATTCTCGCTCTCGGTCCATCTCACGACGGAACGGATGCGATAGCTCACGCACTTACGGCCAAGGATCCTCGGGTAAAGACAGTTCCTAATCCATCGGGACGTACCGCAGCAGCACTCAACAGTGCAATCGCTGCATCCTCCAGCGAGTATCTGGTTCGACTCGATGGACATAGTGAGATAGATCGCGACTACATTCGTAACGCAATCGAGACTTTGATTTCTACCGGTGCCGTCAATGTCGGCGGAATCATGGCTGCGGAGGGAATCACTCCATTTCAAAAAGCGGTCGCAAGGGCAATGCGATCAGTGCTTGGAGTTGGAAATTCTCGATTCCACACCGGAGGTGAGGCAGGAGAGAGCGACACCGTCTACCTAGGCGTCTTCAAAAAGTCGGCGCTTCTTGCTATCGGCGGGTTCGATGAGCGATTCACTCGAGCACAAGATTGGGAATTGAATTATCGGCTACGTGCTAATGGTGGGAAGGTCTGGTTCGATCCGCGACTTCATGTTACCTATCGGCCGAGAAAGAACTTTCGACTTCTAGCCAAACAGTATTTTGAATATGGCCGTTGGCGTCGAGCGGTGTCAAGGCGACATATCGGCACCGTCAACTATCGATACCTTGCGCCACCAACCGCAGCATCGATCAATCTTCTCTCCGTAACGCTTGCAATCACTATCAATTCATTCTTCGCCCTGCCTTTCTTCGGCTACCTACTGTTGATCACCACAGGGTCGTTATTGATCGGTAAGAGTTGGTCCGAGCGATTGATCTTGCCTCTCGTGATCTTTACGATGCATATGAGTTGGGGAATGGGCTTTCTCACCTCACCAAAACGGCTCATTTCTCCATGACCAGCCATTACAACGAGTAACCTTCAGCCAGTGAAGATGGAATCGCCCAGACCTCAACAGGTCTTCGAGCCTTTTCGGCGCGGGCTTCCTCACCTTCCTTCCTATTTTCGCTCGCTCTGGGAGCGAAGAGACTTCATCATCGAATACGCACGAGCAGACCTTCATCAAAGGCAATATGGCACTGCGCTAGGACAGCTCTGGTTGATCCTGACCCCTCTGGCTCTATCTGGTGTCTATTACTTGCTCTTGATCATCATCGGAGCAAAGGGTGGGCCAGAACGTTTCGGGCACCTGACTGGGACGCTCTTTCTTTTTTATCTCATCACGAATTCGATCACCTCAGGTGCACGTTCACTGACATCCGGAAGCAAATTGATACTCAACGCTGCCTTTCCTAGGTTGGTTCTGCCTATCGCAGAGGCGCTCATCGCCTTGATGAAATTCGCACCGACGTTATTGGTCTTCTTAGTGATCCATATGGCCCTGGGTCTTCCATTCACGTTACATATGCTCTGGGCACCCCTTTTGATTGCACTGACATTCTCCTTCGCTGCAAGTGGTGCGATCCTGGCGTCGATCATCAACGTCTATTTCAGAGATGCACAGAATCTCTTGCCATATTTCACTCGAACAGTCCTCTATCTCTCTCCAGTCCTCTACACATCCGCGGATCTCGATAGTCGACTTCGGATCTTGGAAGTCGTCAATCCAATTTTCCCGATCCTGGATACCTGGTCTGCAGTGATGATTCGTGGTGAAGCACCATCGACAAGTGCGCTGATGTTGGCGCTTGGTTGGACATTGGCGTTCTTCTCACTCGGAACGTATCTCTTCCTATCAAGGGAGCGTGAATTTGCTGTCCGAATCTGATCAAGGAGTGGCTTTGACGAAGGATCTCGCTATCTCGATCAAAGACCTGAGCCTCGTCTACAAGACGACGCTTGATAAGCGGCCTACGCTCAAGAATCGACTAAGACGTCTAGCGAAACGAAGCAAGCAGACACGAACCGTGAGGGCTGTCGATGGACTCACTCTCGATATCTTCTACGGAAAAGTCCTTGGTGTGATCGGTACCAACGGTGCCGGGAAGACCTCGCTGATGCGAGTGGTCTCAGGAATCTTGCCGCCAACCACCGGTCGAGTCGAAGTCTATGGAAAAGTCTCCACGATGCTTTCGCTTGGCGTCGGCTTCAACGCCAAACTGACTGGACGGGACAATGTCTATCTCGGTGGATTAGCTGCTGGAATGACTCGCGATGAGATTGACGAGAAGTTTGATGAGATCGTCGGATTCTCCGGCCTCTCCGAAGTTATCGATGCACCAATGAGAACCTATTCATCAGGTATGTATTCACGTCTGGCATTCGCAGTTGCGGTCTCGCTCGATCCTGACATTTTGATCATCGACGAAGCACTCAGCACCGGCGATGCACGCTACAAGGTGAAGTCCTTGCAGCGCATCGTTGAGATGAAGGGCGAACACCGATCATTGATAGTCGTCTCGCATGCTATGAAAACCCTTAAAACCATCTGTGATGAAGTGCTCTGGCTCGATCGGGGCAAGGTGATGATGCGTGGCGAGCCAGGCGAAGTGATCAAGGCCTATAGAGAATTCCTCCATGTGGGAACGACGCCCGAGACAGATGAGGATATTTAAGCGACTCTCGCTTTCTTTGACCTCTGCATTATTGCTATCTCTCCTCGTTCCGCAGACAGCCCAAGCGAACATCCCAGCAACCTTCCTCTTTACCGGTTCCGGATTTGGCCATGGGGTGGGGATGAGTCAGATCGGTGCTCGCGGAATGGCGCTAGAGAGCGCAACGGCCACTCAAATACTCACGCATTTCTACTCGGGAACAGAAGTCGCTCCCGTCGTTGACACCCAGATCATTCGGATCAATATCGGTCACAAGCAGAGCGATGCTGAGATAACGATGCGTCCATTGCAGAAGAATCAGTCGAATCCTACGTCGCTCACTTTGATTGAGGGATCGCTCAAAAGCGAGGAGTTGCCAAGCGAAGAACAGGTCGTGGGCACTTATCTCTCCGATCTGAATCTCAATCTCTTCTCGCAATCGGGAGCAATTGAGATCACACGATCATCCAAGACGGCGAAATTTGCTCCCTTGGCTCCAAAGAAAGCCTGGACTCTGCGTTGGGATAGTTCAACCGTCCTGCAAGTTCGGACTAAAGAACGGACGTATCTCATTCGTTACGGTCAGATCGAGATCAAGCGGGTGAAGAACTCAGAGGGCTCTGGGGAAATGGAGATCATCGCGTCGATGCGTTTGGGAGACGAGTATCTCTTCGGCCTTGGCGAAGTTCCATCCTCGTGGCCCGCAGCAGCGCTGGAGGCTCAAGCCATCGCAGCGAGAACTTTTGCCTTAACGAAGATGGATCGGATTCGAAGTGCGTGTGATTGCAATATCTATAGCACCATCCGGGATCAGAACTTCGTTGGCTTTAGCAAGGAGAGTGAAGCTATCTACGGAATCAAATGGCGTGAGGCGGTCGAAAGGACTCGAGGGCTAGCGGTTCTATCGAAGAAGAAACCGATACAGGCCTTCTACTTCAGCAGTAGCGGTGGGATGACTCAGAACGTGAAGGATGTCTGGGGAAGTGAGTTTTCATATCTTGTGAGTCGTCCAGATACTTGGAGCGTTAATGCAACACTCAATCCACGGTATGCGCTCTGGACTAGGCAAGTGAGTCAACAGACCATGGCAAAAGCTTTTCAAATGCAAGATGTCGATCGCTATCAAATCCTTGCTCGCTCTGCGACGGGAAGCGTCTTGACTGTTAGAGCTATCTCCTCTCTCGGCGAAGAGAAAATTCTTACTGGCGAGGTCTTTCGCTCCCGCCTTGGACTGCCATCGACATGGATCAATATGCCTGTCAAAGAGAGTCCGCCGCCAAGTGAGCCCGAGCTCAATCCTTATCGCTGTGTCGAATGGTTGGGCGGGATGATGTCAGGTATCAAGATTGAATTGGAAGATTGTCGACCGATTTCGAAGTAGGCCCCAATCGCTTTGATCAATCGTTTTGATGCAGTGCTGCGTTGAGCCCACCCCAAGTTCCCGATGTGGGAACCGCCTCGATCTGACCAGTTTGTGAATTCCTTCGGAAGAGAAGTCGATGTGCGCCGGAGAGTTCTCTTGCTTTCACAGTAGCTCCATCAGGAAGTGTGACCTTCGAGCCAGCAGTGAGATAGAGCCCGGCTTCGACGACGCAATCATCACCGAGCGAGATTCCCACACCTGAGTTTGCGCCAAGCAGGGTTCGCTTTCCAATAGAGATTACTTCTTTGCCACCACCAGAGAGAGTCCCCATGATCGATGCACTGCCACCGATATCACTTCCATCGTCGACGACGACGCCAGCTGAGATTCTTCCCTCCACCATCGATGCACCAAGTGTTCCAGCATTGAAATTTACGAATCCTTCATGCATCACTGTGGTACCGGGGGATAGATAAGCACCAAGTCGCACGCGATCTCCATCAGCAATGCGCACGCCGTCGGGAATCACGTAATCGACCATTCGTGGGAACTTATCGACGCCCATAACCGTCACAGTGCCGAATCGTGCCTTGAGTAATGATCGAACATGACTGAAATCCGCAACCGCTGACGGGCCATGAGAGGTCCAGACCACATTGGCGAGCACCGCAAAGAGCCCATCAAGTGATTGACCATGAGGCTTTACAAGTCGATGAGAGAGAAGATGCAAGCGAAGGTAAGCATCCTTCGCATCCTTGATCGGCTGATCGAGATCTACTTCAATCTCAAATGCCTGACGAGACACTGATCGAATCTGATCGGATTCAGTTTCCTTGAGGAGAAGATCATCGAACGGAGGTTTAGTGGCACTCTTCAATTCACCGAGGCCTAGTGAGATGAAGGAGGCATCGAGAACTCCAGTCGGGTGAATCGTTGCGATACCGAATCCGTATGCTTTTCTCAGGCTCATACCCGAACGCTATCAACGGTTATTGCTCCTCGTGATTTACCCTCTCCTCGTGGCCAAACGCCGAGTTGCCGTCTATTGCGCCTCATCGACGACAATCGATGAGAAGTATCTTGACCTCGCTTTTCGATTAGGAGAAGCGATTGCCTTACATGATTGGGAACTGGTCTGGGGTGGAGGCAAAGTTTCGATGATGGGTGCCGTCGCTCGAGGTGCGCGCTCACAAGGTGGCGAATGCCTTGGAATCATCCCCACCAAATTGCTCAAAATCGAGTTTGCCGACGAGGAAGCTACTGAACTGATCGAAGTGAAAGATATGCGAGAACGCAAGGGCAAGATAGAGGAGCTATCGGATGCGTTCATCGCCCTCCCAGGCGGATTAGGAACCCTCGAAGAACTCTTTGAGATCTGGGTGGGCGGCTATCTCGGTTTTCACCAAAAGCCCGTCGTCATACTCGATCCTTTCAATACCTATCGCTCGCTTCAGACTCTGGTTGATGACTTGGATCGAGAGAATTTCGTTAAGCCCGGCCAGCGTGAGATAGTCCATTGGTCTCATGGAGTAGATGAAACGCTCGATTATTTAGATGGCATCGTTCCTCAATTGGGAATTGGCGGTAAGGAGTGAACCGGCTTCAGGATTTTGCACTTACTATCGAGGTAAGCGCGCCTATTGAAAAAGTTTGGCGCGAGATGATCGATTGGGAGAAGCAATCTGATTGGATGCTGGCCACTCGTGTCTACGACGACCGAACTTCGCCAGAAGGTGTCGGGCATCGCTTGAAAGCTTTCACTGGACCATTTGCACGATTCAACAAGGTCTTCGGTGTCATGGACTCTATGGTCGTCTCCGAATGGGATCCACCTAGATTCTGTCGTGTGGAACATGTAGGTCGGATTATTCGTGGTTTTGGAACATTCACATTGGCCGAAGTATCTGATTCTGTCGTGCGTTTCGATTGGTATGAAGAGATCGATGCACCTAAGTTGATTCTCGCCATTATCAAACCAGGGGTATTGATCGGTGTATGGATTTCGTTGCGACGATTTCGCGCATTGGTGGAACGAGCAAACTAGTGACTGACAACGAGAAAGCGCTCTCGGATCTTCTCACTTCACTTCCCGAAGAAGAGCGAGTCATCCTCACGCTCTTCTATCTCAAGTCGAACTCGGCGAATGAGATCGCCGCTCTGCTCGGTGTTCCACTTCGAGCGGTAGAAAACGTCCTTCTCTCAGGCCGCAAGCGCCTCCTCACTGCGCTTGGTATCGAGGAGCAATAGCTCCGATTTCACAGCGGGAGCTTTATCGGGGATAATTCCTCCCTTGCTTCAACCTCCCCGCATCTGACGGGGTTCCGGATGGGAGTCTGACCATGGCAGCAATGAAACCGCGAACTGGCGATGGACCTATGGAAGTCACGAAGGAAGCGCGAAGCCTTGTCATGCGAATCCCACTCGAAGGTGGCGGTCGACTCGTAGTCGAACTCAATCAAGAAGAGGCGCGAAGCCTTGCGGACTGCCTCCATGCCGCAGTCAACCTGATCAAGAAGTAGTCGGCAGCTTACGAGCGGATCACGATGAACCGTTCTCCCATTCCCACAATCGATCTCTTAAAAGATCCTTCTCATCTCAATGGTTTTGACTCTCTTGCCATTGGTTACAAATCTTCGTCAGAAGGATTTGAATTACTTCTTCCTTCAAAGACGCTCCGAGAGATCAATAAAGGGTTGGGACTCGACCTGCTAGAACTCCTTGAGCTTCAGGGGCAGGAAGCGATCGAGAAAGCCAAGAAGAACGGCAGCGCCCTCGAGGCGAAACCAGGAGATCTCTTCGTCGCTCCTATTAGTAGCAACCACTTTGGCTATAGCGAGATCATCTTCTTCGCGTCAAGCAGTGACAAGCCAAGCGATGTTCGTAAAGCCGGAAGTGCTCTCGGTCGCCGACTCAAATCCAAGAAGAAACGTCTTTTGCTCGCCACGAAGGTATCTCCGATCTTTATTGAATCGATGTTGCTCTCTCAATACCAGTGGAGCGAGAAGAGTCAGAAGAACAGCGACCAACCGTCATTCTTTCTCCTTGATGGAAGAGTTGAAGATGTTGAGCGAATCTCAACCCTTATCTCTTACCTATTCCTTGCCCGCGATCTGATCCATACCCCTGCAAATGTGAAGACTCCGGCCTGGGTAGCGTCTCGAATCACATCGATTGCAGGCAAGCTCTCGCGCGTGAAAGTTGTAACGAAGTCTGGTCGGGAGATCGAGAAGTTCGGCGGTCTCAAAGCCGTCGGAGGCTCCTCGACGGTTCATCCACCACGATTCGTAACGGTCACATATTCGCCACCACGGGCCAAGGCGCATGTTGTACTCGTTGGCAAAGGAATCACCTTTGATACCGGTGGCGTCTCACTGAAGAGACCCTACGACGTCATGATGGCGATGAAGACTGATATGAGTGGTGCGGCGGTCGTGGCTGCTACCGCTCTTGCGGCTGCAGAGCTTCGAATTCCGGTGAAAGTTACTGCGCTCTTGATGTTGGCAGAGAACACGGTTTCGGCGACCGCGCAACGACCGTCTGATGTCATCACTCACTATGGTGGCACGACAGTGGAAGTGATCAACACTGACGCCGAGGGCAGACTCGTCCTTGCCGATGGGTTGGCTTATGCCGATCGTCACTTGGATCCTGACTACCTTGTCGATGTTGCAACTCTTACTGGTGCGGCATCACTTGGCCTTGGAAAACAGTACGGTGCGATGTACACCCGCGATCAGAAACTAGCCAAACGATTACACGACATCGGAGAAGTGGCGGGGGATCGACTTTGGCATATGCCCTTGATCGATGACTACCAAGTCGCACTTCGCAGCGAGATCGCAGATTTCAATCACACGGCGGATAAGCCCAAGTTCGGTGCCGGCTCAGTGACCGCAGCTCTCTTCCTCGAAAAGTTTGTCGGCAAACGTCGGTGGGTTCACTTGGATATCGCTGGGCCTGCTCGCTCGGAAGTCGATGCCGGTGAATTCGTCAAGGGTGGAACGGGTTTTGGTGTTCGCACTTTGGTCGCTTGGTTGGAATCGCTCTAATGTCAGTGCCATTCATCCCACAACGTGGCGATATGACCGCATTCAGCGAGAGTCTCTTTCCAGAGAGCGAAGCGATTCTTGCTGCGAGATCACGAGGTGAAGAATTCGGGTTGAAGAATCCAGCACGTCTCTCTGCCGCCCTCGTTCGATTTCTTGCCGAACTTATTGGCGCTTCCTCGATTGTTGAAGTGGGAACGGGAACCGGAGTAGGTGGTCTCTACCTCCTTGACTTGCCCGAAGTGAACCTCACATCAATAGATACCGAAATGGCACAGGCGAAGGCGGCTCGAAGTGCCTTTGATGAGGCAGGTATCCCTGCCACTCGATACCGGTTGATCACAGGCGTAACTAAGGAAGTAATCGGGAAATTGGCAGATAACTCGTATGACATTGTCGTCGTGCGCGAGACGGTGGAAAGTAACGATACCGACTACCTTGTAGATGTACTCCATGAGATCCATCGAGCATTGAGGCCAGGTGGTCTCGTCATTCTGGATGGAATTCTCGGTGGTGGCCGCGTTGCAGACCCCACGCAACGAGATGACTTGAGCCTTGCTCGCCGCGAGGCGATCCGAACGATGCGTAACGATCAGAGGTGGCGTCCATTACTTCTACCACTCGCTGATGGAGTTATGGTCGGAATCAAAAGAGAGAGCAAAGTGATCTAATCATGTCCAGCCCCCAGAATTCTTTTCATCCCTCGCAACATCAAACATGGTGGACGCCGAATGAAAGTTCGGACCGAAAAAGTTTCGTTGGTGGTTCTGTACAGAAAACCAAGAAAGTCAGCGTCGCAGCGACCGTCATAATCGCCCTTCTGGTCGGATTGACTGGCGGAGTCGGTGGAGCCTTCTTGGCAGATCGTGAATTGATCTCCACCAATGCCAACTTAGTCACTGTCAATGACACGATTGAGCGCGCTCCAGATTCAATTGCTGGCGTGGCACAGCGCGTACTTCCTTCTGTCGTCTCGATCTCGACGACGAGTCGTGCCGGAAGCGGGACGGGAAGCGGATTCTTCATTCGAAGCGATGGATTCATTCTTACCAACAATCACGTGATCAGCGATGCGGCGACGAATAATGGAAAGATCTCGGTCAAGCTCAACAATGGTAAACGTTTCACTGCAAGAGTAGTTGGGCGAAATGCCTCTTACGACCTAGCGGTCTTGAAGATTAATGTGAACTCGGCACCAGCGCTCCAATTCGGCGATAGTGATGCGATTCAAGTCGGAGACAACGTCATCGCCATCGGATCGCCACTGGGCCTAAGTGGCACCGTGACTACTGGAATCATCAGCGCCAAGAATCGCGCTGTGACCACTGGTGGTGAAGATGAGACCTCTTTCATCAACGCTCTTCAAACTGATGCGGCAATCAATCCAGGAAACTCAGGCGGACCGTTGGTGAATATGAGTGGAGCGGTAGTCGGTGTGAATTCAGCGATCGCAACCCTCGGGAATTCGTTCAACACCAGTGGCTCTATCGGCCTAGGTTTTGCTATTCCTATAAACCAAGCGAAGAAGACCGCTGAACAATTGATCGCGACTGGACGTTCGGTCTATCCGATCATGGGAGTCTCCATCGATTCGAGATTCACTGGAACCGGAGCATTGGTTGCCGAACAAGATGGTGCAGTCGCTGCAGATGGACCGGCAGCGAAGGCAGGAGTCAAGCCCGGTGATGTCATCGTCGAATTTGAAGGGGTCGAGATCACGACCTCTGACGAGTTGATCGTTGCCATCCGCTCTCGAGATGTCGGCGATCGAGTGAGCCTTGTCATCTTGCGCGATGGAGAGCGAATCCGTATCTCGCTCACTCTAGCCGCGGGTCAGAACTAGACTGAGGCTATGTTCGATATCGGCGGCGGCGAAATCATCGGTCTTGCAATTCTCGGCATGATCTTGGTTGGACCCGACCGTTTGCCGACCGCGGCAGCGGATGCGGCACGCTTCATTCGTAAGATCAGAAGTTTCACCTCGGGCGCCGGAGATGAATTGAAGAAGAACCTTGGCCCAGGGTTCGAAGATCTCAATATTCGTGACCTCAATCCAAAGAACTTACTGCAGAAACACATCCTTGATGTCGTTGATGAGAAGCCTCGAGTCTCCAGCAGTACCAAAGCAGTGAAGAAGGCGATACCGGCCAAATTCGATCCCGAGATGCCTTAGAGATCGATGTCAATAAGCTCCTTACAAGAAGAGATCAAGTCGGCGCTCTCTGACGTCAATGATCCAGAATTACGTAAACCGATCACCGAGCTCGGAATGGTCGAATCGATCGTTATCGATGGCGACATTGCGAAGTTGAGAGTTCTTTTGACGATCGCAGGATGCCCCATGCGTGAGCGTCTTCAGAAAGACATTACCGAAGCGACACTGACCGTATCTGGAATCAAGAGTGTGGCGATCGAATTCGGTGTCATGACCGAAGAGCAACGAAATGAAGTGAAACGGATAGTGCGCGGCGGCCGCGAGAAGGAGATTCCATTCGCTCGCCCTGACTCACTGACTCGAGTCATTGGGGTGGCATCGGGCAAAGGCGGGGTTGGCAAATCCTCTGTCACTGCGAATCTCGCTATTGCGCTCCATCGTGCTGGATTCTCAGTCGGCATCCTTGATGCCGATGTCTATGGACATTCGATTCCGAGATTGATGGGTGTCGCTGGAATTCGTCCAACGGTCATCGATCAACTCTTCATCCCTGTCGAGGGCTATGGTGTGAAAGTCGTATCGATGGAGATGTTCAAACCAGATCGTGCTGATCCGATCGCCTACAGAGGACCACTTCTACATAGGGTGTTGGAACAATTACTTACCGACGCTTATTGGGGAGATCTTGATTTCCTTCTCCTCGACCTTCCCCCGGGAACTGGAGATATCGCCATCTCGCTCGCGCAATTGATCCCTAATTCGGAACTGTTGGTGGTTACGACACCACAAGTCGCAGCCTCCGAGGTTGCGGAGCGAGCGGGTCGGATCGCGCATCAATTGAAACAACGGATCATCGGAGTGGTCGAGAACATGTCCGCTGCGCCATGCCCGCATTGTGGCGAATCGATCGACCTCTTCGGCAAGGGTGGTGGAGAGGAAAGCGCCCAACGACTTTCAACTTTGGTCGGCGCACAAGTTCCATTGATCGCCAACATTCCATTCGACATCACGCTTCGTGAAGGTGGCGACGAAGGGAATCCCATTGTGGCAGCGAATGAGAACTCGCTTGCAGCACGAGCGTTTACAGAGCTAGCAGAGAGGCTTTCTCAGCGAAGCAATTCCTTGGTGGGAAAGCGCCTAGGAATTCTTGCCTAGGTCTTTAGTTCTCAATTCCTTAATCAGTTCTTCAAGTAGTTCGGCAACCTCGCCACGCACAAAGTCACGAGTGGCGACTTGATTGACTTGAGCACGCAAAGCGGCAATCTCTCGCGTTAGGTACTCAGCGTCTGCTTGGGTGCGCTCATCACGAAGACGATCCTCTTGGAATTGCACTCGATCACGATCTGCCTGTCGATTCTGAGCCAACAAGATCAGTGGCGCTGCGTAAGACGCTTGCAACGAGAGCATCAGAGTAAGGAAGATGAATGGATACTCATCGAAGCGAAGTGATGGCGGCATGATGAGATTCCACAGAACCCAGGTAATGACGACGAACGTCATGTAGACCAAGAATCGAGCGGTTCCGATGAAACGAGCGAACTTCTCTGCTATCTCACCGAAGCGCTCGGCGTCATAAGAAGGGCGTAAGGACCTTCGAGAGAGGGTGGGGAACTCAAGTTCGCTCTTGCCATTCACCTTCTTATTCACGTCCGACCTCCATCATCTCCGAAGCCTTCTTTCGCCAATCTTGTGGCAGCAAGTGATCCAAAAGATCATCGATCGTCACTGCGCCAAGAAGGCGATGGCTCTCATCGACGATTGGAACCGCCAAAAGGTTGTAATTCGCAAGGTAGGAGGCAATCTCATTGAGTTGCCATTGTGGACCAATAGGCGTGGTCTCAGTATCGACGATCCCGCCTAAGAGGTTCCCTGGCCGTTCACGAAGCAGTTGTTGCAGGTGCACGATCCCGACGAATCGGCCCGTTGGCGTCTCAATCGGTGAACGTGTGATGTAGACCTGTGAGGCAAGCGAGGGTGGTAATTCGGATTTCCTAATTGCGGCGAGCGCGTCGGCGACGGTCGAATCGGCGCTCATGATCACAGGTTCTGTCGTCATCATTCCGCCCGCTGAGTAGTCCTCATAACTCATCAGGCGCTTCACATCTTCAGCATCTTCTGGCTCCATCAATGCCAGAAGAGCATCAGCCCTTTCCTTACCGAAGTCGCGCAGCAAGTCGGCAGCGTCGTCGGCTTCCATCTCACCAAGGACATCGGCGGCGCGCTCTCGTTCAATCTCAGAGAGGATCTCGACGCGCAGTGATTCGTCCATCTCTTCTAACACTTCAGCCAAACGCTGATCATCCAATGCTTTGGCAAGTTCGATTCTTCGTTTGGGAGTTAGGTCGATCAACATGCCGGCGAGATCTGCTGCTCGCATAGATGAGATCGTCGCAAGAAGCCTCGCAACACCTTGATTCTCCTCAACAGAGGCGAGACCCGTTACTTCATGCCATTCCACGGTCTTGCCATTGGAACGCAATTTCCGCACCCTTGACTTTGGCGAGATGTGCAGGCGTGTGAGATACCAATCGCCCTTGCCATCGGCCTCCATCGCAACATCATCAACGGTGTAGAGAGTGTGATGATGTTGCACGCTCTTATCAAGAAGCTCACTGATGATTTGAAGTTCGTTGGTCTTTGGTTCGAATCTACGAATATTCAATTGCCCAGTGATGACGACAACGCCTAGATCAATGGAGCTGATTCGAGTGAAAGGAATGAAGATTCGTCTTTTGGGCGGGACTTCGACAACGAGTCCAACGACTCGTGGGGGCTGATTCTGTGTTCGCAAGAGAGCGACGACATCTCTGATCTTTCCGACGCGGTCACCGTTCGGTTCGAATACAGATGTTCCGGCGAATCGGGCAAGGAATACTCGTTTTGCTGTGGAGATCGCCATGCGACACCCCCTCGGAGAGAGTTTGGGACTTGAAACAAGTCGAGGGATGGAGTGAACTTCTAAGTCGCCCCATTGGGCCTGGTCAAGGAATTGCGCTCCGGGGCGAGTTTACTAGATGGTCATCACTGCGAGATTAGGATTCATGCTTCGGCAAGTATTCACAATCAGATCGGGATGAGGTTGGCGTGAGTAGCGGATTTCGCGAACAGAACCACACCTTGTTGCCCACCGGGCGCGATATTCCCCTCCTACTAGGCGGAATCATCGGTATCGGGATGTCAGGTCCGTTGATCGCCCTGAGCGCGATGCCGATCATGGCGTTGATCTTTTGGCGCAATCTCGGTGGGTCCCTCTTGATGGCGCCTTTTGCCTTGAGAGCTCTCTTTCGCGAGAAGTTGATTCGAGATCAGAAGGCGCGCGAGGCGATCTACTGGTCGGCGCTCGCTGGAGTGCTATTGGCGCTTCATTTCATCGGATTCTTCATAGCGATGCGCTTCACAAGCGTTGCAGCGGGAACTGCTCTTACCGCATTGCAACCGATCTTTGCTGCTATCTATGTGAAACTTCTTGGTGCGAATATTCCAGCAAGAGCCTGGTTTGGAATGGCGGTTTCATTCGTCGGTGTATTGATTATCACCGGGGTCGATCTCACACTTTCCTGGCGAGCATTCCTTGGTGATCTAGCTGCGATCATATGTGCAGCCCTCTCCGCTCTCTATGTTTTGATTGGAGCGAAAGCTCAGCGAACCATCCAGACATCGCTCTACACGACAGTCTGCTACGCATCCTGCGCTATCACTGCACTTCCCGTCATGGTCATTCTTGGCGATCCATTCACTGGCTATCCATCGAGGGAGTGGTTGTTGCTGATTGCATTGATTCTGGGATCTCAAATTCTGGGTCACACCATGTTCAATTTCTCGTTGAAGCGAGTATCGCCGACTGTGGTCTCTCTCATCGTCTTCTTTGAAGTTCCAGTCGGCGCGCTCTTCGCCTGGTGGTGGATCGATCAAGTTCCGCCGTTTGGCACGATTCCGGGAATCGTGATCCTCCTTATTGGCAGCGCTCTTTTCGTCACGCGCCGTAGCGAGAGATAGGCTTTCGCAAATGTCCATCAAAATCGATCTCCATACCCATAGCAATGAGAGTGATGGAACCGAGCGTCCCAGCGAATTGGTCGAGAGTGCGATCAAAGCAGGAATCACTCATCTAGCGCTCACCGACCATGATTCGGTTGCTGGATGGGACGATGCACTTTCTCGTCAAGATGATTCAATCTCCTTAATCCTGGGTGCAGAGATCTCTTGTCAGACCGAGGCAGCATTGAGCGTGCATATGCTCGGATTTCTCTTCAATCCCGAGGATCTCGCGTTGCGTACTGCGTTGGATCAGACTCGCCTCAATCGAGTCACCCGGATGGAGCGCATTGTCGGGAAATTACAAGAGGCCGGAGTCGAGATCACAATCGATGATGTCTATGCCGAGTTGCGCGAGGGAGCGACGCTCGGACGCCCACACCTTGCCGATGCCATGATAAAAAAAGGCATCGTCTCTGATCGCGGCGAAGCCTTCGAGAGATATCTCCATAACGGTTCTCGCTTCTACATTCCTGATGCATCACCGACACCAGAACGTGCTATCGAGTTGATCAAGGCGGCAGGTGGAGTCGCGATCATCGCTCATCCGTTCGCTTCGCTTCGTGGTCGGATCATCTCCAGCGAATATCTCGAGACGCTCATTGAAGCGGGCCTTGATGGAATCGAGATCGATCATCGCGACCATAATGAAGGGGAGCGAGAGGCGCTTCGTGAATTGGCTCGGCGCTACGGATTGATCTTCACCGGAGGTAGCGATTATCACGGAACTGGTAAAGAGAACCGCCTCGGTGAGAATTTCACCGATCCTTCCCAACTCGAGAAGATTGCAAACCGTGCTCGAGGTTTTGAAGTAGTCGGAAGATAGGACGGAGAGAGCGATGAATTGGTTGGATGTGACTTTCGGAGCCCAAGCGCTTGTAACGCTGATCGTAATCATGGATCCGCCGGGAGCTACACCACTCTTTCTCTCCTTGGTATCGCAGAAGTCGATGCGTGAGCAGCGACGACTCGCTTGGCAAGCAGCGCTCACTTCCTTCATCGTCATCACGGTCTTTGCGCTCTTTGGACAGTGGATCTTGGACTACTTGAAGATCTCACTTCCAGCACTGAAAGGCGCCGGTGGTCTCCTTTTGCTCTTAGTCTCCTTGGAGTTGTTACGTGGTGAGATCAAGAAGAATCACGAGAGCGGTGATAGCAATGTGGCGCTAGTTCCACTGGGTACGCCGCTCCTAGCCGGGCCTGGAGCGATCGTTGCTGTGATGCTTTTCGTTCAACAAGCGACTCAGGAATCAGGTGGCACACCCAAAGTATTGGCACTTGCTCTAGCAGTCTTGATCGTCCACATCATCATCGGATTGACCTTGATGTTCTCAACTCGCATCGTGGCGGTGATCAAGGAGTCCGGCGTCGATCTCTTAGCAAGGATTGCAGGTCTATTGCTGGCAGCGATCGCAGTCGAGATGTTGATCTCGGCAATCAAGGATTATTTCCCAGCCATCTAAGGCTGAGACTTCGACGAGATTAGAGAGTTGCGAAGCCCACTTTTCTTTCAGTAGGAGCAGCAATCTCGACGAATCCGATCTTTGCGGAGGGAATGATCACCTGTCGCCCACGGTGATCAGTGAGGACCAATGGCGAGTTCTCGCTCATAGCGAGATTGACGGCGGCAATGACATCTTCGCGTGTTGTATCGCTCTCGAGCACGATCTCTCGTGCAGTGTCAGTGACACTCACTCGAATCTCGATACGGGTCGTCTCAGAACTCTTCTTGGTTGCCATGAAGTGAAGTCTAGTGATTACTTCTGTCTGGGGAAACCTGAGATTCCTCGCCAAATGAGATTCGAAACGAATGCGATTGCCTGATCCTTCGAGAGCTTGCTATCTCGATCGAGCCAATGGCGTGCGGTGATCTGAGCATTGCCAACCACTCCGATTGCGAGCAACATGGAGGATTCCTTGTCGAGGCCTGTGTCGATGGAAATGACAGCGCTCACGGCTGCGGCACAGTCATAGGTCATGCGATTGAGGCGCTCACGAACTTGTGGTTCAACGTTCATGTCACTTTCAAAAAGTAGGCGGAACGCCTCACCTTCACTGTCGATGAAGTCGAAGTAGGCGCGGACGGTGTCGTTGACGCGGCTTGAATTCTCTTTCGTGGCAGCGATCGCTTTTTGGATTGCAAAGACCAAGGAATCGATATGCGTATCAAGTACGGCAAGATAGAGATCAAGTTTTGAGGGGAAGTGCTGATAGAGCACTGGCTTGCTAACGCCGCCTCGTTCTGCGATCTCATCCATCGAAGCAGCGTGGTAACCCGATTGCGTGAACGCCTCTAGTGCGGCTTGAAGAAGTTGCGCCCGTCGCTCATCCTTTGGCAGTCGAGCTTTGTCTTTTGCTTCACTTCCAAGATCGGCCATAAGCGCAATAGTAACTGTCGCACTGCCCGGCACTATGATGAAAAGGGTGACTTGAGAAGAAAATACATAGACTTCACCTGTGACGAACTCAACACCACTTCGCTTGATGTTGGTACATGCGCATCCCGACGATGAGACGATCAACAATGGAATCACCATGGCGCATTACGCATCGTTAGGCCATCAAGTAACGCTTGTGACCTGTACGCGAGGCGAAGAAGGTGAGGTGTTGATACCGGAATTGGCTCACTTGGCAAGCGATAAGGAAGATTCGTTGGGATCTCACCGCGAGGGCGAGCTTGCCGATGCGATGCGCATACTTGGCGTGACGGATTTCAGATACCTCGGCGCACCGAATCGCATCTATCGCGACAGCGGAATGATGGGAACTGCTCCCAATGAACGAGCAGAGTCATTCTGGCAATCTGATCTTGAGGAGGCTGCAGATCATCTAGCAGAGATGATTCGTGAGGTGAGGCCGCACGTATTGATCACCTACGATGAATTCGGCGGCTACGGACATCCAGATCACATCAAGGCCAATCAGATCTCGATGCGTGCTGCCGAGAAGGTTCGCGATCATTGGCAGATCCAGAAGATCTATTGGAACACCATCCCTATCTCCATCATTGAGGAGGGGATAGAGGCAATGAAGGATTCAGAGAGTCAGTTCTTTGGAGTGGATAAGGCGGAGGACTTTCCTTTCGCTAAACCTGATTCCACTGTGACGACTGTGATCAGTAATGAAGGTCTGGTCGATCGGAAGATGGCGGCGATGAAGGCACACGCAACACAGATCACTGTCGACGGGCCATTCTTCGCGCTCTCCAATAATCTTGGTGTGAAAGTCTGGGGGCAAGAGTTCTACACCCTCGTTCATGGCGAGAAGGCTGCGCCCTTTGATGAGAATGGGCGCGAAATCGACCTCTTCTCTGGAGTACGACCTTGAGGTCCCTGCTCAAAACAACGCTTTTCGCTGCACTCTTCTCAGCGGTAGCGATCTTGTTGCACTCATGGCAACCGCCGTACGGACTCTTTCTTGGTTTGATTGTCCTTGTAGTGATGATGCGTTATGTCTCGCGATCGATGGGCTCAAGAGGACTGACTCTCTTGGCGGGCGCGATCTGGTTCTTGATCGCCTGGATCGCTTCCACCGAGCGCAATGGTGGCGAGGTACTGATCACAGCTGACACGATCGGAAGTTCCTTCCTGATCGGAGCGAGTGCTTTAGTTGTCTTGATGACTCTTACTGCGCGCCGTTTTTAGGGTTAGCGCCACTGCCACTGTTGTCCGGTTGGAAGATCGCGGACTTCGATCCCATGATCTGCTAACAGGTCACGTAACCGATCACTCTCTTGGAAATTCTTCTCTGAGCGAGCGATCGCTCGTTTCGCGAGAAGGTCTTCATCTTCAGCAGATAAAGCACGCTCTCGAGGTGGCGCGAGAAGGTCAAGTCCTAGGAGTCGATCGATCTGAAGAAAGAGTGAAGCCTTCTCGTCTTCTGAAACCGAGGCATCCTTTTCGAAGCTTCTAAGAATTTGTAGCGCCCTAGGGGAATCAAGGTCGTTAGAGAGCGCAGCAACGATCTCCTCGAGCGCACCCTTGATTCTCGCACTCTCGATAACAGGCTCTCGATGTGAAAGAGAGATCCTTCGCCACCGTTGTAGGAGCTTGTCAGCCGCGGCAATCGAATCCCATGACAGATCCATCTGTGATCGATATCGATTTTCCATAAGACAGAAACGAACTGCTAGAGGATCGAATCCTCGATCAATGACATCTTGCAATAGGACCACGTTTCCGGCGCTCTTGGACATCTTCCTTCCCTCGAAGAGGAGATGCTCACCATGTAGCCAGAGATCGACTGCTTCGGTGCCATCTCCTTCGATGACAGGATTCGATTGGGCACGTTCATTCTCATGGTGCGGGAATCGCAGGTCGATTCCCCCGATATGAAGATCTACATGCCCATCAAGGTAGTGAAGTGACATGGCTGAGCACTCGATGTGCCAGCCCGGAAAACCTGGCCCCCATGGCGAATCCCAAATCATCGATTTACGATTCCCGGCACCTTTCCATAGCGCCCAGTCAGCATGGAATCGCTTCGAGCCACTTTCAGTGAATTCGTATCGGTGCCCTGGCTTCAAATCCGAGAGTCGATTTCCGCTGATCGCTCCATAGGACTGAAACTTCTCACTGGCGAAATAGACATTGCCATCATCACCCAGATAGGCAAGACCCTTCGAGATCAAATGTGAAATATGTCGATGCATCAAATCGATACATTCGCTTGCTCGGGGATACTTCTCTGCTGGTGAGATGTTAAGTCGCTCAAGGTCGGTATGGAACTTTCCTTCGAACTCTCTTGCGATATCGAATGGATCACGCTTGGTCTTCTCGGATTCGGTGAGAACTTTGTCTTCATCGAAATCTTCGCTCATATGTCCTACATCAGTGATGTTCTGGACGAGACGGACATGAGATCCGGTGAATTCCAAAGTTCGACGAACTACATCAGAGAGTAGGAAGGTGCGCAGATTTCCTAAGTGAGCATCTCGGTAGACAGTGGGACCACAACAATAGATTCGAACCGTATTGCCGTCACTTGCCATTATCTCTTTGACGTCACGTGAGAGAGTGTCGTAGACCTTGACTCCAGTTGCGCGCCCGCTCATCAGAGTGAATTCTCTACGATGCGAAATGCGAATATTTTCTTCTTATCGAAGGTGACGATGGAACCATCTCGCTTCTCGACTTGGTCGATTGCGATGAGTGTTCCAAGGAGATCGCGAAACCCTCCGCTGGGGTCATGGAGACGGATACTGACCCGTTTGCCCACGCTCTCGCTAAGAAGGCGGGTGGCGGAATCGGTTGGCTGAGCCATGGGATGAAGATTATGCGAGAATCTGGCCCTCGAAAGTTCTCGAAAGAGCCATTGACTGTGGAAAGGGTTGTTTGAGATGACCTATGTGATTGCCGAGCCATGTATTGATGTGAAGGACAAGTCCTGTATCGAGGAATGTCCAGTTGATTGCATCTACGAAGGCGATCGCATGCTGTATATCCAACCTGATGAGTGTGTCGATTGCGGAGCTTGCGAACCAGTCTGCCCAGTAGAAGCCATCTATTACGAGGATGATGTCCCCTCACAATGGCAGGGGTTCAAGGGATACAACTCTGAGTTCTTCAATGAGCTCGGTTCCCCAGGTGGCGCTAGCAAAGTAGGACCGACTGGCAAAGATCATCCGGTCGTCTTGCAGATTCAAAAAAAGCCGGAGAGCAACTGAAGACTTCGGGATTTTCCCTTCCTGACTTTCCATGGGATCTCCTAGCTCCCTATGGAGCGAAGGCGCGTGAACATAAAGATGGTGGTATCGATCTCTCCCAAGGGACGCCAGTAGACCCAACTCCAGAATTCATTCAAAGCGCGCTGCGCGATTCATCGAATTCCCCTGGTTATCCAGTCACTACTGGGTCGAAAGAATTAAGAACCGCAATCGATCATTATTGTCGCGATGTTCTGGGCGCCCAAGGGGAGTTCGACATACTTCCTACGATTGGTTCCAAAGAGTTGGTCGCATGGCTTCCCTTCTTATTGCGGGCAAAGCGCGTTCTGATACCAAGGATTGCTTATCCGACCTATCGGGTCGGCGCACTGATCGCCTCTGCTCAGGTGACAGAGGTAGATATCGATGCAAGGTCTTGGCCAGCGGTTAACGATGAGACTCTGATTTGGATCAACACGCCATCGAACCCGACTGGGCGAGTGCATAGCGAGTCAGAGATGTTCGAGGCGCTCGCGCATCGCACCACGGGCGCAGTCGTTGCTAGTGATGAATGCTATTTCTCTTTTCCTGACGCAGAGCAACCGATATCGACCTTTAAGGTTGCGGCGGGTGACAATCGCAATCTCTTGGTAGTCCACTCCCTCTCGAAGCGATCGAACATCGCGGGTTATCGCGGCGCATTCATTGCGGGGGATCCTGAACTGATCGCCTACCTATTGGAACTTCGAAAGCATGCCGGAATGATGATGCCATCTCCTATCCAGCATGTATCCGCAGTGGCGCTGGGGGATGAAGCCCATGTCAGAGAGCAAGCAAAGCGTTACGCAGATCGCCGTGCGCGATTGCGTCCTGCGCTGGAGCAGGCTGGGTATCGCGTTGAATACTCTGACGCTGGACTCTATCTCTGGTGTAGCAATGGAGCTCGAGATTGGGATCAAGTTCAATGGTTTGCAGAGCGTGGAGTCATCGTCACGCCGGGCAGTTTCTATGGCGAAGATGGATCAAGGCATATACGTATCGCGTTGACCACGACGGATCGAGCGATTGATGCGGTGATTTCGCGCATTACAGAGGATTTAAAGTGAGTCAAGCTGCAGCAATTCTTCTCGTTGGTGGTCGCGGAACACGACTTGCTCCACTTACTGATCAAAAACCGAAACCTATGTTGCCTGTCGGCGGAGTTCCCTTCACGCTCCACCAGATCCTGCAAGCGCGTCAAGCCGGTATCAAAGAGATTGTCCTGGCAACGAGTTATCTTGCGGAGGTCTTTGAACCTTACTTTGGAGATGGCGAGAGATTCGGTATCAAGATTCGTTATGCGGTTGAAGAGAGTGCACTTGGTACAGGTGGTGGAATCCGTAACGCTGCGGACCACTTGAGCGTTAGTGGTGACGCTCCTGTTGTGATCTTCAATGGCGACGTTCTCTCAGCTCATGACCTCTCTGGCGAAATCAAATTCCATCGTGAGCGCTCTGCCGACGTCACTCTCTATCTCACACAAGTTGCAGATGCCCGCGCATATGGTGTTGTTCCGACGGATTCAGATCACTGGGTGGAAGCGTTTCTGGAGAAGATGGAGAATCCAGTGACGAATCAGATCAATGCAGGTTGTTATGTCTTCACGAGATCAGTGATTGATGAGATCCCAAAGGATCGAGTGGTCAGTGTCGAACGCGAGACATTTCCGATGTTGGTTGAGAGCGGTCAAAGGGTGCAAGGATTTATCGACAATAGTTACTGGCGCGATATCGGAACTCCTAGAGCGCTCATTGCGGCTTCAGCGGATCTGATTACCGGGCGGTTCGTTTCTCCTGCCACGCCAGTTCCCAATTCGCCCCACGGCGTTGGCTATATCGCCGAAGGTGCCGAAGTTTCTGAAAATTCACGGATCATCGAGGGTTCAGTCGTGCTTTCTGAGGCGAAAATTGGCTCGAATTGCCTGATTTCAGCAAGCATCATCGGAGAAGGTGCAGTGATCGATGATGGCGTGACGATAGAGAATGCATTCGTCGCACCAAGGTCACATATCTCGAGGATGAACAGCGAGGGTGAGATTTTGGGGTTCTAATTCCCCCACATCCTCGCTTGACTTATCTGAGTTACATCAATGTAATACAGCCTAGTTACGGAGCCCCAAGGGCTCCTACTTGCGAATTGGAGTAGCACTGGCATGCTCAAGCCCTCATCACAAGACGCAAACTCTCGACGCGAGAGTGGTTATCGGGAATCAGGCCCAAGCGTCCAGCTAGGAAGTGGAGAGATCCTTGAATTGTCTTGGCAGGAAAGAGCGCTCTGTGCTCAGACTGACCCCGAGGCATTCTTTCCAGAAAAAGGTGGCTCGACTCGTGAAGCCAAGCGCGTCTGTCTCTCATGCGAAGTCCGATCAGAGTGCTTGGAGTACGCACTCGCGCATGATGAGCGCTTTGGTATTTGGGGTGGCCTCTCTGAAAGAGAACGTCGTCGCCTCAAGCGTCGACATGCTTGATCACTTCTCGATCCATTCTCTCTCTACCAACACGATTACTGCTTCCCCTTTCTCTTCCTCTTATTTTCTTTCACCAAACTCACTACACACAGTTAAAGTGAACAATCACTAGTGAGGTCACGATGATTCGAGTTACTGCGATTGTGGTTTCTCACGATGGCGCAGATTGGCTTGCACAAAGCGTTGCAGCCCTCGCATCACAGAGTCATCCACTTGATCGCGTTGTAGCAGTCGATACCGGTTCCGTTGATGCATCAGTGAAGATGTTGCGAAGTGCTGGCATCCACGTCATCGAAACAGAGCGAACTCTCGGTTTCGGCGATGCAATCAAGCGCGCTCTCGAAGTCACTCCTCGTTTTGACGGCGGCGAAGAATGGTTGTGGATCCTTCATGATGATTGTGCGCCCGCAAAAGATGCTCTCGAGAAACTGATCGCTGCAGTAACGGACAGGCCACAGATCGCAGTCGCCGGACCGAAACTGCGCGGGTGGCATGATCGGAAACACCTCTTGGAACTGGGTGTCAGTATCGCTACTAACGGAGCTCGTTGGACGGGGCTGGAATACCGCGAGCAAGATCAAGGCCAGCATGATGATGAGCGCGATGTCTTGGCAGTCAGCACCGCTGCGATGTTGGTACGGCGCGATGTATTCGAAGAGTTAGGTGGATTCGATCCGAATCTTTCTCTTTTTCGCGATGATGTCGATTTTGGATGGCGAGTTCGTACTGCCGGATATGGCGTCCTCGCAGTCCCAGAGGCGCTTGCCTTCCATGGCGAGGCGGCTGCCAACGAACGTCGCACGATTGATGTTCATGATGGATACCTCCATAGGCCACTTCTCCTTGATCGTAGAAATGCAGCTTATGTTTTGCTAGCCAATGCCTCATTGATCTATCTGCCTGTGCTTGGAATTCAACTCCTCATCGGTTCCTTATTGCGCGCCCTCGGTTACGTGCTGGTGAAGTTGCCTGGTTATGCTCTCGATGAATTGGGCGCTGTGGCGCTCACTTTGATCAGACCTCAAGAGATCTTTGCCGCTCGGAGGGAACGCAAGAGTGCAAAGTTGGTTGCTGCCTCTTCAGTGCGAAGGTATCTACCACCACGTGGTGTCCAGCTGCGCCTTGCATACGAACGCGCGAGAAACTCCCTAGAGAGTTATTTGGAAAAGCGAATGAAATTCACGCTCTTTCCCGCGACTGAGCAGACATCAGTTTTAGATCTCAACGACGAATCGCTTGCCGAAGAAGACCTGCTTGTAACGACTCGAGCGTCACGTGTGCGTCAACTCTTTACTCGTCCACTTTTCCTCTTCGGTGCGGCAGTTCTCTTTCTGACCATGATTGCATCAAGAAATAGATTCGGAGAGCTCTCCGGGGGATCCCTCTTGGCCCAGCCTTCAAGCGGACTGGACCTGATTGCCAAGTACTTTGAATCATGGCATCCGATTTCCCAAGGCTCCAGTGCCAACTCGCCAACATGGATAGCCATTGTCGGCTTCCTCGCAACCATTTTCTTTGGGAATTTGGAACTTCTTGTCACCGGGTTCTTCATTTTGGCCGTTCCGATTACCGTCTGGATTGGATATCGATTCGCCAAGAAGTGGACGAGCTCGAATCTTCTCGCTCTTGCTGCCGCTCTTGTCTACGGCTTCTCGCCACCGATTCTTTATGCCGTTACCCATGGCGGCCTTGGGCCAATCGTTGTCGCGATGATCGCTCCGTTCGTCATTCAATCTCTGCTGTCGGCCTTTGACATCGCTTCATGGTCTCTACGAAAAGTAGCGAGCGTTGGACTTGTATATGGGCTACTTCTCGCCTTCTCTCCGCCGGCCTTCGTAGTCGTCTCGGCATGGCACTTCTTGGTCTCATCGATCCAATCGATGCGCTGGTTCTTCAATGCGCGCAGAGATTCTCATTATCAATGGGAACTTCTCCTGCCTTCCATTTATCGACGAAGCGCATTTCTGCTCACAGCTATTGCAGTCAATATCCCATGGTCCCTAGAGCTGATAGCTCACCCATCGAGAGCACTGCTCGAACCAGGGATCAATCTCGAGAGCAAGAGCGCTCTACTTTTCGTAGTCAATCCGGGAACCATCTGGTGGTTGATCTCAGCCGCTCCAGTCATTGTGACGGTTGCGCTCTTTAGGAGCGCGAATCGCTTTCCTGCACTCCTTGCCATCTTCGTCTTTGCTGTCAGTAGCTTGCTCTCACTTGTTGATGTCGCGGGACACGGAACATCTCGGTTGACGTCACCTACTTTGGGTGGCGCTTTGATCTTGCTTATCGGTCTCTCACTCGTCTCGGGCCTCGGGCTATTGGAAGATGTGATTCCGCAGATCCGAAGTGCAGCGCTTGATCTTCGCCATATCGCAACCTTCACTATCGCACTCTCGGTAGTGGCGACTACCTTGCTTTCGATCATCTGGTGGATCGGTCCTGGCGCGAGCGCTCCATTGCAAAGTGGCTCACATTTCAAAGTGCCCGAATTCATCACAGCCAACGCCTCCACGGAGGAGCGATACAAGTCGATCATCTTGAAATCCGAGGATGACCGACTCATCTATTACATCGTCAGAGATAGAGAACTTGAGTTAGGTGACTCTGAGTTGATCTATGGAAGTGAACGCAACATCGATGATGCGGTCGCAGGTTTGGTAACTGGAGTCGGGATCGATAGCAGTGCCACTCTTGGGCGAAACGGCATCCGGTATCTCTTCCTCGCGGCCCCTTATAACAAAGGATTGGCAAGGACAATCGATGGCATAGGTGGATTCACTCGAGCGAGCTCGACCGATGACGGCATCGTTTGGAAAGTTGTTGGCGCGAGTTCGCGCGTTTCACTGGCTCCTTTCGAGCGAGCTACCAAGAACGATGGTTTGGAGATTCCTGTTCCGAGTAACCAGGTCTCTGCAGAAGGGAGCATCAATCGCCCTGGAATCATCACGCTTGCCGAGCGATTCGACGGTAGATGGAAGTTGTATCTCAATAATCAGAGCATCCCACTCGTTGAAAGCATCGACGGTTTACCTCAATTTGAGATCACAGAGCCAGGGGATTTCTTGCTGATTCATGACGGTACGGCCCGCCGAGGGTGGATTTCATTACAGTTCATCTTCTTCGTCGTGGCACTCATCTTGGCTGCCCCAGCACGTCGTCGTCGCTCCGATGTACCCATGGAGGAGTTGGCATGATCGACTCGCTCCTTCGAATTCAAGGACTCTTCAGAAATTGGCGGACACAGAGCGCGAGCCTGCTCGCTCTAGCTCTAGCAATCACATCCATGGCGGCGTTGCAGCCAGATCCAGTTGATTCGGTTGTCCGTACCAGTTCCATCCCGGCAACGGTCTGTCCGAAGTTCGATGATGATGTGCGAACTACCGCTCTCTTGCCGAGTAATAAGACGAGAATCAAGTCTGCCTCGAGTCGAAAACCGAACTTCATCAAGGCACGCGTCAATCCTTATCTCATCAACAACAACTCCATTGTCGTCAAGGGAAGTGAAGTGACCTCAGCAGTGATTCGCACTCGATCAGGTGCTTTCACAGCAGCTACTGCTTGTCTCATTGGCGATGGAGACCAGTGGTTCGTGGGCGCGCGTGGATCCTTGGGCTCCAAATCTCGCATCCTTGCGATCAATTCCGGCTTAAGTACTTCATCGCTTGAAGTCACTGCCTATACGAGTGAGGGCATATCGGGCTCCCGATCATTGGCGATCCCGGCAGTGTCGCAACGAGAGATTCGAGTTGATGCGCTTGCGCCGGGCGCAAGCGCGACCGCAATTCGAGTTCTCACGCAATCAGGGCGCGTCAGCATCTATCTCGTCGAAGAGGCAAATCGAGGTTTACAGACGTTAGGTGGAGACTTCATCGCATCACAAGCACCGGCGAAGGAGTTGACCATTCCTGCAATTCCGGCATCGAGATTGGGACGTTCGATCACCGATCACCGGATCTATGTGGTGGCGACAGGGAATCGCGCTGCAGTGATCGATGTGGAGTTGATCAGCGGTGGGAGTCGTTTTACGCCAGTCGGGCTTACCGAGGTCACCGTTGAGCCAGGCCAAGTCCAGCAGTTGAAGTTGCCGAAGGAACTTGGAAAGCGCCCCGCGGCTGTATTGATCAAGTCCACGGAAGAGATCGCTGCGACTGTTTCCTCCGCTATCGGAAATGAATTTGCCTGGTCTGCACCTGCACTTGCGATCCAAAACTTCGCTATCAATGTCGGCGGCCTAGAACCGAACATTACTTTTGTTGCCAAGGCGATTCGGGTCGATGTCGAGATAACCTCACGAACAGGTAAAAGAAGCATCAAGCGATTGAATGGATCGGAGATTCTCAATTGGAAAGTACCGGGCAATAGTCGAAGAATCTCGATCTCAAGTGCTGAACCGGTTCATATGGGAATGAGTTGGTCGAGCGGTGACGGATTTACTTCGATGGTGCTCAATCCGGGCACCGAACTGGAGCGCTCTTCCACGCCGATCTTCGATATCGACGCACTTTTTGATCGGTGATCTTTACCCGCTTCAAGCTGTTAGGGCGACTAGGCTAGAGAGCATGCGAACACGACCTGGGTTTCGTCGATGCAGTAAGAGCAACTGCGTGGAACGTGCCGTGGCGACGCTCTCCTACAACTACGCCGAGCAGCTAGCGACATTGACTCCGCTGCGAAAGTTCCAAGAGCCTCATACATACGACCTCTGTCAAGAACATAGTGAAGGTTTGACCATCCCGCGTGGTTGGCAAGTCAACATCGAGACCAGAAGCGATCAACTCGAGGATGTTGAAGAAGACTTCACTGCGATCGCTGATGCGGTTCGCGATGTCTTAAGTGAAGTTGTCGAAGAAAAGGTCGAACCGACTTCGACGCAGGCAGAGCTTCGTCGGCGCGGTCACCTTCGAGCCCTTTAGGTCACTTCGATGATCAAGGATTCCGTTCTCAACTCCATCATCAAGGCCTATGACATTCGTGGTCTTGTGGGCAGTGAGATCAACGAGGAATTTACATTCGCAGCGGGGTCAGCATTCGCTCGATTCTTGGAGAGCGAGCGCGAACCGGGAACTGTGGTCGTTGGTGAGGATATGAGGCCATCATCGAGCCCGCTTGCTACAGCATTCTCTGATGGCATCACGAGTCAAGGCCTAGATGTGATTCGCATTGGTCTTGCTTCGACAGATCAACTTTATTTTGCGTCAGGGCATCTTGGACTTCCTGGAGCGATGTTCACCGCTAGTCATAACCCTGCGAGTTACAACGGAATCAAGCTCTGTCGCTCACATGCCAAGCCAATCAGCATGGACTCAGGTCTTGCCTGGATCAAGAATGCGATGAAAGAAGGAACCCCAATTCCTAATCGCCCGGTTGGCGCAATGCGCAGCGAAGAGATGCTCACCGCTTACATCGACTTCCTCTTCTCGCTCTTTGACATTGATTTCAAGGCGGGACGCCGATTGACCATCGCCATTGATGCGGGCAATGGAATGGCAGGTCATACTGCGCCAGGCGTATTCGAGCGAATCGGCGCGCAGATCGTTCCGCTCTACTTCGAACTCGATGGGACTTTTCCGAATCATGAAGCCAATCCCATCGAACCTGAGAATCTCAAAGACCTTCAGGTAGCGGTGAAGAAATCCAATGCCGATCTCGGCCTTGCTTTTGATGGTGATGCGGATCGCTGTTTTCTCGTCGATGAACGTGGCGAACTTGTCTCTCCCTCGGCGCTCACTGCACTTATTGCAGCAACCGAGTTACATCGCAATCCTGGGGCAACAATCATCTACAACTTGATCACTTCGAAAGTTGTGCCAGAGGTCGTCACGGAACTTGGTGGCACTCCGGTTCGCTCCCGAGTTGGTCACTCCTTCATCAAGAAGATGATGGCTGATACCGGAGCGATCTTTGGCGGCGAGCACTCAGGCCACTTCTATTTCAATACATTTTGGCGAGCCGATTCAGGAATGTTGGCAGCTCTGTATGCGATCGCAGCCTTGAAGCAAGATGAGAAACCTTTGAGTGAGATCTTGGCGCCATTCAATCGCTATCGACAAAGTGGTGAGGTCAACTCGGTGGTCAAGAATCAAAAGGGCGCAATGGATAAGGTGGCGACCGCTTTCCCTGAGGGCCAATATCGTCATGATCACCTCGATGGACTCACTGTCGAGAGCGATAACTGGTGGTTCAATCTCCGCCCCTCGAATACGGAACCTCTCCTAAGGCTCAATGTCGAAGCCGCAACAGAGTCAGAGATGACTCAGATTCGAGACCAAGTTCTCGCCCTTATTCGCTAGCGGCTAGACTCTCCCAACAAGCAGTCTTTAAAAAGAAGTCATCCTGCGTTACCAGATATAGATGGAGAGAGTTACGTGAATCCAACAACCATGGCCTTGCCAAAGCACGATATCGCCGACGCTTCACTCGCTGCAGAGGGAAAGAAGCGAATCGAGTGGGCTGGCAGGAATATGCCGGTCTTGGCACAGATTCGCGAGCGATTCGAAAGAACTAAGCCGTTTGCCGGGGTTCGCATCTCCGCCTGCATGCATGTCACTACCGAGACTGCAAATCTGATGATCACGCTCAAGGCCGGTGGAGCCGAAATCGCACTTTGTGCTTCCAATCCACTCTCTACTCAAGATGACACAGCTGCTGCCTTGGTCCATGAATATGGTGTTTCCGTTTTCGCACGAAATGGCGTAGATCGAGACGGCTACTACTCCCACATCAATGCGGCCTTGGACATCGAACCTCATCAAGTCTTCGACGATGGTTGCGACCTCGTCAACACTTTGCACACCACAAGGCGCGAACTCCTTGGCAACATCGCTGGAGGTTGCGAAGAGACGACAACAGGTGTGATTCGGTTACGTCAGATGGCAAAAGATGGCGCGCTGACATTCCCGATGGTCGCTGTCAATGACACTGACACCAAACACATGTTCGATAATCGTTATGGCACCGGACAATCAACTCTGGATGCTATTTTCCGCGCGACCAACATCTTGTTGGCGGGCAAGGTCGTCGTCGTTGCTGGTTTCGGATACTGCGGTAAGGGTGTTGCAGAGCGAGCTCGAGGACTCGGTGCAGATGTCGTCGTCACGGAGATCGATCCAACTAAGGCCCTCGATGCCATGATGCAGGGATATCGAGTCATGCCGATGCATGAGGCTGCAAAGATCGGGGATATCTTCATCACCGTCACTGGAAATCGCGACGTGTTGCGAGCAGAGCATTTTGCCTTGATGAAGGACGGCGCCATCTTGGCTAACTCCGGTCACTTCGATATCGAGATCGATGTCGCGTGGCTCGAGCGATATGCAACTACGAAAAATTCACGCATTCGCCATCAAACTGACGAGTATGTCCTTGCAGATGGAAAGCGAGTGCTCTTGGTCGCAGAAGGTCGCTTGGTCAACCTTGGTGCAGCCGAAGGTCATCCAGCGGTTGTGATGGATATGTCCTTCTCGGATCAAGCTCTCACCGCGGAGTGGTTGGTAAAGACCGCAAAGACCCTTACTCCTGGAGTTCACAATGTTCCTGAAGCGATCGATAAGGAAGTCGCTGCATTGAAGTTGAGGAGCCTGGGTGCCGAGATCGATCTTCTCACTCCAGCGCAGGTCGACTACTTGAATTCGTGGGAACACGGTAGCTAATGCCCTCGGTATTGGTCGTCGAGGATGATCAAGACCTTGCTGAAATGTTGGGGATCGTCCTCAACGGTGCTGGAATCGAAGTCGACCTCGTCAGTCGAGGTGATGAAGTTCTTGATGTCTTCAAAGCGAACCAACCGGATGTCGTCCTCCTGGATGTGATGTTGCCGGGCCTTGATGGCGTGGAGATCTGTAAGGCGATTCGCGAGGAATCACCAAGAGTTCCGATCATCTTCCTTTCTGCTCGGGGAGATACTTCAGACAAGATCAAAGGGCTTGAGGCAGGGGCTGATGATTACTTGGTCAAGCCAATGGAGCATTACTCGGAGTTGGTAGCTCGTATCAAGACACAACTACGGCGAACATCACGAGAGGTCAGTGGGTCACTCACTCTCGGAGATCTCAATATCGATCTGGTCGAACATTCAGTGACAAGAGCAGGTAAGGCGATTGCTCTGACGCGACTTGAGTTCGATCTCCTCGTCGCTCTCGCAAAGGAGCCAGGGCGAGTCTTCACGCGAGAAGAGCTACTTCGCGAAGTTTGGGATTACCAACATGCGGCTGACACGCGTTTGGTCAACGTGCACATCCAGAGGTTGCGCTCCAAGATCGAACACGATCCAGACAATCCAAACTTAGTGCTCACAGTACGAGGAGTCGGATACAAGTCTGGCTCCACTGGAAATCGCTGATCATGGCGCTGCGCCTGCCCTCGGCGCTTCGCAGGTCGCTTGCAGGTCGTGTCTTTCTCATCACGATAACGATCTTTACCATCGCCTCCGGCGTGATTGGAACTGTGATCTTCGGTCAGATCGAGGATCGGATCATCAATGAACGAATAGATAGTTCGATTGGTGAAGCCCGATCCACGATCGCGGCAGCAGAATTCCGATTTGCCCTAGTACAAAGCCTCAATCTCGAACAGATTTCCCCGGAGTTCATCGAATCCACATTCAATGAGGTGATGGCGCTTGCGATCGCGCCGAGCGCAACAGTATCTGCACGTGAGATCGCATTAATTAAGAGTCCGGATAACACGACGCCCGGTTCGAACTACTCGAGATCCTCTAATTTCCTAGAGCGTCAGTCAATCCCTAAATCTCTCCGAGAGATTCTGCTGACGAGCAACGAGATCGAGTGGGAGCGAACCGAGATCCGCTATGCGACGGGTGAGGTGATCCCCGGTATTGCAATCGGCAAGAGAATCAATGCACCTTTCGTAGGCAGTTACGAGATGTATGTGCTCTTCAATTTCGAATCGCAGCAAGCATCGATCGGGATCATCGCTCGAGGATTGATCATCGCTTACTTCTTCATCTTCCTGATGATCTTGGTCATGGCCTATCTGATCATCAAGCGAGTCATCGATCCAATTCGAAGGGTTGCAGAAGTCGCACAATCGTTTACTGCTGGTGATTTCAAACGACGAGTCAATGTCACCGGAGAAGATGAGATCGCTGCCCTTGGTCGGGCGTTCAATGAGATGGCATTTTCGATCGAGCAGCAGATCTCGCGTCTCGAGAAACTTTCTCGAATGCAGCAACGCTTCGTGGCTGACGTCTCGCATGAATTGCGCAATCCACTGACCACCGTTCGAATGGCGAGCGAAGTGATCCTCGGTGCAAAGAGCAGCTTCGATCCCGTCATCGCACGAAGCGCCGAGATCTTGATGACACAGATCCTCAGATTCGACCAACTCCTTACCGATCTGCTCGAAGTGAGTCGCTTTGATGCCGAGGTGGCGACGGTCGACTACGCCCCAATTCCGCTTATCTCTCTGGTGCGCGAAGCGATTGATTCTCTCGATGGTGATTCATCTCGTTTCACAGTCCGATGGACCTCAACTCAGGATTTGGCGGAAGAGGAGATCCTCATCGATGGCGATCGTCGTCGAGTGACTCGCATCCTTAGGAACTTGATGAGTAATGCCTTGGATCATGGCGAGGGAAAGGAAGTCCTGATCACCGTCGATGTGAGGGAGAGTTCCGTCGATCTCGGTGTGCGTGACTTCGGTTTGGGAATGACGCTCGAGCAGTGCGAACGAGTCTTTGAACGGTTCTGGCGTGCGGACCCATCACGTTCGAGGGAGCGGGGAGGAACTGGATTGGGTCTTGCGATTGCCATGGAAGATGCCACTCTCCATGGTGGAACGATTCGGGTCTATGCAGCGCCAGGCAAAGGCGCACTCTTCTTACTCACACTCCCTCTCCACTCGGGCCAACCCATCATCGATACACAGACCGATCTCGCTCAACAATTTGATGCGCTCGGCTGAGAGTTTGCTCCGCTGACGTGATCTGATCGCGGAGTGCAATTCCTGCGTGAAGGTTTTCGCGGTATCCACTCTCTCTTCTATCCCACTCGCTGTCCCTACTGTTCTCTGGAAGGGGTGCGTGGTTGCGAGAGGTGTTTCGATCAATGGCGTAGCAACATCTCGATCAGGTATATCGCGAGAATTCCGATCCTCTCGATGCATCCATACGATCATCTCGCGACATCCGTGGTTCTTGCTGCCAAAGAACGTGGTGAAAGAGATGCCCAAACCTTCATCTCGGCTGCGATCAAATTCGGAGTTGAGGAGCTCATCAAAAGAATTTCGCCCGAGCGGCACTTGATCATGGTGACAATTCCGGCATCGAGGAGAGCGATAAGGAAGCGAGGCGAAGATTTTCTGAGCGAGATCGTCAAAGGTACTCATCTCGATAGTGAGGTGAGGATGTCAACTCTTCCGCTTCTTCGTTGGCGTCACGAAGTTCGTGATCAAAGTTCACTGACACTTCAAGAACGCGAGATCAACCTCCGAGATTCTCTCTTCGTGGACGAGGCAGTGGTGATGCATCATGGGCTTCGATCGTCCGAGGTGGGAGTCATCCTGATCGATGACATTTTGACGACTGGTGCAACCATGGAAGCTGCGATATCAGCGATATCACACTCTTCTCTCGGCACTTCCTCGCTGTTGGCTGGTGTGACCGCCTGCCACTCCGTGAACCCCCGCTTTGCCTGACCTCTAAGATATCCGCGTGGTAGCAATCCTCGACAAGATACTTCGCGCCGGTGAAGGTCGCATCGTCAAACGTTTGGCAAAGATCGCTGATGAGGTCAATTCCTTCGAGAATGAAATCTCAGCGCTCACCGATGCGCAATTGCGAGCCAAGACCGATGAATTCAAGCAACGTTACGAGGATGGCGAAGAACTCGATGATCTTATGCCGGAGGCATTCGCAGTCGTTCGTGAAGCGGCAAAGCGGACGCTAGGACAACGTCACTATGACGTTCAGTTGATGGGTGGTGCGGCGCTTCACTTGGGGAACATCGCCGAGATGAAGACCGGTGAAGGAAAGACTCTAGTCTCGACCCTGCCGGCATACCTCAACGCGATCTCAGGTGAAGGTGTCCATGTGGTCACCACAAACGACTATCTCGCTGAGCGCGATAGCGAATGGATGGGACGAATCCATCGCTTCTTGGGTCTAAGAGTCGGAGTCATCCTCTCTTCGATGAGCCCTGATGAACGTCGCGAGGCGTACAACTGTGACATCACATATGGAACGAACAATGAGTTCGGATTCGATTACTTGCGCGACAACATGGCGTGGTCGATCGATACCTGCGTTCAACGGCAACATAACTTCGCCGTTGTCGATGAGGTCGACTCGATTCTGATCGATGAGGCGCGGACCCCGCTCATCATCAGTGGCCCAGCTGATAAGGCGACTAAATGGTACGTAGAGTTCGCAAACATCGCCTCTCGTTTGGAGCGAGATGTCCATTATGAGGTCGATGAAAAGAAGCGAACCATCGGCATCGTCGATGAGGGTGTCACTCGAGTCGAAGAGTTACTGGGGATCGATAATCTCTATGAATCGGTCAACACTCCGATGATCGGCTATCTCAACAATGCAATTAGGGCGAAAGAGCTCTTCAAGCGCGATCGTGATTACGTCGTGCAATCAGGGGAGTTGCTGATCGTCGATGAACACACTGGTCGAATCTTGGCTGGTAGACGCTATAACGAGGGCCTGCACCAAGCGCTCGAGGCGAAAGAGCGAGTTCCGATCAAGGATGAGAACCAGACACTTGCGACCATCACATTGCAGAATTATTTCCGCCTTTACAAGAAGCTCAGTGGTATGACCGGTACCGCGATGACTGAAGCGGCGGAGTTCCTTCAGATCTACAAGTTGGGTGTCGTGCCGATCCCAACCAATCGACCTATGCAACGCGTCGATCAATCCGATCTGATCTTCAAGAATGAGCAAGCTAAGTTCTTGGCAGTTGCAAAGGACATCGCAGAGCGCCATAAGAAGGGTCAACCGGTTCTTGTTGGCACGGTCAGCGTTGAGAAATCCGAACTTCTCTCTCTAACTCTTAAGAAGCAAGGCATTCCTCACGAAGTTCTCAATGCAAAACAACATGCCCGGGAAGCAGCAATCATCGCCCGCGCTGGAAAGCTCGGTGCAGTCACCGTGGCTACCAATATGGCAGGACGCGGAACCGACATCATGCTCGGTGGTAATCCAGAGTTCATGGCTGACTACGAACTACAAGAGCGCGGAATTTCACCAGTCGAAAATGCCGAACAATACGAAAAAGAATGGCCAATCGAGTTGGCAAAACAAAAGGCTCTGGTAGCAAGCGAGCATGACAAGGTCGTCGAACTAGGTGGCCTCTATGTCCTCGGTACCGAGCGTCACGAATCAAGACGAATCGATAATCAGCTTCGCGGTCGTTCAGGTCGTCAAGGCGATCCAGGAGAGTCACGGTTCTACCTCTCTCTAGAAGATGATTTGATGCGACGCTTCAATTCCGTGCTCGTCGAGAGATTCCTTGGTGCTGCAGGTATTCCAGACGATATGCCGATCGAATCGAAGATGGTCTCCAACGCGATCAAGTCGGCACAGACTCAGGTCGAAGCCCAGAACTTCGAGATGCGTAAGAACGTCTTGAAATATGACGACGTGATGAATCGTCAGCGCGAGGTGATCTATGCCGAGCGACGTGAGATCCTCGAAGGCTTGGATATCGCTGGCGAGATGCGAGGCTTCGTCGAAGACACCGTTATCGGTTATATCGATGCTGCAACTGCCGTTGGTTTTGCTGAGGATTGGGATCTTGAGACCCTCTTCACTGCATTCAAGGCCCTTTATCCAGTCTCTTTCACTCAAGAAGAGTTGATCGCAGAGGTTGGTAGTCAAGGGGCGTTGGATAGAGACTTCCTTGTTTCCAAGTTCCTCGAAGATGTCGATCGTGCATACATCGAAAGAGAGTCGAAGTTGACTCCACCTGTTATGCGTGAGTTGGAACGAAAGGTCTTGCTCTCGGTCCTGGATAGAAAATGGCGTGAGCATCTTTATGAGATGGACTACTTGCAAGAGGGTATTGGCCTTCGAGCGATGGCTCAACGTGATCCGCTGGTCGAGTACCAAAAAGAGGGATATGACCTCTTCGTTGCAATGATGGATGCCATCAAGGAAGAGACTGTCGGCTACATCTTCAATGTCGATGTCAAGAGCGAAGATGGTGACCCTGCTTCGGTTGAAGCAAAAGGTGCGACAGCGCCAAAGTTAGCTCCCCAGGAATTCAAGTATTCAAGCAGCGATGAGAGTGGCGCGACTGTCAGTTCTGCAGCCACGGTCTCTCGTAATGCCCCTTGTCCTTGTGGTTCTGGTAAGAAGTACAAGCGATGCCATGGCGGCGCTGCTTAGATCGTCTCGATCACAGTACAGAGCCATCTTCCATCGATTCCTTCGAATCGCATCACAAGTGCAGTGATTCGAGCTCGATATTCAAGGAGCACCGTCACTTCGGCAAGTGATTCCAATGGTTGTCTCAAGTGGACTCGAACGATTCTCGGTGGAGTAGAAAAACTCTTGGTCATCGTCATCAATTTCGTGAAGGTCGTTCGATGACACCAGCGCGCCAATTGATGTGGCGATCGTCTGGTCGAAAGGATCTCGAGTAGTCGAATCGTGAATTGACGAACCCAGAGGCCAATCTCGGGAAGCTCATCTTGCGGGGTCGGTGTCGGGCTGAAATGAGCGTCAAACTCCTCTCCGAAACTACTGGGGATCAGAAAGAGTCGTCGCTTGATCCCAGGTTCACAGATGCGCTCTCGCTCCGCAAAGAGCGGAAGCATCGGTTCTTGCCAGGCAATTTCATTATTTTCTGCGAATTTCATGCGGGAAAGGTCGCACAATCGAACCGTCCTGCCATCGCCTCATTGTGGGAATTGCTCTAGTCCAAAAGTATGACTGTGGATAAGTAATCTCGAGCGCACCCTGGTTGGAAGAGGATCCCGCCATGGAGCTATCTCGTAGAGCAGTAGTAGGAATACTCATGATGATCATTGCGATCTTCGTAGCAGGTGCAATAGTCAGGGCAAGTGATGGAAATTCGCTCTACTACGTCGCTCAAAAACAGATTGCGCAAGGAGATCGAATCGCATCAGATGACCTTGCCCTCGCTCGATTGAACCTTCCTGGAAATCAGAGTCTCTATTTCGGATCCAATGAGGATTTGGTGGGCATGATTGCAACAGAGACGATCTCCGAAGGTGAAGCAATTGCGCGAAGCGAATTGACCGATCAGAGCGACAACACCCTCTGGAGGTTGGTCTCACTAGACCTAGCTAGAAGTGACATTCCAATCTCAGTGATGAGTGGAAGTCTTATCGATCTCTATCGTCTGCAAGACCGGAACCTGTCCGCTTCTTCAGGAGTAGAAATGACCGAACTGGTCCTCTCATCCCTTGTCGTCGATGAAATCGTTCCCGGAGGATCACTGAGCGATCGAACACAAATCATTCTTCGTGTCCGTCTTCCAGAGGTTCGTATCTTGTTGGATGCTTATTCGAGAGGACCTCTGCTCGTTGTCGATCATGTCTAGTCCAGAACTTCCCATCATCATCACGAGTTTTAGAGACTTTGAACTGGAAGAACGCGTGATTCGCATCTTTTCGCATATGGGATTTCCGATAGGAGAGCGCAAGATCGTCGGTGATCGCAGAATCGAACCACAGGAGATCCTGATCACCGATCAGCAGTTAGTTTCGACGGAGATCCCGATCATTGCGCTCCCTAAAGGTGCAGAACTCTTCACTGACGTGATGCTGCATCACTACTTATCCCAACATTTCATACCGCATGCCAGCGCGAAGCCGTCGGGGTTAGTGATCGCGGGCGGGGAGACGCTGACCGATTTGCGAAATGACCTGCTCACCCATCTCGCACCTTTTGCCCCAAGAATTGCTAGCTATCAGGATGGAGATTGCAATCTGGCGCTGATCCCGACGCGTCGTAAGGCTGAGCTCGAGCGCATGGCACGATTCTCAGATAGCTCGAAGGCTCTCTTTCTTCTTGCAGCCGATCGCAAGGAATCTCGACTGGCTGAGAGCTTCATCGAATATCGTCGACGCATCCATCCCCACCTCGAGATCGCATTTGTGATCCATGGTGGGCGAAAACAGATGAAGTTGGAGATCAAGGCAATGCTTGAGCCCTTTAGGATCTTCTGGCTTGAAGACGAGCGTGATGATCTCTTTCGTCTTAGATTGCGAAAGCGCCCGCAAGGGAGCGAGAGATTCTTTGAGATCTCAGAGTGGATAGGCTCGCACCATGGCGATGCGCACCAACCTCGCATTCTCCTCGAGCCTGCCCGGGACAACACTCGGCGAGAGCGAGATCGCCCACCTTTCCGAGCTGGTGGCGCAATGGCAACTTCTCGCTGATCTCTCCTTTGCAGACCTCACCTTATGGGTTCCGCTTCGAGCTGATCAGAAGAGTTGGCCTCAAGGATTTCAAGCGATAGCACATATCAGGCCAACCACTGCTGCGACTGTCTTCAGTGATGACATCGTCGGTAGCGAGATTCGATGGGGAGAACGAAATCGAATAGACCAAGCCCTTTCACAAGGGGAGATCATTCGTGACAATCAAGAGGAAGAAGTGGGAGGTCATGTTGTCCGCGAAGAAGCGATCCCGGTACAACGCTCCGGACATATCATCGCTGTGATCTCTCGCATGAGAAATGTCGAAACCATGCGAACACCATCGAAACTTGAGTTGAACTATCGCGAGATCGCCAATCAGATTTATCGCATGATCTCGCAAGGGAGCTTTCCACTCGCGGGCGATCACCATCTCACCGAATCTGCCCCACGCGTCGGAGATGGATTGATTCGATTGGATCGCTCTGGTCTCATCACCTATGCAAGTCCTAATTCTCTCTCGGCATTCAATCGAATTGGTTGGCGTTCCGAACTCGTTGGTCAAGCTCTCGGTGAGGTCGTAGATTCCATCAACAACGATTCCATCAAAAACGATCCCATTAACAATGAATCGAGTCGTAAGGCGAGCGAAGAGAGCTGGGGTGTCACGCTTTCGGGTAGGCACCTTCGAAGGAGGGAGTTCGAGAATAGATTCGGCATCGTCGATTTCCTTTCGATTCCTCTTCTGGAGGAGCGAGAGAGAATCGGAGCGATGGTTTTGGTGCAGAGCGTGACGGAGTTGAGGCGAAAAGAACGAGCCTTGCTCACAAAGGACGCGACGATTCGGGAGATCCATCATCGAGTCAAGAACAACCTACAAACCGTCTCTGCATTGCTTCGATTACAAGCGCGGAGGATCGATGATCGCAATGCCGCTGAAGCGCTCGAAGAGGCAGTGCGGCGTGTGGCATCGATTGCAATCGTGCATGAGACTCTTGCTGCTAGTACCGCCGAGCGAGTGGATTTCGACGGAGTACTGGATCGAATCTTGCATAGTGAAGTCGATCTCAGTCTTCGTGGAGCGGGATTGCCATCGATTACCTATCAACGCGAAGGTCAATTTGGCGAATTACCTGCCGAGATCGCCACACCTCTTGCCCTTGTGCTCACCGAATTGATCCACAATGCGATTGAACATGGTTTGTCAGAAACCGGTTCACGATTGACGATCACGGCATCATCAATAAGTGGAAATCATGAATCTGAGGATGCATCTCTTCTCTCAGTGGTGGTCTCCGATGATGGCGCAGGATTGGAGCCTGACTTCTCGATCAGCGAGAAGAGCAATCTAGGACTTGAGATCGTTCAAACCCTTACCCGAAATGAACTTCACGGGGAGTTGACCTTCACGAGCAACCAACCCGGTACTCGCGTGGAGATTGTCTTTCCACGACCTGCGATCTAGTACTTAATTACCGTCGCGCGCTTCTTCGGCCATTCGATTGAGTTCAGCCATGCGCGCTCGGTTGCGGGCGACTCGACGTTTGAGGGCTCGCCGCTCATCCTCAGACATTCCGCCCCAGACCCCTGCTTCCTGTCCACTTTCAAGCGCCCATTGCAGGCATGGATCTTTGACATCACATCGAGCACAGACCTTCTTCGCCTCCTCAATTTGAGCCAAGGCAGGTCCGGTGTTGCCGATAGGGAAGAAAAGCTCGGGATCTTCGTCCCGGCATGCGGCCCGATGGCGCCAATCCATTGCTCGATTCCCTCATTTCTTAGGGCTCAACGGGATTTCCCCATGGAGCATGAAAAGACCACAGCCCGTTGGCTGTGGCATACGAGGCGTAATGATTCCTGACCAACCCATGATTAACAAGGGTTGAGGCGCGTTTTCGAGTGTGATGTGGGTCAGATGCGACTCTTTGGCGAGAGAGAGTGCCCGTTCTCTGCCAAGATGTGTGACATGTCTTCGAGTCCTTCTGAAAATCAAGCGCAGGAAGTCGCTTATTTTGCAACTGGATGCTTTTGGGGAGCAGAGCGTCGATTTTGGCAGATGGCGGGAGTGCTAGAGACCTCCGTTGGCTACATGGGTGGTAAGCGAGAGAATCCGAATTACGAACAGGTGTGCGCGGGAGTTACCGGCCATGCGGAGACCGTCAAAGTCATCTTCGATCCGACTTTGGTCGATTACGAGACCTTGCTCGCCGAGTTTTGGATGATGCATGATCCAACCTCGCTCAATCGTCAAGGCAATGACATCGGAACTCAATATCGCAGCGCAATCTTCGTAACCAGTGATCGTCAACGCGAGATCGCGATCGAATCGCGATCGAAGTATCAAAACGCTCTTGACGCAGAAGGAATCGGTGAGATCGTCACAGAGATCAGCGATGCGAAGGATCACCCATATTGGATCGCAGAGGAATACCATCAGCAGTATCTAAAGAAGAACCCCAATGGGTATGACTGCCATTCATCGACTGGCGTGAATTATCCGCTCACCATCAGCAAATGACGATTCAGGGAAACGAGTAGAACACGATGAGCTATAGCGAGAGTCCGCTTCCGAATCAGAAGCCCGATGGAACGCCATATCGAATCCAATTAGATGATTCAATCCTCAAGAACCAATTAGACCCGCTGGCATTTGAAGTTCTCCGCCACGGGGGAACCGAGCGCGCATTCACTGGTGAGTACACCGACACCGAAACCGAAGGGGTATATAACTGTCGGGCGTGTGGCGCTGAACTCTTTCGTAGTTCTGAGAAGTTCCATTCCGGCTGTGGTTGGCCCTCTTTCTACGCACCGACGAAGAGTGATGCGGTAGTACTTCTTGAGGATCGATCACTCGCGCCACGAATTCGCACCGAAGTGCGTTGCGCATCATGTGGCTCACACCTCGGCCATGTCTTCGAAGGCGAGGGCTATGACGTGCCGACCGATCAACGCTGGTGCATCAACTCGGTCTCGCTCAATCTTCAAGCGCGCGCCAGCAATACCAAGCCAGGTGACTCCTAAACGGGCGAAATCTCTCACCCTTTAGCTCTAGATCTTTTGGCGTTATCTCTTTGCGAAGGTTGTGTACTCGTTCCCAACCCCGACGCACTCCTAAATCTCCCGTGGGCCAAATATCCAATCTTCCCACTTGGAACATCATGAACATATCTACAGTCCACCGCCCAATTCCAAAGAGCGGCGTCAATCGACGATAGATCTCCTCATCATCCTCGATGAGGTGAAGGCGTGAGAATTTGACCTCGGACTCAGCTTGCGCGAGTTCACGAATCGCTCGCGCCTTTGCACCTGATACTCCAGCGCTTCGTAATGTGGAGACTTTGGTCTGTTCTATTCGCTTCGGCGAGAGTCCGCCGGTCGCTTCCTCTACGCGAGCGATGATGGTTGCCGCAGCCTTGCTGGAAAGCTGTTGCGAGAGGATCGATTTCGCCAGAACTTTGAAGTTGCTCTCGCGACGGGCAGTCGTGCCGATCGGGCAGAGTCCAGAGCGTTCGATCACTGGCCGAAAGCGTGGTTCAAGTCGAATGATTTCTGCTGCGATTTTCTGAGGATGGGCCACGTGTGCAAGCCTAAGGGTTGAAAAAGACTAGCCTTTTTCAGATAAGCACCTTATTTTTCTCCAACTGAAGCATTTTCCGGAGAGCTTTACAGTCTGTTTCTGAAAGTTGGGATTCGATGGGGCGCGAGCGAGCGGGCATCAAAGATGTCGCTGATCTTGCTGGTGTTTCGATCGCTACCGTCTCTAGAGCGATACGCGGTATGCATCATGTCTCAGCAGAGACGAGGCGACGGATTCTCGAGGCGGCAGAGAAGCTCGACTACCCCATTCCGCTCTCGCCAAATAAGCGTATCTATGGCCGCACCAATAGCGTCGGCGTCGTAGCGCCCTATGTGTCGCGTTGGTATTTCGCACAGGTAATCAACGGGGTCGAAAGCGCACTACGTGAATCCGGACTTGACCTGCTCCTCTACAACTTCAGTCAGATGAAAGGTAGAGAGCGCCTTTTTCAGCACCAACTCCTCAAAGGTCGCGTTGATGCGTTGATAGTCATCAGTCTTCCGCCGACGGAAGAGGAATTCGAATCGATGCTCAGCCTTGGAATCCCGATCGCGTTGGTCGGGATGCACCACGAGAATTGTTCGAGCGTCGCAATCGATGATGTCTTGGCAGCCCGGACTGCGACGCAGCATCTAGTCAATCTTGGCCATCGTGAATTGGCGCTGATCTCTGGCAGTCCAAAAGATCCCTTCGATTTCAGTGTCCCGCAGGATCGTCGAAAGGGCTTCATTCAAGTACTTGCTGAGAATGGTTTGGCATGGGAGCCGTTGAGAGAGGTCTTCGGCGAATTCACGATGCAAGGTGCAGAGCGAGCAATCGATGAGCTTTTGGCTCGTCCCAAACCTCCGAGCGCGATCTTTGCCCAATCAGATGAAATGGCAATCGGCGCGATGCGAGCAATCCGTCGACATGGGTTGCGCGTTCCGGAGGACATTTCCATCATAGGTTTTGATGGCCATGAGATGTCTGAATTCTTCGATCTGACGACGATAGAGCAGCCCGTCATGCGGATGGGAGAGATGGCGGCGTGGTCGATCATGGAGAAATTGAAGAATCCAGGTAGCGACTTTCACTCACTCACGCTGCCCACCACCCTTGTCGTGCGAAACTCCACATCTCGCCTTTAATCTGATCAGCACAGTCATCCTTGTAGCAATCACTTCTGAGGATTACCCTGCTGAATGTGAGCGGGCATGAACTTCGAATCCCAGATATTTCTCAATTGCGACAGCGCTCGAGTGAAAAGTGGCGTCGATATCCTGCGGATGTTTTGCCACTTCCCGTAGCAGAGATGGACTATGAGATCGCTCCAGAGATTCAAAAAAGGCTTATCGATTTGGTCCAAAGATCCGATACCGGCTACCTCGGCCCGATCCCAGAATTAGGTCTAGCGCTTCAAGAATTTGCCGTAGAGCGGTGGCGTTGGAAGATCGATGAGAAGAAAGTTCGACTCGCAGTCGATGTCGGCGCTGCCATCGTAGAAATGTCACGACTCTTCGTCTCTCGGGGAGATCGGATCATGCTCAACTCTCCCGTCTATCAGAATTTTTTCAATTGGATTAAAGAAGTGCATTGTGAAGTCGTCGATGCCCCGTTGATCAAGCGCGAGGATGGCTCGAGCTATGCATTGGACTTCGAGGCGATCGAAAAGGGTTACGCCTCGGGAGTGAAACTGCATTTTCTCTGCCACCCTCACAATC